>Ga0114916_1001241_pt1 | contig 14984 bp, 10 predicted proteins | sample MalvirAntarct_66_FD_83501 | JGI IMG/M metagenome (GOLD analysis project Ga0114916, IMG submission 83501) | Marine viral communities from the Global Malaspina Expedition - Malaspina viral metaG Antarct_66 | ecosystem: Environmental > Aquatic > Marine > Oceanic | place: West Anvers Island... | reverse complement strand
GTCGCGGAGGCCACCGAGCCACCCCGCCTCCGCCTGGCGCAACCCTCGCGAGATCGCTCGGGCCTGGGTGCGCTCCTCGGCAGTGAGGTAGACGTTCCTCGAGGAGAGCGCGAGGCCGCCTTCCTCGCGGACGATCGGGCAGCCCACGACTTCCACGCCGAGCCGGAGGTCGCGCGCGAGCCGGCGGATCACCATCAGCTGTTGCGCGTCCTTCTGTCCGAAGTAGCCGCGGTCCGGCCTTGTGATCGAGAAGAGCTTGGTCACCACCGTCGCGACGCCATCGAAGTGCCCGGGCCGCGACGCACCCTCGAGGATGGTCGATAGTTCGCCGACGCTGACCGTCGTGGTCGCGCCCTCGGGGTAGATGTCCTCCACCTCTGGAATGAACACGAGGTCGACGCCCTCCGCCTTGCACATCCCGAGGTCGTCATCCTCGCGGCGCGGGTACGCCGTGTAGTCCTCGCCGGGCGCGAACTGCGTGGGGTTCACGAAGATCGTCGCAATGACGTGGTCGCACTCACCGCGTGCCCGGCGCATCAGTGACCGATGCCCCTCGTGGAGCGCGCCCATCGTCGGCACGACGCCGACCACGCCCGAGAACTCGGCTCGCAGGACGCGGCATTCCTCGACGGTGCGGGCGATCTGCATGCGGTCTCCGTGCAGGGGCCAGCCTCGCGAACGTCGCGAGGAGTTCGCGGCAGTCTAGGACGTACGGCCGATGCGCGCAGACACCCCGAACCGTCGGTGGCGAGTCAGGGTGCCTGAGGCGAGTGTGCGGTGAACCGTCAGGACGGGCGGTCGGCGGTCTCTTCGAGCTCGGCGAGCACCTGGGCCGCCTCGCTCATGTCCTGATCGGCGCTCGGCGTCATGCGACGGATCAGTTCGAGGGCGCGCTCGTCCATGTAGAAGGACTCCTTCGCCGTGGGGAACTGTCCCGAACGCACCTGCTCGATGTACTCGCTCAGGGCGCCGCGAATGATCTCGCCGACGTTCGCGAACTTCCTCGCGTGCTTCGGCTGCAGGTCGTCGTACATCCCGAGGATGTCGTGCCAGACCTGGACCTGCCCGGAGGCGAACGGCCCGGCGCCGATGCCGATGGTCGGCACCTTCACCCGCTGCGTGATCATGTGCGTCAGGGCCGTCGGAACGAGCTCCAGGACGATGGCATACGCGCCCGCGTCCGCGAGGGCCCTCGCGTCGTTGATGAGGTGGACGGCGTCACGCGGGGTCTTGCCCTGGACGCGGAAGCCGCCGGTCTGGTTCACCGACTGCGGTGTGAGGCCGATGTGCCCCATCACAGGGATCCCCGCCTCGACGAGGTGGCGCACCGTCTCCGCCGAGCGCTGACCGCCCTCGAGCTTCACGGAGCCGGCGCCGGTCTCCTTCATGATGCGGGTGGCGTTCTTCATCGCCTGCCGCCAGCCGCCCTGGTAGGAGCCGAACGGCATGTCGACGACGACGTGTGCGTGCTTCGCGCCGCGGACCGCCGCGCGGCCGTGGTGGATCATGTCCTCCACGGTGACGGGCAGCGTCGAGTCGTAGCCGAGGACGACCATGCCGAGGGTGTCCCCGACGAGGATCAGGTCAACGCCGGCCTCATCGGCCATCTTCGCGGTCGGGTAGTCGTAGGCCGTCACCATGGTGATCGGCCGCGCCTCGTCCCGCATCTTCTGCAGGTCGAGGATGGTCACTGGTCGTGCCATTGCAGAGTTCCGTCCCTGGCCGCTGCCTCCCGTCCGAGCGAAGTCAGACGTATGTGGAGCGCGGTGGAGTGGCCTCGCCGCCTCGAAGGGTCGACGGGCTGGGTTCTGTTAAGGCGAGTATATGAACCCGGCACAGCGCGTCAACGTCGCTGACGGTGAGGTGAATTACTTCCGCTCAACGTCGGCGAGGCCAGGCACGCCACCCAGGCCCTTCGCCGACCGTACCCCTGCGAGGATCGCCCGCTCGACGGCCAGTGCGGACATCGCCTCGATCGAGGGGTACTGATCGTCCGTGATCTCCTGCTCGCCGGTCGCGAGCGCGAAGACGATGTCCCCGTCCGCCCGCGTGTGCACCGGCCAGATCGCGCGGGCGAAGCCATCGTGCGCGACGGTGGCGATCCGGTTCACTTGCGACTTCGTGAGCTTTGCGTTGGTCGCGACGACAGCGAGCGTCGTGTTCGACGGAGTCTCCACCAACGACTCAGGCTGCTCACCACGGGCGGTCCGTTGCTCCTCGACCTGCCGACGGCCACGACCGAGCCTGAGGAGGCGATCGACATCGAGCGGTCGCCCGTCGTCACCTCGAGGGGCGGCAACCACCTTGCCGGTGCGTCCGTCGCGGATTGAGCCGACGGCGTTCACGGCAGCGATCGCGCCGACCACGATGCCGGTGTCGAGGAGTTCGCCCGCGCTGCCGAGACCGCCCTTACACGCCCGCTCAATCCCCGCCATCTTCGCGACCGTCGCGCCGGTACCGGCGCCGACGGAGCCTTGGCGCACCCGCCCGCCGCGCGCGCTCTCAGCGGCGCGGTAGCCGGCGTCGGCGTCGGGCCACGCCGCGCGCTTCAGCCCGAGGTCGAACAAGATCGCGCCGGGCACAATCGGGACGACGCCCGTGGCGTACCGGAAGCCTCGGTCCTGGGCCAGCAGGTACTGCATCACGCCGCCCGCGGCGTCGAGGCCAAACGCGGAGCCACCGGCGAGCAGGATCGCGTCCACGGACTCAACGAGGTTGCCCGGCCGCAAGAGCTCGGTCTCCCTCGTGCCGGGTGCCGCGCCTCGTACGTCGACGCCGCCGACGGTGCCCTCGGGGCAGAGGATGACGGTGCAGCCCGTCGCGGACGCGCGGTCGGTCCAGTGGCCGACCCGGATGCCTCGGACGTCGGTGATGGCGTCGTTCGGCGTCGCGCCTCGGCGACGCCGGCCTGACGGGGTTCGTGCTGCAGACATGGAGCCGCCCGATTCCAGAGGGTCGGAAGGCGGTCGGTCAGGCGAGGAGCGTGGGACGCCCTCGGTTAGACCGCTTCGCTGACCGTGGCGGAGGGTACCGCGAAGAGGGTGCGTGCCGGGACGACCTCGTCGATGAATTGCAGACAGCGACGCAAGTAGACGTCCGGCTGGTCGGCGTAGGCGGTGCCGTGGCCGACGTGGTCGTCCACGATCCAGACGCGCATCCGCGGGTCGAGCGAGGCAGCCGAGAGGTTCAGCGTGTGCGACGCGGGCACAACGTCATCGACCTGAGAGTGCACGAACAGCACCGGGACGTGCACCTTCTCGATCGACCGAATTGGGTTCAGCGCGGACGGGTCGCACTTCATCAACCGTCGCGCAACCCACACTGCGGCCTGGAACAACGGTCCCGGGACGTGGCCGTGGCTGGCGCGGAGGAAGGAGCGCATGGTCGCGAACGGCGAGTCCGCGATGATCCCCGCGACGTCGACGCCTCGGGCGACCGCGTCGATCGAAAGCGAAGCGCCGTAGCCGAAGCCGTGCAATAGGATGGGCGTGCGGCCGGAGCGGCGGCGGACGTAGGCCACGGCGGCCTGCACGTCGAGGCGCTCCTGACAGCCCAGCGTGTCGCGCTTGCCACCAGACTCGCCGTGGGCGCGGAGGTCGAACGCGAAGACGGAGAATCCCAAGCGTACGTAGTCACGCTGGAGGCGGAGCAGGCCGCGCTCACGGTCGGCGCGCGTCGCGCCGGAGTCGTGCACCAGGACAACCGTGGCGCGGGCACCCGGAGATTCGAGGAACCAGCCACGCAGGGTGAGGCGGTCGGCGGTGAGGAACTGGACCTCCTCGTAGCGGAGGCCGAGGTCGGCGGGCGTTCCCTGTACGCGAGTCCTGCGCCCGCCCGTCAGGGCGTCAGCAAAGTAGACCGCGGCGAACGCCAGACCGATGACCAGCACGGCGACGAGCGCCGCGAACATTAAGAGCATGTGCGAAGTCTCTCGCCACCCGCCCGCCCGGACAATTGTGCCGCCCGGCGCGAGACGCGAACACTAGCAAGGGCTTACAGCCCCGAACAAGTTGCTTATGTTACGTGACAGAATCATTACGCCGAATCTAGGGAAACCCCTCACTTGGGCGTTTTGCCTAACCGACACATCTCATCCTCGACTCAACGAGATGCACAAGGAGGGCTCGGGCGCGCCACGCGCCCTACCGCACGTGCTGGCACTTCGGGCAGAGGTGCGTTCCTCGGCCAGCCACCTTCGTCTTCACGATCGTCGTGCCGCATCGCTCGCACGGTTGGCCCTCGCGACGGAACACGTGCACCCGGACGTGGTGCAGCCCCTCCCCACCGAGGCCGTCCCGGTAGTCACTGAAGGACGAACCACGGTCGCCGAGCGACTCCTCAAGCGTCTGCAGGACGGCAGCATGGAGCTGATTCACCTTCGCTGTGCCGAGGCGTCCCGCCGCCGTCGCCGGGTGCACGCGGGCAATCCACAGGGCTTCATCGGCATAGATGTTCCCGACGCCTGCGGCGATGCGCTGGTCGAGCAGGAGCGCCTTCACCGGCGCGACGCGCCCCTTCAGGCGCTCGCGGAGCCACTTCGGGCTGAACGCCTCGGAGAGTGCGTCCGGTCCCGACAGCGGCATCGCCTCGCCGACCTCCTCGACGAGGTGCCACGTACCGAACTTGCGGAGGTCGTTGAAGCGGAGGCTCGTGCCGTCGTCCAGGTCGATGCGAGCGCGCTCGAAGCGGTGGGGTTCAGCCTCGGCGGATGTGTGCACCAGGGATCCGGTCATGCGGAGATGGATGACCCACGTCCGCTCGTCGTCGAGGTGGAGCAGGAGGTACTTCCCGTGCCTGCCGATCTCCTCGACGCGTCGCCCCACCAGTTCGGCTTCCATCTCCCGAGGGCTATGCGTCACAGCGAGGCGTTGGCCGCCGGGGTGGATCGCTACGCGCGCCACCGTCCGTCCCTGCAGCAGCGGGATCAGGTCACGGCGGATCGTCTCGACCTCGGGGAGTTCGGGCATCGTCGTCCGGAGCGCGGCGCGGGCCGCTACTCCATCTCACCCCAGGAACGCCCGATCTTCTCGTCGAGCTCGAGCGGGACGGCGAGCTCCATCGAGGGCATGAGCCGCTGCGCGATCTCGCGCACCTCGTCCAGCTCCGCGCGAGGGGTCTCGAAGATCAGTTCGTCGTGGACCTGCAGCAACATGCGCGCGAGCTTGCCTTTCGCGCGGCGCTCCACCATCTCGTCGTCGATGCGGTTCATCGCGAGCTTGATGATGTCAGACGCGGTGCCCTGGATTGGCATGTTGATCGCGATGCGCTCCGCCGCTTGCCGCACCACGCGGTTCCGCGACTTCAGGTCGGGCATGTACCGGCGCCGTCCGAGGAGCGTCTCCGCGTACCCGAGCTCTCGGGCTTCCTCGACAGTGCGCTCACGCCACTCCTGCACCTTGGGGTACGCCTCGAAGTAGGCCGTGATGAACGCCTCGGCCTCGTCGCGCGGGATGCCCTCGCGCGTGGACATACCGAAGGCGGTGAGGCCGTAGAGGACCCCGAAGTTGAAGACCTTGGCGCGACGCCGATCCTCGGAGGTGACCTCGGACTCTGGCTTCTTGAACACGTTCGCGGCGGTCGTGCGGTGGATGTCCTTGTGCTCCTGGAACGCCCGACGGAGCTCCGCATCTTCCGAGATGTGCGCCAGCACGCGCAGCTCGATCTGCGAGTAGTCCACCGAGAGCAGCACGGGATCCTCGCCGCAGTCTTTCGCGACAAAGGCGCGCCGCACGAGTTGGCCAACCTCGGAGCGCACGGGGATGTTCTGCAGGTTCGGGTCGTTCGAGGACAGCCGGCCGGTGGCTGCGGTCACCTGGTTGAACACCGTATGCACGCGACCGGTCACGGGGTTCACCTGGTGCGGGAGCGTGTCGACATAGGTCGACTTGATCTTGGTCAACTCACGCCACAGGAGGATCGCGTCGACCACCGGGTGGGCCGTCCGCAGCGGTTCGAGGGCATCCGCGTCCGTCGTGTAGCCGGTCTTGGTCTTCCGCGTCTTCGGCAGTCCGATTTCATCGAAGAGGACGGCGGAAAGCTCCTGCGGCGACCCGAGCTTCACCTCGTGGCCGACGGCCTCGTAGCAGGTGCGCTCGGCGTCCTCGATCTTCGCGATGAGGTCCTCGTCCATCCGTGAGAGCACGTCGAGGTCGAGGCCGATGCCGAACTGCTCCATACGCGCGAGCACCGGGACGTGCGGCATGTCCACATCGCTGAACACCTCGAGCAGCTTCGCCTCCTCGAGTTCCGCGCGGAGTGGCTCGGAGAGGCGGAGGATCATGTCCGCCTCGATGCAGGCGTAGCGGGCGACCGCCTCGATCGGCGCGCGCGACCAGGTGATCGCCTTCTGCCCCGTCCCGAGGATCGACTTCGGATCGATGGTGTCCTTGCGGAGGCGGGTGAACGCGAGGCGTTGCAGCGAGATGTTCTGGTCGCCGACGAGGTAGGCGGCGACCTGCGTGTCGAAGTCCGCCGTCGCCGGCCAGATCGAGGCGTCCGCCATCCCGAGGGCCATCATGCCGTGCTTGGTGTCATGCGCGACGCGTTCGATCCCCTCGTTGCGGAAGGCGGGCCGGAGCGCCTCGAACACCTCGTCGCGCGAAAGTTGTTCGCCGCCGGCGTCGCCGTCGTCCGCGAGCAGGCGCCCTTGCTCCTCCACACGGTGCCCGAACGGAATGTACGAGGCGGTCGCATCCGCGGCCGAGATCGCGATGCCGACGAGCGTCTGGGACGCCCTCACCGGATGCGGGTCGTCCGCGATGACCTGGTACGCGAAGCGCCCGGCAGACTTGATCTGCGCTACGAGTGCGTCGAGGTCCTCGCGGGTGGTGATGGTGGTGTAGTCGCCCTCCGGCTCATTCGAGGGCACTTCGGCCTCGTCGCCGTCGGACTCCGGGAGGCGCGCGACGAGCGAGCGGAACTCGAGCTCGTGGAAGAGGTCGACCACCGTCTGGCGGTCGTAGTCGCGCAGCCTCGACGCATCGAGGTCGAGGTCCACGTCCGGGACCTCGCGGATGATCGTCGCGAGCTCCTTGGAGAGGATCGCGTCGGCAACGCCGTTCTCGAGGGCGGTGCGAGTACGCTTCGGCTCGACCTCCGGCAGGTGCTCGATCATCTCCTCGAGCGTGCCGTACTGGTCGATGAGCGCCTTCGCGCCCTTCTCGCCGATCCCCTTCACGCCCGGGATGTTGTCCGAGGTGTCGCCGACCAGCGCCTTGTACTCGACCATCTGCACGGGCTCAAACCCGAACCGCGTCCGCACCTCGTCGGTGTCGTACATGATGTAGTCGCGCTGGTACGGGCGGTACATGTAGACGTTCACGCCAGGTCGCACGAGCTGAATCATGTCGTTGTCGAGGGTCACGATGATGACCGGCATCCCCTGCTCGTGTGCCTGCTCCGCCAGCGTGCCGAGCACGTCGTCCGCCTCGTAGCCCGCCTTCTCGACGAGGGGGATACGGAACGCCTCGAGCATCTCGCGGATGCGGTCAAACTGCGGCAGCAGGTCATCCGGAGTCGCATCCCGAGTCGCCTTGTACCGCTCATCCTTCGCCTTGCGGAACGTGGATGCGGAGGCGTCCCAGGCGGCGATGACGTGGGTCGGCTTCAGCTCACGGAACACCGTGAGCAGGCTGTTGGCGTAGCCGTAGACCGCCGAGATCGGCTCCTGCGTGCGCGTCGGCGGGAGGATGTCCCGGAGCGCGTAGTACGACCGGAAGATAATCCCGTGCGAATCGAGGATGACGAGCAACGGCTGCTCGCCCTCGGGCAGCGGTACTGCCTCGGAGGCCTCGTTCGTCGGGTTCTCGGGAGTCTTGGTAGTAGGTGGAGTCACCAGCGAAGTATATCGTCGGCGGCCGGAGCCCCCAGATGCGGTGTCACTCCTTACGATGCGCGGAATGATCCGCCTGCGATCGCTCCCTCTCCTCGCGGTGCGACGCATGCGCCGGAACTGGAAGCTCCTGTCTTCCGTCGTGACCGGTACCCTCGTGGCGGCCGCGATCCTCGCCGCCACCGCCATCTACTCCGACGCCATCCGCGACCTCGGCCTGCAGCACTCGCTCGACCAGCAGGACCTGCGCGCCCTCGACGTGCGCGTGCTGCAGAGCAACTCCCCCGTGAACCCCGCGGCGTACGAGTCGAACCGCGAGCGCCAGCGGTCGGCGATCGAAGACGCGTCCCACGGCGCCCTCGATGCGGCTGCGAGGCAGGGCACCAGCGGCACGTTCTACGCCACCCAGCCGGGCGACACGCCGGACCTCAACGACTCGAACCGTCCTCGCGCGAATGTCCTCTTCCGGTCCGCCCTCGACCAGCACATCGAGGTCATCGAGGGCGTCTACCCGCCTTCGCTCGAGGTCGCGCCGGACGGCCCGCTCGAAGTCCTCGTTGGAGCAGCGACCGCGGACGGGCTGGGGATCGGCCTCGGCGAGGAGTTTGACCTCCATCCATTCTGGGAGCCAGACGGCGCGCCGATGCGAGTGCGGGTCGTCGGCATCGGCCGCGAGGTCGATCCCGACTCCCGGTACTGGGGACTCGTCGAGGAGCGTCTCGACCAGCGCGAACGCTCGTGGGAGACGCTGCGCTTCTGGATTCCAGAAGAGACCTTCTTCGGCGGGTTCAAGGCGACAGTCCCCACCGTCGCTGCCGACTACATCAGTCTCTACGAGCTCGACCCCGAAGTGCTCAACTCGCGGAACGCCCTGCCGATCGCGGACGGCCTGAATGGCCTCCAGCCGCAGATCACGACCACCGATGGTCGTACCTCGTTCTCGACCGGCCTGCCACAACTGCTGCGGACATACGACGAGAAGCTGTTCTTCACACGCATCCCGTTGCTCGTGCTGCTGCTCCAGATCGGCGCGATCGTCGCGTACTACCTCGTCATGGTGTCCACCATGCTCGTCGAGCGTCAGGCCGCGGAGATCGCCACGATGCGCAGCCGAGGCGCGACGACGCTCCAGTTGCTCGGCATCTACGGCGTGGAGGGCACGATCCTCGCCGCGCTCGCCGCGGCGATCGGGCCGCCGCTGGCGGCGGGCGTGATCAGCCTCCTGGGGCCAACACCTGCCTTCGACGCGCTCTCGGGCGGTGGACTGCTACCGGTCTACATCGGAAGCACCGCCTACCTCCTCGCCGGGGTCGGGGCGTTCATCGCGTTCGCCTCGCTCATGATCCCCGCGTGGCGCGCGACGCGAGACAGCGTCGTCGAATTCAGACGGGGCGCCGCGAGGCCGGGCCGGACGCCGCTCTTCATGCGCTACTACCTCGACGTCGCGTTCGTCCTCGTGGTGGCCGCGGTGTTCTGGCGGCTCTCGCAGCAGGAGGAGCTCTTCACCGAATCGCTCTTCGGCGAGACGCAGGTCGACCCGATCCTGCTCGCGACCCCGGCCGTGTTCATGGTGACCGTAGGCGTCGTCTTCCTCCGCCTCTTCCCGCTTGTCCTACGGCTGATCGCGTGGGGAGTCGGCTGGACGAGGAGCGTCGCGATCCTCGTGGGGATGCGCTCGCTCGTCCGGCAACCCTCGCACTACACCCGACTCATCCTGCTCCTCATGTTCGCGACCGGCGTCGGCATGTTCGGCGCTACGTTCTCCTCCACGCTCGGCGCGTCCTACGAGGATCGCGCGGCGTACCAGGCCGGCGCCGACGTACGCGCCGAGTTCAACGTGACCGACATCGGCGGTGGCGACGGCGCGGCGCGCGCCCTCGTCGAGTCCGTACCGTCCGAGGCCGTCAGTCTCGCCGCCCGAGTCGATGGGAGCGCGATCCTCGACCAAGCGCGGCGCCAGACGTTCTCCGTCCTCGCCGTGGACTCGTCGACGTTCGCGGACGTGGCGTTCGTGCGCGCCGACTTCGCACCGCGGTCGCTGGCGACGATGACCGAGCGGCTGCGCGAGGACCAGGTCGAGACGCCCTCGGGGCCGTTACTCCCTGAGGACACCCGGCAGATCGGCCTGTGGCTGAAGTTCCCGGATACCCGAGGGCGCATCGACGTGGTCGTGGCCCTGCGCGACTCGACCGGCCGCTCGTTCGAGCGCACGGTTGCCTCGGTCGCCCCGACCGCAGACTACGCGCAGGAGTGGCGCTTCTACGCTACGGACGTCCGAGGCAGCACCACCCTCAACCCGCCCCAGGCGCCCTTCGAGTTGATCGCCGTCCTCTTCGATCCCACGGGGCGGATCGCCGCACAGCGCGGGGTCGTACAGGCCGGGCCACTCCAGACCTCGCCCACACCGGCGCCGCCGGCGACCGGGCTCGCGCTGCTGCAGGTGCTCGACGAGCCATGGCCGGACGCGACCACCGTCGCCTCGCTCACCGATCCTGCGTTCGGGGTGATCGAGGGCACACGACTCGGGCAGTCGAACGACACCGCCCGCCCGGTCCGTGACGCCCCGCCCGGCCTCGACCAGTCGCTCCGCTACGAGTGGCTCGACTCCACTTTTGCGCCCGGCGCCCGTGGCATGGGACTCAACCTGGAGTCGAAGACGCTCGGGCTCTACATGTCGCGCAACACCGCGGAGACGCTCGAACTCACCGAGGGCGACACGTTCACGCTCTCGGTCCTCGGGCGGTTCATGACGGCGGAACTGTCCGGCGTCATCGACTACTTCCCGACGCGGGCAGGCGACGGTGGGTTCGCGATCGTCGACGCGTCGAGGCTGTTCGCCCAGGTCAACGTCGCCGCACCCGATCGTTCGCTCACCTACCGCGAGGCCTGGTTCAAGACCGATGACCCCGAGGCGACGGTCGCCTCCCTCGAAGCGGCCGGGCTCAGCAACATCGTGAGCCGCGAGGGGATCGAGACCGCCCAGCAGGATGACCCGCTGATCGCGGCAGGTTGGTCCGGGATCCTCGCGATCGCGTTCGCGGCCGTGCTGCTGCTCTCCGCGATCGGTTTCGTCGTCTACTCGTACCTCACGGCCCAGCAGCGGGGGTTGGAGTTCGCGATCCTGCGGACCCTCGGCTTCTCGAAGCAGCAGATCTTCTCGGTCGTGATGTTCGAGCACCTCTTCGTGATCGTGGCCGGAATGGGGCTCGGGACGCTGGTCGGCCTCCGCATCGGCGCGATCATGATGGGCTTCCTCGCGACCGACGAGCGCGGCACGGAGGTGGTCCCGCCGTTCATCCTCGGCGTGTCGTGGACGCAGGTGCTGCTCGTCTGGGCGATCCTCGGGTCGGTCTTCGTCGGTACCATCGCCGCGGTCGTAGGGATGTACTTCCGGCTCGCCGTACACCGCGTGCTGCGGATCGGCGACGCGTAATGCGGAAGTACTACTCTGCGACTGCCCTGTTGGCTCCCCACCGGATTGGCGCGCAGCAATGACGAACGGCACGAGCGGTACCGGCGCCCTCGCAGCGTCGCTGAGCGAGGGGCCGGACGCGCCGTACATCCACGCGGAAGACCTGTTCAAGATCTACAAAAGCGATGAGCTCGAGGTCGTGGCGCTTCGCGGACTGGACCTGCGTGTCGCCCGGGGCGAGATGATGGCGATCGTTGGCGCTTCCGGTTCGGGCAAGTCCACGTTCCTCAACATCCTCGCCGGCCTCGACCAGCCCTCGGCCGGTCGCATCACCGTGGGCAGCCGCGACCTCCTGACCGTCACGGACGACGACCTCGTCGAGTACCGGCGGCGCGAGGTGGGCTTCGTCTGGCAGCAGACCGGTCGCAACCTGATCCCCTACCTCACCGCCGAGGAAAACGTCACCGTGCCGATGGCCCTCGACGGTCGCTCTGCGAAGTTCGCCCGCGAGCGTGCGCGCATGCTTCTCGAGCAGGTCGGACTCATCGAGGAACGGCGACGGCGCCCGACGGAGCTCTCCGGCGGACAGCAGCAGCGCGTCGCGATCGCCGTCGCGCTGGCCAACAACCCGCCGCTCCTCCTCGCAGACGAACCCACCGGCGAGCTCGACTCCGCGACCGCCGACGACGTGTTCCGCGTCCTCACCGACCTCAACCGGGACATCGGCGTCACCATCGTCATCGTGACCCACGATCGCGAGATCACGAGGCGCGTCGACCGCGTGGTTGCGATGCGCGACGGCCGCACGAGCACGGAGATCGTCCGTCGCGCGGCGTTCGCGCGTGATCAGCACTCGGTCGCCGACGAGTTCGCCGTCGTCGACCGCTCCGGGCGGCTCCAGATCCCCCGCGAGTACCTCGACACCCTCGACATCAGACGCCGGGCTCGCGTCACCCTCGGCCCCGACCGCGTCGAGGTGCGCGCCGAGGACGACGAGGAACGCGCGGCCGAGGGGGCCCGACGATGACGAACGGCCAGCACGCGTCCGACGTGATGGTGGAGGTCACGAACGTGACCCGCATCTTCCGGAGCGCCGGCGCGACCGTCCGTGCCGTGGACGACGTCTCGCTCACCATCGGACGCGGCGAGTTCATGGCGATCGTCGGTCGCTCCGGGTCCGGGAAGACCACGCTGTTGAACCTCATCGCCGGCCTCGACCAGCCCGACGAGGGCCGCATCGCCGTCGATGGCCAGGAGGTCTCACGGTTCAACGACAAGCAGATGACCGAGTTCCGCCGCCACCAGGTGGGATTCGTCTTTCAGTCCTTTGGCCTGCTGCCGCTCCTCTCCGCCGAGGAGAACGTGGACCTCGCGCTCCGCATCGCCGGCGCGGGCCTGCGAGAGCGTCACGACCGCACGAGGGAGCTCCTCGCGATGGTTGGGCTCACTGAGCGGGCGCACCACCGGCCGTACGAGCTCTCCGGCGGCGAGCAGCAGCGCGTCGCCGTCGCTCGCGCCCTTGCCAACAAGCCTGCGCTGATCATCGCGGACGAACCCACCGGTGAACTCGACTCGACCACGGGCGCTCAGATCTTCGCGCTGCTGCGCGATGTCGCCTCGGCCGGCGTCACCGTGATCGCCGCGACGCACGACCCGTTCGTCATGGAGCACGTGGACCGCGTCCTCGAGATGTCGGATGGCCGCATGCTCGCCGAGGGCGAGGGGATCCTCGTCGGTCAGCATCGGTCGAAGCGGAGCGGGACGCCCTCGGCTCGCGCAGAGATTCCTCCTGCGCGACCATCTCCGAGATGAACACGGGCCAGACCAGCACCGCCGAGAGCACCAGCCCCACTCCCGTCCTGCACGTCATCGCCGCCTCCTTCCGACCCGAGGTGCCGGACGACCTCGTGTCCGCGACGCTCGCGAAGGCGCGCGCACTCCGCGAGGCCCCCGGCGCCCGTTCGGGACTCGTCGCGCACTCGGGCACCTCGGTGATCGTCGCCACCTGGCTCGATGGCAAGGGCGGCCTTGAGCCGTTCGCGGCCTCGGCGCCACATATGGAGTTCGTCATGCGCGGGCTCGCACCCAGCATCTCCAGCATGTGGAGCGCAGGTGTCGAGACTCCAGTCGGCCCGCCACCCGTCGAGGATGCCACCGTCCTCTGGGCCTTTGCCGTCCGCACCGCCGACACCGCGTTCGAGTGGCAGGTCCGCGACGTCCTCGCCTCCCTCGACGGGTTGCCGGCGGTCGTGGCTGCCGGACCGACGTTCGAGGAGCGCGACCGTTACCGCGCCGGAGGCGTCGCCTGCGTACGTGCCGCCGACCTCGACACGTTCCGCGCCGCCCTCGACGAGGTGCGGGAGCGCTGGGGCGAGATGCGACCGCATGTGGTCGAGTCGTTCGCGGAGGTCGTGGGATGAGCCGCCAGTACCCGAACCGGCGTCACGTGGACATCGACCTGCGCGGGGAGCGGAAGCGCCGGAGCAACCTCAATCGCGTCTCGATCAGCATCGCGGTGATCTTCGTCGTGCTGATCATCGCGTCACCGTTCTTGCCCGGCTTCGACTCGGACGACGACGCGGCCCCCCTCGCTACGGCGACCAGCACGAGCACCATCGTCCCCGTCGAGGGCGCACTGACCGTCGAGGTCATTCGAGTCGTCGATGGCGACACCCTTGACGTGCAGTCCGCGCAGACCGAACTGCGCGTGCGCCTCTTCGGCGTCGACACTCCCGAGCGAGGCGAAGCCTGTTTCGACGAGGCGACCGAGCGCCTCGCCACGCTCGCGGGCGAACAGGTGCAACTGCTCCCCGATGAACGCCAGACCGACTCGTTCGGCCGCGAGTTGCGTTATGTCTACGCGGCGGACGGCACCCTGATTGACGAACAACTGGTCGCGGACGGCTTTGGCTACGCGTGGACCGAGGACGGCCAGTTCCGCTCGCAGATCATGGCGGCGGAGGCCGAGGCCCGCGCGACCGGCGCGGGCTGCCTCTGGGACGAGTAGCGACCGACCGGCCGACCGACCTACGGCAGCAGTTCGAGGATGGACGAACCGTTGTCCCAGCGCAGGACGCGGTGCGGCTCCGCTGCCTCGATCCAGGCGGTGCGTACGGCGCGCCCGTTCCGGAACAGCAGCCGATACGCCTCGAACTCCCCGGCCGGCACGGTGACCATTTCGGTCTGCGGGACGCGGAGGTTCACCGTCTGCTGGTTCCGCTCGAGCGCGTTCACGGAGACGTAGAACGCCTCGTGCTCCTCGGTGAGGTCGATGGAGCGCCAGAGCCAAAGGGACGACTCGTTGTCGTAGTAGTGGTCGCGCAGGCGCAGCGTGTTCTCACTCGGGTCGCCATCGCCGTCGTCATGGGTGACGGTCACCGTGGGCTCGCCGTCCTCGTTCGTGCCGTAGGCCCACGACCACTGGTCGAGCTGGCTCTCGCCGTCATCGTTACGGCTCAGCGTCGTGCGCTCACCGCGCTCGGGGCGGAACGTCGAGGCGTTGACCCAGACCGTGACCTCGTCACGTAGCGGCTCGAGGCCCTCGGGCGTCTCGGCCTCCTCGTACGACTGCGTAAGCGCGATCAGGCCGGCATCCACCGCTGACGAGAGCAAGCCCGTGCCGAGGTCGTCGCCCTCGGAGTTCACGACCTGGTACCGCAGCTCTTCCCCACTGGGCCACGGGGCGGCCTCGCAGATGTCGGTTGTCTCCGCCCTCCGGCCGGCGTAGGTGCATCCCGCCGC
>Ga0114916_1001240_pt1 | contig 14985 bp, 11 predicted proteins | sample MalvirAntarct_66_FD_83501 | JGI IMG/M metagenome (GOLD analysis project Ga0114916, IMG submission 83501) | Marine viral communities from the Global Malaspina Expedition - Malaspina viral metaG Antarct_66 | ecosystem: Environmental > Aquatic > Marine > Oceanic | place: West Anvers Island... | reverse complement strand
TTTCGACTTAAACCTTTTACTGTCTTCATATCTTTAAGTTTGATACGAAATTACAATAGCACAACATAATCTATTTACGAGCTACTAATTTTTACGACCTAGCTTGGTAACCCAAAAAATTTATATTTTGAATCTAGAAACGTCATAAATTCCTTTTTATGGCGTTTCTTATTTTTTAAAATTTTATGATTCTTTCACTATAATCTTAAATTTCATTCTTCAGAATTCATTACTTTTACCTTGAATTATCTAAGCGATGGCAGAAAAAAAAGTAAAAGAAAAACCAAGGTTTAAAAGGTCTATTTCAAATGGGTTAATCATATTCGTTTGGTTGGTTGGACTTTTACCCCTTTTTGCAATACTTTATTTGCGCTATGTTCAGACGGATGATGAGAATCTCCCTTCTGAGGCAATGCTTGAGAACCAAGAAGAATTATTGGCTACAACAGTTTATGCTGATGACGGTTTTACCGAACTTGGTAAATACTGGAAAGTAAATAGAACTAGCGTAAATTATGACGAAATATCACCGAACGTAATTTCCGCTCTAATTTCGACTGAAGACGAACGTTTTGAAGAACATTCCGGTATTGATCCAAAAGCAGTTGCAAGAGCCCTCATAAACATGGGTGAAGCAGGTGGTGCATCTACAATTACACAACAATTAGCAAAACTCATTTTTACTCTTGCTCAACGAGAGGCTAAAAGAAATGCTGAACTTCAGGGAGAAGGAAAAACAGATGAAGAGAAGAATACAGAAAAAATGAGTGTTCTTGAAAAACGACTCTATGAAAAAGTTCAAGAAAATATTATCGCTCTTCGCTTAGAAAGGAGGTATACTAAAAAAGAGATTATTACGATGTATTTGAATCAGTTCGATTTCCTATACAACGCTGTTGGAATAGCCTCGGCTTCTCGCGTTTATTTCAATAAAAAACCAATTGATTTAAACCCAGAAGAAGCTGCCATGCTAGTTGGGATGTGTAAAAACCCTGGACTATATAACCCCTTCGCTTTTAAAACCAGAAATTACAGATCGATAATTGCAAGCAACAATAATATTAAGCCAAGCGAAGTTGACGATATTCAAGTAGCAAAAGAGAGGGCTGAAGATTCTCTTAGAGCCGTAGAACGAAGAAATGTTGTTTTATTTAAATGGCGGGAAAATTCTGAAAAAAACAATCCTTCTTTAACTTCTGTTATTTCGGAAGCTGAATACGATAGTTTAAAAACCATTCCACTAATCACAGACTACCAAACAGTTGATCACAAAGAGGGACTTGCTCCATATTTTAGAGAATCTCTAAGAAGTGAACTCGCAAACATTCTTTCAGCGAGAGACGAAAATGGAAATTATAAATATGCAAAATCTAATGGTGAACCTTACAGTATCTACGAAGATGGTTTGAAAATCTACACGACAATTAATCCAGACATTCAAAAACATGCAGAAAATGCATTAACGAAACATCTGAAAAAGAATTTACAAGAGCCCTTTACTAAAAACAATAAGCGTTCAAAGAAATATCCTTTTGCTTCTAATATAGATGATAAAATTGTAGACCAATTGATGAATAGCGCCATAAAAAGATCTGTGCGCTATAAATCTGGATTAAGAAGCGGAAAAGAAAAAGCGGAGGTACTTAAAGAATTTGACAAACCTGTTCAAATGAAAGTCTTTTCATGGGACGGAGAGATTGATACTGTCATGACTCCGAAAGATTCTATTCGTTACTATAAAAACATTATGCGTGCTGGTTTAGTATCTATCGAACCTCAAACTGGTTTTATCAAAGCATGGGTGGGTGGTGCAGACATTAATCATTTCGCTTACGATCATGTACGTCAAGGTAAGCGGCAGGTGGGATCTACAATTAAGCCTTTTATTTATTCTGCTGGAATGCGCTTTGGTGTGATTACGCCTTGTGAAACCGCACCAAACATTAGTTATTGTGTTGATGTTCAAAAAGGTTCAGAAGCAAATGATATGGAGTCATGGTGTCCAGGAAACTCTGGGGATGAATTAGACGGTAAGCCTGTAACTTTTGCAAAAGGATTGGCAAATTCTATGAACAACATGACCGTGGCTGTTATGGCAAGAATGGGAGGTACAGCTGGACCTAATGCTGTTGCGAAACTCATGAGAGACTTGGATATTGAAATTAGAGACGCGGATATTGTTCCCGCAATGTGTTTGGGTGTAATGGATCTTTCTTTGCTTGAAATGGTGGGTGCTCAAACTGCATTTGTAAACAAAGGAATTTTCACCAAACCAACCTCTCTTATGAGAATTGAAGATAGACATGGAAATATTATTTACGAACACACTCCTCAATCAAAAGAAGTGATGTCTGAAGAACTTGCTTATGCAACCTTGTCTTTAATGCGCGGAGTAATACTCGAAGGTACCGGGATGAGTTTAAGAGGAACTTGGAGAGGAGACTGGGGCGGTGTCACTCAGCCTACAGCTGGAAAAACAGGAACAACTCAGAACAACTCGGATGGTTGGTTCATGGGGCTTACTCCTGATTTAGTGACTGGAGTTTGGGTTGGTGCCGAAGATATGGCTGTTCGTTTCAGATCAATGGAGTGGGGACAGGGAGCTAGAATGGCTCTCCCAATCTATGGTTATATGATGCAAGATGTTTACAAAGACCCCAATATTCATATTTCGACAGATGAGTTTGAAGTGCCTTTTGGTTACGGAAACTCTATTTACAATTGCAATAACAATGGTCAGGAAACCGATACTAACGTCAACGATGAAGTACCTGACTTTTTATAAAAACACTAGTAATGGACAAAACAGTAGAAAGCGCTGAAAAAGCATGTGAAGGAATCAAATCAGGAATGACATTAATGCTTGGTGGATTTGGATTATGTGGAATACCTGAAAATAGTATTGACCAGTTGGTCAAAATGGGTGTCAAAGACTTAACATGTATTTCAAACAATGCTGGAGTTGATGACTTTGGATTGGGTTTATTACTTCAAAAAAAGCAAATTAAAAAAATGATTTCTTCTTACGTAGGAGAAAACGATGAGTTTGAACGACAAATGCTTTCTGGTGAACTCGAAGTAGATTTAATTCCTCAAGGATCACTTGCTGAGCGATGTCGTGCTGGTGGTGCTGGAATACCTGCTTTTTACACTCCTGCAGGTTATGGAACTGAAGTTGCGGAAGGGAAAGAGGTTCGCGACTTTGATGGGAAGCCACATATCATGGAAACCGCACTGATTTCAGACTTTTCAATTGTGAAAGCGTGGAAGGGAGATACGGAAGGAAACTTAATTTTCAAAGCGACAGCTCGAAACTTTAATCCACTTATGGCAATGGCTGGAAAAATAACTATTGCTGAAGTTGAGGAGTTAGTTCCTGCTGGAGAATTAGATCCTAACGAAATTCATACGCCAGGTATATTTGTCCAACGCATTTTCCAAGGAGAAAAATTTGAAAAACGCATCGAAAAAGTAACTACTCGTCCAAGACCTTAGAAGTTGATTCTAATTCCTGGACCGATTAAGTAAAAGAATTTATCTTCATTTAGGAAATAACCCATTCCTGCATAGAGTGGAAAAGAAAATTTCCTCTCTTTTCTTGAAGGATAAACAGATCCTAGAATTACAATTCCAAGGTCGCGTTCAGCATCTGGATTAAAATTAAATGCATTTTTTGCTAAAAACCCTGCTCCTATTTTATATGGACGCAATCGCTGGATTTCTCCTTTTTGATAAAACGAAAACTGAGCCAGCATAGAAAGTGAAATACCACTTAAGCCAGGAAATCCATCTACTCCAACTTTCTTAATGATTAGTCCCGCAGGAATCGATAAATCAACGTCGAAAGTGACCAGCTTTTCTTTAATAATTTCAATTCTTTCCGTGTAGCCCTTTCCTCCATATATATTCTTACGGTGTTTAATGATCAATTCGATAGTTGACCAGTTCTCTAGCCCATGTGTTTTGTTTGAAACATAATCATTAATTGAAATTGCCTCGTTCATACAACCATCTGGACTAGTATAAGAAAAGCTTCTTGGTGAGGAAGAACCTGGACAAATTACAATGTCATCAATAACCTGCTTTTCAACAAGCTTATTTGACTTGTCTTTTATTCTAACCTCAATTTCTAAAAATTGCTTGCCGTATAACTCCTGCCTTTCATCTATCATATAATCATCAAACTGAATAGAAACATCTCCTATCGTTCCACGATGTAAAATAGGCTCGGTTACAGAATTAGCTATCACAGGGCTACCTCCATACTCAATTATTACAAAATCTAATTCTCTGGGTCTTTGATATTCGATTATATCTAGTGTACGACCCGTCTTTTTGTCGTTATTATAAATACTTACTGATTTTTTGCGAATATCGACCGGTACTTTAAGTAAGTAATGAGAAACAACTTCATTTTGAACAATACTATCAGTACTAATATCTTGTAAGTCTTCAAATCTAAAATCTGCACGACTCAAGGATTCTCCTTCTAACCTAATCTCAACTGTCTCTCCCGGATAAATTTTATTAGAATTAATCCAATTTCCTCCAGCCCGAAGAATGCTTATATTGTCGATTTTAGGTTCGTGAACAATGTCAATATTTGTCATAAAACGCGGGATGTCTCCATCTTTTAAAAACAAATAACCCTCTGACCTTTTATGGAAATTATAAGGTCTAAACATGCAGAGTACTTTGTCATTACTTAGTCTTCTTACCGTATAAAGTTCAGCAATTAGAGGTCCGCCTTTTTGATCGGTAGATTCTATGCGATAGGTTTTATTAATTTGTAAATTAGGATGATTGTCTAATTGTAATTCATATCCTTCTTTATTTTCTCTGTCCCAAATGACTTCTCTTTTATCAAATTGTAGGAAACTTAATCGAGAGCCTTTTACATTAAAAGTGAATGTCTGTGTTTCTAATTCATATTTTGCCTTTCCATTCTCAATATTTGGTCGGTTTAAATTAATGGGAAGTTTGAACTCAACCTCACCTGTAGTTGTTGGTAGAAATGATAAAAACAAATCATCATTTCTTCTATACATCCTATACTCGTAATTCTCCTTTTTTATCCATTTAGGATCTACAGATATGTTTGCATCATTATTTGAAACTATACGAATTACTTTTTCTTCACCAATGAAGAAATCTGCATCACCTGGATAAATAGTGGCGTAAGTATGTGAATATGGAAACAAAGGAATAGGTAGGTGCTTACCCTCTGTCACTAAAAATAAATTTAAGAAATCACTTTGACTTAAATCTATGAACCGAACCTTACACTGATAGTAACCATCAACCATCAAAAGTAAACTATCGATGATTTCGTACTCATTTGACTTCTTCAATGAAAAAGCTCTATCCATTATATCATTTGGGTTCGGGTAGAGTTTGATTACTGCTATTGGATTATTTTCTCCATATTCAAAAGCCAATTTCTGCTCACCATTTTCAACAAACGTGTTCTCCTTTAAGCTGAAAGTATTTGTATCAATTGTAATTTTAATATCATTAAAATATTCACTTACCCCACTTTGACCCAACGAAAACTGAGAAGAAAGCAAAATAAGAATTAAAACAAAAAAGTAAGTAACTCGCATTTGAACATTTAGCATTCCTTTATATTTAAGCTTTGTGCAAAGATAGTATATTAAATATTTTCGATAATTCAAATTCAGGCTTACTCTTTTAGTTTTAACAAATAAAGTTGATCGTCAAATACAAAACAGACTTCAAATTTCATTCGAGGTCTCAATTAATATTTTAGAATAGTGTTTTAGAAATTGTATTTTTGCCTTTATGACAAGAATAATTTCATTTAATGTAAATGGTGTCCGGGCAATTTTGAAAAAAGATTTTATTCGCGACATTGAAAAAATGCAGCCAGACATACTTTGTTTGCAGGAAACTAAAGCTCAGAATGATCAGGTTCAGGAAGCGCTGAAAGATTTTAATTCCTATCACATTTATAGCAATTCTGCAATTAAAAAGGGATATTCCGGAACGGCAATCTTAACAAAAAAAGAGCCTCTCAGCGTTGAAAATGATATGGGCCTAGAAGAACACGATCAAGAAGGACGGGTAATAGCTGCAGAATTTGATGATTATTTTTTAGTAACTGTCTACGTTCCAAATTCAGGAAGTGAATTGAAACGATTAGACTATAGAACTACTTGGGATCAAGCATTTCTGAATTACCTCAAAAACTTAGAAAAATCAAAACCAGTTGTGGTTTGTGGAGATTTTAATGTTGCCCATAAAGAAATTGATTTAGCACGACCAAAGGCAAACTACAACAAGCATGCAGGATTTACCCAAAAGGAAATTGATGGAATGGATGCCTTTACAAGTAATGGTTTAGTTGATACTTTTCGAATGATGCATCCCGAAGAGATAAAGTATTCTTGGTGGAGTTACAGAGGTGGAGCCAGAGATAGAAATGTAGGCTGGAGAATCGATTATTTTTTGGTGAGTGATTCTCTAAAAAAGCGAGTTAAGAAAGCTGAAATTCTAAATGAAATCAAAGGCTCAGATCATTGTCCTGTTCTTGTGGAACTTGATTAGTAAGTCTTTTCCTAGAAAGCCGACGTATGTATAAGAAATCAAATTAATGAAAAGGCTATTTCTTATTTTTTCTCTAATCCCTTTTTTGGCTTTTAATCAGTCGGATGATTCCACAGGTTATAGTCCTCGAATTGTTGGAGTTCCAATTGCATTCTACAGTCCTGAAACGAGTTTTGCTTTTGGAGCAGCTGGTTTTTTTACCTTCAAGTTTAATAAGCAAGATACAATATTGAGACCTTCAGATGTAAATTTAGGCGGAGCTTATACTTTAGAAAATCAAATTCTTTCTTATGCTTCTTATGATTTCTGGCTAAAACAAAACAAATTCAACTTTAGTGGTGAGCTTGGTTTTTATCGCTATTTCTATGATTTTTGGGGGGTTGGCACGGACCCAAAACAAATTGAAAGATATTCACTTACTTTTCCAAGAATTCGTTTTGAAGGAGTTCGTCAAATATTTTCGGGGTTTTACGCTGGGATTAAATATACTTACGATGACTTCGAAATAACAGAAAAAGAAGAAGATGGAAGGCTAATACAAAATGTTTATGCTGGATCCAACGGAGGGAGAATAACTGGTTTAGGCGCCATCTTAAAATATGATACGAGAGACCATATTTTCTATCCTACAAACGGGTATAAAATCCAAGCGAGTTATGAACGCTTTGATAAATCCATAGGAAGCGATTTTCAATATCACCTTACCTGGATTGATGCAGTACGTTATTTTGATTTGAAAAAAGAACGTGTAATCGCTGCAAATATTTATGGTCGTTTTGCTAATGGAAACGTTCCCTTTTTTCACATGTCAATGATTGGGGGAAATAGCAGGATGAGGGGATATTATGAAGGTTATCATCGTGATAAACAAATGTTAGGCTGGCGGGCGGAGTACAGAACCCCCGTTTGGCAAAGGTTCGGACTAGTGGCTTTCGCAGGCAATGCAGTAGTTTCAGAATCAATAAAATCACTCCAAATTAAGAATATAAATACAAATTTGGGAACTGGAATTAGATTTAGGATGGATAGAGAAAGAAAAATTAATCTTCGGTTGGATTTCGCGTATACTTCAGACAATATCACAGGGTTTTATTTTACGATTTCAGAAGCGTTTTAAGACTTCTATTTGCTTTGTATACTGCACAGAATCAATTAAAATTCAGCTAAACTTTTTTCGCTCTACTTATCGCTTTCACTTTTTGTTTTATACCTTTACTTATACTCATTTAAAATTAATAAAATGTCAAACATAGATCTAATCATAGAAGAACGTCCGGCGGATATTGGTGATTTCTTAGTTGGAAGACTTCTGCCATTTCGTAAAAAACGACACGTTGGTCCTTTTGTATTTATTGATCACATGGGTCCTGCCGAAATGGATGAAAATGAAAATTTAGATGTCCCACCTCATCCACATATTGGACTTTCGACACTAACTTTTTTGTTTGATGGAAACATCGTTCACCGCGACAGTTTAGGAACAAAAATGGAAATCAAGCCTGGTGCAGTTAACTGGATGACTGCCGGTAAAGGAATAGTTCATTCTGAAAGAACACCTGATCGACTAAGAGGACAAAAGAAAACTGTTCACGGTTTACAAATATGGGTTGCACTACCTTTAGATCTAGAAGATATGGAACCACAGTTTTCACATACTGAAGCAAAGGATATTCCTTCGTGGAAAGCAGGTGATTTAGACTTTAAGTTAATTGCAGGAGAAGCCCTGGGGAAAAAATCTCCTGTCCCCGTACATAGCGATTTGTTCTTTATTGAAATCAAAGCCAATAAAACAACTACAGTTAACTTAGGAGACAAGCTATATGGCGAATCAGCTTTGTATATTTTAGAAGGAAAAGTAACAAAAGGAGAAAATGACTTTGGTCCAAAACAAATTTTAATCGCTAAGCAAGATAGTTTGTGTGATTTTCAAATTAGCCAAGGTACAACTGTCTACATTTTTGGTGGTATTCCTTTCCCTGAGGAACGTTACATTCACTGGAACTTTGTTTCTTCAAGTAAAGATAAAATTGAAAAAGCCAGAAACGATTGGAAAAACGGTGCATTTGACAAAGTGCCAGGAGATGAAGACGACTTTGTTCCATTACCTTGATTAAACATACCTTATTCTTTTACAAAAGTTAATAATCTAACCTTCCTTAACCTTTTGTATTGCTTGCTTAAACGTGTCTAACGGTTGAGCACCTGACAAAGCAAACTTTTCATTGAAAACAAAAAATGGAACGCCACGAACTCCAATTTGCTGAGCCCGTTGGATATCTTCAATTACATTTTCTGTGAAATCAGCAGAGTTGTATACTTTCCCAACTTCTTCTTCATCTAATCCAACCGAAGCTCCAATAGATTTTAAACTATCCATTTTATCAATGTTCTTACCTTCTTCAAAATATGCCTTCAACAATGCTTCCTTAAATTCAGCTTGCTTTCCTTTTGATTTGGCAAAGTGTAATAAACGATGTGCATTTCTAGAATTCGCTACAATAGCATTTTCCATGTCATAATTTAATCCTTCTTCCGATGCCATCTTTGTAACATAGTCATTCAGTTTTTGAGCTTCATCAATAGAAATACCTTTCTTTTCTGCCAAATGCTCTGTCACATTTTTATTCGGGTCTGTAGCTAATTCAGGATCTAACAAAAAACTTCGGTAGATAATTTCAACATCATCAACCCCTTCTGCTTTCAAAGCTTTTTCAAATCTTCGTTTTCCTATATAGCAAAACGGACACATCACATCACTCCAAATCTCTACTTTCATCGATTTTGATTTTTTCAAAGGTACGTAGTAATATACAAAATTGAGCGTTAAAAGTTCTTTATGAAAATCCTTTTCATATAAGTGCCCGACATTTATTGTGATGATTTAATCCCATTTCCTTTTAGAATTATTCTTTTCACTACATTTAGAGTTCACAATTGAAAAATGAATGAATCTGCGGCAAAAGCACTTTTAAGAAGTAACATTGAAAGAACTATCGGAAGTCGAATTGACGATGATTGCTTTCAAGCAATAGACAATTTAATAGTACCTAAAACAATCGAACGAAAAACCCGCTTTGTAGAAGAAGGTGAGTATTGCAATTACGTTCATTTTATAACCAAAGGTGCTTGTTACGCTTACGACGTAGATGAGCGAGGAGACAAACACGCTTTTCAATTTTCACTTGAAGATTACTGGATTGGAGATTTATACAGTTTCTTTTCTGGGAGAGTAGGTATTTATAATGCTGAGACCATCGAAACAACTGATTTTCTCATGCTCAGTAAAAAGAATTTTGAAGAATTATGTCTAAACCACCCTGTTTATGAGCGATTTTTCCGAATTCTCATTCAAAATGCATTTGTTGCGTTGCAATACCGACATATCAAAACACAATCAGATGACGCTGAAAACCGCTACCTCGAATTCACTAAAAAACACCCGAATTTTGTTCAGCGGATTCCCCAATATTTGATAGCCTCTTATCTTGGAATAAAACCACAGTCACTAAGTCGGATTAGAAAGGAGTTGGTGGAGAGGAAAATTTTGTAGTATTAATCATTTACATCACGAGTATTTCCTAAAATACCATTAAAATACCTTTTCTTAACCTATGTGAATCATTTTAGGCTTTGATCTGCCCACCTTTGTAGTGTCGAAAGACGAAAACAAAGATTAATTAAAAAATAAAAGAAAATGGCAAATCAAACAAAATGGGTAATTGACCCAACGCACAGTGAATTATTATTCAAAGTAAAACACCTTATGATTACTAACGTGAAAGGTGAATTTAGAAAATTTGACGCAAGTATCATTGCAAATGGCGATGATTTTAGTCAGGCAAAAGTAAAGGCGACGGTTCAGGCGGATTCAGTTTTTACAAATAATGACGATAGAGACAAGCACTTAAAAAGTGGTGATTTTTTCGATGTAGAAAACCATAAAACTCTAGAGTTTGAAGGAACCTCTTTTGAAAAATTAGACGATGAGAATTATAAATTGAAAGGCAATTTAACGATTGTTGGAGTAACGAAAGAAGTTACACTAGACGTTGAATTCGGAGGAACTGCAGTTGATCCATGGGGAAACAAAAAAGCTGGATTCTCAATTAGCGGTAAAATCAACCGTAAAGAATGGGGGTTAAACTGGAACGCTGCACTTGAAGCTGGTGGTGTAATGGTAAGTGACGCCGTAAAAATTAATGCAGAAGTACAGTTTGTAGTTGCAGAATAATTAGTTGGTATTGGTTAGTAGTAGTGTAGAAAAGTCGCAGACATATTGTTTGCGGCTTTTTTAGTTTTGAAAGATGAGTTCAATTAAAATTTCTTTTCTCTTGCGGTATCTTACGCGAATTCTTATTTTAGTTCAAAATTTTAGTTATGACAGCGCCTTTTAATTTATTCAAGTGGATCGAAGAGAATAGAGACATTTTAAAACCACCTGTAGGAAATAAAAACCTCTACAAAGAAGCAGGAGATTTTATAGTAATGATTGTAGGCGGACCAAATGCCCGTAAAGATTATCATTACAATGAGTCTGAGGAATTATTCTTTCAGTTAGAAGGAGATATAATGGTGAAAATTCAAGAAGATGGTAAATCTAAAGAAGTTCACATCAAGGAAGGTGAAATGTTTTTGCTTCCTGGCAGCGTTCCACACTCTCCTGTAAGGGGCGAAAACACAGTTGGACTTGTAATTGAGCGCGTTCGAAAAGGAACTGATTTAATGGACGGTTTGATGTGGTTCTGTGAGAATTGTAACCACCCTTTGAAAACTTACAAATTCAAATTAGAGAACATAGAAAAAGACTTTTTGCCTAGATTCAAAGAGTTTTATAGTTCAAAAGAAAACCGCACATGTGACAATTGCGGCAAGGTAATGGAGGTTGATGAGCGTTTCGTATAAATCGTAATTGATACTTTTAAAAGAGAATTATTGTGAAACCAGAACTATTCGGAATTCTTGACTTAATTATCGGTTTCGGATGGTTGATTTTGATTGTTGTCATAGGTTTTTATTTTCGATTAAAAAATAGCGACAAATCTCATTTCAAATACTTTATGCCTCACCTCTATTTTAAGCTGGGGTTTGCTTTTTTATTTGCTTTAGCTTATTCTGTAATTCTTACTGAGGGAGGAGATACATTAGCTTATTGGGAAGGAGCTGTAAACTTGAATCAATTGTTTTGGGAATCACCTACCAGTTATTTTGAGGAAATGATTTCAACACCTTCTCCAGCTACAATTACTGATCGTTTTAATACTGAAACGGGTTTTCCTCCTTCCTGGATCTATTATGAACCAGAAAGTTTTTTTGTATGTAAAGTTCTCTCCATTTTTACTTTTTTCACTCTAAATAGCTATCTAGCCCTAACATTTGTCATTTCCACTTTTTCAATAATCACTTCTTGGAAATTTTTTGAGTTAGTGAAAGACTTTCGTTTCTGCCCTAATTGGGTGCTAATATTTTCATCTCTTTTTGTTCCAACTGTTGCTTTTTGGTGTACTGGAATATCAAAGGATACCATTGTTTTAGGATCACTGTTATTACTTTTATACCATCTTTTCAGCATCATTATGGGGAAAAAGAAATTTAATTTAAAAGAATTTATACTTATTCTTTTCTCTGTTTTTCTTTTATACAATCTACGCCCCTTCATGATTATAGCTGTGTTCGCTCCATTATTTATCGCAATAAGTGTTCGTTTAGTGAAGTCTATAAGTCAAAATAAGGTGTTGGTTTTTGGTGTTAGACTGATTTTATACGCGGTCACAATATCGATCGTGTTGTCATTTATGGGAGTAATCGGTGAAAGTTCCTTAGAAGAAAATCAATACCTGAATGAAGTTGCTATTATTCAAAAGGATTTTGCTCAAAACAAATTATATACTGGTTACAGATATGATTTGGGGATTACAGATTATTCCACTACAGGGATGCTTTTAGCTAGTCCCATGGCTATTGTTACTGCGTTTTTTAGACCGTTTATTTGGGAGGCAAACAGCGCTTTTTTATTAATAAGCGGTATAGAAAGTCTCTTGTTGATGTACTTAACCTTCAGATTCTTTTTTCTCAATGGCAACATCCGCAAACACATCAATTTTGTTCGCTCTCAGGAATTTTTAGTTTTTTCTATAATTTTTGTTTTGCTTTTGGGCTTTTTTGTTGGTTTCACATCTGGGTTGTATAATGTACTAGTTCGTTTTAAAGCCCCATTGATGGTTTTTTTGTTTATTTTCTTTGCTTCTAGAAGACCTGAAAAAATTGAAACTTGAAAACAAAATAAATCAAATAATTAAACCCTAACACCCATCACCAAAATGTCATCAAGATTTTCGTTATTGCCTTTCCATTCATTAAATTCACTGATGATTTTCCTCTTCTGCTGTTCCATCGAGAGGTCTTGAATTGAGAGCAATAATTTTTTAAACTTTTTGGTTCCGTACTTTTTATTGCGTGGTCCACCAAATTGATCTACAAACCCATCAGAAAATGAATAAATCAAATCGTTTTCATTGATTGGAAGTACGTGCGAAGTAAATGTCAGAGAAGAGAATTTACCATAAAGTCCAATAGGGTGTCGATCTCCTTTTACTTCTATTAAAATCTTATTCGGAGTACTTTCCAGCTCTAAGATTTTGATGAAATCAGAGCTGGTTTCCCACTTATCAAGGTTTGCTTTTTCAGTGATTATAAATATGGAGTTTTTTGCTCCTGCGAAATACAGTTGGTTTTTCTTGCGATTTAAACCACACAATGTTAAATCCATTCCATCTCGAATTGGAACGCCCTTATTGTTGGATTCTTTAATCTTAAGTGACTTAAATATTCCTTCGTTCAAAAAGTCTAATGCCTCACCTGGCGTGTTTATAGTTTCAATTTTAGTACTTTGATTTAAATAGTTATTTCCTAAGAAACTCATAAATGCACCCGGAACTCCGTGACCTGTGCAGTCAACAGCGGCAAAAAGATCAACGCTTTCGCCATTTGAGGTTGTCACGTGATCAACAAAATAAAAATCACCGCTTACAATGTCTCTTGGTTCGTAAAAAACAAATGAATCTGGAAGAATCTCCTTTACGCGGTCGTTAGTTGGTAAGATTGCTTCTTGAATACGTTGAGCATATTTTATACTACTTAGCATGTCTTTGTGCTGTTCCTCTATTTTTTCACGCTGTTCATTTACTTTTTTCGTACGTTCTTCGACAATAGATTCGAGGTTAATCAGTGCTTTTTCTTGAGCCTTTTCTTTCTCATCCTGTAATTCTTTATACTTACCTGCCATTGATATACTAAGCGCTAAAATTTCCAATCCAGATCCAAGTTTTAGCGCCATTTCGGAAACTCGGGCATCTCCCAGAACACCTAGGTTACCTAAAATAAACACTACAGCTCCAGCAATCAGTATTAAAAACCCGAGTGAAAACGCATTGTTTACTGAGTATCCTTTTTTGCGCATTTGATAAATAGCTACTAGAATTGAGATTGTTCCTATCAGACTTAGCAGATTTATTATAGGATAAGCAATCGCGTGGAGTTTACCTGGAATTAAGCTCATAATAACAATTACGCTCAACCCAATTAGAATTACATTAAAATAATTGTTCCATCCACTACTTCTTTCTTTTATCTTTAAAAATGATGTGGCGTAAAGAATTACAAAAAATACAGTTCCTGCCGCAGAGAGCAAGACTGCATTTCCCGCTAAGTAAAGACTATTTGGAAAAATATATTGATAAGTAAATCCTTCTAAACTAAATTGAAGAAGGAACTGAAAAGCAACATACAGAATATAATAGAGAAAGGAAATATCCTTTAGAAGGATGTAAAAAAAGAAAAATATAAATACAACAAGAGCTAAAACTCCAAAATAAAAACCATGTAAAAGTTGATGATTATAGTCCGTGGTATGGAACTCCTTTTGCTCCCAGAAGATAAAAGGAAGATTAATCACTTCTCCATCGCTTTCAAGAATCAAATAGAAGTACTTCGTTTCATCAGGTTTGAATTTAATTGGAAATATGTTTTTTCTATGCTCGTAATCTTTTTGATCAAATTTACGTCCATCTCCACCTCTCCAGGTTTGAACAACATTTCCTTTCTCCACTTCATACAAATCAACACGATCCGTGATTGGTCGAGCGGTTTCAAACATAATTTTTCTCTCTGCTCCAGGATTTTTAACCTCAAAACGTATAAACCATCTTGAAGTAGTGAAGTCAATAATTTCTAGTGGCTTTTCAAGCTGCTCAAAATCGAAGGTGTCTGTTTCAATTATGCTTTTTAAATCAAACTGATATTCAGGATCCTCGAGTACAAATGCTTTATCCGCTTGAGTTGTATTGAGCACATCGTCGGTCAATACAATTTGACTTTGAACAGTCAATTGCAATAAAATCAATAATATCAAAAGTAAAACCT
>Ga0114916_1001237_pt1 | contig 15013 bp, 16 predicted proteins | sample MalvirAntarct_66_FD_83501 | JGI IMG/M metagenome (GOLD analysis project Ga0114916, IMG submission 83501) | Marine viral communities from the Global Malaspina Expedition - Malaspina viral metaG Antarct_66 | ecosystem: Environmental > Aquatic > Marine > Oceanic | place: West Anvers Island... | reverse complement strand
CTCCTGCACTGTGCGGATGTCATAGCCTTTTTCCAGCAAGTGAGTTGCAAAGGAATGGCGGAAGGTGTGAGGCCCACACAGTTTGGTTATCCCGGCTTCTGCCGCAGCCTGCTTAACATGCTTGCGAACATTGTCCTGATGATAATGATGGCGGCGTATGATACCGGTCTGAGGATCTCTGGCAGGCTCTTTGGAAGGAAAGATAAATTGCCAGATTTTTTGTGAGCCTGCCCCAGGGTACTTTCTGCTGAGAGCATGGGGCATCCACACAGGACCAATGCCATTTTTACGATCCATGTCGTAAAGGTTGGATGCAATATCAATTTGATCGCGCAAACGGGATTCGCAAGTCTTCGGGAGCAGGGTTCTCCTGTCCTTGTCGCCTTTGCCCTGGTGCACGGTGATGATCATCCGGTCGAAATCCAGATCCTTGATCCGAATACGAAGCGCCTCTGAAACTCTCAAGCCTGCTCCGTAAAGCAGTTCGCACACAAGCTGAGAGGGTTCCGGGAGTAAAGCAATCACGGCTTCAGCCTCTTGTTCAGAAAAAACAGCTGGGATCCGGGGCTTGCGTCTAGATTGACGAAAGCTCAATTCACCATAATCCTGTTGAAGAAAGCGCCGATAGAAGCAGTTCAATGCATTAAGGGCGATTTTCTGCGTCGAGGGACTGCAATAACGCTGTACAGATAAATAGGAAAGAAACGCCTCAATGTCCCTGGCTCCCATCGTGGAAGGATGGCGCAGCCGGTGGTAGCGAATGTACTTGATCACCCAATGGACATACGTCTGTTCTGTCCGGTAGCTGTACTGGTTTTGCCTGAGCCAGAAGCGAAACTGGTCCATCAGTTTTACGGGCTTCTCGGGGAGAGAGCGGGGGATGTCATCCATGACAACTCCATACTGTCCAAAATGACAGTATCTCAGCTGCCTACCTCCATTTTCAACGGAATCAGTACCAAATTCGTGAAATTGCCGCTTACTGGATCGCTATCGTATTGATATATATGGGAAAGATGAAATTCATCAAAAGCCACGATGCGCAAGGAGTTATAAGGAACGTTCCTTATAACTCCGTGTTGTAGGAGATTGGCTATAGCCACTCAAGCCATTGTTATGGCAGGATTTTCCTTGGGGTGGGTGTGTGCTGGGTTCAGAGTTATAAGGAACCGAGTTATACGGAACGTTCTAATTAATACGCTGTTATGTTTTCCACGAGGTATAGAGCATGGATTTAGCGACTTTAATTCTCTTTATTCTTACATTTGGCTCAATATTAGTTTTGCCAGGGCCAAACTCTGCTTTCGCTGTGGGCCAATCTCTAAAGTTTGGTGTGTTAAATTCATTCGTAGTGCCTTTGGGTTTTATGTCTGCCACAGGACTTCATGCACTTTTGGTCTTTTCGGGTATAGGCGTTGTAGTTCAAGAATACAGTGTCGTTTTAATTATTCTCAAATGGCTAGGTATTATCTATTTGTTGTGGTTAGCGTATAAATCATTTGTTTCTAAGCCCTCAAAAATTGAGGTTACGCCCAAAGAAATACCCAAACTGAAAATGTATTTTTCAGCAATGCTTGTCTCACTAACCAACCCAAAAGCTTTGCTGGCTAGTCTTATGGTATACCCTTTATTCGTTACCCCTGAATACGCTTATGTAACTCAAGCAATAATCTTATCTTTAACAGCTATGGCTATATCCTTGGCTGTCTATGGTTCTTACAGCGTTGCTGCATCAACATTAAGAAATCGCTTGTCAGGTAGTAAGCTAGCAAACAAAATTGTTGGTAGTATGTATGTCGGGGCCGCAGGTGCTCTGGCAACAAAATAAACATAACCAGCGGCTCCACCGGACAAATTTTAGTGTCACCTTTTTTGTCCCAAAAAAGCCGCCACAAAAATTTGCTCGGTGAGCCGGGCGTTAGGCGCCTAGAAGAACATTTATGCAAACTGTGAAGTCTGAAGAAAGGCACATCGAAGTTCCGGGCGGACAGATCTTCGTCAGTCGTTGGTGGCCGGCCGAATCATCCGACAAGTCAGCCATTGTGCTGTTGCACGATTCGCTTGGTTGCGTGGCACTTTGGCGGGAATTCCCGGCTCAACTCTCAGAGAAACTTGGGCGCGAGGTCATAGCCTATGATCGGCTCGGCTTTGGGCAGTCATCTGTAGTTTCGGAGCCGCCATCGCTCCGATTTATCGATGAAGAAGCAGAGTCAGTGTTTCCGGCATTGTGTTCCTCGTTGGGGTTGGGAACCGTTGTCCCGTTTGGGCACAGTGTCGGTGGCGGCATGGCCATTGCTATTGCCAGCATTCATTCGCAATCGAGCCTCTGCTCCAGCGTCATAACAGAATCGGCTCAGGCTTTCGTTGAAGAACAAACTCGGCGGGGCATTGAGGCCGCAAAGCAATTCTTCAACCAGCCCGGCCATCTGGATAAGTTGTCGAAATACCACGGTGAGAAGGCTCGGTGGGTCTTGGAGGCATGGACGGAAACATGGCTGCATCCCAACTTCTCAGATTGGAGCCTCAGCTCTCATCTCAAAAATCTGAGTTGTCCTGTTCTTGCAATTCACGGGGACACTGATGAATACGGTTCTGTGGCATTTCCGAAACTCATAGCAGAAGAATCCTCGGGCTATTCCCAAGCCCTAGTTTTGGAGGGTTTCGGACATGTACCACACAAGGAAAATCCAGGCGTGGTGTTGGCTGCTACCGAGCGTTTCTTGTTGGAGGTCGAGGAGCCAAGCGTTGTCGCAGTCGGCGCCTAACAAATCGCTGCAGCGGACGTTTGACCCGCCACCCATTTTTGCTGCCGCAAAAACGGACGTCGCCTCAAACGCCGCTGAGCTCAGGCGTTAGCTTCTTATAGAGAATGGTGCATATATTGAAGGTAGTCGAAGACTCAATTACAACGTCAATCGGAAAAGTATCCTTTACAGTTAAAGCTGTTGAGGGTGACCTTTCTGATGCGAGAATTATCTTAATAGAAATACCGCCATTTCTTCCTGAAGGTATGGAAGTGGAAAGCAGTATTGCAGCACTGTTAAAGGTTAAGTCATCGGATGCAATCAAGGAATTAGAATTCACGTGTGCTTGGAATCAATTTGAAGGCAAAGGCGATGGTTGTTCGGGTGAAGGGCTGGATGCTTGGGAATGGGAAAAGGACAATAAGTTAGTGGTCATCGGAACTGAAGATGGAGATTGGTTAGCGTCAAGGCTTAACCTTGGCCTTATTTCACGAGAGAACTATCCGGTATCAATGGATAAAAATCGAATCAATATAAAAATCGCCAAATATCCATCGAACAAAGAGCTTACGCTTCATTTCGTTGTAGCTCAGAATACTTTACCGGAAAAAAAGGATTGCTCTTGTTGGTATGCCGTTGATGTCGCACATAACAGAATTGCCGAGGCATGCAAGTGAAAGCTAACAAGTGCATCTTGCCGGATTTGGGTAAACTGTCACCTTTTTTGCAAAAACACGCAAAAAAGCCGCCACTTCACCCAAACTGATCTGTAACCACTTTTGTGGACAGAGTTTTCTGTTCATAAGAGAGGTGCAGTGTGGGACACACAAGAAAGAGAAATTACGACCGTTATACCCTGGCTTATAAACTCCAAGCCGTTAAATTGGCGAATCACCCTGACGTTAGGTCCAAGGATGTGGCAGAGTCTCTGGGTATCCACCCGGTCATGCTTTATCGCTGGCAGATGGAGCACCGGCGAGGGGAGCTCAGGGAGAACAAGCACATGAAATCGTCATCGTCATCGCCATCCCCGAAACGTCGCGCGAGCAGAGCGGATCCTGCGAAGGAAGCAGAGGAGAAGCTCGCGGCAGCTGAAAAGCGCATCAAAAAGCTCGAGCGAGAGCTTGAGAATCGAAACGATGAGATCGATTTACTAAAAAAGGCCGAGCGGTTCTTCCAGCGGAAAAAGTAAGGCTCTACGAGCTGGTTGAGAAGAACCGCCAAGGTCGGGATGTGCGTCGTTTATGTCAGCTTCTTGGCGTGTCGAGGAGTGGTTATTATGCCTGGCGTTCACGGTCTGAGAGTGAGCGAAGTCAGTATGATGGAAGGCTGAAAGAGGCCATGGTCGAGCTGCATCAGGGATTTCGGCGAGCCTATGGCGCTAGACGACTTCACCAGCAACTCCGCAAAAATGGCTTTACCTGCAGTGTCCGTCGGGTATCGCGGTTGATGAAAGAAGCCGGAATTCATGCTTCCAGCAAAGGATTGTACGTCTGGAATCCGGGAAGGCATGAGTTCTACAGTTCAGCAGGGAATGTGCTGGGGGCGGAGGAATCTGCTGACAGTGAGGGCAAGCACTGGGCCGGAGACTTTACCTATATCCGAACGGGCTCGGGTTGGCTTTATCACGCGGTAGTCGTGGATCTGTATAGCCGCAGGGTTGTGGGTTGGTCATTCAGCCGTAAGCGAAACAGCGAGCTGACTAAGAGTGCGTTAAGAATGGCGCTGTCACGTGAGCAGCCTCGCTTGGGTTGTGTTTTTCACTCGGATCAGGGCATTGAATATGCCGCTCATGAATATCGAGATCTGGTGGCTGCTGCGGGATTGCGCAGGAGCATGAGCCGAAAGGCAACGCCCTTGGATAATGCGATGGTGGAGTCGTTCTTCCATACGCTAAAGACGGAACTGGTTCATCTGCGTAAGTTTGAAAATGATATTGAAGCGGTTGCCGGGATTGTTGAGTTTATCGAGTTCTATAATCGGGAGCGGCTTCACTCTGGGATTGGGTATCAAAGTCCGGCAAGCTATGTGCGGGCGTGTGCCTAAAAGTGTCCACGAAAGTGGTAGCAGATCAACAAGCGCGTGATGGCAGCGTTAGGCATGCAAGAACGAGCAATTAAGGAGTAACAATGAAGTTCATAAAAGCATTAATACTTGGTGCAATACCCTGGTATCCAATCGGCTGGGCTATTTATAAAGTGACTGGAGAAGATGGGTTGGCCCTTGTCGTAACGTCCATTATCAGTATTGTCATATTTTTCATTGCCATAAACAAATTGGGTAGTGATGAAAGTGGTTCTACCATGGTTTCAAATGTTTTTGGCGCGATGAGGGATATGAAAGATGGAGTCGAGTTCAATCTGGAGCAAAAAAGCGCCGACCTCTATGCGCAAGCCGAGGAAGAATATGACAATGGAAAAATTGATAAGGGGCTGTGGTCTCAGGCCCTGATTAAGGCGAAAGGCGAAGAGAGTTTGCGAAAAGTTGAGTACATGAAGTTGAGAGCAAAGCAGTTAAAGAAAAATGCCTAACAAAGTGCTGCTAGGGACAATGTAGTTCCCCCGCTTTAGTGGACACCTTCTCCTAACCAGAGGAGGTGGCATATGCCCCGATACAACAATCCGAGAAAGACCTGGCAGTATTCGACAGACTTTAAAGTAAAGGCCGTTGAGCTTAGCTGTCAGGAAGGCATTCAGGTTCAGCAAGTGGCAGCTGGGTTGGATATCCACCCGATGATGCTTTCGAGGTGGCGCAAGGAATATCGAGAAGGCAAGATCAAGCCAGATGGCCGAAAGCGTGTTGGTGTGATGAAAGAAAAGAAAGCCCCCTCCGCCGAGGAGCTGAAAGAGCTCGATAAGCTCAAACGGGAAAACGCCCGCTTGCAGAAGGAGAATGACCTTCTAAAAAAGTGGCAACGGTATCTGTCGGATCGACATCAGAGCGATTTAGATTCATCCAGGAAAACGGACGAAGACTAGGCGTCAGGTACCTCTGCAATTGGCTCGGTGTGTCGAGGAGTGGCTACTATGCGTGGAGCAAACGCAAGGAGCCACAACGAGCCCGGGAAGATCGGCACTTGCTGAACAAAGTGCGCCGGATCCATGAGGATTGCCGGGGCGTCTATGGTAGTCCGAGAGTGCATCAGGCTTTGCGCTATCAAGGTGTACGGGTTGGCCGCAAGCGTGTTGAGAGGCTGATGAGAGATGCTTCGCTGGTAGGGCGAGTAGCAAAACTGTACCGCAGGGTGCCGGGCGTGGGGCGATTCTATCAACGTCACAAGAATCTACGCCTGAATATGCCGGCACCAAACGGGGTAAATCAGCAGTGGGTAGCGGATCTCACTTATATCAAGGTTAATCGACAATGGCGGTACCTGGCGGTTGTGCTTGATGTCTATTCTAGGAAGGTGATTGGTTGGTCGCTGGGAGAGAGGAAAACAGCGGCTTTGACCCTGAGGGCCTTGCGTCATGCTTTGCGGGTGCGTAGGCCGTCTTCCGGTCTAATATTCCATACGGATCGTGGTGTGGAGTATGGCGCGTACTTGATCCAGAACGAGCTAGGCAGGCACGGCATCAGACCCAGTATGAATCGGCCTAAGCAATGCACGGACAATGCGCATATGGAGTCCTTCTTCCATAGTATGAAGGCTGAAGTGATCCATGGCGTATCGTTTAAGGATGAGCAAGAGTTGCGAGCGGTTCTACGTAGCTACATAAACCAGTTTTATAACCAGAAAAGGTTACACTCTGGCATTGGCTACGTGGCCCCGGCAGAATACGAGAGAATGGCAGCGTGAAATGAAGCGTGTCCATTTTATCGGGGGAAGATCATCAGCCTTTGGCTCCATTCCATGGGCGCGCATGCTGCAAGCGTTAAACTGTAGTTTGGATAAAAATACTCTTAAAGCACCGATACGTTGCGATCTGCCTTCGGAAGGTAGAATGGAGTACCTGGGTAGAGCGGTAGAGATGTTCGAGTCAGTAAGCCATGGCGTCCAGTAATCCAGGGTAGACCGCATTGGTTGCCTTGGTGACTTCCGCGAAATTTGCCTTGTCGCCATGTTCCGCTCTGAGCCAGGTAGCCATGTCATTCAGGCTGTGGAAGGAAAGGTCCGAGGTCTCGCGTCGGTAGGCGTCACCGCCAGAGATATCGTCGGCTACCTTGTTGCCCGCGGTCTTGCCCGCCATGGAGCCGAAGATACTTCCGAGCAATGCACCGCCGGGGACATTTTCGAGGGCTTTCTGGGCGGCATAATTGCCGGCCGCGGCGCCCACGGCGGAGCCGGCAGCGCTGCCCATCTGGTTGTTGATAGCTTTGTTTACCCACTCGGCGACGACACCATCGGAGGTGTAGGGGCTTAAGTAACGTCCGGAGTTATTCTGAATGATGGGTGTTTCCGCTACCGTTTGTTCAGAGATATTCGTTTTGGCGACGGCGGGACTTCCCTGATTGGCGCTCTGCATCAATTTTTCACGTTGTGCACGCTTGGCAATCCACTTTTTTCGCTCTTCCATCAATTTCGGGTGCTGTTCCCATGCTTGTTCCTCAGACATAGGTTCTCTTCCCAGAATTGCCAATGCTGCCTCACTCTGGGCTACCACTTCTTCAAGTCCAGGTGCGTCACGACGCCACACGATATACATTTCAATGACGTCCGCCGGGAGCCTGCCTTGCTTGTCTCGCAGGGTCGGGTTGGCACCGTGTTCCATTAGAGCCTCAACCGCTTCTGAAGATCGCGCAATATGCAGAGCCGTTTGGCCTTCAAAGCGGCCGCTTTTCGTAACGGGCTTGTTGGGATCGGCGCCGTTGGCGAGCAATGCTCGTATTATTTGTTCCCGTTCGGGAGTATGACTTAAAGAGGCGAACATCAAGGGAGTAAGACCGGTGCGCCCTTTGCCATTGGGGTTGCCACCCTGGCTCAGGCTCTGCTGGACGGCGGGAAGATCGTTTTGTACTACTGCGTTTTGCAGCTCATATGTAGCATATGAAGAGCAACCGGATAACAGAGCCTGCAGGCATGCGATTATTAGAATACCGGGTAGCGTAAAATTTATTCGAGCATTCTTCCGTGCGCGGGCAAACCTGATCGTTAATATCATTTTTTCACTCCACCAAAGCGATTTGAAATACTTAAAAATGTGCATTCCGTTTACTGACCAGAAATGGCCTCCAACAATCCTGGATAGACCGTGTTGGTCGCTTTGGTAACTTCCCCGAAATTAGCCTTGTCACCATGCTCTTCCCTCAGCCAGGAGGCCATATCACTCAGGCTGCGGAAGGAAAGATCCGAGGTCTGGCGTCGGTAGGCGTCACCGCCAGAGACATCGTCGGCCATCTGGGTGCCCACAGCCTTGCCGGCCTTCGAGCCCAGGAAGCCGCCAATCAAGCTGCCCCCGGGCACACTCTCCAGCGCCTTGTTGGCTGCGTAGGCCCCGGCGGCGCCGCCCACGGCGGAGCCGGTAGCGCTACCCATGCGGTTATTGATGGCCTTGCTGACCCACTCAGCGACGACACCATCGGATGTGTAGGGGCTCAGGTACTGACCACTGTTATCCTGTATCACCAGTGACTGAATGGTTTTTTGTTGTTGTGCTTGATTAAATGCCTGCCATTGTTCGCGAGTGATGCTGCCCCGCGTCAGTGTGACCTGGTGGGGCTGACTGGCTTCCTTGCCCTGCAGTACCAATGTCACCGGTTGGCCCTTTTTGCCGCGAATCAGCTCCATGGTGTCGCCCAGGCTGAGACCGTTCAGGTCCAGAATGTCATCGCCGCCATTCGGCGCCACCCCGATAAGAGAGTCACCCTCCTGAATCTGTTTGCTGCGTGCTGCTGGCCCTTGCGGAACCAGTGCTATCACTATCGGGATGCCGCTTTCCTGCTTCCATTTGATGCCGATGGTGCCGTTGGCGGTGAGCGTTTCCATGGCCCGGGATTTCGCCTGCTCCGGGTAATACCGTGCCATCAGGCTTGGCCATTTTTCCCATGATTGTTCTTCGGTGATGGGGGTGCGGCCGAAGGCTTGCAGTGTGGCTTCTAGGCGAGGGATATGTTGCTCGTAGTATCTGTCATCGGATTTCGCAGCCTCTGAGCGCATTTTAATCAAGTCGAATTCCACATAGTCGGCCGCTTTATAGCCGCGCTCATTCGTCTGCTCAGGGTCTGCGCCGTATTCGAGCAGGAGGGTCACCATCTCCGGTGAGTTCGCATAATGCAGAGGAGTCAGCCACTTGCGGCTGGGCAGATTTGGATCGGCGCCGGCCTCGAGCAAGGTGTAAACCAGTTCCTCCTTGCCCCACTTTAGCGCTCCGCAGAGATGCGTGGTGCCGTAGGCATCGGTGCCATTCGGATCGGCGCCGTTGTCCAGGCGTTGCTGTACCGCAGATAAATCTCCGTTGTGGATCAAGGTAAACCATTCTTTTGTGCAGCCGGAAAGCAGCATGATGAAAATCAGCAGACAGAAAGAACGGTACATATATTGATCCTGTTTTTATGAATTGGCTTGGTGTGTTGAATGTGGCTAAACGCCGCCATACCCGGCGGAACCTGGAGGAGGCGCTGCGATGAACCTATTGATGATTCAGAAGCCTCTAATGGCATCCAGTGGATTGATTTCCCTGCCCTATTCACTGGATGGCGACATTGGCCGCTATTTTACAAATCGAGTTTGGCAGGGTGCCGGGTCATTCGCATCCCTCATTTGGGGTACGTCATTGTCTTTGTAAGGCTCCCGGCGGACACGTTATCGGCCTCTTTTGTGTTTTTGCGGGCTGTCCGTGCCCTGGAGTAAGCGGGAGGTATGTTGGCGGCGACAATGGTGTCTTGATGAGTTCGATAGATATCAATGGCGAATTGTTATTCAATCGGGAGTGAAAACATGGCCCATCTGCAAGTTATGGGCTGGCCTGCATGAACGCTTTTTATCCGGCTTTTCAAATAGACGAACGAGTTGATGGATCAATGACAATCCATGTTCGAAAAGGTGTGGAATTTTATGAGTATGCAGGAATTTTGGTGGCTGCAGGTTGGCACGTGGACAATGTGATAGGGTAGGGCTGGTTTTTGTCGTGGACTGATCAGTCCAACCCTGCTTGGGGTTTTGAGTGTGAGAATGGCTATGTATCTATCAAGGCGATATATAACTCTTATTTTTGTCGGGTGGCTGTCATTTGGAGTTACCTGTTTTTTTTGTTCCCGTGGTTACACTGGTGGTGCAGAAGCCTTTTTCTTTTGGTTGTCACTGGCCTCTTGGACATTGCTTCCATTGGCTCACTTCTTCGCGGCCATTTTGATTGCTGCAAAGAAAAAGGATGACCCATCGTTGGCTGCTACAGTGGGCATGTTGTTTGGTGTCCTGGTTTTTATTGCAGGGCTGATCGGTTCAGGGTTTTCCAGCTATGCCTAGCGGTATCGAGTAAAGAAATTTTTATCGTTTCATGATTTCATTTTTATGGGGGATTTACGTTAAATTTGCTATATTTTAAATGTTTGAGGATATTAATTTTTATTGCCTAAGATCGTGGCCTTTTTAGAGTTGAAGAGGAGGCATGGTCGCACCCCTGCGCCAGTTTTTTCAATTAGATCAATATTTTCTTGGCCGTATGCGGCTGCCCTTACTGAGCTCCCCTGATGACTTGTTGTAAGCGGTGAATGGTGCTCCATTTAACGCTATCCCTTGCCGTGATATGACTTCGTTTTTGTCCCCTTTTATCTCTTTTTTGGTCAAGAGGGATGTGCTGTCTATGCTGTAAAAGTGGCGGGTCAACGGTTGTTAAAGAAGCGGAGACGTGTACCGTAAAGGGCCAATGCCAAATTTTCGACAGGAGGCGCTCAATGAAAAAAGATCCCAACAAAGGCTATATTGCTTTATTAGGATGGAGTTTGAACGCGGTCGAGGCGGCGGAGAAATTTGATCGTCGTTATGTGGTGGTGGCTCCGGACTGGGCTGAGGCGTATTGCCAGGAGCATGATATTCCCTACGTGCCCTGGAATTTCGAACGCCTGAATGATCGCTCCATGGAGATTGCCCAGACCCTGAAAGACATGGGTGTGGATGTGTCGGTGCCACTGTATGAGGAAACCGTGGAGTGGGCCGGTGCGATCAATTCGGTGCTGCTGGATAACCCCCGGTTGTTGGGTCAGGCCATGCTGATGCGGGATAAATCCCTGATGAAGCGGCGCGCACAGCTTGGCGGTATCCGGGTGGGTATCTTTGAGGAAGCCCATGACCGGGAGGACGTGATCCGGTTCCTGAAGCGGGTGAACCAGACCCTGCTCAAGCTGGATGGCGACCCGAATGACCCGATCCACTTGAAGGCCTTCGACAAGGCCGGTTGCCTTGGCCACCGGGTGATTCGCACCCCGGATGAGGTGGATGCGATTCCTGATGAGGAATTCCCGTCGTTGATGGAGTCGCATCTGGACGGCTGGGAGTTTGCGGTAGAAGCTTGGATTCACGATGGCAAGATCTGTTTTCTCAACCTGTCCGAGTATGTGACGCTGGGCTATTCGGTGTATGTCCCCGCGTCGCCGGATCTGGAGCAGTACCGGCCGCAAATTACCCAGCAGATCGAGAAGCTGATCAAGACCTTCGATATCGAGTTCGGCATGATCCATCCGGAGTACTTTGTCACCAGCGATGGTGAGATGTACTTTGGTGAGGTGGCGTATCGCCCGCCGGGCTTCAAGGTGTTCGAGTTGCTGGAACGGGTCTATGAGGGTTTCAATGCCTATCAGGCCACCATGCTGGTGTTCGACCCCAAGGCCACCACAGAGGAAGTGAAGGCTTACTTCCCGAAAGAGGTGGTGGATGCCAAGGGCCATGCCGGTTGTTTCGGGGTGTACCCGCGTCGGCGTGTGGTCAGTCAGCTGGAGATCCCGGAGGAGACCGAAGACCATCCCTACTTCGAGTCCCATGAACTGACGGCGCCCATGGAAGAGGTTGTCACCAAGCGCACCGCCTTTGGTACCCATTGGGGGCTGATTTACTTCATGGGTGACGACCCGAAAGAGATGCACCGGTTGCTCAAGCGGCAGGAAGAGCTGGATTTCTATGTGTGAATACGCTGTCACCATGGGGCCCGCCGGGCCCCCACGGATTCGTTAAGGAACTGCCCTGTGTCTACGACCCATTCAGAGACGTCCGCGTCCAGCAATCTGTCTCTGCTACTTGTTCGGCTGGATGATGCCATCACCCAGTTGGCAGAGGCGCCCTCCTTTACCCGGCCGGCCAAGGTGCCACGGGTACTGGATACGGCCCGGCGGGTAATGATGCAGGAGGGCGGTTGTGCGGCCCTGGGCGAACGCATCGAGACGCTGGAAGCGGCCGGGATTTTTGCCGGGACAGATTGGGCGGAGCCGCAGATTCTGGTTCCCGGTTTCACTACCCAGTCCCTGCAAAGTGCCCAGGCTGAGCTGGTGGTGATCGAGGCCCTGAGCGAGCTGCGCATGTTGGCGGTGGCCTGTGGGGATTACCGCCATACCCTGATTTCCGCCGAGCAGGCCCACCATTTTCTCACCCAGGTGCTGGCGCTCAATCTGGCCATGCTGTTTTCGCCGCCTTCCGAGGCGCAGCGTGAAACCCAGGGCCGCCTGGCGGTGCTGCCACAGAATCTGTTGCAGCATCTGGCCGAGCGCATCGGTTATGAGCATATCGTCGACAAGCTGATTGAAGAGATCTGGCGGATTCTCAATCAGCGCCCCATTCAGACCGAGCCGGTCAAGCAGATGGTCACGCAGATCGCCATCTGCCAGGTCAATCCGGATATCGATCTGGGCAGCAGCGGGCAGGGGGCGGACCGCTTGGTGAGCAGCCTGTTCGGCCCGACCCGGGCCTGCCGGGAAGACCCGGGCGTGGCGATCTACCTTGAGCGGCTCGCCAGCATGGATGCCACGGCCTTGCAGGGCGAAGCCACCGGGTTTGCCCGGGCCATGCATGACACCGGGTTGGTGTCGCCGTATCACCCGGTGTTGCTGCGCCATTTGCTGGAGGAGGGTGACCACCTGGTGGCGGAGGCCATGGGCCTGTCGTCAACCGGTCGCGATTGCCTGCTGTGTTACCGGCAGCTGGTGCAGGCGTTGATTGAAGCGGCGGTGCATCCGCAAACTGCCCAGGCCATTTATGGCCTGGCGTTGGTGCTGGAGCGGGGCATTCTCTATCAACCGCCAGTGGCGCCGGCCCTGTGGCGGCAGCTGGGCCTGGTTCTGTCAGACTGGTCGTGCCAGCGCTTGACACTGGCCTTCGGGGATCAGGTGCCGCCACAGGCTCATTTGATCGAAGGTGTGCTGTGCATGCTGGGGCAGCCACTGGGGGTGGGGCAGGGCAATAATCCCACCTGCCAGTCCGCCCGTGCTCTGTCCATGTGGTCGTACAACGATCCGGATTATCTGCTGCAAATGGTGACCTGGGCAGCCCGTGACGATGAAATCATCATGCATTTCGAGGGCCAGCCGATTTCCTCCAGCGAAAGCGTTGGCGGTGTGGCCAGTAGCCTGCCCATGGACCTGGACCCGGTGTCTCTGCTGGTGGTGCCCCACCTGGACCGGATTTATGCGGAAATGGGCCGTCGTTGTGTCGATCGTGAGGGTGACCCCCACCGGTGGGTGAACCCGGAGTTCCATGGCTGGTGGTCAGGCCGGGGTTTTCGTATCAATGTTGATGTGGGGAGTGGGAAGCTGTGGGAGTTGGACGACTTTCTGCGTCATTTCTATGCGGCCTACCATCCCTACTACAACGGCAATCAGCCCCTGATACATCCCCAGCCTGCGGGTGTCGCTGTTACTGACAGTGCCGCCCGTTTTATCGGCTGGCATGCAATTAGTGTCTTGCGCGTGGCGCTGGATCCCCAGGATGTCATGCGGGTGTATTTCTATAATCCCAACAACGACAGTGGTCAGGACTGGGGCGATGGCGTGGTGGTCAGCACCGCCGGCCATGGCGAACGTTTTGGCGAGGCGTCACTGCCCTTCGAGCAGTTTGCGTCGCGGCTTTATATCTTTCACTTTGATCCGTTGGAGCGGGGTGAGCTGGCGCAAGTTGAACAGCAGCAACTGGATGAAGTCAGTGGCTATCTGCAACGCAGCTGGGGCGCGGACCGACTGCCTGAGGGTGGCCTGCAAGCCAGCGAAGGGGCGACCGGGCCGGGTTGATCAAGGCCTGATTCGTCGCGGAAAGCCCGGCAACACTATGAACCCATAACGTTGCGAAGAACATGCTGACGATGGATGTCCTGTTGTTCCGGCTGGCAATTGTCGTCTGGCTGGTGTCCGCCATTGCTCCCATCGATGGCACCTGGTTTGCCGGTGTCGGGGTGTTGGTTGTGTCGGTGATGGGCAGTGTGGTGATGCTTGTAAATCTGACGCCGGATTATGTGGATAGCCTTGGCGAGGTGATTGGGCTGTTTGCTCTTTTCATGCCCTGGTATAACCTGATTTTTTTATGGGGGCTGTGGCGTTTTTCTTCGCTGGGGCCGCACCCCTGGTCAGGATGGAATCTGCTGCTTTACGCCTGCTCCCTGCATGCGTCCTTTTACGCGTTCGCGTTTCTTGTTACCCCTTCAGATGTATCGCTGACTGTTGCCGCCGCAGGGATTCGCTGGGTGTTTGCGATCTGGTCCGGCTCGCTACTGTTGTTGGCGTTGGCTTTTCTGGTACGTTGTTATCGGTTACGCGGGTTATTGCGTGAAGAATAGATGAAGGCTGTCTGCTCCGGTTTTTTATTATTAACCCGGCAAGAGTTTATTTCGCCGTAGGAGCGGCGCTTGAGCCGCGAATGGTTAACAACGACGTGGGGTTCGCGGCTCAAGCGCCGCTCCTACGGTGAATGGTAAGCGATGGCATGCTGCACCGTTGATCTGAATGCCGGTTTCATAAATAACAGGATTTAAAAAAACGTTGGGCCGATCTTTGCTAGCATGAGGTCGTTGCCAGTTCCGGAGAGTTGCGGTACGCATCCTCTAATCGCCAACCCTGTCATCATGGATGAAATGCTATGACGGAAAAACGCACCCTCCCCACCTCGACGATTCTGCTTCCGGTTTTTATTCCGGCTGTGGTGGTATCGCTTCTGCTGATTATCGGCACCATCAGTGATCCGGAACGGGCTGGCGAAGCCTTTAACGCGGCGCAGGCCTGGATCACCTCGAATTTCGGCTGGTTTTACATGCTGTCGGTGGCGCTGTTCCTGATCTTTATCGTCGGTGTGGCGATGAGCCGCTGGGGCAATATCAAGCTGGGGCCGGATCATTGCGAGGCGGAGTATTCATTCCCGGAAT
>Ga0114916_1001234_pt1 | contig 15031 bp, 13 predicted proteins | sample MalvirAntarct_66_FD_83501 | JGI IMG/M metagenome (GOLD analysis project Ga0114916, IMG submission 83501) | Marine viral communities from the Global Malaspina Expedition - Malaspina viral metaG Antarct_66 | ecosystem: Environmental > Aquatic > Marine > Oceanic | place: West Anvers Island... | reverse complement strand
GTGGGGGACGGGCCTCGGTGCTGCAAGACGGCGTCCCGACGGCTCCCACTTCGACAGGCTCAGTGTGAGCGGGTGGATGAGCGGCGTCCGAGGTACCCGGAGGAGGTGGCCCGGTAGACGGGGCCAGAGAAGCGGCGTCAGGCCTCCTCGGCGACCTTCTTGATGCCATCGACGATGCCGAGGATGGCGTTCACCTCGACGCGGTCGCCGGGCTGAGGGTCGGGGTAGGCCATGTCGTGCGACAGGCGCGCCTCCCGGGGCTGCTCGGAGCCCTCGGGGGTGTAGATGAGGCGGTAGTAGAGCATGCCGTGCAGCTCGTACGGCTGCACGCCCAGGATGGTGGCCTTCATGGGGCTCCTCTCGTCCTGGGGTGCAGTCTACGTACGGTGCGTGCTCTGTGCGGGGTGCGGGCTCAAGGGAGTCCGCGACTAGCCGTTCGAGGGTGCTCGACGGTTCTGACGCCGACGCCACGGGCCGGGGCTGCGTCGACCGTCGCCGCTGCGGTTCGGGCCGCCGTTGCGGGCCCCGGCAGCGGAGCCCTTCGCGCGGCGCTGCGGCTGCGCTGGGCGGGTGCTACCGCCGATGCCGCGAATACCCATATCGCGAGGCAGGCCCCGCGGCGGATCCCACTCGGCGAGTTCCCCGAGGCGAGGGTCTTCCGGGTGCATCTGCACGATCTCGTAGTCGATGCCGGCCTCGCGCTCGATTTGGTAGACGTCGCGCAGTTGCTCGGAGAGCACCAGCGTCACGACCAGGCCATCCTCACCCGCACGGGCCGTGCGGCCGGAGCGGTGGAGGTAGACCTTGGCGTCCTCGGGCGGGTCGTAGTGGAGCACCAGGTCGACGTGGTCGATGTGGAGGCCACGGGCGGCCACGTTGGTCGCGACGAGGATCGGCGAATGACCCTTCGAGAAGCCGTCGAGCGCGCGCTCGCGCTGCGACTGTGACTTGCGGCCATGGATCGCCCCGGCCTTCAGGCCCTCGCGCTCCAGCACCCGCACGAGGCGGTCCGCGCCGTGGGTCGTGCGGACGAAGACGATGGCGCGCGCTGCACCCGCAAGGATGCGAGCGGTCACGTCAGTCTTCGTCTCGGAGGTCACGCCGATGAAGCGCTGCTCCAGCGTGTCGACGGTGACGGTGTCAGAGATGACCTCGTGCTGCACGGGGTCGTTCTGGTAGCGGTCCACGAGCTTGCCGATGTCGCCATCGAGCGTCGCGGAGAAGAGCAGGGTCTGCGCGTCGCGGTCGACGAGCTTAAGGATGCGCTCCACCTGCGGGAGGAACCCCATGTCGGCCATCTGGTCGGCCTCGTCGAGGACGACCATGTCGACATCCTCGAGCGAGATGTCGCCGCGCTCGAGCAGGTCGTTGAGGCGGCCCGGCGTCGCGATGACGAGGTCGACGCCCTGGCGCAGCCCGGCGATCTGGCGGTTGATGGAGACGCCACCGTAGACGGCCATGAGCCAGAGACCGCGCGCCTCACAGAACGGGGCGAGCGACTCGGCGACCTGGTTCGCCAGCTCCCGCGTCGGCACGAGCACGAGTGACCGAGGGCGGCGCGAGCGTGCAGTCGTGGTGTGGTCGACCAGCGGGATGCCGAATGCCAGCGTCTTGCCGGAGCCGGTCTTCGCCTTGCCGCAGACATCGCGGCCCGCGAAGGCGTCCGGAATGGTCAGGGCCTGCACCGGGAACGGCGAGGTGATGCCATTCTCCTCCAGCACCTGGAGGAAGTCCTCGGGGACGCCGAGCTCTGCGAAGCTCACGTCCGCGAACTGCACGTCCGCCTCGTGCTCGGGCTGGTCTTCAGCCGTACGAACGGCAGCACGTGAGGAACTGGAGGCGTCCTCACGATCAGGATTGTTCTCAGCGGATTCGAATTGCGGGAACGAAGTGTCAGCCGGCGAGGGTCGCCGACGCGTGAACAGGGACAAGCGGTCTCCGAGTCAGTCGGGCTATCGACGCCTGAATTGGCTGCGACCGTCCGAGGGCGCCACTTCCGAGAGGGGGCGCGCTGGGAATGAGGGTCGCCGAACGCCCGACAGCCGGTGGGCATCCGAGTACCTCGGGGGCATCGATGGACGATGGGCTCGCCGGCGAGACGCTCGATGAGCCATCCGAGATATTCAGACCGTAACACGACCGTTCTTACACACCATCGGTATCGCTCAGTGGCCGATCTACGCGTCCGTCGAGGCGGGCATTTGCGGCACACCCCCGCCCAGAGGACGATCTAGGGATGAAGCGACTCTGCCTGCTCGTCCTCGGCGCGCTTACCCTCCTGCTCGTCGGTTGTGGCGAGGACGATGCCGCTCTGGACGTCGACCCGACGAGCACCGCGACCGCTGCGAGCACCGCAACTACCGAGGCGACCGCGGCTGCCACGAGTGCGACCGGAACGCCCTCGACGGCGGTCTCTGCGACGCAGTCCACGGCTGGCACCGAGACGCCGATTCCCGCGCCCTCCGAGCCTGTCACCTCCACGTACTCGACCCCGACGAGCGAGCTACCCCTCGTGCGGTTCGAGACGGGGAGCGGTTCCGTGGAACTGCCCGTGGAGGTGCCTCCGCGCAGCGAGTACGCCATCGGCCTCTCCGGGCGAACGAGCCTCGAGGGGCGCGGGATGCTGTTCTACCGGGAGGACTTCGGCCAGACCGGCTTCTGGATGCGAAACACGCACATCGACCTCGACATCGCCTTCGTCAATCCCGACGGCGAGATCGTGTTCATCACGACGATGACGGCGGACACGGACGACATCCACCGCCCGGACGAGCCCTACGTCGCTGCGATCGAGGCCAACGCCGGTTGGTACGCAGAGCACGGCGTCGAGGTGGGGGACACCGTGACCTATCTCTTCGACCTCGACGAGGTCGTGACGGACTGAGTCCGATTCTCCTTTGCCGCGTTCGTATACTGACGCCGCCTGACTCTTCCGCCCGGTCGCGGGCACGAGTCTCTACGACCATCGACATCTGCCGCTGAGGGGGATTCCATGCCGGACATGACGATTAACCACGCCGGGAAGAGCATCCCGGGATACCTCGCCGAGCCCGCCAACCCGAAGGGTGGCATGATCGTCATCCAGGAGTGGTGGGGCCTCAACGACGACATCCGAGGCATCGCGGACCGCTACGCCGAGGAAGGCTACCTCGCGTTCGCGCCCGACCTCTACCACGGCACGCTGGCTGTCGAGCCCGACGAGGCGCGCAAGCTGGCGATGAGCCTGGAGCGCCAGATCGCCGCCGAGGAGATCGACGCCGCGATCGACTGGATGAAGCAGGAGCGGAACGCCGGCAAGGTGGGCTGCGTCGGCTTCTGCATGGGCGGCGGGCTCACCCTCGCCACGGCGATGCGCCCGACCTCCAACGTCGACGCCGTGCACGTCTACTACGGTGGTGGCATGCCCGAGGGAGACGCCCTCAAGTCGATCAAGACGCCGCTCATGGGCTCCTACGGCGGTGAGGACCAGGGCATCCCGAAGGAGAAGGTGGACGCGCTGCGTGACGCCCTCACCGAGGCGGGCACGCCGAACGACATCAAGCTGTACGAGGGCGCGAAGCACTCCTTCTTCAACGCAGGCCCGGCCCACCACCCGGAGGCGTCCGCTGACTCCTGGGAGCGCTCCAAGCAGTGGTTTGGCCAGTACGTTGCTTCATAGGCCTCGTAGAGCGTCGTAGGCTGTAAGGCCGCAGGCTGCGAGGCCTGCTCCAACCCCTCGACACCCCTCGGAGGCTGCATGTCGGACATGAGGCTCGTCGCCAAGGCGCTGGACGACTTTGGCGACGACTGGCACTGGGTCATCCTGCATGACATCGAGCCGCGTGGCGACCGTCGGTTCTACGCGTCCCGCGTCGACACGATCTGCGGCATCATCCTCGACGAGGGCGGCGCGACGGTCACGCTGCATGACACCGGAGCGCCCGATGAGCCCAACTGCCCGAGGTGCCAGGGCTCGGGGATGAGTCCCGAACTCAGGGCCGACCTGGAACGTATCCTCGAAGCGGCGGAGGCGGCGCCGGTCTGAGGACGCTGTGGCTGCGCATGCAGTGGGGCGTCCATCCGATAGCCGGGAGCGACTGATGACGCCATCCGACATCCGCGAGATCGCTCGTGAGCCCTGGGAAGCCGTGGGCCTTGAGCCCGAGCTCCTCGAGCACCTCGACGTCACCGGGGAGGGGCACCTCCCGTCCGTCTACCACGTCACCGAACTCGCGACGGCCTCGATCGGCGCGGCGACACTGGCCGCCTCGGCCCTGTGGCACGACCGAGGTGGCCCCGCCCCACACGCTGACCTCGACCGGGGGCACGCTGCCGCAGCGTTCCTCAGTGAGCGCTACTACAGCGAGGTCGGCGCACCGCCGCGCCAGCAGTGGGCGCCGCTCTCGGGTGACTACGCGACGGCTGACGGTCGCTGGGTGCGTATCCACGCGAACTTCGATCACCACCGCGACGCCGCGCTCGATGCGCTCGGCATCCCGCCGGGCCCGGACACCCTCCGCCCGATGGTCGAGACGTCCGTCGCCGGCTTCGAGGCGGAAGCGCTCGTCGAGGCAATCATGGAGCGCGGCGGTGCCGCCTCCTCGTGGCGCACGCCCGACGAGTGGGCTGCGCACCCGCAGGGCCAGGCCGTCGGCACCATCCCCCTCGTGACCATGACCCGCCTCGGTGACGCGCCTGCCGAGCCGCTGCGGCCCGCCGAAGCGCCGCTGGAGGGCGTCCGCATCCTCGACCTGTCTCGGGTGCTCGCCGGGCCGGTCTGCGGGCGCCTGCTTGCCTCGTACGGGGCGGACGTGCTTCGCATCTCCGGCCCCCACCTCCCCACGTTCGCTGACCTCGACCGGGACACTGGCTTCGGCAAGCGCTCCGCGTTCCTCGACCTCCGCACGGACGAAGGCTGCGACACGCTCAGCGCACTCACCCGTGAGGCGGACGTGTTCGTGCAGGCGTACCGCCCCGGCTCGCTTGCCGGACGCGGGTTCTCAGCCCTCGAACTCGCCGAGACGCGTCCGGGGATCGTGGTCGTCGAACTCTCCGCCTATGGCCACCTGGGCCCGTGGGCCGGGCGTCGCGGCTTCGACTCGCTCGTCCAGATGGCGAGCGGGATCGTCGCGACCGAGACCTCCGAGGACGGCGGCGCGCCCACGCGCTCGCTCCCCGCGCAGGCGCTCGACCACGCCACGGGCTATCTCGCGGCCCTCGGCGCGATCGCCGGTCTCCGCCGCCGGCACCACGAGGGCGGCTCGTGGCACGTGCAGGTAGCGCTGGCGCGCACGGGACGGTGGTTGGAAGACCTCGGACACGTCGAGCGCGGGCAGGACGCGGTGCCGCCTGACGTGTCGCCGTTCCTCATGCAGACCGGGGACATCACCCACGTCGCGCCGCCAGGCCGCATCGAGGGCTACGTGCCGCACTGGACGCGCCCCGCGCCGCAGATGGGCGAGCACGAGCCGGCCTGGGAGTAGCGGTGCTAGGCGTCCGCAGGTGTGCACACGAGGTGCACGATCGAGGCGGGGCTGCTGATCCAGAAGCCAGCGAAGTCTTCCCTGAGCGGTTCGATCTCGTCGCACCGCGCGACTCCCGCGGTATCGAGGCACTCAGCGGCCGCCGACAGATCGTCCGTCACGACTTCGAGCCAGAGCTCTGCCTGGCTCACGCTCGGCACGCGGTCGATCCAGAGGTGACTCGCGCCAAACTCGAACACCACGCTCGGGGCGAACTCCTCGAGCATCGGGAAGCGAAGCACGTCTCGGTAAAACGCCACTGTCGAGTCGTACTGAGACGGCGGTACCTTCATCGCGATATTGCGACCTGCCACGAACGTTGGCTCCGCCACGGTTGTGCTCCCCACGCGGACGGACGCCGCGGTTAGTACCAGTCCTGTTCGATGACCTTCGAGGCATGCTGACCGAGCGTCGTCAGCATGCGCTCGTCGTCCTCGTCGAACGGATGGCCGTCCTGTCGGTCCGTGACGTAGAGCGCGCCCCGGACGACGCCCTCTGCCCACAGTGCGACGCCGACGAGGGCCTGCATCTCCGGGTGGTGCGAGGGGAAGCCGAACGCCTTGCGGTGCTGCGAGACATCATCGAACCGCACCGGCTTACCGTCATACCTCAGTGAGCCGAGCGGACCGTGGCCCTGCGGCGGCGTGCGCAGTCGCATCATCGCCTCCTGGTCGAGGCCGGACACGAAGAATCCCTCGGTGTGGTCATGCTCATCCGTGACGGAGAGTGCGGCGTAGCGCCCATTGGTGAGGTCACGTGCAAGGTCCACCACGATCTGCAGCGACACGTCCGGACGCCGGCGACCCTTGAGGTGCTTCGTCCGGTCGGCCAGCGCACGAAGCACTCGGCGCTCCGGATCGCGATGGATGATGCGGTCGAGTGCGCTGAACGGCATGCCGACGAGGTTAGCGCACGCCTCCGGAGGTCACGAGACGCCGGACGGGGGTAGAGCGAGGTTCTGGGCGATTCTGTCGCATCGCCGATGAGTTTCGCCCGCACTTAGTCCAGGGGCATCCCGCGGTGCGGGTCGGGCTTCGGCGGGGCGTTCTCGTCGTCACCGGCGCGAGGTGGCCGCGAGACCTGGAGCCATGGCGCCATTGCCCCCACGGAGTCGTCGTCCGCGCGTTCCTCGGCGTGCTCGACGTCTTCGGAGGTGGGTGGCGCCTCCTCGACGCGGGTGCGCGGTGGGGAGGGGGCCGGCGCCGGTGCGCCGCTGCCGATGAACGTCGCGCCGCTCTCCTCGCGGAGGCGCTCTTCCGGTTCGTAGGCGACGGTGGTCGGCTCCACGCGCGGGGGCGGGGGCTCCGCCATCAGCCCCTCGGACGGTGTGAACTCGCGAGGGGTGGCGGGAGCCGCTGGCTCCTGCGGCCGCTCCCGCGAAGGCTCCTCGGGCGGCGCTTCCGGGGCTTCCGGGGTCTCTGGGGTCTCCGGGGCTGCGGCAGTCACTGACCGAGGGAGATCAGTCCCGGTCTCGTCCTCGGTGGGTGTCTCGCCCGCTTCGGCGTCAGCAAGGGCGGGCGCGCCGGCGGTCGCCACGCTCGGGAGCGTCGCATCCTCGGTGCGCATCGCGTCCGAGGGCTCCGCGCTTGCGGCCGGGCGAGGGGTGTTCGGTTCGTTGAAGAAGCGGAGCGTGCCGGGGGTGACCGCGATCGCGATGATCGCGTCCGGCTCCGGTGGGTTCAGATCCCACTCCCAGCGCACCTCGATCGTGCGTTCGCCGACGCGGATGTCAAGCAGGTGCGTCGGGCCAATCGCCCGCACGCGCTCGAGGGTTCCCGAGACGCCGCACCCGAGCCCGGAGTCGTCCGGCACGCCGAGCATCACGGCGGGGTGTCCGAGGGCTCGCGCGGTGCCCTGCAACGGGAAGCCGGCGGGGAAGTCGATGGCGCCCGCGCCGGGCTCCAGGATCCAGCCGTCCTTCACCTCGCCCCGGATCAGCGTTACGTAGCCGACGAGCTCGGCGACCTCGATCGAACTCGGTCCGGCGAGCACGCGCGAGACGCTGCCGGACTGCCGGAGCACCCCCTCGTGCACCACGAGCAGGTCGTCCGCGATGCCGACCGCGTCCTGCACGTCGTTCGTGCTGATGACGATCGGGATGTCGAGCGACTGGAAGACCTCGCGGAGGCGTCCGCGGAAGGCGATGCGATCCACCTCGGGGACGAACCACGTGGGCGCCTCAACCAGCAGCGCGGACGGCTTCGGTGCAATCGCCCGTGCGAGTACGACGCGAGCGCGTTCGCCCTCCGTCAGGATGTCGGTGCGGTCACCCTCGGCGCCGGTCATGCCAACCAGTTCGAGGACCTCGGCGATACGCCGGCCCCGGTCTGACTTCGGCCACCCGGCACGTTTCAGGCCAAACGCCACGTTGTCTTCGACGGTGCCGGGAAAGAGCGTGGAGTCGCGCTGGACGAGGCCGATGCGGCGGCGGTGGACGGGCAGGCCCTGGATCGGCGAGTCGTCCAGGCGGATCTCGCCACTGGCGGCGGGGTCGAGGCCGGCGATGACGCGCAGCACCTCGCGGATCCCCGATCCGGGTCGCCCGAAGAGCGCGCTGATCTTGCCGGCTTCCACGGTGAACGTGACGGCCTCGTCTGGCAGTGCGCGCGCGCGTAGCGCGAGTTGTTGCACCCTGAGCGCGGTCATCCGGCCTCCACCCGCGCGGCAGCCCGTCTGAGCCACTCCGCACCGGCGAACGCTATCACCGTGGCCCCTGCCAGCGCCGCTCCGAGGGCGTAGACCGCGCCGGGAGCCTCGGAGCCTGCGGCCCACCCTCGCAGCAGCCCGAGCGCCGCCGGCGTCGCGTCGGCGGGGTTGAGCAGATGGGCGGCGGCGACCTCACCAGCGGAGAGCACCACAGCGACGAGGAAGGCGCTCGCCAGCGCCATCAGCATCTGCCGGCCACCCCAGCGCCAGCGCGTGCCTCGCTCAGTCGCGCCGAGGAGGAGAGCGTCCTCCGTGAGCGCGGCGCTCACGTCCCGGCGCACGCCCAGGATGCGGAGCGCGAAGGGATACGCGATGAGGGCGTGCGCGCCGATCGTGAACGCGTACGTACGGTCGAGGTCAGCTCCGAGGTGTTCGGCGAGGAGCAGGCCGCCCCAGCCGATCGCTGCACCGGTCAACGTTGCCGGCAGGGCCAGCAACCACCGACCGATCGTCTCGCGAGGAGTCCCGCTCGGGCGGCCAAAGAACGACGCCCCCAGCCACGCGATCGATGTCGCCGCCAGCGCGGAGAGTGCGGCGAGGATGACCGTCCACGCGGCCAGCGTGGTCACGTCACGTCCGCCGACGCTCGCGCTCGCGAGGCCGTCGAATCCGCCTTCGGCGACCGCTTCGCTCACCACCCAGCCGAGCGGCGCCCACAGTACCGCGATCACAGCGAGGAGGTAGAGCACGCCCAGCACGACGACGGCGGTGCCCGCGTGTGGTCGCCCTGCGCTCGCTCGCGGCCAGCGCAGGCCGCCGAGCGTGAAGACGAGGACGCCCACCAGCACCTGCACGAGCGCGACGGCGGACTGCTCCGCTCCAAAGGCCCCTCCGGTGGCCGGGCGGGCCCCCGTGATGCCATCGCCAAACGCCAGCGTCGACTCGGTCGTCGCCGCCTCGGCCCCTCCGAGGACCGCGACGGTGCCGGCCGCCGCGAACGCGTACCAGAACGCGAGGGCTGCAGAGAGGCGCACGGCGGATGGCAGGTGCCGGCCGGTCCCCACGAGGTAGGCGCGGAAGGGACGGGCACCCAGCAGTCGGGCGTCCTCGGCGGCGCGTGGGTCTCCGGCGGCCCATGCCGGGGTGACCAGCCACGTCACGACGGCCGCCGCGAAGGTGCTGTGCGCGAGGATTACCAGTGCGCGGGGCACGATCTGGCCCTCGGCGATCAGGTCGATGCCAAGCGCCAGCACGACCCCGGGGATCGCCAGCGGCGCGGCAACGAGGACGCCGAGCAGCCCTCGGAGGGGGAGCGGACCGCGGCTCAGGAACCATGATGCCGGAAGCCCGACCGCAAGTCCGATCGCGGTCGCGCCGGCCGCCTGGGCGAGCGAGAAGCCGAGGCGTTCGAGGTAGTCGCGGTCCTCGATGAGTGCGCTCCAGGCACCGGCGGTGTCGAGCGATGCGACGACGAGGAGTGCGACGAGTCCACTGACAGCAACGAGGATCAGGAGGGCGGCGAGTGACCCTCGCACCGCCGATCCGGTGCGGGATTCAACTGGCCGGCGCCGACCGGAGTCAAACACGGGGTGGCCGTCCCTCACGCCCCCCTCTGCCGCTGTGCGCATCGTGCCCCGATGAGGGGCAGTACGTCCAGTCCGGGCGGAGCGCTCCGGCTTCGCACGACATCGAGGGCTGTGCGCAGACTAGTCGAGGTTTCGCAGTCTCGGCACGAAGATCAGCGTGCCGAAGGCCAGGATCACCAGTACGAGTGACGTCGAGCCGAGCGCCATCCGGGGGCCGACGGCCTCGGCGAGGAGTCCCGTGAAGAACGCACCGATCTGGGAGAGCGAGAACTGGAGCATGTAGACGCTCATCACGCGCCCTCGGTACTCCTCCTGCACGTACTCCTGCACGAGGACGTTGGAGAGCCCCTGCCGAGCCGCCTGCCCAATGCCCATGAGCAGCATGAACCCGGCCATCATCCAGACGGACGTGGACAGCGTGAACGCCGCCAACAGCATCAGCCCCTGGAACCCGGAGCCGATGAGGAACCATGCCCCGCGGCGCTTCGCGGCCATGGAGGCGACGACCAGCGCGGCCGCCAGCGACCCGATGCCGCTCACACTCTGCAGCGTGCCGAGGGCGTCTGCGTCCGCTTCGAGGACGTCCACGACGAAGCCTGCGAGGAGGAACATGTACGGCATCGCGGTCAGCACCACGAGCACGTTGATCAGCATCAAGGGCCCGAGGATCTTGTCCCGCGCGATGTACGAGATGCCGAGGCCCATGTTCGACCACGCGGCTCGGATCTCGCCGCGCACGCTGCCCGCGCTCACGGTCACCTTCGGCGTCTCCGGCACGCGCACGAGGAAGAAGCACGCGAGCAGGTAGAGCCCGGACATGAGGAAGTACACGGATCCGGCAGACCACGCGACGATGAACCCGCCGATCGCCGGCCCGATCAGACGCATGGAGTTCATGCCGGCCGCGTTCAGCGCCACCGCGTTCATCATCGAGGTAGGCGGGACGAGGCCGGGGAGCAGTGCCTGTCGCGCGGGCATCATCAGCGCCATCGTGATCCCCTGGACCACGGCCGCGATGAACAGGTACTCGAACGTCAGCAGGTCGGTCACCAGCAGGACGCCGACCGCTGCGGTGTTGAGGGCGTTCGTGAGCTGCCCCACTTGCACCACGTTCTTGCGGCGGGACACCCGGTCGGCGATCGCACCGCCCACCATCGAGAGCACGAGGCCCGGGATCGCGTTCGCGAGCGCGATGATCCCAAGGGCCGCGTACGAGCCGGTGAGGACGAACGCGAGGTACGACCGGACGACCATCTGCATGTTCTGCGACGCCATCTGGCCCAGCATCGCCAGGAAGAAGTCGCGGTACGCCGGGTAGCCCAGCGACTCGAACGTCCGGATCTTCGTGAGCCAGTTTCGAGGGGGCTCGCCGGAGCCACCAGGCGCAGCGGTAGCCGACGAAGACGTGTTGACGGGTGGGCGGGCACGCTCTCGGACGGCGGTGCGTCGAGGGCCAGTTCCGTTCAATGTCGCTGAGGTACCTGCGGTATCGTCCTCGGCATCCGCCGGGGTGCGGTCAGTCAGGCCAGTGCTCACGGGTGGCTCCCCAGGGCCGACGCTTGCTGATCGACAACCCTGACGTTCACGGTAAGGAGGGAAGCCTACCCTCCGTTGGTCGCGCTGTCACTCCTATTTCGGTGGCATCGCGTGACGACTTCGTCGTCGATCCTCTACCGGAGATCCGGGTCCGGCACCTGCAGCCCAAAGAGCGACCATCCGGGTCGCTGCGGCATGGCCGTCGAGCCGCGCTCCACGAGCAGGCCGTGGTCCGAGGTGGCACGGATTGCCTTGTCGATCGCCCAGCGGGAGAGGCCCTGCACGGACTCCATCTGCGCCATCTCGTCCGCCGAGTAGAACCCAGCGCCGATGATCTCGTCGTCGTCCCACTTCGGGTCCCCCTCGACGTAGTCGAGGCGGAACACCACGTACATGTTGGTGCTCGGCCCGCCGGTCGAGCCGCCGATAGAGTGGCGGAAGCCGATCGCGTCCCGGGCCTTCGCGACGATGCCGGCCTCCTCGAGGATCTCGCGCTCCACGGCCTCGATGATTGGCTCGTCGTGCTCGACGTAGCCGCCGGGGATCTGCCACGAGCCGCGGAATGGCTCCCAGCCGCGCTGCACCAGGAGCGCCTTGTTGTCGCGGATCACCACGCCGGCGCAACCGATCGAGAAGTTCCCGAAGTGGATGAACCCGCAGTCGCGGTCGGGACACGCGAGGCGCTCGCGCCCGCCGTCCTCGCGCGTGGTCAGTGGTTGTGTGCAATTCGGGCAGTAGCGCATCTCGATGTCCCCTCAGAGCGCTGTCTGATCGAGCGAGTTCTACGCCTACAGCCGTCCCGTGTCGAACTCCACGATGCCGCGCGCGACGGTGAGACGGAGGATGTCGGACGCACCTCCCGCGAGGCGCATCGAGCGCACTCGGCGGTACATCGCCTCCAGAGGGTGGCCGACGATCAGCGCCTGCCCGCCGATGAGTTGCACCGCAGTGTCCACGACGCGGCTCGCGACCTCGGTGCAGAACACCTTCGTCGCTGCGCCCTCGTTGATCGCCTCGTCGCCGGACTCGAGCAGTCGCGCGGTGCGGTAGAGCATGGCGCGCGCGGCGTAGGTGTCGATGCGCATGTCCGAGTACCGCAGCCGCACGCCCTCGCGGTCGGCGAGCCGCCGGCCCTCGGGGCCGCCGGTGATGTGCTTCGTCACGTGGTTCACGGTCCAGATCGCGACACCACACGCCGAGGCAGCCGCAGCCACCCGCTCCTCGCTGATGTTTCCCATCGCGCGAGGCATCCCTTCGCCCACCGCGCCGAGCAGGTTGGCCTGAGGCACGCGGGCCTGCTCGAAGGAGAGTTCGACGTGCCCGCCGCCCTCCATGCTCTTGAAGTCGCGCGTGATCGTGACGCCTGGCGTGTCGCGCTCGATGAGGAGCATCGCCGTCCCAGTCGGCCCCTCGGGCGTGCCGCCCTCCTCGACGTTCACCATTGCTGCGTAGAAGTCCGCAGTGGCTCCGCCCGTGACGAACGACTTCTTGCCCGTCACGAGGAAGTCGTCCCCGTCGCGGATGGCCCAGGTCGGCTTCGGCGGGGCGTCCGGCCCCCGGGACTCCGTGAACGCGAACGACCAGGTCTGCTCGCCGGCGAGCACCGGTTCCAGGAAGCGCGTCCGCACGTCGCCCTCGGCGCGCCGCAGCAGTGCAGGGTCCGGCCCGAACACGAACCGCGCGAGCGGCGTGTTCGCAGCGGCCAGCGTCTCGCGCGCCACGACGAGGGCGAGCGGCCCGGACTCGCTGCCGCCCACCTCGGCGGGCTGCATCATCCCGAAGAACCCGAGCTCCTTCGAACGCTCCCGCACCCGCGCGCGGACATCCTCGGGCACCCCGTCCTCACCGAGACCCTCGCCCCACGGGCGGATCTCCTCGAGGAACGCCGCGAGGCGGTCACGCAGGTCGACGAGTTCGGGCGGCAGGGACTCGGGCATCACGGACCTCCTCGCGCTCCGTGCGTCCTCGGATGGGGCGTCGCGGGCGAGGGGAGGCTACCGCGTCGCGCGTCCGCACTCCAACTTCCGCCCCCTCCGACTGGCGCTGGCCCCCTCCCCCTTATGGGGAGGGCTGGCGTGGGGGGCTGCTTCACTGGTGCACGAGAGCGTTCCGATGGCTCCCCCTTCGACAGGCTCAGGGTGAGCGGGTGCTTGCGCGGCGTGCGAGAAAGGAGGGGGAGCGGGAGGTGCGCGGACGACCGAGCGAAGCGAGGCGTCGCTACCGGTCGGGTAGCGCGTCCTCGATCTGGGCGGCGAGGGTCACGATGTTCTGCGACCCGTCGAGGCGGAGCACGTTGCCCTCACGGCTGCTCACGGGCTCGAACTCCTCGATGTGGCGGCGGTAGGCCTCGGGCTCCGTCGTGTCGCCCTTCTCGCGCTCACGCCAGAGGACGCGGGTGAGGGCGGCGTCGTCCGAGAGGCGGAGCTCGACGACAAGGGCTGGGACGCCCAACTCCCGCGCGAGGTCGAGCGCCTGCTGGCGGTCCTTCGCACGTCGGTGCGTACCGTCGAGGATGACCGGGCGGCCGTGTCGGATGTGCTCTGCGGCGCGGCGGCGCATCTCGTCGTAGACCGCGACGTTCATCTCCTGCGAGTACGCGCCCGACTCGTACTGCTGCCACATCGTCGTCGGGACACCTCGCTCGGCGGCGACGACGGCGCGCACCGCGTCGGTCGAGACCAGCGCCGCGCCGATCCGCCCCGCGAGGGCGCCCCCGACGCTGGTCTTGCCCGTGCCGGAGAGCCCGCACAACACGATGATCGAGGGCGGGCGCTGCCGCTCGGCGTACTGCGCCGCCAGCCGGAAGTAGCCCGCCGCCGACTCTGCGAGGGCGTTCCGCTCCGCCTCGGACATGCCGGTGTCGTTCGCGCCGATCGACTCCACCTTGCCGCGCACGAACGCGCGGAAGGCGCGGTGCAGCGGCTGCAGGATGCCCATCGTCTCGTCCGCGGTGATAGCGATGTAGCGCCCGGCGATCTCATCGCCCAGCTCACGCTCCCCGCGCGCCTCGAGGTCCATCGCGAGGAAGGCGATGTCGTAGGAGACGTCCAGGTAGCGGAAGTGGAACCACTCCGTGAACTCGATGCAGTCGACGATGGCGATCCCGTCGTCCTCGTCCTTCTCGGTCTTCTGGGGCCCCAGCACGTAGACGTGCTTGGCGTGCAGGTCGCCGTGCCCCTCGACCACCTTGCCGGCGGCAAGGCGCTCGTTGAACAACTCCGCCTGCTCGTCGAGCGAGCGTGCGACGAAGTCGCGCAGCGTCGCGGAGTCGTCGGCAGTCCACGTACCGCCGATGTTGCCCTCGGCCTCCGAGTACTCCCGCGCCCACCAGGAGCGCTCGGCGGGAGCGCCCGCGAACTCGGGGTCGTACTCAAGGTGGCGGGCAGCCTCGTGGAACGCCGCGAGTTTGCGCGTGAGCCGCTCCACGAGGTCGCTCGGGTACGTGTTCTTTGCAATGAGCTGGTCGAGCGTCCGATCTTCGGGCAGGCGGCGCATCTTCACGGCCCACTCGACGACGGTCTCGCCCTCGCGCACCGGTCCCTCGACGCGGAAGCCGCCGTCCGAGGCCTGGATGATCGGCACGACCTCGAGGTAGACGTCCGGCGCGAGGCGGCGGTTCAGGTCCACCTCCAGGTGGCAGAACGCCTCGCGGGTCTTCGGGTCGACCTGGTTGATGAAGCCGAAGTCCACCGGCTTCTTCGCCTTGTAGACCAGGTCATCGGCGATCCACACGTACGAGATGTGCGTCTGCACGAGGCGGAC
>Ga0114916_1001233_pt1 | contig 15034 bp, 13 predicted proteins | sample MalvirAntarct_66_FD_83501 | JGI IMG/M metagenome (GOLD analysis project Ga0114916, IMG submission 83501) | Marine viral communities from the Global Malaspina Expedition - Malaspina viral metaG Antarct_66 | ecosystem: Environmental > Aquatic > Marine > Oceanic | place: West Anvers Island... | reverse complement strand
TCCATGATCAGGGCGCAGAGGACTACGCCGCGGACCCCGCGCTCGAGGTGACGGATGCGGCGGCCGCATCCGTCACCTCGAGCGCGGGGTCCGCGGCGTAGTCCTCTGCGCCCTGATCATGGATTGGTGCTTGATCGGTCTCGGGCGTCATGCGGGCCCGCGCAGCCACTTCGGCCAGCGAAACCGGCTGCGCGCCGGCCGCATCATTCGCCGCTGAACGCTGGCTCTCCACACCGCCAACCGCGGCACTCGGCTTGGAAGTGCCTGCTTCGGCGTCATGGGATACTTCATCGGCTGCCGTTGCATCGGCGTCGTACAGGTCGGCCGGGACGCCGTCGGTCAGACCAAGACCGAGTGGATTGCCGTCGGCACCAGGCTCGTTGTTCTCAATGATCCTGCGGATGGAAGCCAGGATTTCTTCCATCGTCGGTTCGCGCTGTGCGCCGGCCTGTCCCATGAATACGCTCCGTTACTCTCGTCGCCAGGCTCATGCCGACCGGCGAATCACCAGACCAGTCTACGGCATTGACCTGGATTTGAGAATCGCCCCGGCCGCCGCTTGCATGTTCATGCACAGGAATTCATGCCGGCCATCGGCTGCAGCAGTGCGCGGCAGCGGCGTGGCTCAAGCGGGCTGGCTCAGCGGCCGTCGACGGTCCGAAGACCGTACCAGCGGTCCTTGGTCGCTTCGTAATGGACTTCAGGCCGGTAGTTGGCAACCTGAAGACCAAGCTGGTCGATCGTCAGCTTGCCCGTCGAAGCAAGCACGGAGAAGCTTGCAACGATTGCATTTCGTTCCGACTGGGAAATCGCTTCCTTGGCATTGAGCACCGTCTGCTGGGCATTGAGCACGTCAAGCGTCGTGCGCTGTCCTACCCGGCGCTCCTCGACCACGCCGTTCAGGGCAAGATTGGCAGCCGAAAGCTGCGCCCTGTTGGCTTCGATGGTCGCCCGCGCAGCTTCCATCTGCGTCCAGGAAGACACCACAGACTGCTCGATCGACCGACGGGCCGAATCCACCAGAATACGTTGCTGGCCAAGCTGCTCCTTAGCCTGGCGCACCTGCGCCGAGGCAGCGCCACCCTGGTAGAGCGGCACGGTCAACTTGGCCTGGATCTGGCTAGTGCTAATGCCTCCGTCGGCTTCCGCAACCGATCCGGACACCGTCACGCCTGGAAGGAACGCCCCCTCCTCGGACTTGACCTTGTACCCGGCCGCATCAACACCGAAGAGAGCAGCAAGCACGGCCGGATGCTCGCGGGTACCCTGCGCCACCGCAGTATCGAGCGATGCAGGCAGCAACTTGCCCGGCAACGGCACCGGCTTGAGGTTCTTCGGCATCGAGCCAACAATCTGGGCATATACAGCGGCGCTGGACTTGGCCTGTGCCACCGCCGCCGTCAGGCTGGCCTTGGCGCCGGCGAGCTGGGCTTCGGCCAGGCTCACGTCCGTACGCGTGCTCTCTCCAACATCGAAACGGGCCCGCGCCGCCGAAAACTGCTCCTGAAGGAACGCAATGTTCTGCTTGCGGTAGACGACAATCTGGTTGTCGCGGTTGACGTTGGCATAGGCCTGTACGGTTGCAAGCAGGATATCGATTTCGGTACCGCGAAGGTTCTCGCGACCGGCAAACACCGCAGCTTCGGCCGCCCGCACATTGTTGCGGGTCTGGAATCCGTCAAAGAGGGTTTGCGTGATCGAGACCCCGATGCTGGCCGATTTGGCGACGCGCCCCTCGGTGTTGACAACTGCCGTGGTCGCTTCCGCACCGATGAACGGCCGGTAGCCCGATTTCGCCAGCGCCACGCCCTCGTCGGTTGCGCGCAAGCCGGCACGTGCAGCATTGAGATCGGGATTGTTCTCGTAGGCCTTTGCCATGGCCTGGTAGATTGTCTCTGCGAAAACCGGCTGCGGAGCCAAGGAGACCATGGAAACGACGGCAACACAGGCCAGTGAATTCTTGAGGAATGACACGAGTACATACTCCAGCATGCGCGAAAGCGGTGATCCCGAAGCTGCGCAGGACACCATCATGATGTTCAATCAATATATGATGGCTGGCGCCTCAGGACGCAATCACGCAGAGTGAATAATCGTTCACTAATCCCCATCAAGTTGCCATCGCGCAACAGCGCGACGATTGGCAGCACCCCAAAATTGCCTTGATGCAGGTGCCTAGAAGACGAACTCTTCGGCCTTGCGGAAACCGGGCAGCGGCTTGACGGAGACGTTGAAGGCCGCCCTGCCCGAAACCGCGCCACCCTCTTTGACAAAGAGCCTGGCCTGGGCGGACAGTCCGACACCGACCGCGGCAACAAGGCGGCCGCCCTCGCGCAACTGGTCGAACAGAGCTGCAGGAACCGTTTCCACTGCGCCATTGATGAAGATCACATCATAGGGTGCTTCGGCTGCATAACCCTTCTCAAGATCGCCGGTCACCACCGCGACATTGTCATAGCCGCCGTCACTCAGTCTCTCGCTCGCAGCATCTGCGAGCTCCGTATGGCTTTCGACCGCAACCACGGATCCCGCCAGCAGCGACAGAATGGCCGCGGTGTAGCCCGAGCCGCACCCGATCTCGAGGACAACCTGATCACGGTTGATCTGCGCCAGCTGAAGCATCTTTGCCAGCGGCGACGGCTCCATGACATAACGGGCAACGCCGTCGTCTCCGCCTGCAGCAATCCGGATATCGTCATCGATGTAAGCCAGCGGCTTGAGGGGCGTTGGCACAAAATCCTCACGCGCAACCGTCAGGAAGGCCTTCAGAACGGAATGCGATGTCACATCCGTCGTGCGGATCTGGTTGTCCACCATTTTCTGGCGCGCGTCTTGATAGTCGGTGCCCATCCGGTCTCTCCGATGCATCTGGTCTTGCGCTTCATTAAAGCGGCGCACCGAGAGATTCAAGCTGATCCGGACCGCCGGCCGTCGAATTCCGGGTTTTCAACCGCAGAGGCTGACGAGAAACCGGTACGGAGGCCAAGATGCCCCTTGCGCCGCTGCGATTCTCCGTCTATTTGCCAGCCGTCCGGTGAGTAACCGGCATGAGGCCTCGTGGCGGAGTGGTTACGCAGAGGACTGCAAATCCTTGCACCCCGGTTCGATTCCGGGCGAGGCCTCCATTCATTTCCCCTCATTCTCCTTGTTTGCCGGGCTTCGTGACGTGGAGCTTTTGCGCTGCCCTCTCTTGCCGTTCCGCCGTTCCTTCCGCACCACGAAAGACCTGCGCCAACGCCTGACCAGCGGCAGATCCAGCGACAGCACCAGCAGCCCAAGCGGAAGCATCCAGAATCCAAGCACTGGCAGGAAACCGAGCAGTCCGCACAGAATGAGGCCCACGCCCAGTGCGATTCGCAAGGACGGGTGCCGCGGCAGACCAAACACCCTCGACCCGATCCGGATCTCTCCACGGCCGGCATTGAATGTAAAAAACGGTTTTCGGGTCATTGTCACCAGAGCCGTCCGGGGCGGCTGAAGCGGCTGCGGTGAGCCGGGTTGGACGAGCGCAAGACATGGGCTTTGGAAGACGACTTCGCAAGATCGACACATTTTCTTCAAAAACCGCTTGGCAAATCAGAGAGGCATTTGTTATAGGCCCCCCACGCTGCTTGACGCAGTGATCCCCGGTAGCTCAGTGGTAGAGCAATCGACTGTTAATCGATCGGTCGCTGGTTCGAATCCGGCCCGGGGAGCCAGATTTGCAAAGGCCGCATCCCGCTCGGGACTGCGGCCTTTTTTTGCCGGTTCGGAACCGGCCGCAACTCTTTCGCAATCAAGCATTTTTTCGTGAAACTTTTGATCCGGCTTTTACGTACATCCGTAGAGACATTCAAAAGGCGCGGCGACTTTCGCCAAAACGGAAACAATGCATCGAATGGAACGCGACACAGACCAATTTAAAAGCCCTGCGATTGTCTGGTTTCGCAGTGATTTGCGGATTGCCGACAACGAAGCGCTCTCGGCCGCAAGCGACCACGCGTCCCTCATACCTGTCTACATATGGGAGACGGAGAGCGGGGCGCGCCCGCTCGGCGCGGCGCGGCAATGGTGGCTGCACCATTCGCTCGAGCGCCTGGCTGCGGACCTTGAAGAGCTTGGAACGCCGCTCATCCTTCTCAGCGGCAAGCCCGCCGATCTCATCCACGGGCTGGTCAGGGAAACTGGTGCATCTGCAGTCTACTGGAACCGGCGTTACGATCCGGCACTCACCGATAAGGATGCAGCGCTCAAGGCCGAACTCCAATCGGACGATCTGCTGGCAGAAAGCTTTCCGGGCCAGTTGCTGCACGAGCCGACCCGCCTGCGCACCACATCCGGAACCTTCTACAAGGTCTACAGCCCGTTCTGGCGCGCCATAGAGACCGACATTGAAGACCGGCCGCCGCTCGACGCCCCCGGAAGTCTTAAGGCCTTCGCCGACATCTCAAAGCTCGGATCGGAAAAACTCGCCGACTGGAACCTGCTTCCGACCAAGCCCGACTGGTCGCAAGGGATAAGGGAGGCATGGACACCCGGCGAAGCGGGCGCCCGTGAACGGCTGGCCGAATTCCTGGAAGACCGGCTCAAGGGCTACGCCGAGCGTCGGGACCTGCCAGGGGTGGACGCCACATCCGGTCTTTCGCCGCACCTTGCAAACGGCGAGATCTCCCCGGCCCAGATCATCGAGGCGATGAAAGACGCGGACACCAACGCCTCTTCCGACGATCGCACCACGTTCCGCAAGGAAGTCGGCTGGCGCGAGTTCTCCTGGCATCTGCTGGTCAACGAGCCGGAACTGGCGACACAGAATCACAATTCCAGATTCGACGAATTCCCCTGGCTCAATGACGACGACGCGCTGAGTGCCTGGCAGAAGGGACAGACCGGATATCCCATCGTTGATGCCGGAATGCGCCAGCTCTGGCAGACCGGCTGGATGCACAACCGCGTCCGCATGGTGGTCGCCTCCTTTCTCACCAAGCATCTGATGATCGACTGGCGCAAGGGCGAGGAATGGTTCTGGGACACGCTCGTCGATGCCGACGCCGCCTCCAACGCGGCAAGCTGGCAATGGGTCGCCGGTTCCGGCGCAGATGCGGCTCCCTATTTCAGGATCTTCAATCCGGTGCTCCAGGGCGAGAAATTCGACCCTCAAGGAGACTATGTGCGCCGATTTGTGCCCGAACTGGAAAAGATGCCAGGCAAATTCATCCATAAACCGTGGAGCGCGCCCGACAAGGTTCTTGAAACCGCTGGCGTCCGCCTAGGTGACACCTACCCCAAACCAATTGTCGACCATAAGCTGGCGCGCGAGCGCGCGCTGGCCGCCTATCAGCAGATCAAGGATGCCGCATGAACGTTCACATGAAACCCTTCCCGGCCACCACGAGCCCCAAGCGCCTGAAGGTGGCCGTCGTCGGCTCGGGCATTTCCGGCGCATCCGCGGCTTGGGCCATGCGCGATCTGCACGACGTCACACTCTATGAAGCCGAAAAACGGCCAGGCGGCCATACGGCAACGGTCGACATCGACTATGACGGCGCGCCGATTTCAGTGGATACCGGCTTCATCGTCTATAACGAGCTGAACTACCCAAACCTCACGGCGCTGTTCGAGCTCCTCGATGTGACGACCCATGACAGCGACATGAGCTTTGCCTTGTCACTGGACTACGGCAAGCTCGAATGGGGTGGCGACAATCTCTCGACGCTGTTCGCCCAGAAGCGCAATCTTCTGCGCCCATCTTTCCTGCTCATGCTGCGCGAGATCCTGCGCTTCAACAAGATCTGTCTTCTCGATCGCGCCGAGGGCCACCTCGCCGCCCGCTCGATCGGCGATTATCTCAACTGGCGCGGCTTTTCGCCCGGCTTCATGAACAACTACCTGGTTCCCATGGCGGCAGCCATCTGGTCGACTCCGGCCAAGCGGATGATGGAGTTCCCGGCTACCTATTTCGTCAACTTCTTCGAGAACCACCGGCTCATCTATTCCGAGCGTCCAACTTGGCGCACCGTGACCGGCGGCAGCCGCAACTATCTGACCAAGTTGCTCGCGCCGCTCGGGGACCGCGTCCGCCTCGATGCCGGTGTGGTGTCGGTCCGCAGGAGCGCGGACGGCGTCGACATCCTCGACACCAGCGGCGCGACCATGTCCTATGACCGGGTCATTCTTGCCTGCCACACCGATCAGGCACTGCGCATTCTTGACCGGCCGACCGAACAGGAAACATCGATCCTCAGTGCCATCCCCTACAGTCCCAACCGTGTGCTGCTGCACCGTGACGATCGCTTGATGCCGACCCGCAAGAAGGTCTGGGCGTCCTGGAACTACCTGCGCTCCTCCGATCAGCGCAGCGATGCCAATGTAGCCGTCTCCTACTGGATGAACCGGCTGCAGGGCATTGACGCGTCCAAACCGCTGTTCGTCACGCTCAATCCCGACCGGGAGCCGCGGCCCGAGCTGGTTTTCGGCGAGTTCAGCTATGACCACCCGCAGTTCGGTTCCGATGCGATGGAAGTCCAGGCCCGGCTGCGGCAGATCCAGGGTGACAACAACACCCTGTTTGCCGGCGCATGGACCGGCTACGGCTTTCACGAGGACGGCCTGACCTCGGGCATTCTGGCCGCAGAAGCGCTCGGTGCGGTTCTGCCCTGGCGCAAGGACCCGGCTCAAATCACGGAAGTGGCTGCGTGACCATGAAACCAGCACCACAATCCGCCCCGGCGGATCCGGACGCTGCCAGGTCACCGGCATGTCTTTATGCTGGTGATGTCATGCACCAGCGCATGAAACCCGTCGGCCACCGGTTCCGTTACCGGGTCTATTCGATGCTGATCGATCTCGATCGTCTTGACGAGGCCGACCGGCTTTCGCCACTGTTTTCTGTCAACCGGGCCAATGTCGCCTCCTTCCACGAGGCCGACCACCTGCGAGGCGCGAAACAGCCGTCCCTGCGCGCCCATATCGACACCCTGCTTGCTGATGCAGGTCTTGAGCGGCCAGCCGCGCGCATCGAACTGGCCTGCTATCCGCGCATCTTCGGCCAGGTCTTCAATCCGCTGTCAGTCTACTACGGTTATGACGAGGCAGGAGAGCCGCTGGCGCTGGTATACGAGGTGCGCAACACGTTTGGCGAAAACCATACCTATGTCTGCAAGATCGAGCCGGGAGACATGACACCCGCCGGAATACGCCAGAGCCGCTCCAAGCTGTTCTACGTCTCGCCCTTCATCGAGATGCAGGCGCGCTACAATTTCCGCATGAACATTCCGGGCGAGCAGATCAGGTGGCGCATTCTGGAAACAGATCGCTCCGGGCCGCTGCTTGCTGCCACCTACAGTGGCCAGAGACGGGCCCTGACAACACGGTCAATTTTGGGCTGCCTCTTGCAGATTCCGCTGCTGACGTGGAAGATTGTCGGTGGCATCCACTACGAGGCGCTCAAATTGTGGCTCAAGGGGGTGCGTTATGTGCCGCGCCCGGCGCCGCCTCCCGCAACGAGTTATCGTGACCGGGAAGAGTTCGAAAGTCAGGCGGCAAGGCCGTGACGAGTGAAACATTGGCGAGACGGAGGAGGCTGCTATCATGAAGACTGAAGCCACCTGGAATGAACCTCAAGCGGTTGAAAAACTCTCAACCGACAATTTGTCAGCCTATCTTCGGGGGCTGCCGGCCAAGGCCAAGATTGCCTTGCGCGGCCTGCTGCACATGGCACACGGGCGATTGTCAATCCGCATGCCCGACGGCCGTATGGTCCTGATCGAAGGCAGGTCCGAAGGGCCCGATGCAACGCTGATCCTGCACAACTGGAACCTTGCCCATCGTGCCCTGACCGGCGGCACCATAGGCGTCGCAGAATCCTACATTGACGGCGACTGGGAAAGTCCGGATGTGACGGCGTTTCTCGAGTTGTTTCTGGTCAATGTGGAAGTCGGAGACAACCTGGCCAGCGGCGCGCGCGGCATCGCCCGTGTCGTGGAACTGATCCGGCACTGGCTCAGATCGAACTCGCGCTCGCAGGCAAGGAAGAACATCTCCGCCCATTATGATCTCGGCAACACGTTCTACTCGAAATGGCTCGACGGGACGATGACCTATTCCTCGGCGCTGTACAGTGACGGCGCCAACGATCTGGCCAGCGCCCAGACGGCAAAATACCGCGCACTTGCCGAAGCCGCGGGTCTCAAGGCCGGCGATCACGTGCTTGAGATCGGCTGCGGCTGGGGCGGCTTTGCGGAATTCGCCGCAAGTGAAATCGGGTGCCGTGTCACCGGCCTTACCATTTCCAATGAGCAGCTGGCGTTTGCACGCGAGCGCATTGAAAAGGCCGGCCTTTCCGACAAGGTCGATCTGCGGTTCCAGGATTATCGCGACGAAACCGGGAAATATGACGGGATCGTCTCGATAGAAATGTTCGAGGCGGTGGGTGAAAAATACTGGCCCACCTACTTCTCCAAGGTCCGCCAGTGCCTCAAGCCCGGTGGCAAGGCCGGCCTGCAGATCATCACCATCAAGCCCGACGCCTATGAGGCCTATCGCGCCAATCCCGATTTCATTCAGCGCTACGTCTTCCCCGGCGGCATGCTGCCGACCGAAAACCATCTCAAGTCCCTTGGCGAGGCTGCCGAGCTTGAAATGGTCGGGCATCGCGCCTTCGGTCCCGACTACGGCCGCACTCTGGCCGAATGGCGCCAGCGCTTCTGGAATGCCTGGGAGGAGATCCAGCCGATGGGCTTCGATCTCCGCTTCAAGCGGCTGTGGGAATTCTACATGTACTATTGCGAAGCGGGTTTCCGCTCCGGTCACATCAATGTCCGGCAGGTCGTCTACAGCTGATTGCACCGAACACCTCTTGTCACCCCGCTGAAGCGGTCTTCGGCGGGGTGAACCATTTCCGGCTTCCGAGCGTATCGGACGGTACAAACAAAGTCCTCAAGGTCCCGACCGCTAGGGTCCGGCCAAACCCCGGATGAAACATTGGCCGCAAGCTCCGATACTGCCTCCCGCCGCCCGCAGGCGACACCCGAACGCATCGCGCTGATCCGGATCGTGGCCTATGCGCTGCCGGCCGTTCCGCTGGCGGCACTGACATTGCCGCTCTATGTGCTGGTTCCGACCTTCTACACCGAGACACTCGGCCTTTCGCTGGCTTCGGTCGGCTTCGCGCTGCTGCTGGTGAGGATTTTCGATGCGGTCAACGATCCGCTGATCGGCTGGGCCGCCGACAGGTTTCGGCCCCGCTTCGGCCGCCGCCGCGCGCTTTTCGCGATCAGCCTGCCCCTGACCGCGATCTCGGCCTTCATGCTGTTCTGGCCTCCAGTCGATGCGACTGTGCTGTGGCTGGCAGTCTGGGGGCTGATGCTGTCTCTCGGCTACACCTCCGCCATGATCCCTTTTTCGGCCTGGGGCGCGGAACTTGCGACCGACTATCACGGCCGTTCGCGGATCACCGCTTGGCGCGAGGGCCTGATCCTGGTCGGAACCCTGATTGCCATCGCCCTGCCCTTCACGATCGGGTTTGACCAAGCCGACGGCGTCCACGGCCTTGCCGTGCTCGGGCTGACCATCCTGATAGGCCTGCCGCTGTTCGGCGCCCTCGCGGTCTCGCTGACGCCGGAACCGATTGAGCATTCGCGGGTCCGCGTCGATCTCAAGTCAGGTCTCTCGCATCTCGTCGCCAACCGGCCGTTCGTTCGGCTGATCGTGGCGTTCTTTCTCAACGGATTGGCAAACGGCATACCGGCGACGCTGTTTCTCTATTTTGTCTCCGCCCGTCTCGGCCTTCCCGACGCGCGCGGCCCTCTGCTGTTCTTCTATTTTCTGTGCGCCATCGCCGGCGTGCCACTGGCGGCATGGGTGGCGCGCAAGGTCGGCAAGCACCGCGCCTGGTGCTATGGCATGCTGGCCGCCTGTGTCGCATTCGCGCCCGCACCGCTTCTGCCCGAGGGCAGTCTGATCGCTTTTGCCGTCATCTGCGCCCTGACCGGCGTGTTGCTCGGATTTGACCTGACCCTGCCGCCGGCCATCCAGGCGGACGTCATCGATGTCGACACCGCAGCCTCTGGCGAACAACGGTCAGGCACCTATTTCGCTGCCTGGAGTCTGGCAACCAAGCTTTCACTCGCCGGCGGTGTCGGCGTGGTTTTCCCGGCGCTTGCCGCCTTCGGGTTCGACCCGGCTGAAAGCAACGCGACCGGAGAGGGACTGACGGCGCTGGCCGTCGCCTACGCCTGGGTGCCGATTGCCGCGAAGCTCGCCAGCATCGCCATCATGTGGAATTTCCCGCTGGACGAAGAAACCCAACGTTCCTTGCGTCAGCGGATCGAATCCGCCTGACGCATCAGGTAGTCACGCGAAACCGACCGACGCAGATAAAATCTCTTGGATTGAATTTCGCGGAGAGCCTCTTGCGAGCCCTGTTGCACGCGCAACCGCCCGGTGCAGCTCAGTCAGTGGCCGTTTCGAGCGGCCGCTTTTTCCAGCCGGTCGCCGCGTTCATCAGCCAGAAATAGGCTGGATAAGGCAGGAACTGCAGCGCCTTGAGCACATAGGTGAAGCGGCGTGGAAACGTGATCTCGAAAGATCCGGATTTCAGCCCTTGCGCGATGCGCTTGGCCGCCTCCTCCGGCTGCAGCAGAGCCGGCATTTCAAATGCGTTGTCAGCCGTTGCCGGCGTATCGACGAAGCCGGGATTGACCACCTGAATGCTCACGCCGAATTTGTCGAGATCGAATTTCAGGCTTTCCGCCATGTTGATAAGCGCGGCTTTTGTCGCGCCATAGGCTGCACTTGTCGGCATGCCGCCATAGCCCGTCACCGACGAGACGATGGCGATCTGTCCGCGGCCGCGGGCTTTCATCCGGTCGATGGCCGGAACAAGTCCGTTGACCACGCCGGACAGGTTGACCGCGAATGTCTTGTCAAAATCGCCGACCTTCAGTGTTTCACCATGAACGGGGAGATAGACCCCGGCATTGAACACCGCGAGCGCCAAACCGTTGCCCTCGGTGTCGATGTGCCCGGCAATCCCGGCCATTGCCTGGCTGTCGGTCACGTCCCCGGGTGCGGCGACGATCCGGCCCTTGAGCTTCTCCGCCTCACCGGCAAGGTTGGCCAGCGCATCTTCGCTGCGAGCGGTCGCATACACGGTAAATCCTTCGGCGGCCAGATTGAGCGCCAGCGCCTTGCCGATGCCGCTGGATGCTCCGGTCACCCAGGCGGCTCCATCTGCGGGGCTGGCGGTAAAAGTGCTCATCTGGTTCTCCAATCAAAAAGGCCGTCTGGAACTGATACGTTCCAGACGGCCTGTTGGTTCAATAAATTCGCGGCTTGCGCAGCGTCAGCCGATGATATCTCCGATCAACTGGCGGAACGAGCCGGTCAGTTTCAGCGGCGCATCCATGACGGCCAGTCCGATGCACGGACGGCCCATGTCGGCATTCGGGCGGTGATCGACACTGTCGTCGGCCACCGAGATATCACCCCGTCCATAATGCCCGCGCGCATCGCTGAAGGCACCATCCAGCACCAGCGAAATTTCGCTGCCTTCATGCGTGTGGGCCGGCACCGTGCGGCCTGGCTTGATCCAGAACAGGTTGACATGGCAACCCTCGATCTCGCCGATGTCATATTCCTTGAAGCCCGGCATCCGCGTGCGCCACGGAACCTCGTCGGCGTCAAAGCCGACGAAATCGTAAAGCGCCTTGGGGAACACCCGCTGAGAATCACCGGCGTCGCGTCCAGAAGCCTCAGGCGCGGATGATCCAAGCACCGCAGCCAGCATGGCATCGCGGTTGCTGAGCGGAACCGGGTCAATTTCCATCAACTCGAGGCCGGCCATTGATTCAAGATTGGCAACCTTGATCCGGTTCTTCGGCTTGAGTTCGAGATGGGCCTCGACCAGAACCCTTGCAGGTGTCGGAAGTGTTCCTGCGACATACCTGGCAAGCAGCGAGTCGATCGTATCGATGTGTTCACGCACCATGCGTATCTAGCTTTCTTTTATTTGCGACAGCTGCTTTCCAAAAGGGGCATCACCGCCGTTCCTTAGTACTCCGATTTACCTTCCTTACGCCCACGGACACAATATGGATCACCGGAACATGCCATTTCTCATTTTTGCCGATTGAAGGCAAATTTTCCCTTATCCCCGAGCACCCGGAGTGCCTGTGTCTTGCAACAAAAGCCTTGAGAAGCCAGAACTGGCTGCTTAGTCTCGCCCAGCCTGTACACAAGCAGCCATTATCAGGAAACACCATGCCAGCCATCAAGTCCGTTCTCGACGCCATCGGCAACACACCTCTCATCCGCCTGAAGGCGGCCTCGGAAGCCACCGGCTGCACCATTCTCGGCAAGGCAGAGTTTCTCAATCCCGGCCAGTCGGTCAAGGACAGGGCAGCGCTGGAGATCATCCGCGACGCCGAACGAAAAGGCCTGCTGCGTCCCGGCGGCACGATCGTCGAGGGAACTGCCGGCAACACCGGCATCGGACTGGCGATGGTTGCCCGCGCCTTGGGCTACAAGACGGTGATCGTCATTCCCGAAACCCAAAGCCAGGAAAAGAAGGACGCACTCCGCCTGCTCGGTGCCGAACTGGTCGAAGTGCCTGCTGCGCCCTACCGCAATCCCGACAACTACGTGCGGCTGTCGGGGCGGTTGGCAGAACAGATCGCCGCATCCGATCCCAACGGCGCAATCTGGGCCAACCAGTTTGACAATGTCGCCAACCGCCAGGCCCATGTGAAGACCACGGCGCCGGAAATCTGGCACGACACTGACGGCTCGGTCGATGGTTTCATTTGCGCGGTCGGTTCCGGCGGCACCCTGGCCGGCGTGGCCGAAGGGCTGCGCAGCCACAAACCGTCGGTCAAGATCGGCCTTGCTGATCCCGATGGCGCAGCGCTCTACAATTTCTACACCACCGGCGAAATGAAATCTTCGGGCGGTTCCATCACCGAGGGTATCGGCCAGGGACGAATCACCGCCAATCTCGAAGGCTTTACCCCCGACATGAGCTTCAACATTCCTGATTCGGAAGCCATACCGCTGGTTTTCGATCTACTCGAGCATGAAGGCCTGTGCCTTGGCGGCTCATCGGGAATCAATGTCGCCGGCGCCATCCGCATGGCCCGCGAGATGGGTCCGGGGCATACCATCGTCACCATCCTTTGCGATTACGGCAACCGCTACCAGTCCAAGCTGTTCAATCCGGAGTTTCTTGCGTCCAAGGATCTGCCGGTGCCGGAATGGCTGATCAAAAAGAGCGACCTTTCCATCCCCTATGCGAGTGAACAGTAAGCCGATGACCGCCCTTTTTCTTGAAGACGCCTATCTCTCAACCGTTGAGGCACTGGTCACCGCTGTTCGCGAAGACGGTGGCATATTGCTTGATCAGACCTGCTTTTACGCAACCTCCGGCGGTCAGCCCGGCGACACCGGTTTTCTCGAGCGCGAAAACGGCGACCGGATCGAGATCGCAGGCACGGTCACCGGCGACACCAAGGCCGAGATCATCTTGATCCCGGCGCCCGGCCAGGCAGTACCGGCCCCCGGCGAAAAACTGGTCCAGCATATCGACTGGGACCGGCGCTACAATCTGATGCGCATGCACACCGCCTGCCATCTGCTGTCGGTGGTCTGCCCCTACCCGATTACGGGCGCTGCGGTCAGCGAAACCGACAGCCGCATCGATTTCGACATGACCGACACCATCGACAAGGCCGAGGTGACGGCAAAGCTGATGGAGCTGGTCAACGCCAACCATCCGGTCTTCCATCAGTGGATTGCGGAAGAGGATCTGGAAGCCAATCCCGACCTGGTCAAATCCAAGAATGTCCGCCCGCCACGGGGTCAGGGTCGCATTCGCCTGGTCTGCATCGGTGACGGTTCCTCGATTGACAGCCAGCCCTGTGGCGGCACCCATGTTGGTGAAACCGCGGAAGTCGGCGAAATTCACATCGGCAAGATAGAGAAGAAGGGCAAGGAAAACCGCCGTTTCCGTATCCGCTTCGGCCCGCTTCCCGACTGACCGTGGTCCAGCCGGACAATGGCGATCTATCAACAAGCCTTTCGGCGCGGCCTGCGTCGCGACGACGGCAATTGCAAACAATTTGAATCATCGAATTGACGATGCATTAAGCCGCGCCGCGTAAAACGTGCAGTGCGCCTCGTGGCCGCTTGTCCCGCGGCGTGTTCACCCGGTTGCATCAGCCACTTTGGCTGAGGTCCCCAAGCGTCGGAAAACGCCCGAATGTCCTTGATTCTCGGCAGCACTTATCCCGTCTCCGCCCTTGTGCCGAGCATCATGCCTGCCCCCGCTGCAGGCAGTGACAACAAGCAGCCGGTCCAGAAGGCGAACGAATTGTCTGCAGCAGAACCGTCCCGGGTTTTCTCCAACCGCGTCACGGCCTTTCTGACAACCGACCAGACCGCCAGGAGCAAGGGCTCTCGCCCCGATGATCAGAATCTTGACAGCCAAGGAACTCGTGGCCCTGCTGCGCAAGAGCCCGACGTAAGCACTGACGCCGAAACAGCGCTGGTGCTGCAAGAAGCGTTCGAAGACGGCGACGAAGCCGAGAGCGACATCCCCGCTCATCAGTCCGGGAACCTGGCCGGTTCAATCGTTTTTGACGAGGCGAAGATCTATCGCCCCTCCTCACTCTATTGATCCGGTTCACCAGCTCCGGAGTGTTATTCAGGCCCGGCGGTCGGTTGGCCTTTTCTGCGATTTTCCCCGTTCACCCACGCCCTCCGTCATTGCGATAGTGCTTGGCCATGGCATAACATGCATGTCGATCCGGCTCCGGTAGCCGCACCCCACGCCACATTGCTTGCAAGGACATATCCATGACCGAATCCACCGACCGGAGCCCGTTTGTTGTCTCCTTTGATTGGTTGGCGCAATCGCTGGGACAAGCGGACCTCAAGATCGTTGATGCCTCATGGTACCTTCCGGCACAGAATCGCGATGGAGCTGCCGAGTTCGCAGTCTCACGCATACCCGGCGCCGTGTTTTTCGATCAGGACAGGATCGTGGCCCCGGGCTCCGATCTGC
>Ga0114916_1001232_pt1 | contig 15042 bp, 11 predicted proteins | sample MalvirAntarct_66_FD_83501 | JGI IMG/M metagenome (GOLD analysis project Ga0114916, IMG submission 83501) | Marine viral communities from the Global Malaspina Expedition - Malaspina viral metaG Antarct_66 | ecosystem: Environmental > Aquatic > Marine > Oceanic | place: West Anvers Island... | reverse complement strand
TCAGTCCACAAATTTCTCAAATTTTCACACCTGTACCGACCATTCGGTAAATTGTACGGCGTGAGTTTGGGTGTGATTTAGTCCAAACCCCAGCGAGCGACCGCGAACCCAAAAACCATTTGTGTTCATTTGTGTAATTTGTGGACAACCCAGCCAGCGACCGCGAGACCAAAAAACATTTGTGTTAATTTGCGAAATTTGTGGACAACCCCAGCGAGCGACTGCGAGCCCAAAAAACAATTTACCGAATGGTCGGTACTTTGTGTAAATTTGCGAAATTTGTGGACAAACTAGCGAGCGACCGCGAGCCTAAAAAACTGTTTACCGAATGGTCGGTACTTTGTGTTAATCTGTGTAATTTGTGGACAAACTAGCGAGCGACCGCGAGCCTAAAAAACCATTCTGTGGAAATCCTCCCCACCTACCCTCAATATAACCATAGAATCATTACCTTTAGCCTCCAAATTAGAAACCCATGAGAATTACAACGATAATCTTAGTCCTATTAACTTTTGTAGCTTGTCAATCAGAACAAAAACCAGATACTAAAGCCATCAATAATCGTATTCTGTCTGGGGATTTTGAGATGTACGAACATCTTTCTGTTTACCACTGTGATAGTTTAAGGATTGATTCTTTGAATACCTACTACAAAGGAGATTCGTTATATACAGGAGTTTGTTTTTTAAATTACCCAAAATCTGAAAAGAAATCCGAGATCAGACAGATATTTAAAGGTCAATTACATGGAAATCGAATTGAATTGACAAAACAAGGTGATACCATTACCCAAAGCATCTATAATTTTGGAAAACTCAAAAGCAGAAGAACTGGTGAAGTTGAAATTTGTCATTGCGACTCTTTGCAAGAGGTTGCTAATACTGATGGAGAAAAACTAATGCATTATAAAGAAGCTCCTTTTAACGGTATTTGTAAACGCTTTTTCCCAGAACCCGACACGAACCAGGTATATCTCGAAATGCCATACAAAAATGGACTAGTTCATGGTGATATGATTATTTATGATCGACGAGGAAACGAAATTCTCACGGAGGTTTATGTAGATGGTGAGAAGGTGAAATGAAAATAAATGTAGGGACGCAAAATAAATGTACATTTATTTTTTAATCCAAAAAAACATCACCCATTCAAAATAACATCCTCTCAACATTTTTCACTATCTTCGCGATGCTATACAAAACTACAACAGTGCGTTACATTTTATGAGTCTATCAAAAGAAAAAGAGCCTTCGAAACCAAAAAGATGGTATGTCATTTTCACTAAACACAACTGTGAAAAGAAATTACAAAAAACACTGGAAACCAATGGTTACAACGCCTACGTTCCAGTTTACACAACAGTAAGACAGTGGAGCGATAGAAAAAAGAAAGTGATTGTTCCACTTATCAATAGCGTTGTGTTCGTTCAAACTCCCGAAATATTACTTAATGATCTCTACAACTTCTCTCATGTTAAAGGCATTCTAAAAGAATTAGGAAAACCTGCTATCGTGAGAGATTACGAAATAGAAAATCTAAAAATCATCGCCAAAGAATGGAATGGCGAAGCAGTTTCAACGAATGACGAAAACCAACATTACGAAAAAGGTGACAAAGTTGAAGTTCTTCGTGGTCCTTTCGCTGGAATTTACGGTGAACTGATTGAACTTAATGGAAAACACAGAGTGGTCGTTCGTCTCAAATCTATGAATGTTGAGTTTGTTATTAATGTTCCACTAAATGTTGTTAAAAAAACCTCCGAAGAAGCGGTTTAGTAGGGCGTGAATCAGTCCGCAAATTTCACAAATTAACACAAATTGTACGGCGTGGGTTGGGCGTGATTCAGTCCACAAATTACACAGATTATCACAAATTGTAGGGCGTGGGTTTGGGTATGAGTCAGTCCACGCTTCAGAGCGTTAGCGAACCAAAAAGACCATTTACCGAATGGTCGGTACTTTGTGCTAATCTGTGAAATTTGTGGACAACCCCAGTGAGCGATAGCGAACCCTAATCAATCCGTGGACAACCCCAGTGAGCGACCGCGAACCCCTACTCAATCATGAAATTATGTGTAAATTTACAGAATTCGGCAGCACATTTGTGTACGAGTGAATTCAATGAACAAAAAAATATTTATCTGTGGATAAAAAAATACTAATAACCGGAGCAGCAGGCTTCATAGGATCAAATCTTGTAGAGTACTTTCTTGAACAAGGTTACTTCGTTCGGGCATTGGACAACTATGCTACAGGTTTTAAAAGCAACATAGAACCATTTTTATCCAAAGACAACTTTGAATTTATCGAAGGAGATATTAGAAACCTAGAAACTTGCATGAACGCATGTGACGGTGTAGACTTTGTTCTCCACCAGGCAGCTCTGGGTTCTGTACCTCGTTCTATAAAAGACCCCTTGACTACAAACGAAGTAAACAACAATGGGTTTCTAAATATGCTTATCTCTGCACGTGATCAAAAAGTTTCTCGATTTATCTACGCTGCGAGTTCTTCTACTTACGGTGACTCAAAAAAACTGCCTAAGATTGAAGAGGAAATTGGTAAACCCCTCTCCCCTTATGCGATTACAAAATATGTAAACGAACTTTACGCTGATGTCTTTGCTAAAACTTACAACATGCAATGCATCGGCTTAAGATATTTTAACGTTTTCGGAAAAAGACAAACTCCTGATGGCGCTTATGCAGCAGTAATTCCTTTATGGGTTAAACAATTAATCGATCACGAATCCCCCAAAATCAATGGAGACGGATCTTATTCGCGTGACTTCACTTACATCGACAATGTAATACAAGCCAACGAAAAAGCCTTGCTCACCCCCACAGATCAAATCATTAAACGCCAAAACGATTACTACAATACAGATCTCGACAATCATAAATATTTTAATGACCAAGGAGCTCATAATAATAAAAGCGAGGATGTAAGGTGGTCGAGTGATAGCAAAGAAAACCCAATTCAGAATGAGGATGCAAGGTTGTCGAGTGATGCTGACCGCAGTGCAACGGAGCGTCAGCATTGTACCGAGACAACCGACCTCCCATTTTCAGAAGTTTTCAACGTTGCCTATGGAGGAAACACAAACCTCCTTGATCTCTTTGAATCGCTAAAAAAAGAACTTTCAAAGCACGACCCTAAAATTGCTGATATTAAACCTATTCACGGTCCTGTCAGACCAGGAGATATTCCGCATTCTCAAGCGAGTATTGTAAAAGCTCAAATGATATTAGGGTACAAACCTAAATATAGCGCACCAGAAGGATTTGCAAAAGCTTGCAAATGGTATTACAATTATTTGAAAGAATAAAATTAGCGGATTAAAATACCAATCAAATACAGTTAAGAACAGCGTTTCAACTGCTTTCAAGTATAGATATTCGATGAAGGATATCTCAATGAGTTTATATTATATATTCAATTAATTATCATATTCTCTCTTATTTCATTTTATTCTCCTTAGTTTTGGCATTAAATTAACTTTAAATCAATCGTTTAAGATGCATTTATTTAAATCATTGAGTAAAATTTCTATCGTCATTTTAGCGTCATTATTTTTCACCTCTACTCTAGTCAGTCAGGTGGAAGGAAGAAAAGAAGCTGAGATACGTCAAGAAAACAACTTGTCTCCTCACGGTCAGATAGAAACGCAATGGTATAAACTAGGATGGTTTGTAGATGCAAATATCGGAACAAGATTACTGGGTGCCACTTCTACAGATGTGAAACTGTCGGCTGGAATTAATACAAACTTCTCTTTAGGTTATTTCTTTTCAGATCGTTTTGGAATCAAAGGCAGATACGATTTTAATTCATTCAAATTCACACCAGGTTTTAATGGTCAAGACGTAAGTACCGGTCGTATGCACAGCGCTTCGCTAGAAGTATTGACGGATCTTATCCCTCTGATTAAAGGTACTAAAATTCGTGATTGGCGTTTCATAATACATGGTGGTTTAGGCTTATCCACTTATCGAAATGTAGACTTTAAAAAATATAGAGAAGAAGAAATTGAACCCTGGAGTGATCCTGCAATTAAAGGAAATGATGATATGGGTCATGTTATTCTCGGAGTAACACCTCAATACCATATAAACGGAAGATGGTCTATAAATCTAGATGTAAGTAGCTTTTTACTTATTAAACAAAGTAGAACTTTTGACCATTTCAGCAAAGAAATTTTCAGCGGTATCGGCAATGTTACCACAGCATCTTTAGGGTTAAGTTTAAGACTTTAGCAGTTCAACTCACTCCACAACATTTATCTCGCTTAACTCCACAAGACACAATGACATTCGCTAAGTGGATAGTTTAGTATTTATATATCTCTTTAATTTTCAGTTTAATACGCTTCAGTTACTCTTCCAATCGATGATTTCATTCAAATTGATGTGAAGTATATGGGGATTAATCATTTATACCCCGACATTTTTTTCGTAAATTCGCACTAGTAACTATGAGCGGTGTTGTAACTCGCAATAGCGAAGCTGTAACCTTTTTGGAATAGGTTGCGATCAACATTCCTTAAGCTAGAATAATGATTTGCTAATTATCACTTCTGCTACGCGCCAACCATAGAATGGGACACTGCAGCAGGCCAGGAGATTTGTATGGCTGCCGGTTGCGATGTAATTGATCAGGATACTAAAGAAACAATGCTTTATAACCGCCAAGAGCTGCTAAACAATTGGTTTTTAGTCAATAGAAAATAATGGTTCAATCACCAGCTTTAAGCAAGTTTTATCTTATACTCACAAGTTTTAAAAATAATCACTGTTTTGTACAACCAAAACTCAGTTGTTCTCGTAAATTGTAATAATGTTTAAACCCTCTTATGCCAATCTAGTTGTGACTGGCACTAGCGAAGCTGTATTTCAGGAATCAACCTTTGGTAGCTATGGGGCTAAACTGTAAACTTAGAACTCTGAACTCTACACTTAAAATAGTTTTCACAACAGATAAACTCAACCGAGGCGGAAAGGAAAAACAGTTGTTGATTCTGGCAAATGGTTTATTGAATAGAAATTACGACGTGAATATCATCTCTAAAAATGAAGTGGATTACAATGACTACTATCATGAGATTGGTTTTCCTGATGAACGAATTTTTTCGCTAAAAGCAGTAAAAGACAAAAGATTGTTTCAAAGCTTTAAAGATCAAATCGTGCGCCTTGATCCTGAAGTGATATTGAGTTGGAGCGTACTCACTACTTTATGGATGATACGGTTAAAATCGTTACTTACAAATAAGACTATTATAAACTGTACACTTCGACAAGGAAAACATTACGATAGTTTTAAACATCGCTTACTATCAAAAATAGCGGTGAAATTGAGCAGATACAATATTTCCAATTCCAAAGCGGGGTTGGATCTTTTTAATTTAAGAGAGAACAAAAACAATAAAGTGATTTACAACGCATTCATCCAAACGCGTAACCATGATAACACAACTGTATCGTTAGATGAAGTATTCGGCAAAAAATTAAAAGAGTCTGATGTTGTCATTACGAATATAGGCGGTTTATACAAACACAAAAACCAACTGAGTTTAATTCTATCGTTAAAAGTACTGAATGACAACAGATATCATTTAATGATCATCGGAGAAGGCGACGAGAGAGAACAGCTTGAAAAATACATTACTGAATTCGGATTAATACAGCAAATTACTTTGTTAGGCAGGAAAGAAAACGTACTTCCTTATCTGAAAGCTGCTGATTTATACGTTAACGCATCCAGTGGTGAAGGTTGTTCAAACGCAATTGTTGAAGCGATGCACTGTGGTTTACCCGTAATTTCAACTCCAGATGGAGGTACAACTGAAATCGCATTCCCAGATACAACGCAGTATTTTGAGTTCAATAACGTGCATGAACTCGCTAATCGCATTCAGAATGCACCAAGGAAGCAAGACCTAGATAAAAACAGATTAAATCAGTGGCTTCAGAAGTTTGATTTAGAATCATGCATTGACCATTATGAAAACTTTATAAAAAAGAAAGCCTGCTAGAATGAAAAACAATTCTATCATAGCAAAAAATATTTTTTCATTTACAGCTTTAAAAGCGATTACTGCTATCTTTCCTTTGATTGTAATTCCTTACCTCATTGCAACTATCGGCCTAGAAAATTATGGTGTTGTTATATTCGCACTCTCGTTTGTTGCCTTTTTTAACACAATTGTGGACTATAGCTTTAAAGTTACAGCAGTAAGGGAAATTAGCCTGGTAAGGGAAAGTCAAACTGCAATTAGCGCAATCGCCAGTAAAGTACTCACTACAAAATTCTTTTTGCTGGGACTTTCAATTATTCTAGGTACAGTAATTATCTTCTTGACACCGGCATTTTTCAAAGAACTGAATATTTTTCTACTCGTCTTTTCTTCTTTAATCGGATACAGTTTAAACCCTAGTTGGTTTTTCACGGGAATAGAAAAAATGGAATACCTCGCATTGTTTGTATTTATACTGAAATGCTTACATGTAGCGACAATTTTTATATTCATTCATGAAAAATCCGACGTTTGGATCTATGCGCTTATCCTTAGCGCCGAAAGTTTAATGGTTGCATTGATAGGCCTTACTTTTATGCATTACAAATTTCATATAAAACTGGGTCTCACTTCTTTTCAAAATGTACAAACACAGCTAAAGAAAAACAGTAGTTTATTCGTGAATCAACTGGTGCCTAATTTATACAACAACACCACTACTCTCCTACTCGGTTTCTTTGGTGGGACATTGATTACAGGTGCTTATGGTGTACTTCGAAAAATCACTAACCTACTTGAAAATATTCTTGGTATCATTTCAAATGCATTCTTTCCTGCTATTAACAGAGATCAAAACAACACTTCAACATATAGAAAAATTCAATGGACTTTATCCCTCCTCCTCATTATTTCAATAGCGGCAGGATCTCCATTTATTCTGGAATTCTTTAACGTTGAAAATGAAAGTGCGATAGTTTCGTTGATCATTCTGCTCGCTGGTATCATTGGGTTAACGATGTATGACATTTATGGTTTAAACTATTTCATCGTTCTTAAAAAAGACAAGCTCGTTTTTTATAACACCTTAGTTTTCTCTGTTATTGGATTTGCTTTAGCGATCCCTACGATTTATTTAGGAGGAATAATTGGAGCGGCTATTATCGTTTCGCTGACACGATTACTAATTGGAGGACGTTTGTTTTGGTTGTATCATTTTAAGGGACTGTCTTGAAAGTTGCTTTAGTATATAAAGAGAATACCTTTGCTGATGAATGGCTTAAATACCTTCAGGAAAACAACATTGAGCATTTTCAAGTTGATCCTTACCAGAATGACGTCATCGATAAAATCTCAAAAGCAGACTTTTTCTTTTGGCACTTTGATCACTTTGATCACAAAGACGTTTTGTGTGCAAAAAGTATCATCAACAGTTTGGAAGGAAAAGTAAAGTGTTTCCCAAACTTTAAGGAATGCTTTTACTTTAACGATAAACTCAGTCAGAAGTACCTATTGGAAGCACATCAAATACAAATTCCTCAAACGAACGTCTTTTACGATAAGGAGGAGGCTAAAAACTTCGTTTCGGAAACGAAATTTCCTGTTGTAGCTAAATTAAGAAAAGGTGCAGGATCCAGTAATGTTTGGTTACTCAAGAATATAAAAGAGGCAAATGAGTTTATCAATAAATCCTTTGGAAATGGTTTCAGCGTATTTAATGCAAAGAAATATTTACAGACTCGATTTCAAACATCGAAACAAAACCAAAGCAGGTTGCAAAATAGTCTAAAAGGAATGCGAGGTGCCATGATTAACAAAGGAACAGCCGCTCTTCAATCCAAAGAAAAGGGCTATGTACTTTTTCAAGAGTATATCCCAAACGATGGTTTTGACATTCGCGTTGTGGTTATAAATAAAAACAAAGCCTTCAGCGCACGAAGAGAGGTAAAAGAAAACGACTGGGCAGCCTCTGGAAGCGGTATCGCCTCTTATCCTAATGAGCACTTAGATATAGCTTACGCCAAAGCAGCCTTTGAAATTGCAGACAAACTCGACACACGTTGTATTGCGATTGATTTTGTCAGAGAAAAGAACTCAAATGCAATTTACACCGTGGAGGTAAGTGTTTTTTATGCTTTTTACTCTATGAAACCCGCAAGTGGTTATTGGAATAGAGGTTTGGACTGGACTGAGGATGATAGAGACCCTCAATATTTTTTAATAGAAAACTTTTTAAGTAATAATATCTAGATCACTGTCAATCAAAAACAATCATTATTTGTTATGTATATGTATTCATCAAAAAAATTATCTTTGCGTTCTATGAAATCATTATTATATATTGGAGTAATCCTAATCCTTGCGGGAACGATTTTTTCTTCTTGTGCTAATAGGAAGAATATGGTTTATTTCCAAAAAGGGGAAATGGATTCAGTCGTTGAATCTGCTGAGTTATATGAAATGAAGTTTCGGAAAGGAGATTTTTTGCATATTCAAGTTTCAGGAGCTACACCAGAGGCTGTTGCTATTTTCAACCCTTTAACTGAAGGTGTGAGAGGTAATTACACTGGTGCCTATGTGCATGACAACCCTCAGACTGCTGGGTACATAGTCGACAATGAAGGCTTTATAAGTTTCCCTATCTTGGGAAAGATACAAATTGCGGGCAAAACCAAGTTAGAAGTTGAGAGGATTTTACTTAAAGAGTTAGAAGGACATATTGATATGCCTGTCATAAACATCAGGTTACGTAACTTCAAGGTATCCGTTTTAGGGGATGTTTCTAATCCCGGCACTTTTACTATTGCAAGTGAACGAATTACGCTTCCTGAAGCCCTCGGTATTGCTGGCGACCTAAATATCACTGCACGACGAAAAAACGTCCTAGTCATACGGGAAACTAATGGTGTGAAGCAACAGTTTCGTATTGATTTGACAAAAAATGAGATCTTCAATTCACCAGCATATTACTTACAGCAAAACGATGTGGTTTATGTGGAACCCAATCAGGCAAAAATGAATACTTCCAAATATAGCCCATTTTATTCTGTATTAATCTCTGTCAGTTCGTTAATTATTACAACCGTTGTACTTATCACTTCGAATTAAAACCATGCAAGAAGAATTTAACGATTATAAGGATAGTGAGGAAAATTTTAACCTCAAAGAAACACTTGCTACATATCTACGTAAATGGCATTGGTTTGTCATTATAACAGGTTCTTGTTTTGCAATCAGCTTCCTTTATGTTAGGTATACTACACCTAAATACTCTGTCCAAGCAAAAATGTTGTTCCGCGATGCAGCATCAAAAACAGGAGGTCGAATTACCGAAATGGACATGTTTGAAGATTTTGATATGCTCCAGCAAGGCAGTGATGTGGATGATGAAATAGAAATCCTAAAATCAAGACGAATTACACGTAAAGCGATTGAACAGTTAGACCTTCAGTTTAATTACAGAGCCATAGGTTCATTAACAGGTTTTACCAAAAAGACAATATTCAAGAACCTTCCTTTTGAAATACGTCTTATGCCTTCTGACACAATAGAAAATGTAGTGAATAATACATACACTATTGAAATTACTGATGAAAATACTTTCAAATTACTTGATGTAGAGGAAGGATCTTTTACCGAAAAGTCTCATAAATTTGGTAAACCAGTTTTTGTAGGTGGAAACTTATTTAAACTTGAAAAATCCGAGCATTTTGACCCAAAAAGAGAGTATGGTCGGTTTTTTGAATTTGACATAAAATCCATTAATTCAGCTGTTAACAACTATAACAATAGACTCATATTCGAAAAAGCTGACAAAGCTTCAAACGCTGTCAAAATTGCATTTGAAGATGACTCCTATAGTCGAGCAATTGATTTTGTTAATGAATTAATGAAGCAATATAGTGAAGACGCAGTTGAGGATAGTAGAAAAGTTGCTGCTAATACAGTCGATTTCATAAATGAACGTATGGAGTACATCTCCAATGAACTTGGAGGAATTGAAAACCAAATTGAAGAGTTTAAAGACAGCCGACAATTAGTGGATATTGAATCGGAATCAGAAATCCAACTTTATGATGAATCAGAATTATCAAAGAAAATCATCGAATCAGAGACGCAATTAGAATTAGCCAACTATGTTGTTGATTACATGAAGGAAGACACTTCTGATTTCGTACTCATTCCTTCTAAAATTGGTTTAAACGATCGATCGATAGTAGAATCGATTCAAGCATACAATGAATTACTTTTAGAACGACAAAAAGTCTTGCAGTTTTCAGGACCGAAAAATCCAGTTGTAAAAAATTTAGAAAATCAAATCTTTGAAGTGCGCGAGGGATTAAAAAAGAGTTTAATGAAATCTGTTGATGTCCAAAAAATTCAGCTTAAATCACTTAAGAATAAAGAACGACAAATTCAACAAGACATCGCCAAAATACCAAAGTATGAGCGCATTTTCAGAAGTATCATGCGTCAACAAAAAATCAAAGAATCACTTTACATCTTTTTGTTGGAAAAAAGAGAAGAAGCGGCTATATCCAACGCCGTAGCGACGAGTAATGGGAAAATCATTGATAAAGCTTACGGATCTCCTCTACCTGTCAGTCCTAAGAAAAAAATCGTTTATATTCTGGGAATACTTATAGGGATTGGATTAACTGTAGCTATTATATACTTCCGTCAATTATTCGACACTAAAGTGCATAGCTTTAAAGATGTACAAAAAGAAAAATTACCTGTACTTGGCAGTATACCTTATGATAAAGGAAATGAAAATACAGTAGTTATAGACCGTAAAGCCAACTCAGTTATTGCTGAATCTCTGCGTTTACTGCGAACAAATACTCATTTTTTGATGGGTATGGCCCCTTCCGACAGCCAAAAGGAAGGGAAAATAATTTTTGTCACTTCTACAATTGCAAAAGAAGGAAAGTCATTCATCTCGATTAACCTCGCAACATCCTTTGCACTCACAGGTAAAAAAACGATTATAGTTGGGCTTGATTTACGTTCCCCTAAACTACTTTCTTATTTAAATTTACCTGAGACAAAAGGTATTTCAAATTACATCGTGGATCAAGACGTTGATCTTAAAAACATGATTACAACATCTAATTTCAATGAAAATTTGGACTTGCTACCTTCTGGTGATGTTCCTCCTAACCCAGCAGAAATGCTACTAAGTCCGCGCGTTGAAGAAATGTTTAACTATTTAAAATCAACGTATGACTATATCATTGTAGATACCTCACCTATTGGTGTTGTTACAGATACATTACTCATTAAAGATTATGCGGATGCAACACTATATGTGGCTAGAGCTGAATATCTTGATAAAAGAATGTTAGAAATACCAAAGGCGCTCTATAATGAGAAAAAATTGAAAAACATGGCTATGATCGTAAATGCCACAGATATGAAGAAAACAAGTGGTTATGGATATGGCTACGGATACGGGTATGGTTATGGGTATGGTGTTAAGTCATTGAAGAAATGGTGGCAATTTTGGAAGAAGGCTAATGGATAAATTATCTAAGGGACAATTTATTTACAGGTAAAAATCAAATTCACGTATAATAAGTCCCTTCGATCTCGATACATTTCTGACGTTCCGTTTCACTTCAGTCAGAAACACTCGATCTCCGGGTTATTTCCAAAATCAAACTAATAAAGTTAAATAAAAGATATGCTTTCCCTCATAGGTAGAAATAAAGAACTATTCACGAACGATATAAGTGAATACGAAACAAAACTTCGTAAGATAGTTGGTGAAAGTAAATTTCTAGTCCTTGGCGGAGCCGGTTCCATTGGACAAGCGGTTACCAAAGAAATTTTCAAACGCAATCCGCAGAAATTGCACGTTGTAGATATTTCAGAGAATAACCTTGTTGAATTAGTACGTGATATTCGTTCTTCTTTAGGTTATATAGATGGTGATTTCAAAACATTTGCCCTTGACATAGGCTCCGTTCAGTATGATGCATTTTTCAAAGCAGACGGAGAGTATGATTATGTTCTTAATCTCTCTGCCTTAAAGCACGTACGAAGTGAAAAAGATCCCTTTACCTTAATGCGAATGATTGATGTAAACGTTTTTAATACGGAAAAAACAATTCACCAAGCAAAAGAAAAGGGAGCAAAAAAATACTTTTGCGTTTCTACAGATAAAGCGGCTAACCCGGTTAATATGATGGGAGCTTCTAAACGAATTATGGAGATGTATCTGATGCGAGAAAGTAAAAACATCGAGATTTCAACAGCTAGATTTGCAAATGTGGCTTTTTCTGATGGTTCCCTACTCCATGGTTTTAACCAGAGAATTCTAAAACAGCAACCGATCGTTGCTCCCAATGATGTTAAACGTTATTTCGTCACACCAAAAGAATCTGGTGAGTTGTGCTTAATGTCTTGTATCTTCGGAGAAAATAGAGATATATTCTTCCCCAAACTAAGCGAGGAACTACATCTGATCTCATTTGCTGATATTGCGGTCAAATACCTAAAAGAACGCGGATACGAACCGTATATCTGCGAAACAGAAGAAGAAGCCCGTCATTTTTTTGATAAAGAAAATAAGAAAGGCAGAACACTGAGCGAAGTCGAAGTGTGGCCGTGCTACTTCACCTCTTCCGACACCACAGGCGAAAAAGACTTCGAAGAATTCTTCACCGATAAGGAAACGTTAGACATGAATCGCTTCGAAAACTTAGGAATCATCAAAAATGATCCAATATATAACGAGGAGCTACTCAACAAATTTACAAAAGAGATTGATCGTATGAAATCGGGGTTATCTTGGAGTAAGGAAGAGATTGTTAAGTTGTTCTTTGAACTTATTCCGAACTTTGAATATGAAGATAAAGGGAAATATTTGGATGGGAAGATGTAAACTGGCATTGTCCTCCCCCTCGATCCCCCTCCAAAGGGGGAAGTTGAGATCAACCAAATTATTTGAATAAATCAAAAACTTAAAAAAGTATCTTAAAGTCTAAACCAAAAAAGTGCATCACTGCGCTTTCCCCCTTTGGAGGGGGACTAAGGGGGAGGATTCCTACGCAAACTATAATCTAAAGACGAACACATCAGTGGATATAAACAAAACAATAAACTTCATCCGAGAAATCTTCAACACCCAAGATTTCATCCCTCTCCACGCCCCTACTTTTGGTGGTAACGAGAAAAAATACCTCAACGAGTGTATCGACTCTACCTTTGTTTCCTCTGTAGGGAAATTTGTGGATAGCTTCGAACAAAAGATTGCGGAATATACTGGAGCAAAGAGAGCAATCGTTTGCGTGAACGGAACAAATGCGATTCACCTTGCACTACTCGCTTGTGGAGTTGAGGATAATGATGAAGTCATCACTCAGCCCCTCACCTTTGTTGCAACTACAAACGCGATTACTTATGCAAATGCATCGCCTGTATTTATTGATGTGGACAAAGACACTATGGGAATGTCTCCACAAGCATTAAGGAGCTTTCTCGAGAAAAACACAGCGCAAAAAAATGGGTTTTGCTACAACAAATTCTCTAACAAAAGTATCAAAGCTTGTTTACCCATGCACACTTTTGGTCATGCCTGCCGAATTGACGAAATAAAAACCATATGCGAGGAATACAATATTAGCCTTATAGAAGATTGCGCCGAAGCAATGGGTAGTTTTTACCAGAACAAACATTTGGGAACATTTGGTGAGTTAGGTGTGATTAGCTTTAATGGCAACAAAGTAATGACCACAGGCGGTGGCGGTGCGATTATCACAAACAATGAAGCATTAGCAGATAAAATAAAGCATATATCAACGCAGGCAAAGGTTCCCCACAAATGGGAATATGTACATGACGAGATAGGATTCAATTATAGAATGCCAAACATCAACGCAGCACTTGGTCTCGCACAGTTGGAGCAATTACCTGAATTTATCAAGCATAAACGTAATTTGGCAGAGAGATACGCTAACTTTTTTTCAGAACAAAATATTAAATTCTTTAAAGAAACCGGTCTGGAACAATCTAATTATTGGTTAAATGCTGTTATATTAGACAACAAAGAACAACGCGATCAGTTTTTGGAGACTACAAATGAAAATGGAATAATGACACGCCCTATCTGGCAACTCAATAATAAATTAAAAATGTTTAGTGATTGCCAAACAGATGGATTGGAAAATGCGGAATGGCTGGAAGATAGAGTTGTGAATATTCCTAGTAGTGCGGTAGAATAAATGAATCTGAATAATATTCATAAAATTGGTGGTGAGTTTGAGATAGATCCATCCTACTTAAAAGGTATTAGTTCCTATGAACCAAAAAGTGATTTATTCTTTTATTCTAGTGGCAGATCTGCTTTAATGGCGATTTTAGGTCATATTTCGGAGACAAATCCAAAAACGATTCATATCCCATACTACATTTGTCAATCAGTTGTTGATACTTGTACTCTTGCTGGATTCAAAATTCAATTTTACGAGATCTATGATAGTTTTTTACTTCCTGTTGAATATATAGATAAAGTAAAGAGGAATGAAACGCTACTAACCGTTAACTATTTTGGCTTTGTCGAAGATAATATATCAATTAAAACCATAAAAGGCAAAAGACCAGACATAATTACTATAAGTGATCAAACGCAGTCATTTTGGACATATAAAAATAGTCACGCTGATTATTCTTTTACAAGTTTAAGGAAACAGTTCCCGGTCCCAGATGGTGCATTAATTCACACAAGTGATGCATCTCAAATTAATAAGGATTCAATTGAGGTAAACACTTTTCATCAGCCGAAATTATTAGGTTCTATATTAAAATGGTATAAAAGTGATGATGAACTTTATCTTCACTTTTTTGAAGAAGGTGAACAAATTCTTGATAATAAAGATCAAATACAGAAAGCTTCAAAAGTTTCTCAATATATATTTGAAAATCTTAACTTCGAAGAGATTAAACAGCAAAGAAAAGAAAATGCTCAATTAATATATGAATTAGGAAAAAAGTCAGGGTTAAACTTTGTCTTTGAATTAGGTGATAATA
>Ga0114916_1001231_pt1 | contig 15056 bp, 17 predicted proteins | sample MalvirAntarct_66_FD_83501 | JGI IMG/M metagenome (GOLD analysis project Ga0114916, IMG submission 83501) | Marine viral communities from the Global Malaspina Expedition - Malaspina viral metaG Antarct_66 | ecosystem: Environmental > Aquatic > Marine > Oceanic | place: West Anvers Island... | reverse complement strand
GCAACTACCTCCGAGGTGGCATGTTCGCCGGCGGCGGCCCGCCCGGGCGCTGGTCGCTCGTGCGCTCGCCCGAGCTCGACCCGACGCGACCCGACCTCGGGTGGCGCGACGACTTCGAGGACCAGGTCGCCGAGGCGGTCGCGCACACACTGCTCGCCCGGTACGGCGTGGTCTTCCGCGACCTCGCGCTGCGTGAGTCGTTCACGATCCCCTGGCGCTACGTCATGCGCGCCCTCCGCCGCCTCGAAGCGCGCGGGGTGATCCGAGGTGGTCGCTTCGTCATCGGCGTCGCGGGCGAGCAGTACGCCCTCCCGGACGCGGTCACCCTCCTGCGCGAGGTACGCCGCGAGCCGCACGACGGCACGCGCATCACCGTGAGCGCAGTCGACCCGGTGAACCTCACGGGCGCGCTCCTCCCCGGCGATCGCATCCCCGCACAGCGAGGGCGCACGGTCACCTTCGTCGACGGACTGCCCGAGACGGCACCGGCACTCGTGGCGGCCGATGACTAGCACGACGACCCAGCGGTTCGTCTCGAAAGTCGATTGGTGGCTGGCTGCCATCGTGATCAGCGTGCCGATCATCTCGCTCGGAACCGCCATCGCCGGCACCGCGAGTGGCGACACGGGCGCCGCCGTCACCGGCTGGATCACCGTGCTCGCCATCCTCGGGCTCTACGTCGGCGTGGTCTGGCCCGTGGAGTACGAGGTCGGCAACGGCGAGTTGCTCATCCGCTACGGGTTCGTCCGAAACTGCATCCCCCTCGACCAGATCGCGCGTGTGCAGCCCTCGAGGAACCCGCTCGCCAGCCCGGCGCTCTCGCTCGACCGCCTCCACCTCGACCGGCGCGGTGGCGGCTTCGTCCTCGTGTCCCCGGCCGATCGGGGCGGGTTCGTGCGCGCAATCATTGAGGGCGCTCCCCACGCCGAGATCGACCCGCGCCTCCGCGGGGGGCTGACCTCGCGCTAGGCTGCCCTCGGAGCGGGAGGCACCGTGAGCGAGCGCGAACCGATCGAGCGACACGTCGAGGTGAGCGGGTTCGACCTCGTCGCGTGGGAGTGGGCCGCCGAGAGCGACCCCGTCGGCCCGCCAGTGATCCTCGTGCATGGGATCGGGCTGCACGGGCGCACGTGGGACCGCGTCATCCGGGAGCTGCCCGCCTCGACGTGGGTGTTCGCCCTCGACCTGTCGGGGCACGGGGCATCCGAGAACCCACCACTGCCCGAGGGCCGACAGGTGTGGTGGGACGACTACGGCCGCGAGATCGCCGAGGTCGCGCGTGGCCTGGACCTGCCGCCAGCCCTCGGCGTGGGGCACTCGATGGCGGGACACTCGATGATCTTCGCAGCGGAGGCCGCGCCCGAGCACTTCCGTTCCCTCCTCCTGCTCGACCCGACGGTGGGTGATCCCGTGACCGCGTCGGTCGCGGAGATCACGCCGGACGAGCCTCGCCCGGTGTCACGACGTCGGAACGAGTGGGCCTCGCCCGACGAGATGTTCGAGCGCCTCGTCAGCCGGTCGCCCTTCGACGCATGGGACCGCGACGTGCTGCGGGACTACTGCATATACGGGCTCGCGCCGGCGGAGGGCGGCTACGTGCTCGCGTGCCCGCCCGCGTTCGAGGGGACGGTCTGGGGCGGCATGTCGCCGCGCGTCTACGAGGCGATCCGCGCGATCGACGTACCGGTGCACATCGCGCGGGCGGAGAGGCGTACCGACGACGACCCGCCGGGCTGGACGCCGTCGCAAACGTGGCCCGGCGTCCACGAGCACTTCCCCGACGCCACGGACGAGCTGATCGAAGGACGTGGCCACTTCTTCGCGCTCGAAGCGCCCTCGCTGGGCGCGCAACTCATCCGGCAGGCGCTCGACTGGGAGGCGGCACGATGACCGACGACACCTTCGTGCTCGCCGCAATCCAGGCGGCGCCGGTGTTCCTCGATCGGGAGGCGTCCACCTCGAAGGCGTGCGAGTTGATCGCGGAGGCGGGCCACCGAGGCGCCTCGCTGGCGGCGTTCAGCGAGACATGGCTCCCGGGTTATCCATGGTTCATTGCCGGAGAGCGGTCACGCCTGATGAGCGACGCGCGACAGGCGTACCTCGAGCAGGCCGTACGCATTCCAGGGCCCGAGACCGACCGACTGTGCGAGGCGGCAGCGCGCGCCGGCGTCGACGTCGCGATCGGCGTGGTCGAACTCGACGCCGCGACCGAGGGTTCCGTGTACTGCACGTTGCTCTTCATCGGCGCGGACGGGACGATCTTCGGGCGTCATCGCAAGCTCAAGCCGACGGACGCCGAGCGGCGTATCTGGAGCGACGGCGACGGCAGTGGATTGCGTACCTACGGGCGCAACTACGGGCGGTTGAGCGGCCTCAACTGCTGGGAGCACCAGATGCTGCTGCCGCAGTACGCCCTCGCCGCCGAGGGCACGCAGGTCCACGTGGCGGCCTGGCCAGACAGCTACGGCTCGCAGTCGGAACTGATGTCGCGCGCGTTCGCGTTCCAGTCCGGCTGTTACGTCGTCTCGGTCGGTGGCATCGGCATCACCGAGGACGTGACACCGAGGTTTCGTAGCCTCCCGGCCCCGGACTTCACCGGCGAGAGTGTCATCGTCGACCCCTTCGGCGAGGTCGTCGCCCGAGCGCCTCGCGGCGAGGAGTGCATCCTCACCGCCGAGGTTTCCCTCGGCGTGGTCCGTCGGAGAAAGGGCTACGGCGACATCGCCGGTCACTACGCCCGTCCGGATGTCTTTGACGTACGTGTCGATCGCTCACCTCGGCGGGCGGTGCATGACGCTGATCTGAGCGGGACGCACACAGCAGACTGAGCTTCATCAGGCCTCGGGCATTTCGTTGTCGACGATGCCGATGACGTTGCCGGCCGGGTCACGGAACTGCGCGAACGTCACCATCCCCGGGATCGTGGTCACGTCCATGAGGATCTCGGCGCCATTGGCCTGCGCCTTCGCGAGGGCGGCCCGGATGTCATCGCATCCGATGTAGATCGTGACGCCCGGGCCAGCCGGGGAAGCGTCGACAGCCCCACCGGGACCCGCCTCATTCGGCGGCTTGATGACCATCCCGTAGCCGCTGTCCCCCGTCGGCTGGATCTCCCAGTCGAAGGTGTCGCGGTAGAACTGCTGCAACCGGGCCTTGTTGTCCTCGGTGCCCATGATCTCGAAGTGGACGACTGGATTGGCCATCGCGTGCCTCCGGTAAATGATGCCGACACACCGAGGATAGAACTCGTCCCGCCCCCGCTCCGAGTCCGCCCGGCACCACCCGATGGTGGGAACGCGCGAAACGAGGACCCCGCGGGGTCCTCGTCGAGCCGCTGAAACAAATCGGCCGTGCGGCTAGCGGTTGTAGGCCTGCTCCCCGCGCGTGGCGCGGCGCCGGCGTGGCTCATCAGCCGCCACGTCTGTACGCCACATCTGCGGCACGAGGCCGAACAGCGCGTAGAGCGCGGCCAGCCCGATGTAGGCCCAGTTGTTCACTACGTTCACGTGCAGCAGCTCGGCCAGCAGCGTGCTCTCAGTCCCGGTCAGGCCAATCTCGGCAGCGCCCCAGATCGCGAGCCCCGCGAAGACGACCGCGTAGAGGCGGGACACCCAGACCGCGGCCGGGATCGACATCGCCGCGACCACAAGGACCGCGCCACCGACGAGGTTGAAGACGTTCAGTGCTCCATTGACCGCGAAGAAGCCAAAGAGTTCGCCATCGCCGCCTGCGCCTGCTCCTTCGACCCAGGGTCCGACGAACCCGGCCGCGCCGAGGGCAAGGTGGAACAGCCCGGCGATCATGATGAACATCTGGGTTGGTGTGCGAAGTGCGTCCATGCGTTCCTCCCAAGCAGGGTGGTGGTGCGTGACCAGAACGCTACGTGCGGCGATGTAACAGGCAGACCAACTGGCACCCGCGGTAGTTACAGATCGCTAGTCCTGCTCGACACCCCGTGAACTACGAACGCCCGCCCGCGCGCTCATCGCCGTAGTCTGCGCGCACTGCAACGCGATGCTCACATCCCTGAGGAGGCCTCGATGGATCTGCAACTGGAAGGCAAGCGCGCGATCGTCACCGGCGGCAGTCGTGGCATCGGCAGGGCCATCGCAGGCGCCCTCGCCGCCGAGGGCGTCGACGTCGCCCTCGTCGCCCGCAGCGCAGAACCCCTCGAGGCGGCCGCAGCCGAGATCGCGGAAGCGACCGGCCAGCACATCGTGGCGATCCCGGCGGACACGGGCGACGACGATTCCGTGCGCACGATGGTGGAACGCGCCGTCGCCGAGCTCGGCGGGGTCGACATCCTCGTGAACTGCGCCGCGCAGGCCGGAGGCCAGGGCGCCGTGCCCTCGTTCGACCAGATCGAGGCAGACGCGCACTTCTGGCCGGACATGAACGTGAAGGTGATGGGCTACCTGCGCTGCGCCCAGGGCGTCGCGCCGCACATGAAGGCGGCTGGCTGGGGGCGCATCATCAACATCTCCGGCCTCGCCGCCCGGCAAGCCGGCTCCACCGTCGGCTCGATGCGCAACGTGGCCGTCGCCGCGATGACGAAGAACCTCGCGGACGAGCTCGGACCGCACGGCATCAACGTCACCGTGGTCCACCCCGGCCTGACGCGCACCGAGGCCACGCCCGGCGTCGTGGCGCGCCGCGCCGAAGCCTCGAACACCACGCCCGAGGAGATCGAGCGCCGAATGGCCGAGGGCAACTCCGTCCGCCGCCTCATCGACGCGGAAGACATCGCCTACGTCGTCGCGATGCTCGCCTCGCCGCGCTCCATCGCCATCAACGGCGACACGATCGCAGCCGGCGGCGGCGCGCCGCGCGCGATCCACTACTAGGAGGGCGAGGCCGGATATTCCGTTTGACGAATAAGTCCTCATAGGGAATAATCAGTGATGTGGGATGTCGAGTACACGGACCAGTTCGAAGACTGGTGGACGGACCTCGCGGCGGATCAGCAAGTCGCCCTCGTGGCCGCAGTCGAACTGCTGATCGTGCACGGACCTGCGCTAGGTCGGCCGACCGTGGATCGGATTCAGGGTTCGCGCCACCAGAACATGAAGGAACTGCGTGTCTCTCAGGGAGGCAAGCTGCGAGTCCTGTTCGCGTTCGATCCGAGACGCACCGCCCTCTTGTTGCTGGGCGGCGACAAGTCTGGACAGTGGAATGCGTGGTACCGGACGGCGATCCCGATCGCGGATGACCTCCTGGACCACCACCTCGCGATGTTGAACGAGCAAGAGGGAATCTGATGGCCAAGAACTTTCGAGCGCTCCAGGAAGAAGTACATGCTCGCCCCGGTGCGACGGAGCGCATCGAGCGTCTGAAGGAGGCGACCCTTGTGGAGATCGCCCTTCACGAGTTGCGACGGCGGAAGTCGCTCTCCCAGCAAGAGTTGGCCGCACGGCTACACGTGGGCCAGCCTGCTGTCTCGAAGATCGAGCGTGGCGAGGACCTTCGGCTGTCGACCATTCGCAACTATGTAGAGGCGGTCGGAGGCGAGCTCGAACTCCACGTCCGCCTCGGCGACGAGGACCTTCTGCTCACCGTGGGCGACGCCGAACGTCTGCTCGGCTAACCATGTGGCCCAAGACCGACGCACAGGCTCGCCTGCTCGCAACCGCCGAGGAGCTCGCGGCGCGCATCGCGCCGACGGCGGCCGAGCATGACCACGACGCCTCGTTCCCGTTCGAGCACTTCGAGGCGATGCGCGAGGCCGGGTACCTCGGCGCGGCGGTGCCGGTGGAGTTCGGGGGCGGCGGGCACGGACTCGACGACATGGTGCTGGCGCAGATGGCCCTCGGACGGGGCGATGGCTCAACGGCGCTCGCCGTCGGCATGCACCACATGGTCATCGGCACCGAGGTCTCCGCGGGGCGCTGGCCGGACGCGGTTCGGGAGCGCGTGTTCCGCGCCGCGGCTGAGCATGGCTCGCTGATCAACGCGATCTCAGCTGAGCCCGAGATGGGCTCACCTCGTGGTGGCGGGCGACCGGCCACGACACTGACGCCGACCGGACCCGGTGAGTGGCGGCTGGACGGGCTGAAGACCTTCTCGACGATGTCGCCCGCGCTGACCTTCGCGATCTCGCTGGCGGCGGTCGAGGATGGTTCTGGCGATACGGCGCGCGTCCTCGTGCGGATGGACCACCCCGGCGTCCGCATCGAGGAGACGTGGGACTCGATGGCGATGCGCTCCACGGGGTCGCACACAATCCACTACGAGGGCGTCCCCGTCCGCGATGAGGATTTCCTGGACCGCAGCACGCCTGGATCACCCTCACGGGGAGGTCGCCCAGAGGCGTGGTTCCCGCTGCTCATCTCCGCCGCCAACCTCGGCGTGGGGTACGCGGCGCGAGACTACGCGATCCGCTTCGCTCAGACGCGACAGCCCACGGGGATGCCGCACCCGATCGCCAAGCTCCCGCACGTCCGGGAGCAGGTCGGACGGATGGAGGCGACCCTCGTCGCGGCCCGCACGATGCTGCTCACCGCCGCCGAGGACTTCCAGCACCACCCGGACCACGACCGCGCGCTCGCCTCGCAACTGCCGATCGCGAAGCGACTCGCGACCGAGGCCGCCGTCGAGGCGACGGACATCGCGATGCGCATCGTGGGCGGCGTGGGGCTCCATCGTTCGGAACCCCTCGAGCGGTACTTCCGTGACGTACGCAGCGGCCTCGTGAACCCACCGATCGAGGCGCGGGCGCTGGAGCAGATCGCGGCGCGCGTGCTGGACCGGCGGCCCGACTAAGGCGAGCGCGGTAGCCCAGAGGGCCCTCACCCCAGCCCTCTCCCGAAACCGGGAGAGTGAGCCAGAACTTGGGAGATCGAGTTCACCTGGCCGGGGTGCCCGTCCCTCACCACGCTTCCGTTGCCCTCGCCTGTAGCATGGCCTCGCAGGTACGTGCGCACCGAGGGGGCAGCCATGACGACCGACACGCCGAACTACACGACCGACTTTCCGAGCATCAAAGACCAGGTCTCGCCCGAGGAGTGGGCTGCGCGCGTCGAGCTGGCCGCGTGCTACCGGCTCATGGACAAGTACGGGATGACCGACCTCATCTACAACCACATCAGCGCGAAGGTGCCGGGCACCAACCACTTCCTGGTGAACCTCTACGGCCTGCTCTACAAGGAGATCACCGCGTCCTCGCTCGTGAAGATCGACGAGGACGGCGAGATCATCTGGAAGCCGGAAACCGACTACACCTACAACCGCTCCGGCTACGTCATCCATGGCGCGATCCATGCCGCCCGGCCCGAGGTGGGCGCGATCATTCACACGCACACCCGCGCCGGCATGGCCGTCTCCGCCCAGAAGCAGGGGCTGCTGCCGCTGACGCAGACCTCCATGCGCTTCATCGGGCACATCGGCTACCACGACTACGAGGGGCCCGCGATCAACCTCGCGGAACAGGAACGCCTCGTCGCGGACATGGGCGAGCACAACGCGCTTATCCTGAAGAACCATGGACTGCTGACGTGCGGCCCGTCCGTGCCCGAGGCGTTCAACCTCATGTATCAGTTGGAGAACGCCTGCAAGTCGCAGATCGATGCCCTCACCGCCGAGGTCAACCTGCCCGACGAGGAAGTCGTCGCGTACACGGCGCTGCAGTACCAGCCCGGCACGCGTCGTCCCTACGGAGTCCTCGAGTGGCCCGCGATGATCCGCCGGCTGAACTACGAGAAGGACGGCTTCCCGCCCTACGACTCATAGGGCGGCTCGTGACCCAGCCCTCGCCTCGCGGTCTCGATTCAGTCGCCCGGCACCGCCGCCTCCTCCTGCGGCTCGCGCTCCTCGAGCGGCTTCGTCCGCACGAGGGCGAGCGCGGGCGCCGCGAGCCCGGCCGCGCCAGCGAGCGCGATACGGACACTGGTGGCCGTCGCGAGCGCACCGAAGCCCAGCGCCGAGACGGTCTGCCCGAGGGAGTCCGCCTGCCCCGTGCCTGAGAGCACGGTCGCCCTCGTGCGCGAGTCGAGGCCACGGTTCACCCACATGACGAAGAACGGCGGCTCGGCCGAGGCGACCCACAGCGTCATGACGGCGAACGCGATCGCAATCGAGGCGTTCGGCGCGAACGCGAACGCCAGCGGGCCGACGATGTAGACGAGGTACAGCACCCACAGCACGCGCGACGCGGACGCCCTCGACCCGTCCGCCGACGCGCGACGTCCGAGGGCGATCACGCCGAACGTGCCGGCCTGCGCCGCGACGCCAATCGCGCCGAAGAGGAGCACCTCATTCGTCCCCTCGGGGACGCCGATCTCCTCCAGCAGGTGGTAGCCGTAGAGGCGATAGAACACCTCCGAGGCGGCCCCGACCATGAGCCGGATCGCCACCGCCGCCCGGACCATGGGACGGATGCGCGCTGCCCCGAAGGCGTCGACCGCGATCTGGCGAACCGTGCCCCAGCCGGAGCGGCCCTCGGCAGGCGTGGGCTGCCAGCCCGCCTCGGTCATCGTCCCGGCGAGGAAGACGCCGAGCGCGATGCCGCCGACGCCGCCGAGGATGAACGGCAGCCGGAGGTCGACGAAGGCGAGCGCCGCCGCTGCCAGCACGCCGGCCACGACGGCGGCCTGCCGCCACTGCGCGGCCTGCGGATAGATCTTCGCGGCACGTTCCTCGCCCACCTCGTCGGCGAGCCAGGCGTCGTTGGCGCCGCTGATGAACGTGAAGCCGAAGCCCCACAGGAACTCTCCCGCGAGGATGCCCTCGAACGACGGGAAGAGCCCCATCACCATCCAGCCGACGCCAACCACGAGGCATCCGATGATCACCGAGAGCCGGCGGCTCACGGCGTCCGCGAGGATGCCGGTCGGGATCTCGAACGCGACGACGGTGAACTCGAGCACGGCGCCGGCGACCAGCAACTGGAACGGGGTGAGGCCCACGTCGCGGACGACGTACAGGGCATACATCCCGAACGTCATCCACATGAAGAAGCCAAAGGTGACCGCGCGGACGCGGTACACGTGCTCGGAGGGGATCGCCCGGCCGGGAAGCAGCGTGGGCTGCCGGTGGAACCACGAAGGGTTCGAGGAAGTATGTGACAAGGATGTCCCTCGCAACGGACCGGGCGCACGGGAGTGGCCCGGTGGCTAACCGGTGAGCCTCATCCCGTCGCGTGCGAGGACGTCGCTAGCGAGAGGTCGAGGCGGAGGCGGGGGTCATCGTTGCCTGCATGGGGCAGCCCCTTCATCCGTCACGAGATGGCGGGAGCATCCTCGGACGTGGCGATCGCGTCAAGCGCCTGCGGCGGCGCTCGAATCGGTTGCGTCGCGGCGGGCGGCCCACTCGTCCTCGGTGATGGCGTACCAGGCCATGTCGTGCCACTCGCCACGATTGAACCGTGACGCGCGGAACAGGCCTTCGAGGGTGAATCCAAGGCGCTCAGCGACGGCGCGGCTCGGCGCGTTGCCGCCGAGGGCCGCGATCTGCACGCGATGCGCCTGCTTCTCGCGGAACAACCAGTCCGCCACGGCGGCAGCAGAGCGCGTCATGATACCTCGCCCGGTGCTGGGCTCGGCGAGCCAGTAGCCGAGCTCGTATTCGCCGTGTGCAGGCTCGGAGCGGGCGATACCGAGACCGCCGGACACGACGCCAGCGACCTCGATCGTCCAGTTGAGCGCACCCGAGGGGTAGTCGCGCTCGCACCCTTCGAGGAAGTCGCGCGCCTTGTCGATCGTGTAGGTACCATCGGCCCACGCCAACCACCGTGCCACATGTTCCTGGCCAGACATCACCGCCTCGTACAGCGCAGGGGCATCCTCCGACCGCCACGGGCGGAGGCGCGTCGTCTCGTCGACGGTGATGACGGGCGGCGTCATAGCCTCGGGACTCGCACTACCCGCGCGGGAGGCCGAGGCCGCGCGTGGCGATGATGTTGCGCTGAATCTCGCTGGTACCGGCCGCGATCGTGAGCGACACGGAGGCCATGTAGTAGCGACAGAACTCGCCGCCCATCGGCGCGTGCTTCGAGCCGGGGCGGAGGCTGCCGAAGAGGCCGAGCATGTTGATGCCTCGGCGGGCCATGCGCTGCTGGAGCTCGCTGCCGAACATCTTCGACATCGAGGACTCCTGGTTCGGCACGAGCCCCTTCGCCTGCATCCACGTCACGCGGTAGCCGAGGTAGCGCGCGACCTCGATCTCGATCGAGGTGTCGGCGAGGGCGAGCCGGTGCGGCTCGGTGTCGGTGATGCTGCGGCCCTTAGCGGCAGAGTCAGGCTGCGGCGCAAACTTCATCATCCGCGAGTATGGCCCGAGGACGCCGGCCATGCGGTTGATGCCGCTGCGCTCGAAGTCGAGCGCCGTCGCGGCGACGTACCAGCCGCGGTTCTCGTCGCCGATCATGTTCTTCGCCGGCACGCGGACATCCTCGAAGAAGGTCTCGTTGAAGCCGGTGGCGTCGTGGATCTGGGTGATCGGGCGGATCGAGATACCCGGCGTGTCCATCTTCAGCATGAAGTAGGAGACGCCTCGGTGCTTCGGGGCCTCGGGGTCGGTGCGGGTGAGGATGTGGATCCAGTCCGCGTGCTGCGCACCGGAGGTCCAGATCTTCTGGCCGTTGATCACGAAGTCGTCGCCGTCGCGGATGGCGCGCGTCTGTAGCGACGCGAGGTCCGAGCCCGAACCCGGCTCCGAGTACCCCTGGCACCAGTAGACCTCGGCGCTGGCGATCTTCGGTAGGTGCTCACGCTTCTGCTCGTCGGTGCCGTGGATCATGAGCGTCGGGCCGACGCGGTCCGCGCCCTGGCCGCCGGTGGGGGCGCCGTTCGCTGCGGACTCCTCCGCGAAGATCATCTGCTCCCAGTGCGTAGCTGCTCCGCCGCCGTACTCCTTTGGCCACGCCATTGTGAGCCAGCCGTGGTCGGCGAGCGCCTTCGTGTAGGTCATCGCGCGCTCGTCGCGATCCTCGTGGCTGTCGGGGGCGGGACCCCAGTTGCCGTGGATGAACTCCTGCACCTGCGTGCGGAATGCGCGGTGCTCGTCGCCCCAGGAGAAGTCCATCGGTACCCCCTCGTCACGCCACGCACGTGGCTACTACTCGGGCCGCATCGTACCGCCGCGAGGCCGCCCGCCGCGAGGTTCGAGCAGGCTTCCGAGGGTTCCGCTCGAAGGAAGGACCACTGCCGGGCTTCCTCGGGACTACCGGCCCTGCAAGGGCGGGACGGTGTGCAGGACGATGTTTACGCATATCCCTCGAAGGAGTCCCCAATGACCGAACCCACGACGAACACCGACATCCGCGCGACCACCTCCCTCTCGATGGCGGACGCCGAGGCGCACCTGCGTGAGGCCCTCAAGGCCGAGGGCTTTGGCGTGCTCACCGAGATCGACGTGCAGGGTGTGCTCAAAGAGAAGATCGACGCGGACATCGAGCCGTACCGCATCCTCGGCGCGTGCAACCCGAGGTTGGCGCACCAGGCGATCTCGATGTGGAAGGGCTTCGGTCTGATCGCGCCGTGCAACGTCGCGCTCTACGAGGCCGGCGACCACCGCGTCGTCATGGCCTTCGATCCGGCCGCGGTGCCCGAAGTGCGCGAGCACGCCGAGCTGTACGCGATGGCCCGCGAGGCGAGCGCTGGTCTCCGGCGCGCGGTGGAGTCGCTACCGGAGTAGCGACTCCAGCCCTTGGCTATCCGATGCGGTGTGGCGCAACCGCAGGCTGTTCGCCATCACCGACACGCTGGAGAGCGCCATCGCCGCGGCGGCGACGATCGGGTTGAGAAAGCCCTCGTGGCCGAAGATCGGCTGGAGCGCCCTCGGCACCATGCCGACATCCAGCACCTGCTGGAACACGAACCACCCGAGGCCAGCCGCGACCGGGATCAGCACGACGTTGTAGCCGAACGCCCACGCGAGGTTCTGCCACATCGTGCGCATCGTCGCGCGCGAGATCGCGATGGCCTGCGCGACGCCTCGGAGGTCGGCGCGCATGAGGGTGACCGGGGCGGTCTCCATCGCCACGTCGGTGCCACCACCGATCGCGATGCCAACGTCCGCCTGCGCGAGCGCGGGGGCGTCGTTGATGCCATCGCCGACCATCGCGACGACGCCGCCCTCCGCCTGGACGGCACGCACGACCGAGGCCTTCTCGTCCGGCTTCACGTTCGCGCGCACCTCGTCGATGCCGACCCGTGCGGCGACGGCGCGGGCGGTGCGCTCCGCGTCGCCCGTGAGCATGACCACGCGCAGCCCGAGGGCACGCAGCCGCGCGACGCCCTCGACGGCGGACTCGCGGACGCGGTCTGCCACGCAGATCACCCCGCTCGCCTTGCCGTCGACCGCGACGAGGAGGGCGGTCTCACCCCGCTCCTGCGCCTGCTCGGCCTCGAACGTGAGGCGCATGCCGCCGCGCGTGGTCCCGCCAATGCCGTGCGCCTCCATCAGGTCGGCGTTGCCGATGAGCACCTCGTGCGTCTCGCGATCGACCGTCACGGTCGCCTTCACGCCGCGTCCGGGGTCTTCCTCGAAGGTGACGGGCCACTCGAGGTTGACGGCGCGGCGCTCGGCCTCGCGAACGATCGCCTCGGCGTAGGGGTGGTCGGAGCCGCGTTCGGCGGAGGCCACGAGGCGGAGGAGGCCCGCCTCGTCGACGGGTGCGTCCGGGGTCATCGTGATCGTGGCGACCTCCGGTCGGCCCTCCGTAATCGTGCCGGTCTTGTCGAGGACGACGGTGTCGATGTCGCGCGCACGCTGGAGCGCCTCGGCGTTCCGGATGAGGACGCCAGCGCCCGCGGCGCGTCCGAGGCCGACCATCACGGCCGTCGGCGTGGCCAACCCGAGGGCGCACGGGCACGCGATGATGAGGACGGTCACGGCGTTGATGAACGCGATCGTGAACGCCGGCTCCGGACCGAGCGCCCACCACGCGACGAAGGTCAGCGCCGCGATCACCAGGACGACCGGCACGAAGACCCCGGCAATGCGGTCGGCCAGCGCCTGGATCGGCGCCTTCGAGGTCTGCGCCTCCTCGACGAGCCGGATGATCCTCGCGAGCGCGGAGTCTGCACCGACGGCGGTCGCGCGGACGCGGATCAGTCCCGTCGCGTTCATCGTCGCGCCGAAGACCGTGTCACCGGCTGACTTGGAGACGGGCACCGACTCGCCGGTGAGCATCGACTCATCGACGGCGCTGGAGCCCTCGATGATCTCGCCGTCGACGGGGATCTGTTCGCTCGGCCGGACGAGGACGATGTCACCGGCCTGCACGGCGCGGACAGGGATCTCGAACGGCTCGCCGTCCTCGATCACCCGCGCGGTCTGCGGTCGCAGGTCGAGGAGCGCGCGCACCGCCGAGGAGGTGCGGCTCTTAGCGCGTGCCTCCAACCACCGCCCGAGGAGCACGAGCCCGATGATCGCCGCGGACGCCTCGTAGTACGTGTGCGACTCGGCGCCGTGGACGCCCTCGAACACCTGCGGCGCGAACGTCGCGATGACTGAGTACCCGAATGCCGCCGAGGTGCCGACCGCGATCAGCGTGTTCATGTCGCTTACGCCGTGCCGGGCTGCCTTCCACGCGGCGCGGTAGAACTGCGCTCCGGCCCAGACCTGGACCGGCAGGGTGAAGATGAACATCAGCGGGTGCACCACCCGCAGCGGCACGTCCTGAGCCCAGCCGACCTCGACGCCGGTAATCGCGTCCCCGTCACGCAAGAGCATCCAGGTCATCGACAGCGCGGCGACCGTCAGGGCGAAGACCGTCCGGGTGCGAAGGCGGCGCTCCTCGGCCAGTCGCTCCCGCTCGAAGTCATCGCGCGCCTCGTCCTCGTCGCGCTCCGCTCCGGGCAGGAGGAGGTCGTACCCGGCGTGGTCGACGGCGCTCCGTAGGCGTTCGAGGTCGATCGCCGAGGATGCCTCGACGGTGGCCTGCTCCGTCGCGAGGTTCACCGACGCCCGCTGGATGCCCTCGACGCTTCCGAGGGCACGCTCCACGCGCCGCACGCAGGAGGCGCAGGTCATCCCGCGGACGGCAAAGCGCAGCCGCTCGGAGGAGGTGCTCGGGGTTTCGGGGGTGTCCGGAGTCGTTGTGGTCATCTGCCTACCGATTCGCCATCTCGTACAGCTCGAGGAGTTCGGAGAAGACTTCCTCCTGCCGGCCTTCCTCGACGGCTTCGAGGACGCAGTGATGGAGGTGCCCATCGAGCATCTTCGCCTCCGCCTTCTCGATGCCGCGGCGCACGGCGTACATCTGCTTGAGGACGTCCACGCAGTACGTGTCCTCCTCGATCATCCGGCGTACGGACTTGAGGTGGCCTTCGACGTACGCGAGGCGCTTGAGGACGTCGGCCTTCGAGTCGTGGTCCATGGGACTATCCGCGCCGCGTCGCGAAGGCAGCCTCCATCGGCTGGCCCCACGGCATCTCGACGGCCTGGACGTTCACGTCGTACGCGTCGCCGAGACGTTCACGGAGGCGCTCGCCGGCGTTCGCCTGCACCAGCAGGTGGTGGTCGCAGCACGACCCGAGCTCCTGCTCCGGCTTCGAGCGGTCGAAGGTGTAGTGCTCCGTCGTGCTGCCGCACGGGCAGTCGTAAGTGATCGAGGCACCCTCCGCGGACTTCTCGATCGTGAACTTCGGTGCGAAGCCGACAGTGCTCTCGGCCTGCGCACCAATCGAGCCGCCTCCACCGGCCCGTGCGGGCGAAGCCACGCCGAGGGGGTAACCCTCGGCGGCCAAAGCCTCGGCGACGCGGTCGAGGACGGCGCCCTGGGAGACCTCGATGGCGAACGACTTCGAGTCGGGATCGCCCTCGAGGAAGGTCGCACCCTCGACAGTGCCGACGGCCTTCTGGATGGTCGCGATGCAGTGATCGCAGGTCACGTCCGGCGCGAACAGGGTCATCTGGGTCATCGGACAGCCTCCTTGAATGTGCAGGGCTTCATGGTACCCCACCCCCCCGGTAGGGGTACGAGTAGCGCTGATACTGAAATGACACGCTGCGCCAATCCGCCACTACCTTGGATCTCGCAGCGCCCTGGGGAGTCCTCCCACCTCGATGAACCCGCCCCGCATCCGGCTTCCCGCCCCGTACACGTTCCGCGAGCG
>Ga0114916_1001230_pt1 | contig 15056 bp, 17 predicted proteins | sample MalvirAntarct_66_FD_83501 | JGI IMG/M metagenome (GOLD analysis project Ga0114916, IMG submission 83501) | Marine viral communities from the Global Malaspina Expedition - Malaspina viral metaG Antarct_66 | ecosystem: Environmental > Aquatic > Marine > Oceanic | place: West Anvers Island... | reverse complement strand
CACCAAAGGATCTAGTGAAATCAAATCCATTTCTGCAACAGATACGCTTATAACTAAAATTATGTTAGGTACCTTAGGTTGTGTTCCAGCATTAGATCGATATTTTATGGATGGGATACATTTGAAAGAAATAGCTGGGTATACTTTGAATAAAAACTTATTAGAACGTTTGTTCAAATTTATTGAAAAGCATGAAAGTGAAATTAAGGAAGTTCAGATAAAATTGAAAGATAGGAAAGTATACTATCCTTTTATGAAAATCGTCGATATGTATTTTTGGCAGTTGGGGTATGAAAAAGAACAACAGGGCAAGAAAAGGAAGTGAATTAATGATTGATTTTATCAATCTCACAAGCTAACTCCCCAAACGAACAAGCATTAGCTAACCGTCTCAAACTGCTAAGAGATATTTGTTTTTGATTACCAAACTGCTCATTAAGTAATTTAGTCGTCACAACATAAAACTCCCATTGTTCCATCTTCATGGGATCTAGAGTAGCTTGATCCTTATGTTTTAATAAACACATCACATAAACATCAGCATGACGTTCTGCTTCCCCTCTTTTATTCTTGGAGGCTTCATCCCATGCTCTTGCAGGCTTTATACTAAACTGAATATTGGAATAATCAGATTGCCTCCAACTTTGAATATACGCAGCAGACTTTACTTCGATCTTTATTCCGTTTGGAGAGATGAGGTCATAAGCATCCCACTCAATGCGTACTTTCGTTTTATCGAACCCGATCGCCATGGCAACAATAAACTCAGCTAACTTTCCTCGAGTAGCATTGCTAACAAGATCTGAAACGCTCCATTTCCAGAAGTCAATTAATTCAAAACCTGTATTTTGATTACCTTGGGTAAACTCTTCTTTACCGTTTTTTGGCGAGATGTTAATATCATTGAGGTTTTTCATAATTTTTTTGGTTATTGTAAATAAAAGAAGTTATACTAAAAACACCCACATGAATACTACTATGAAAATCAAGCACCAAAAAGCAATCACAGAAACCCTGAGTGTATCAATCATTCGATTAATCCGTGGTACTAACATAAAACTTTTTGTTACATAGATGGCATCTAGATCCATAAAGACTCGTAAATAAGATTTAACGCTGCGCTTTGAACCAAAAGCAAAGAACATTTTCACGAGTTCTCTTTTGACTCGTGAAATACGATATGTTGATTTACCCTGATTATTAAACCCGAATTCATACCGGATCTGCGGATAATCTTTTCTGATGATTCTTTTGATGCGCATGCTTGAGATAAGTATACTAAACCAACAAATGACTCCAGTAAGCCAAGAGAGTATGAAAAGTAGAATTAAAGAAATGGTAAGTTTCATTTGAAGTAAAGATAGTTAATATCGAATAAAAGATTAAATAAGAGTTACATTTTGGGTGCTTACCACCCCAACAGTATCAATTTCAAGAAATTCATATATTTACAAGCATGTATCGGTCTATATTAATCCTTTTCATAATCATAAGTCAGCTTTCCGTTGGTCAGTCATTATCTGAAGATTGGAACAAAGTCATTATTCTTGACAAGAAAGGGAATCAGGGATATGGATCATTTGATCGAAGGTATGAGATTAATAGAGGAGAAGCAGTTCTTCGAGAAATTGAACCTGATACTATTATTAAAACAATTGATACGGATATTATTCCAGCGATTTTAAAATTAGCGGAAGAAGAAGCTCCACCCTCGAAAGATCCGTTTGAAATATACAGAGCAGATACAAACTGGTTTAAAGTGAATGTCGATAGTCTTTGGTTTGATGTAAAAGAAAAATCCGGGATTGATGAGCGTCAAATACTGGAGGAAGAGGATGATGAGGTAGTCCTTTCCATTCTGAACGATTACGCTATTTATAGAGATGATCTTGATGAACTTGAGTCATTAAACGACTGGAGAGAAGTTGATCTATCGATGGCGATAATGTCTAAAACCGATACAATAGTGATTTCTAATGGAGGTAGTTTTGTCTACTTGTTGCCATGGAAGGTGCAGGGGAAAGAAATTTATAATACCGAACTATCGATTTTAATAGCACAATTACTACCTGAAAATATGTATTTCAGCAATTATCAGTCGCTAAAAGAAAGTGAGTTTTACCCTCGTCTTTTAACTACTATATATGACTATCATATTTATGGCGAAACGGATTTTAGAAAAGCAAAGCGCCGTTTTCCTTTAAAGTTTTCGAGGCTTGAAAAGAAATTTGAGATCAAGGATGGAGATTACTCAATGATGGGTTCTATAGAATGGGCAAATGACTTTTTTCTGGCACTTCAATGTGTAGACGTTGTGTTACATGAAGAAAGTTTACCAAAAAACATTGATTATACACCTCTTTTCGGTTGCCGCCTTTACTTTATGCATCCTATTGGTCCATTTTTAAGAAAAAGGAAACGCATTGTGAAACGATTAGAAAAGAATCCAGTATACCAATATCTTGCCGCACAAGATAGTTGCTATGGATCCATACATTTTGTCAATCGTCGATCTTTTTCACCTATTGCTAAAAAATCCTTCAAGGAAGACCTCAAGGATAATAATATTGATGTTAAAAAATATAGAGGTCGGCTTAGAAAGGCTATTTTCTTTGATAACTATGAGTATGTTGACGGAAAATCTTCCTTTACTAGATGGCTTATTCTAAAGGATGGTACAACAATCTTGTGGCAAAATGAAGGAGAAAATTTACTTAATGTAAAACCAGAACATATTCCACCTGACGGGTATAATTGTAAGGAAATTAGACTTGAGCATCTTGAGGATATAAAGTAGTAAACAAACTATTTAATTATTATGAAATACATAATTCCAATTTTCCTAGCATCAATACTCGCACTTCAACTTATGAGTTGTTCGAATATGAATAATGATGAGGTAAAAGCATACACTTGGAGATATACAGATGGCTTTCATATGGGAGATATTTTAGAGCTTGATAATCATAACCTAAAGGGAGACACCATTTACTCTAAAAATAAACCAGTCGCTATTATCATAGAACGAAGCAAAGAAATCCCTTTTGTAACATCATCCATAGAAATCAAAGATTTTAATTCCGAAGAAGTTGGAACCTATCATGAAATTGGAACGCTGAGATAAATCTTTTTTATCCATTAATTAAAGAAAACCAAAAATGAATACAACCTCTAAAATTGCAACATTCTTTAACTGGACGATCTTCTTAGCCGGTTTAGCAATTCTGATTTTTACTTTAACTGGGCAAGTGGAGTTTGGACATGGTCTCGGAGATTTTGTATATCTAATTTTGATAGGTGTTTTTGTTCTAACACACCTGATACTAAATTTGACATTGGCAAAACCAAAACGAAAAGAATGGAGTTGGACGGTTGGCGCTGTCTTTTTACTCGTTTACTTATTTTTCGCCTATAAAATGACATACGGGAAAGGTCCCGAGAATCCATGGCATCCGAAGATAGAAGAAGATATTAATCGAGACGTATTAGAGTCGTTTGACTCGCTTTGAAGAGAAACACTAACTTTAACACAATTAAAATCATAATATGAAATATATTATTTTAATATCAATTTTTGGAGCGATGCTAATGCAGGCATGTGCTCAAAATACAGATTTATCGGGAAAGACAAACATTCCGAGCACCAGACTTTATTTGGATGTTCCTGAAGGGTTTCATGTATCTCAAGATATTATTGGATTGGAGAAAAATGATTATGTCGTAATTACAGTACTGGATTTGGTCGGAGGCAATTATTATTCAAATGCTGCAACATTTAATCGAAAAGGATTTGAAGAACAAGGAGTATCTATTATTTCCTACAAAGAGAAGCTTGTAGATGAATTTCCCGCAAAAATGGTTCACTATAAAAGCGCTATAGCCGAGGGTTATGTTATTGTATTTGGTGATTCAACATTTTCAACGATGATAACAGGAATGGTAACTAAAGAAGATGAAAAATCATTATTACAGATAGAAAAGTGTTTAAACAATATTACATATGACAAATCACTAAAAGTTGATTTATTAGAATTTGCGAAATTTGAATTAAACACTGAAAACAGTATTTACAAATTCCTTAAAGCCTCTTCAAGTATGTATACTTTTACCATAGGGGGAAAGGAAATTGAGTCCATAAAAGAAGAATCTACTTTTACGGTTGCACAAATTCCTTATGACGAAAACCAGTTGACTTTGGAGTCAGTCAGTCAAGAAATAATTTCAACTCAATTGAATAATGGATTTCAGTATAATAAAATAATCTCAGAAAGAACATTTGAGCACAACGGAAATGAAGCATATGAATTATTAGCTGAAGGTGTTTACGAGAATCAAGAAATTCAATCATACCTTTTAGTTGTAGTCAAGGGTAATACAACCTTATATTGTTCAGGTTTAGCGAAGGATGATTATGAAAGAAATCTGGAAGAGTACAAAAAACTTGGAAGATCAATAAGGTTTAAACAGTAAAGACTTTTTTCCCTACTGATCCTCGACTGAATAACAATCTACCCACCCTTTCGAGCATTCGGAACTTTCATATCTATATACCTCAAAGCAAGTTTTTCAATGGTCGCAATTTCCAATATCAAACGTTGAGCGGTGACAACTGTTTCAAGGACACTAGAATAGCGGAATTGATCCGATACCCAGGGAATTATTATTGTTTCATCTGAATTAAGGTCTTTTGTGTATCTTTTGTTTTGTAAGGACAAGGTATTTAGCACTGCTCTTAGGGAAGAAGTGTCATCCGGATTTACATTGCTAAAATCCAGTTGAATTTCGCCATTTACAACACTTTCTTTGATTTGATAATTTTTGTTGTTGTATGTATACTCAGCCATTAAATGCAAGATCTCGATCTTATATTCACGAATTGCTTTCTCAATGTCTAGACCTTTGGGATTGGGATGCTCCACATCTTCCCCAATTAATCGGTCATTCGTTACTGTTCTATCGTTATAATTCTTTATTCTTGAAATGGGATAAAACGTCGATGCCATTTTATCATATCCTTTTCTAGGTATGTAATCTTGTTTAGAACTGTCCGCTAGTTTAGCAATAGTGTCTATCTCCTCCAAAATATCATGAATTAAAACCTTTGATTTTTCAGAAATTTCTTCGGCGTTATTTGCCCAGAAATCAATATAGTCACTATTCTTTTTGTATATGACGTAAGTTGCTTCCTTACTTGCCAAGCTTCCATGTGTAAGATGAGAATCATTGCGGACGATTTCAGTTGTACTTTCTAAAACATCAAACAACTGCATAAGCATATAATCTTTCTTCAAGAGAATTGCTTCATTTTCCAACTGACCAATGGATATTGTAGAAAAGAATATTAGTAATAGAGTAAGAGTTTTTTTCATGTTTGTATATTTTATTCGTACTGGTTAAAGTTGTTCCACCTCAAAAGACTCAATAGCAATTTTCAATTTCTCACGCACTTCCATTGCTTGTTCACCAAGATAAAGCGCGTTAATTTCAAATAACACATCGTCTAGAATAAGTTCAAGGTCGAAAATTATATATCTATCTGAAAAGATACGTTTTGTAATCATTCTGGTTGTTTTGTTCCTTGTTACAAGGTAGCTAGTATCAAACTTTACGCTTCCTTTCTCTGCTTTCCGACTTAACATTCTGCTTCCTTCCAGTTTTAGCCTGTATTCTTCATCAATGATTTGATTACTTACTGTATCATGAGCTATTGCAACATAATATAAAGAATCTTCCTCTTCCAAGATGTGCAAATAAGTGCTGATATGTGGTTCAATAGTGTATTCCTTTCTTGTAAACAGCGTTCTAACTGTTGAATATGTGCAGCCACCATAAGGCTGTTTAAAAACAGTATCAAATGTTTTCGGTAGAAAAATGTTGTACCTAAATAACTTCTCTTCAATACGCACAGTATCTGAAATTTCCATAAACTCATTCAATGTGTCAATTGATGGTCTATCAAGTATAAGAGGTAATGTGTCCAACGATGCTGCCTCAATATTCGTATCAAAAGGTTCTTCGTGTTGTTCAGTACAACTAAGAAGTAAAAGGGATAAAGCAATAAAGAGGTAGAGATATTTCATTTGGAGTAAAGATAGTGAATAAGGAGGAAATGGTTGAATACATTATTGATTTTGATTCTAAGTCTCTCAGATCTATCTACATGTGTATATAGTATTCTTATAATAGTCAAAAAGGAACTCCGAGGAGCCCCTTTTTGAGGTTGGTTATTGGCTGCGCCGCTAACCGTGATAAATGTATAAATAAAAAGCGAGAAGGAGTAACCAAAGCTAAAATCTTTTAACACTTCTAATAATACTCAATCTCTTGATGATGAATATTAATTAGTCCCGCTGCTGCCGCAAGATTGCCTGTCCGCCGAAAGGCGGGCATCTTGTGGTTTCCATACAAAAGCAGTATTAACTTCTAAGCAGATCTGCCTCACAAAATCAACTAACTAGTATGACATTCCTTGCTACAATAAAAGTATCCATTAGATTTCGAATAGGTCTTCTTGGCTTTAGTAACTACCGCGCTAATACTTTTAAGTCATGCATCCCCTCTCCTAAAAAGTGCAACAACCCGCACTATCAACCCTATTCACCCAAAAACCCCAACTCAACCCATCAAAAAGTGCAATAAAACACACTATTTATTGCATTATAAAAAAACAATCCCTATATTTACACCTAAAAGAGCTATAAAATGCACTTCGAAAGCATCATAAAACAACTGAAAGACCGCAGAGAAGAACTACAAGTGACACAAGAAACACTTGCAGACATCTCTTGTGTGGGTTTGCGTACATTAAAGCAATTTGAAAGCGGAAAAGGCAACCCAACGCTGGAAACATTGACGAAATTAGCGGATGCGTTAGGTATGGAAGTACATCTTCAAATCAAAACACCCGAATAGAATAAATGAGAAGCGCGAAGATTTTATATAAGAATGAAGAGGCGGGAGAACTGCGTCAACTTGATGATGGAACTTTTGAATTTCAGTACCACGAAAACTGGTTGAATGATAGTTCGAAGCCTGCGATTAGTCTTACTTTACCTAAAAAGAAAGAGATCTATCGCTCTGAATATTTATTTCCGTTTTTCTACAACATGCTTCCAGAGGGAACAAACAAACAAGCTGTGTGCTTCAACTTACGCATAGACGAAAATGATCATTTCGGAATAATCATGGCTACTGCGAAATCGGATACAATCGGTGCCGTGCGAGTAATTAAAGATGGAGAAAAATGAAAATGCCTACTATAAAATATTGCCCAGGAACACTTGCCGAAGGACACGAAAGCTATAGTCGAACAGCGCTGACTAGAGTGTTTAACGGAAAGAAAGTGAATCATGTTTTGCCTTATAATTCTCCTGCTGCAGATGAGCAAACGGATGAATTGTTCGAGGAAAATCGTAAACGAATGTCCATTTCAGGAGTACAGGAGAAGTTTTCTGTATTGATGGAAAAGAACAAGCTACGACTAATAAAAGAAGGAGAACAGGGGCAGTACATTTTAAAACCCATACCCGGAGCAGGAAAAAATGCAGATCAAATGCCAGCGAATGAGCATTTAACCATGCAGATTGCAAGGCAAGTCTTCGGAATTGAAACCGCTGAAAATGCCATGATCTTCTTTCAAAATGGAGCGTCAGCTTATATTACAAAGCGGTTTGATGTACGTGAAGATAACTCTCTTCCAGTCGGCAAAACAGATAAATTAGCGCAAGAAGATTTCGCATCTCTCGCAGGTCGAACACCTCAAACACATGGAGAAAATTACAAGTATCTAGGGAACTATTTAGAGCTATTTGAACTGATGAAGAAATACGTTCCAGCCTACCAAGTCGAGGCGCCAAAGCTATTTCGTCTTATCTTGTTCAATTACCTGATGTCAAACGGTGATGCACATTACAAGAACTTTTCCCTGATTGAAACGACATTAGGTGATTTTAAACTAAGTCCAGCCTACGATCTTTTAAACAGCAGAATTCACATAGAAGACAAAGATTTTGCGTTGGAGGAGGGGCTACTTCCATTAAAAGAAGCACAAGGAAAAATCAGAGAACAATTCCAAAGATTAGGAACTCTGGCCGATATTTCAGAAAAACAAGTAAACAAGATCATCGAAAACTTAACTGGAAACTCGGAAGAGGTAAAACAACTCATCCAGTATTCCTTCCTATCTGATCGCTTCAAACGGAATTACGAACAAGCTTATTTGACGCGGTTGAATAAATTGAATAAGTAGACTTTAGATGCAGATGAGGTTTATTGAATGCTGATATTTTGTTCATATTGATCTGGCCATATTTCTGCTTACTCGATTCAGATTCTTCGAATGTTTTACCTATTCCTATAATGTTGAAGTAAAACTAGAATACTGGTAGCTCTTTTTAAGCTGTTTTTAGAAACAATATCTTAATGGTATTATTTTGTAAAACATCGAGGTTATAGAGTTTTGAGCAGCACCTAAAATACAAAGAAAATAGTCAAGATATATTTACTAAATAGCATGTACTATTTAAAGGGTATATTTCTTTCCCTAGTGTTTATAGGTTTTTCGTGGTTTTCTAGTACCTTTCTATTATTTAATAATTAAATAGGCAAGAAAGAATTAAAAATGATTGTATTTTCTATTTATAGAAAGAAAAGAATCCTATTAATGATACTCTGGGGCAACCGTAAAAGAATCTTCATCAAGAGGCGCTTTTGTCCGTAAATTCAAACTGCATTTTGTGATGTACTAATTTTTCTGAGAGTTCATTCAACAAAAAGAAACCACCCCATTAACCAAACCAAACACTTCACCAATAACAGCAATAACAATCAGCTCAATACAACGTTCAACACCAGTTTTTTCAACTTTATAAAATATTTCTTCATAACTTTTAAATTTCTTCAAAGAAGCTTATTTGATTTCATCGAATAAAGGACGTTGAGGCCCCTATCAAGTCCTTTATTAAAAATTTAATGCATAGATATACAGTGGTTTACGATAATTGTAAAAGACAAGCGAAATTTAGCAAAATAACCAAATCTGTTGCTCATAAAGGCCTGCAGTAATTATTTTTTTGCGCGAAAGTTAAATTTGTTCTTTACATTTTTATAATTTGAAAAGAGGCTTATTTTTGCACCATGGACACAGTGTTTAACAAGATTGTAAACGAACTCAAAGAATCGATTGCATCAAAGCAGAAGGAACTGGAAAAATTCCAAGTTTCAAATGAGGAGGTTAAAGAAGAATTGAAAAGTATTTCGCAAAGAATCGGAAACCTTGAATCGGCTGGGAGGGATATCGTTCAAAATTATTCTGATAATCAGGATATGTTGTTGAATTTTAAGAAACGAGCTTCTGATATTATGCGTGAGATTGAGAGTTTAAATGCATAAAACCATATATTTTTTTGACCTTACTTAGACAAAGATTTACGAACTTATTGATTTGGAATTAAGCTCTATAAGCCAGAATACTGCTGCCTCACTCAGAAAAATTCTGAAACCACAACCCCGTCAACAACTCATCCCTCCTAGTTGCCCGATTCCTTTGCTTAAAAATCCGTAATGAAACCAACCTCCCAAGATTAAAAGACTTTTCAAACTCATGGACAAATGAAGTCATTGAAAGGTAATTTCCTTTTAGGGTTACCATGTTTGTATTAATAATGAAATCTGGGTGCTGGTATTGATGTGGTTCATCGATTGAGTTGACCTCTAAATTTAGATCTTGATTTTTTACAAAACTTAAGAAAGAATGCTGTACGATTTCATTTTGGACGTTTTCTTTTCCGATGATGCTGTTTACTTGATTTAACTGAATTGTTTTCGCTTTTAATGTTTCAACAGAGTTTTGGGCTTCGCTTACTCTTTCTTTTAGTTCTTCGTTTAATGCCAATTGTTGAAGTGTTACACTAAAAGATCTTTTGTAGGCAGCTGCGCCTAGAAGCACGATCACAATTAAAAGCGCAACTTTTTTTTGTCGGTAGGAGTATTTTTCGAACATCTTCATCGTTGAACAATTTTTAATTCGAAAAAGGCAATGTTTTTACTCTCGTCAGTCTCAAAAGAGAGGATGGCAACATTATCTACCCATTCTAGTTTGTTTAAAGTATTAATCCATACATCAATGTTTTCACTGGATCTTGTAGTTCCGGCTATTTTTATTGTTTTACTCCTGAAAACGGGCTTTACATTCTTTTTTAGTTTTTTCTCTAACGGATAGATTTGAATCTCTTCCAGTTGAATAGTTGAAGGAATAGAACCGCCAATTTGATCTAGGATTGTACTAAAATAGTTGTTTCGAATGATGCCACTATTTGCTATGAGTTGTTTCTTCCGTTGCATCTCCTGATCCATTAAATCAATCTTTTTTAGATTATCGCTAAACACCATGATTTTTGATTCAATTACGGCGTTTTTATCATTGAGATGACCTTGATAAAAATAATTGGATACAAGAGCAATGAGAAAGAACGCAATAGCGCCAACTCCAATATAATTGAATTGTAATTTGTCTCGAAAATTTGATTTTTTCTTTTTTCTTTCTTCTTGGTTAAAAGCTGAAATAGATAAATTCTGCTCTAGAAATGCAGCTCCAACAGTTACTGCGTAAAATGACTTTTTAAAATGTTCACCATTATATCTCAACTTTTGAATGGTTGATGGTTTTTGAAAGGTATAAATTCCCTCTTCTTTTACAATATCTCCTAGAGGAGTTGAATTAATTTTTTCTTTTATTTCTTCAATCAACGTATGATATGGCCCAATACAAATATCAAGGATATTCCCTGATAACTCTTCCAGAGGTTTTAATGCTTCATCAAGTTGATCTCTACGTGTGAATGAAACGTATCGAGTTTGATCGAGATCCAGATAATTGATATAAAAATCATTTGGGTGAGCATTCATCAATACGTTATCTAAAAATCCTTCAACTGGCGCCGTAGTTCGGTTCAAAACACCTTTCCCAAATACATGAATTACTATGGGTTGGTTTTTATTTAGCTGAGACAGGACTGTTTCTGAATCTAAGTCTTCTAAAGTTGAAAGAATAATGACATTACCTTTCTTTCTTTTTAAAACTGCGATATGGTATTTCATTTTATCGTCTGTAAATTCGATAGAAATTACCTGAACTTTTCGAAAGTGCGTTATTTGATTCCAGTCAAAGTTCATTAGTAGGTAACTGTTGGACGAATTAAAATGTGCAGTTTTGACTTTTCTTTTGATTTATTCCTACTCGAAAGAAACCACTTTAATATTGGAATACGCGATAATATTGGAAATCCAGATCCTGAATCACGGCTCGCTTTTTTCTCTAATCCTCCCATTAAAATAACCTCTCCATTTTTTACTCTGACAAAAGACTGAAATGTTTGAGTTGTTTTGTTCGGAGGGGCGGTTGGGTCGACCTGTTCACCAAAATCATTTTGACCAACTGAAATTTCAAGCGTTACATGTTCATCAGACGAAACAAATGGTTTTATTTCAACTTCTAATGAAGCTTCAATTTGTTTCCATATCCTGCTACTCTGAACATTGGCATTACCTACAACATTTGAAACCTGAACTCTTTCTTCCTGGTAATAACGCTGCTCTCCAATAGAAATTGATGCTTGGTGCCCATTTAAAGTAGAGATTTTTGGAGTCGATTCTGTTTCAACCACGTTATTCGATTCTAATGCTTGTAGAGAGAGAAAGAAATCCGAGGTTACTTTTCCAAGGTTTAAGTTTCCAAAACCATTTAATGCGTCAATAATATTATTCAGTGATGTAGAATTAAAATTCATATCATATTCGGGGAAAACTTGGCCAGATGTAACTTGGTTATCTGCATCTAAAGCTGCTTTAATTCCCGTTGCTAAACCACTTCCTTTTTGTGAATAAAGAATGATGATATCAATTTGTACCATTGGGACAACTTGATCAATGGCTAACATGAATTTTTTGAGCTCTGAAATTCTACGTGATGATCCTGAAACAACTAAGCCATTTAGCTCGATAAACTCAAATACTTCTAACCCGTTAATCAATTCCTTTGGGATAAGTGCCAATATATTTTCAACAGTTCTGTATTCAAGCTTTATGAGTTCTGTCTGTCGTAAATTTTCAGAGTTTTGTTCTCCAACAATATAAACCCTGTCTTCTTTTTCAAAGGAGTAAGGTGTACTGTTGAGTGATTTTTCAAGTAAGTCTTCAAAAGATATATTTTGAGCTGAAAGTGTAATATTACCTTCAGGAACGGAATAAAAGAAATAGTGTTCTTTTAGTTCCTTTGCTGCAGACATTAATAAATCTCTAATCGGTATTTTATCTGCGTCAACGGAAATGGTTCCATCGTTATTATTAACAATTTCGAACCCCTCGTTATTGGGGTTTTGATTTCCTCTAATATTTCCTCTTCTTGAGTTGATTGTTTGAGCATTATTACTATTTTCTACCTCTGTGGCTTTTAAATGAAATACATCGCTTTTTTCGTCCATTTCTAGATCGTTGGCTTCAGCAATCATGTTTAAAACTTCCTCGATGGGTCGATTTACAAAATAGCCGTTAACTAAATTATTTTTAATGCTATTGTCTGTTACAATATTTTTTCCTGATTGCCTCGTTATTTCACGAATAACAAATTGTAAGGTGTCATTTTCTAGATCAACTGAGAGAAACTGATTATTTGGGTTGAATTTGACGTCTGGAGTTTTTCTTACGTAAGTAGGCCTAATTTCCTTTTCCTTAGGTTTGTTCTTGAAGGAAATGATTGAACCTGTAAATTCTATTTTAATATTATAATTTCTATATAGAAAAGAGAAAACATCTTTTACGAGAACATCATGAAAATTGTAAGTCACCAACTGAACTAAGTTTGGATCAACACTTAAATTAAGGTTATTTTCAAGACCGATTGAATTTACCAAGTCCACAATTTCCAAATTTGAAACATTCAGTTGGACCTCATTATTTAATCCAGGCTGCTCTTCGGATAATGAATCTAGCTTTTCATCAAGTTGACTAGGAGTTAATCCTTCTTGACCAAATGTACTCACTGATATCAAAACCAATGAAATAAAGCTGACTACGAATATATTAGTTAATACTTTCATTTCTGTTATTCAATGAGCAGCGAATAGATCTCTTCCAAAGTGGTTTCTCCACTAGACCATAATTCTAACGCTCTTTCTGATAAGTTCTTAATACCGTTTTCTTTTAAAATTTCTTGCACATTGAAATCCTGATTTTTGATTTTTTCTGTCAATACACCTTGTATGGGTATTATTTCATATAATGCTTGTCGCCCTTTATATCCTGTAAAGTGGCATAGATCGCAACCAACACTAACATGATGTGTTTTGGGAGCGTTTTTAGGATCAAAAGTTGAAGGTAAATCTTCTAAGTTTACTTTTTCTTCAGTTTTACAATTGTCACATAATTTCCTTACTAACCTTTGCGCTACACTTGAATTTAAAGTGTTTGCCAGTAAAAACGATGGAACCCCCATATCTATTAATCGAGAGACAGTGCCCCAAGCTGAGTTGGTGTGAATCGTCGATAATACCAAATGCCCTGTTAATGCTGCGCGAATTGCCATTTGAGCTGTTTCAGCATCTCTAATCTCCCCCAGCATTATAACATCTGGATCTTGTCTTAAAAAAGATCTGAGCGCGGCAGTAAATGTTAGCCCTATATTTTCTTTTAACTGAACTTGGTTGATTCCTTCTAATGTATATTCGATAGGATCCTCAACAGTTACAATATTTCTTTTTTCTTCGTTGAGCAATTTTAAGGTGGCATACAACGTAGTCGTTTTTCCTGAACCAGTAGGTCCGGAAATCAAAATTATTCCGTTCGGTTTTTTAATCCCTTCCAGGTAATTTTTCTTTTCAAAAGAAGTCATTCCCAGAGAATCAATACTAATTCCTGTAGCGTCTTGACCTAAAATTCGCATTACGATTTTCTCGCCATGTAATGTTGGTAAAATAGACACGCGAATATCAAAATCACCATACTGAATTCTACCATCTTGGGGAAGTCTCTTTTCCGAGATATCGAGATTTGATTTGATCTTAATTTTGTTTACTAGTTCTGAGTAGGACTCGAGAGGAACTTTATACTTTTCAATAAGATGTCCATCAATTCTGATTCGAACTCTACCTTTATTTTCATATATCTCAATATGAATATCAGAGCTATCAAGTGCGTTTGCTTCTTGAATTATTCGATCAACAAAGTCTGTTTCAGCTGTAATCTTTAATTCTGTCTCTTTCTTTCCCTTGGCTTGACGAAAATATTTTCCAAGAGCTGTTTGAATTAGTTCCTTTTCAACTGGCTCAAAACTTATATTAGCACCTAAAATCACTTCTAATTCCTCCTTGGCTTCATCTGCTTTCTGGGTACTGTCGATATAAAAACAGACCTCTCCGTCGTTAATGTTTTTAGGCACTACTCGAAAGTGCCATGCTAGATTAGCTGGTAAAAACTGCTGTTGTGCAGAAGAGATTTCTATGTGGTCAGTTTTTATCAATTGAGTAGTTTAACAAATGAAAAATTAGGATTCATGTACGAGTATATCAAATGCGAAATTATAAAAATGGAAAACATCCCGGCATAAGGTATAACATCAAATTTTGTACTCATTAGTCTCAAAGTCAATGTTAGCAATAAGCTAAAAGTAGTACCAATAATGAACAAAAACATAAAATCTCTAGTCGACTCTGAAGGTGTTATTGCAAAAAGAAATAAAATATCTCCCCAGCCAAAAAATGACTTAGTAGGATTGACCCATTTTCCTTCTCGAAATCTTAAGTATACTACAAGCGAACCTAAAATTACAATGATGAATAAAAAGTTGAAAATGATATCTTGAAAAGAAAGTTTGTCAAAAGTGTAAATAGTAAGCCCTATAAATAAAGGAGGTAATGTAAACCAGTGGATTGACCTTGAGGTAAAATCTTGATAGATAATTATTCCAAGGATAAGTAGGATAGGTATAAGTAATAATTGCATTGACTAATCTTTTTGTGTCTCATTTACTTCCCCTGTTTGATCTACCTCCCAGGTATTAAACT
>Ga0114916_1001226_pt1 | contig 15079 bp, 12 predicted proteins | sample MalvirAntarct_66_FD_83501 | JGI IMG/M metagenome (GOLD analysis project Ga0114916, IMG submission 83501) | Marine viral communities from the Global Malaspina Expedition - Malaspina viral metaG Antarct_66 | ecosystem: Environmental > Aquatic > Marine > Oceanic | place: West Anvers Island... | reverse complement strand
GCGCTGGTCTCGGGCGGCGCGTCGGGCATCGGGCGGGCGGCGTGCGAGACGCTGGCGCGCGAGGGGGCGGCGGTGATCGTCGCCGACGTGGACGACGGCATGAGCGCCGAAGTCGTGGCCGGCATCGCCAAGGCCGGCGGCCGGGCGAAGGCCGTCCATCTCGACGTGACCGAGGAGGCGCAGTGGGAGGCCGCCGTGAAGGCGACGCTCGACGCCTTCGGCCGGCTCGACGTGCTGGTCAACAATGCCGGCATCTGCGTGAACTGCCCGATCACCGACATGACCCTGGCCGAGTGGCGCCGGCAGCAGGCGGTCAACGTCGACGGCGTCTTCCTCGGCACCAAGCACGCCATCCCGGCGATGCGCCAGGGCGGCGGCGGCGCGATCGTCAACATCTCCTCGGTCGCAGGTCTCGTCGGCAGTAGTGCCGGCCTCGCCGCCTACACGGCGACCAAGGGTGCCGTCCGCCTCTTCACCAAGTCGACGGCGCTGGAGTGTGCGGCGAACGGCGACGCCATCCGCTGCAACTCGGTGCATCCCGGCATCATCATCACGCCGCTCTGGGGCAAGATGTTCCCGGACGACCCGTCCTTCCAGATGGGCTCGAACGACCTCGACCCGGCCAAGCGCATGAAGCGCAACATCCCCGTCGGCCGCAGCGGCTCGGCCCAGGACATCGCAAACGGCATCCTGTTCCTGTCCTCGGACGCGTCGAGCTACATGAACGGTTCGGAACTGGTCATCGACGGCGGCGTGACGGCGGCCTGAAACGGCGCCGGAGCGCCGGCCCGCTGCGGCCCCTGCAGCATGTGGCGTCAGAGGTACGGGGCAGGCGGCATGGCCGTGGCGTCGGCCGCCGCTTCGCCTTCGAGACCGAGTGCGGCGCGGACCTGCGGGGTGCGCACCAGTTGCAGGATCGTCCCGGCGCGCTGGCCCCGCTCGATCGCGGCGCGGTACCAGTCGCGCGGGAACCGGCGGCGGAAGGCCGCCAGTTCGCGGGTGACGCGCAGCCGGGGCAGGATCTCGCGTTCCAGCGCGGCGGTATAGGTGGCGGCCAGCGCCTCGGGCTGGTCGCGGCAGGCCAGGATCGCCTCCACCGCGAGAATGCCGCTCCGCATCGCCACGCCGATACCCGCACCCCAGATGCCGTCGGCGAGGCCGGCCGCGTCCCCCACAAGGCAGACGCGGCCCGACGCGCGACGTGCGGCCGGCTCGAAATGGGGAATGGGATAGCCGCGCCGCCGCCGCTCCGGCCGCGGCCCCGGCAGGTGCCGGGCGAGCAGGCGCTCCAGCCCGTCCGCCAGCGCTTGCGGCGGCACCGGCGCGAAGCTCGCGACACCGCAGGCGAGGCCCTGCGGGCCCGGAAAGAGCCAGCCGTAGCCGTCGCCCGGCGCGCCCATGTCGAAGACGGCCCGGACGACGCCGTCGCCGTCGATGTCCGGCGTGCCGGCGAGTTCAACGTCGAGGCTGACGGCGGCGCGTTCGGCCCGCCTCAGGCCGACGCTGCGTGCGGTGATGCCGGCCGGTCCGTCCGCACCGATCACGAAGGCCGCGTCGAAGGCGCCGTCGGCGCATTCTACCAGGACGCGTTCGCCCTCCGGTCGGACCGCCGTCACGCGCATGCCCTGATGCAGTTCCACCCGACCGCTCGCGACGGCGTGGTTGGCCAACGCCTTGTCGAAGGCCGACCGCTCGACGACGGCGCAGCCGTCGGGCGGGATCGGCTCCGCCGCCGCGCGCTCGCCGCGATACCGGTAGCGGAACTCGGTCGGTCGGATGCGCGGAACGGCAGGCATGATGCCCGCGAGCGCGGTCAGGTCGCGCCCGCCGATCATGCCGCCGCACGGCTTCCAGCGCGGCAGCATTCCCCGCTCGATGAGGGCCACCGACAGGCCGGCCTGCGCCAGAACGGTCGCCGCGGCACCGCCACCGGGCCCGGCGCCGATGACGGCGACGTCAACTTGGGATGTTGCCATCCTGTCGTGCAGTTCCTCTCGGTTCGGACGTGGTAGCCGGCGGACCGTCTCCGATTTGCACAGGTGACAGCGATCGCCGCGGCGGATTGTCGTTCAAGGGAGGTCACGCTACTATGCATGAACGACACAAATGTAGCCAACGTTGGAGAGCGACATGATGGACGTAGCGAACGAGGCCGATCGAAATACCGCGCGCGAACCGGTTGCGTTTGAGCCTCCCGTCATCGTGGATTATGGTGACGTGGCGAAGGAAACGCGTCTTGACGGCGCCCCGAACGCGCCTGATTCCGACAACTACAGCTGAATCGGCGATTAAGAAAAATCGTCGCTCTGTCGGCCACAGGGGGTCGATCTTCTTAATTTAGGGCCTGACTTCGGAGGCGAGCCGGCGGCCGTGAAATTCGATAAGACGCTTTGCCTCATTTCGAAAATGGGTTTGAACGTGGTGCGCATTTTCCGGCAGGCGGACGGGGTGCTGTCCGCCGAACTCGACGGTGAAACCGTCATGATCAGCCAGGATACGGGCAAGTATCACGGGTTGCGCGGATCCGCGGGCCTCCTCTGGGATCGTCTCGAGACGCCGTGCGGAATCGCCGATCTGGCCGATACGCTGGTGCGGCGCTATGCGTTGGAGGAAGGCGCGGCGTTGGACCATTCGAAGCGCTTCGTCGATGAGCTCATGCAACGGCGGCTGATCGTCGAGGTGTCGGAGACGGCGGATTAGCGGCGCTCGGTTGACCACGTGCGGGCCGGGGGGCAGGTGGCCCTCCAAGAATTGGCGGCTTCCGACGTGACATCGGTCTATGGCCTCCACGGCCTGTTGGTCGAAAGTACGTTCGCATGGCCGGACCTTTTCGATCCGCTCGGCGTCTGCGGTCCCGGAGATTTCCGCTTCACGGCGGGCGGTCAGGTGGTGGCGCCGCGATACGGTTCGCTCATGCGCTTCACCGAACCGGATCGCGACCTCGCATTCACCATCGCCGACGACAACCGCTCCGTCCATGCCTCCTGGCGTGGCGTGGTGCCGCCAGTGGACGTGGTGTCGATCTTCACCAATACCGTGTTGCGTCAGGTGGCGGCGCGCACGGATCGGATCGCGCTCCACGCCGCCGCGCTCCGCCTGGGCGACGAGGCGATCCTGTTCATTGGACCGAAGGGCGCCGGAAAATCCAGCCTCTTCGCCGCGGGCTGCGCGGCGGGCCTCGGTCCGCTCGCCGACGATCTGGCTATTCCCTTCGAGGCCGACGGCGACTGGTGGATCAGGCCCGGCATGCCGTTCGGCCGGCTGCGCCTCGACATCGCCGAACGTTTCGGGTTCGCGGGTGCGGCCAGCCTTCCGCTGGCCCCCGCCGCCGCGGGCAAGCGGCTCTACCGCATGTCGGCCGTGCGCGCCGATCCTCTGCGCGCCTACCGCGTCCGCGCGATCCACGTGTTGGCGCCGCGCGGCGGGGAAAGCGGTGCCTTCCGGCGCGAGCCTCTGCCCGCGGTGGCGGCCTTCGCGACGCTCCTCGGCGAGGTGCATGAGCCGACACGTGCGGCGGCACGCGCCGTGGGGCGCCTCGTCGACCAGATTCCTGTCGCCAGGCTTCGGCGGGCCGACGACCTCGCCATGCTCCCCGCGACGCTGCAGTCTATCGCGGCCGATGCGGGCTGGGCCTTGCCGTGAAGGATGCGCTGCACGTCGCGCTTTCGTCGGGGGTCCGGGCGTCCCTGTCGGACATCCTCGACCCGTCGGACGGTGAACGGCTGGAGCGGTTCGCCGCCCACTTGCCAACGGTCCGGGAGGGCATCGTCGAGATCCCCCTCGGGCCGGCGCGTGCGGGGGCTGGCCCGGACTTCCATCTGATGCCGCATTCCGAGCGCGACAGGGCCCGTCTGATCGGCGGGCTGCGGCAGTTTCCAAGCGACTGCGACACGGATCGCGCCGATGCGATGGTTCTGGCCCGGCTGATCGAGAGTTGGCCTTCCGACGCCGGGCTCGTTTGCGAATACGATGTCGATGCAGGGGCATCGCTGCGACTGCCCAGTCTCTTTCTCAACTTTCCGCGCGCATGGGCTGCGGCCGACCATGTCGCCGCGCAGGACCTGCTGTTTCGGTTGCTGCCCGGCTGGGAAGAGTGCCGGCCGGGCATCGACGCCCTTCCCGCCGCCGCGGGCAGTGACGCCAGGGTGAGTTGGATCGGCGTCATGCTGCCGCGGCGACCCCGTTTCCTGCGCGTCAATCTGGCCTTCGTCGGCGCCGGGCAGCTTCGCTCGATCCTCGACGGCCGGTTGCCGCCCGATCGGGTCGCAACGGCGTGCGACGCACTCGGCTGGGCGCTCGACGCGGCCGACCGTGCCGTCCTGGCCGTCGACCTGTCGGCGGAAGGGCTTGGCGGTGATATCGGCCTCGAATGCTTCAACGACGGCGATGCGGGCCGCACCGGCTTCCTCGAAGCCGCTCTCCGCCGGGGCCTGATCCGCGAGCGCGAGGCCCGCGCGGTGTGTTCGTGGCCCGGGTGCACGACGCCCGCGTCCCGCGCCGCCGCGCCCTGGCCGGACGCCTGGATCGTCGACGATCTGCTGGGCGACGGCCGGCTGCCCTCGTGCCGTCGCACGATCAACCATCTGAAGGTGACCGCCAAGGCGTCCGGGCAGGTGACGCTCAAGGCGTACCTGCGGTTTCACCTCGACTGGACCTTGGTGGAGGGTGGTGCCTCGCCTGTCGTGCGACCGACCGGGGCCGCCGCGGGTTTCCTTGCCGCTGCGCGGGCCAGCCCCGCCGTCCGCGATGCGATCCGGCAGGCGTTCGCGCATCCCTTTCCACCGCATCTGGCCGATGTCGCGCGTCGCACCGGTTTCGCGTTGGATGCGGGTGCCGGCGAGCAGGGCTATCGGTCCAACTGGATGGCGCGGCGCCTCGGTTCCTGAGAGGAGCCGCTCCGCCACGCGCTTCCGTTCAGCCCGCCTTCGGTGCCAGATCCAGGCGCACGACCACGTTCTCCAGGTCGGGTGCCGCCGCCGGGAAGCGCTTGGTCACCAGCTGGTCGTGGCCGGGGATCATGTGGTCGGGGCTCGCCGCCAGGGCGTTCAGCTTGCGATAGCCCTCGATCATCACCTGCAGGTCGTGGAAGATGGCGAACGGCCGCTCCTCGGCCGCCTCCTCGTAGAGGTGGATGGCGTCGGAGGCGAGGATCACCCAGCCGCGCTCGGTCCAGACGCTGAGCGCCATCTGGCCGCGCGCGTGGCCGCCGATCAGGTGCCAGCGGATGCCCGGCGCATACTCGCCGTCCTCGTCGTAGAAGCGCATCCGCCCGCCATGCGCCAGCCGCACGAGGTTGCAGACATCGTCCGGATCGTAGGCGACGCGGAAGAAGGGGTGGGTCATGTCGCGGCCGGTGATGGAGAACATCTCCCGGTCGGGCATCCAGAAGGTCGCCTTCGGGAAGTCCTCCAGCGTGCCGACATGGTCGAAGTGGGCGTGGGTGAGGATCACCTCCTCGACCTTCGACGTGTCGATGCCGATGCGGGCGAGGCCGTCCTTCGGCCGGAACAGCCACTCGCGGCCAGGACGCTTTTCGTTGGTCTCGCGGCTAAAGCCGGTGTCGACGACGATGGTGCGGCCGTTGCCCTCGATCGCCCACATGAAGAAATCGAGGCCGGGGATCATCTTGCCGTGCTCGCCCCCCAGATAGGTGTGCCCCTCGTCGCGGAGCGGCTGCTGGGCATAGCGGATCGCGTAGATCTTGTAGGTCGGCAGGGCGGTCGGCGTTGCATCCGTCATGGCGCGCGGGTCCTCGCTGTTGCGGTCGGCCCCGTTCCCGCGGGGCCGCATTGCGCGCAGTATGCGGGCGGACGGCCGCGGCCGGAAGGCCGGCCGACCCTCAGCCGCGGATCAGCGTCTCATACTCCGGCTCGGGCTCGCCCTGGCCTTCCGGGAAGCCCTCGACGGGGCCGATGACGACGCCGTCACGCTCGGTGATCGGCGGCGACTGCATGTAGAGCGCCGTCAGTTCGGCGAGGCTGGCGAGCGCGTCGACGTGGATGCGCTCGTAGCCGTGGCTGGCGTCGACGCCGAAGCAGACCAGCGCGGTGCGGATGTCGTTGCCCGCGTCGAGCGCCGAGGCGCTGTCGCTGCGGTAGTAGCGGAAGACGTCGCGCTGGTGCGGGATGGCGAAGCGCCGGCAGAGATCGAGCAGCCGGTGCGTCAGGTGATAGTCGAACGGCCCGACCATGTCCTTCATGGCGACCGTCACGCCGGTCTCGCGCGAGTTCTGGCCCGGCGCGCTGGTGCCGTTGTCGATGGTCACCATCTCCGCCACGTCGCCGTGCAGGACGGCGGAGGCGCCGGAGCCGACCTCCTCGGAGATCGTGAACAGCATGTGGCAGTCGATCGGCAGCTCGATGCCGCCGTCGCGGATCGCCTTGATCGCGGCGAACATCACGGCCGCGCCGGCCTTGTTGTCGAGGTAGCGCGAGTTGACGAAGCCGGTGTCGGTCAGTTCGTAGCCGGGATCGACGGCGACGAAATCGCCGACGTTGAAGCCCAGCCGCTCCAGGTCGCCGCGGCTGTCGGCGAAGGCGTCGGGCCGGATCTCGACATTGTCCCAGCTGACCGGCTGGGTATCGATCTCCTCGTTGAAGGTGTGGCCGGAGGCCTTCAGCGGCAGGATGCTGCCGCGAAAGACGTTGCCGTCGGTGAAGATCGTGACGCGCGCCCCCTCGGCGAAGCGCGACGACCAGTGGCCGATCGGCACCAGCTCCAGGCGGCCATTGTCCTTCAGGCGCTTCACCATCGCGCCCAGCGTGTCCAGGTGCGACACCACCGCCCGGTCGGGCGTGTGCTGGCGGCCCGGCAGGTCGGCGCGGATGGCGCCGCGCCGGGTCAGTTCGAACCGCACGCCGAGCTGTTCGAGCTCGGCGCAGGCACGCATCACGACCCGGTCGGTGAATCCCGTCGGGCTCGGGATGGCCAGCAGTTCGCGCAGGATGTGCAGCAGGTAGTCGGTGTCGATTTCAAGCTTCTTCACGGCGCTCTCTCGGGCTCTCACCCGGCGGTCTGGGGAAACAGCAGGTCGACGAAACGCTGGGCGGTCGGCTGCGGCTCATGGTTCGCGAGGCCGGGCCGCTCGTTCGCTTCGATGATCACATAGTCGGGTCCGTCGAGCTTCGGCACCAGCAGGTCCAGGCCGACGACGGGGATCTCGATCGCCCGTGCCGCCCGCACCGCGGCGTCGACGAGTGCCGGATGCATGATGTCGGTGACGTCGTGAATCGTCCCGCCGGTGTGCAGGTTGGCGGTCTTCCGCACCTGGAGGACACGGCCTTCCGGCAGGATGTCGGTCATCTGGAGCCCGGCCTGGTGCACGCAGCGCTCGGTCTCGCCGTCGAGCGGGATGCTGCTCTCGCCGCCCGTCGCCGCGCGGCGGCGCCGGCTCTGGGATTCGATCAGCTTCTCGATGGAGTGCCGGCCGGTGCCGACGACCTCGGCGGGCTTGCGGACGGCGCCGGCGACGACCTTGTAGCCGATGACGATGATCCTGAGGTCCTGGCCCTCGCAAAACTGCTCCAGCAGCACCGTCTCGCACTGCTGGCGCGCGCGCTGGATGGCGGGCTCCAGGTCGGCGGGGTCGCGGATGTCGACGCTGATGCCGCGTCCCTGTTCGCCGCGCGCCGGCTTGACCACGACGGAGCCGTGGGTCGCGAGGAAGGCGGCGTTCGCCTCGGGCTCGCCCGCCACGGCCTGGCCGGGCACGCACAGGTCGCTGCGCTCGAGCAGGCGGCGCGTGACCGCCTTGTCGTCGCAGCGGCTCATGGCGATCGAATCGGTGAGCTGCGAGAGCGATTCCCGGCAGGTGATCGACCGCCCGCCGTGCGTCAGGCGGAAGAAGCCGCCCTCGGCGTCCAGGACCTCGACCGCGATGCCGCGCCGCCGTGCCTCGTCGACCAGGATGCGGGCATAGATGTTGAGGCCCTCTTCGGGCGCCGGCCCGGTGAAGAGCGGCTCGTTGATGACGTTCTTGCGCTTGACCGCGAACACCGGCACGCGCTGGAAACCGAGCTTCTCGTAGAGGGCGATGGCCTGTTCGTTGTCGTGCATGACAGACAGGTCGACGAACAGCCGGCCGCGCGCGGCGTAGTGCTCGACCAACTGGCGCACCAGCGCCTCGCCGATGCCGGGGTGCTGGGCGTCCGGGTGGACGGCGAGGCACCACAGGCTCGACCCGCATTCGGGGTCCTCGAAGGCCTCGACATGGTCGACGCCCGTCACGGTCCCCAGGATGCGGCCCGTCGCCTCGTCCTCGGCGACGTAGTAGGTCAGGGTCTTGCGCGCCCGATGCGACCAGAAGAACGACGTCTCGACGCGCACCATGTTGCGCTTGGCGTAGATCTCGTTGGCGCCCTCGGCGTCCTGGTGCGTCTGCAGGCGGCGCACGCGAAAGCCCATCGGCCGCTCGCGCCGCGGACGGTAGTTGGTCATCCGCAGGCGGTAGGTGTTCGACGGGTCGAGGAACAGGTCCAGCGGCGCCTGTGCCAGCACGACGTGCGGGTCGACGACGTAGAGCGCGATGTCGCGCTGGCCGTTGCGCTCCTGGCGGATCGCCTCGGCCAGTTCCGCCGGATCGTCGAACGTATGGCCGAAGATCAGGCGGCCCCAGCCGCAGTCCGCGGTGACGTTGCGCGCATGCTCGCGCAGCATCCATTCCGCGGCATCGCTCCATCCGCTGATCGACGGCGACACCCGGCGGTCCGGGCGCTGGCGGGACCGCTGGTCGCTCTGCCGTGCGGGACGTTCGCTCATACGCCTACCCTCAGACGCCGTTGGTCTGCGGCCAGCTTTCCAGCAGCGCCACCTGCCAGAGCTTCGAGCCGCGCAGCGGCGTCAGGCTGTCGTTCGGCGCCTTCAGCAGACCGTCGATGAAGGGCCGCTGGAAGAGGCCGCGCTCGCGTGCCGCCTGCGCGTTCAGCGTATCCGTAACCATGTCGAGATAGGGGCCCTCGAGGTGCTTCAGTGCCGGGACCGGGAAATAGCCCTTCGGCCGGTCGATGACCTCGCTCGGGATGACCCGCCGCGCCGCCTCCTTCAGCACCCACTTGCCGTCGCCGCGGACCTTGAGCTCCGGCGGGATGCGGCCGGCCAGTTCGACCAGCTCATGGTCGAGGAAGGGCACGCGCGCTTCCAGGCCCCAGGCCATCGTCATGTTGTCGACGCGCTTCACCGGATCGTCGACCAGCATGATGGTCGTGTCGATGCGCAGCGCCTTGTCGGCGCCGGTGTCGGCACCGGCGCGGGCGAAATGCTCCTCGACGAACTGCCGGCTGTAGTCGGGCCCGACGAAGCGCGGATCGACCGACTGCGCATACTCGGCGTGGGTGCGGTCGAAGAAGACCCGCGCATAGTCCCCGACGGGGTCCGTGCTCTCCAGCATCGGCGGGTACCAGTGATAGCCGCCGAACACCTCGTCGGCACCCTGGCCGCTCTGCACGACGGTCAGGTTCTTGGAGACCTCCTCCGAGAGCAGGAAGAAGCCGACTGCGTCGTGGCTGACCATCGGCTCGGACATCGCCGCGATGCACTTGCCCAGGGCGGGCAGGGCGCGGCGGGAATCGATGAAGATCCGGTGGTGCTTGGTGCCGAAATGTTCGGCGATCACGTCGGAATATTCGAACTCGTCGCCGCGCTCGGTGCCGACCGTCTCGAAGCCGATCGAGAAGGTTTCCAGGCCCGTCTGGCCGAGGGCGGAGAGCAGGCCGACGATCAGGCTGGAATCGAGGCCGCCGGAGAGCAGGACCCCGACCGGCACGTCGGCGACGAGGCGCCGCTCCACGGCGGTGGTCAGCGCCGAGAGCACCCGGGCTTCCCAGTCGGCCTCGCTCAGGCCGGCATCCTCGGGCAGGCGGCTGAAAGGCGGCTCCCAGTAGCGCCGCTCGCTCTTCGTGCCGTCCGCCTCGATCGTCATGACCGTCGCCGGCGGCAGCTTGCGGATCCCCTTCAGGATCGTCATCGGCGCGGGCACCACCGCATGGAAGGTCATGTAGTGGTGCAGCGCCTGCGGGTCGATGTCGGTATCGAGGCCCAGCGGATCGGCCCGTTCCGCATCGAGCAGGCCGGGCAGGGTGGAGGCGAAGCGCATCCGCCCGCCGGCTTCGGCGAAATAGAGCGGCTTGATGCCCAGGCGGTCGCGGGCGAACGTCACGCGGCCGCTGGCGCGGTCCCAGACCGCGAAGGCGAACATGCCGTGGAAGCGCTCGACGCAGGCCGCACCCCAGGCATGGAACGCCTTGAGGACCACCTCGGTGTCGCCGCCGGAGAAGAAGCGATAGCCGCGCCCTTCGAGCGTCTTCTTCAGTTCCTTGTAATTGTAGATGATGCCGTTGAAGACGAGCGCCAGGCCGAGGTCGGAGTCCACCATGGGCTGGCGGGCACGGTCGGAGAGGTCGATGATGCGGAGCCGGCGATGGCCGAGGGCGATGCCGTCCTGCTGGTAGAGGCCTTCGCCGTCGGGCCCGCGTACCGCCTGCCTGCCGTTGATCGCCGCCACTGCACGCGCCGAGGCAGGCCCCCCGCCGAACCGGATTTCACCCGCGATACCGCACATAGTCAGAGTCCCTCAGTCACCCACCGGAGTCGGCGCATAGAACGGCCGTGGACCCGAAAAGGTCCGCGAAACCGGGCGCCATGTCGCGCGGAATCCAGCCGGTCGACGACCGGCTCTGATCTCGCGAGCGCATAACGTAGCTCCCGAGGCACAATTTTTCCAGCCCGAAGGAAATACTTCGGGTTTTCGGCAGGCAGGTGCAGTCTATGGCTCGCGTATTATTTGCGGAGATATGGAGCGATTACGGCGTGCATGGAAACATTGCGCATGATTACATTAGCCTCCCGCAAAAGCCTGTATGGAGGCTCGTCTTTCGCGGGAAATGGCGCTAGTGTCTCCGATACGGTGAGCGAAGCGGAGGTGCGGCGAAGGCATGGAGACGATCGGGGCGATCATCCTCGTCGGAGCGGCACTCCTGCTCGTCAGCATCCTCACCAGCCTCGTTTCCTTCCGCGTCGGCGCTCCCCTGCTTCTCGTCTTTCTCGTCGTCGGTCTGCTGGCCGGCGAAGACGGGTTGGGCATCCAGTTCGACGATGCGCCGTCGGCCTTCCTGATCGGCAGCGTCGCGCTGGCGCTCATTCTCTTCGACAGCGGCTTCAACACGAAATGGGCGAGCTACCGGATCGCCGCCGCACCATCCCTCGTGCTCGCCACGGTGGGGGTGGTCCTCACCGCCGGCATCGTCGGGGCCGCCGCACGCGTGTTCTTCGGGCTCGGATGGCCCGAGGCACTGCTCCTCGGCGCGATCCTGGGCTCGACGGATGCCGCGGCCGTCTTCTTTCTGCTTCGGGTCGGCGGCATCACGCTGCGCGACAGGGTGCGTTCGACCCTGGAAATCGAATCCGGCGCGAACGATCCGGTGGCCATCTTCCTGACGCTCGGGTTGGCGACGGCGATCGGACAGGACTACAGCGCAAGCGGTACCGATCTCGCACTGGCGTTCGTGATGCAGATCGGGCTCGGCGGGATCCTCGGGTTCGTCGGCGGGCACCTGCTGGTGCTCACCCTCAACAGCCTGAGGCTGGAGACGAGCCTCTATCCGATCCTGTCGATCGCCGGTGCGCTCGTGCTGTTCGCGGCGACCGGCGTTGTCGGCGGAAGCGGCTTCCTCGCCGTCTACATCGCGGGCCTCGTCGCCGGCAACGCGCGGGTCCGCGCGGCGCAGAGCCTCAAGCGGTTCCAGGACGGCCTCGCCTGGCTCGCCCAGATCGTGATGTTCGTCATGCTCGGCCTGCTCGCGAGTCCCTCCGAGTTCACGTCGGTGGCGCTCCCGGCGGTGCTGCTCGCCGGCGTCCTGGTGCTCATCGCGCGGCCGGTGGCGGTCTGGATCTGCCTGCTGCCGTTTCGCTTCTCGCGCAACGAGATCGCGTTCGTGGCCTGGGTCGGCCTGCGCGGCGCGGTGTCGATCCTGCTGGCGATCGTGCCGCTGCTGGAGGGGGTGCCGGGCGCCACCGACTTCTTCAACGTCGCCTTCCTGATCGTCCTGATCTCGCTGCTTCTGCAGGGCTGGACGATCAGGCCGCTGGCGCGGTTCCTCGGGCTGATCGTGCCGCCGCGCATCGGTCCGCTCGACCGGACGGAGCTGGATCTGCCGGGCACCAGCGAATTCGAACTCGTGACCTACCGCATCCATCCGGAAAGCCCGGTCGCGCGCGGGCAACGGCTGCCGCGCTGGGCGCGGCCGGCCCTGATCGTCCGGAACGGCCGGCCGCAGAGCATCCACGCCGTGCGGCAGCTGCGTGCGGCCGATCTCGTCTACCTCTTCTCGTCGCCGCAGAAGGTGGGGCTGCTGGACCGCCTGTTCGCCGGGGCGCACGAGTTGCAGGACGACGATACGGAGTTCTGGGGCGACATGGAGCTGTCGCCGGACGTGACCGTGCAGGCGATGGCGGAGATGTACGGCCTGCCGCTGGACCTGACCCGGGCCGACCAGACCCTGGGCACGCTGTTCGCGCGGGAGTACGGCGAGACCGTCGATTTCGGCGACCGCCTCCGCCTCGGCCCGATCGAACTCGTGGCGCGCCAAGTCGAGGACGGAGCGGTGACGGAGGTGGGCCTGGCGCTGGAACCGTCCGCGGCTTCCAGCCGCCGCATCCCGGTCTTCCAGAATCCGAAGGAGATCAGTGCCGCTCTGGGGCGGTTCCTGCGCGCGCTCGGGCGACGGCTCAGGATCGCACGGCGGCTGTATCTAAGACGAAATCGGCAGTAGCGGCGGTGCGGAACCGGAAGTCAGGCGGTCGATTCCGGCACCGCGACCGATGCCGCATGCTGCGCCAGGGCGTTCCGTACGGCCCTCACCAGCTCGGGCGGACTGAACGGCTTGGTGACATAGCCGGCGGGGTTGGTCGCCTCCGCCCGTTCTCTCAGCGGCCCCTCGGTATAGGACGTGACGAACACCACCGGGATATGATCCTGCTCATGGATCGCCTTCGCCGCCTCTATCCCGTCCATCGCGCCTCGGATCGTGATGTCCATCAGGATGAGATCCGGGTGTTCGTTCGCCGCGGTCGCGACGGCGCGGGTGCCGTTGTCGACCACGTCCACGACCTCGTAGCCGCGTTCCTCGAGCATGCAGGCGATGTCGAGCCCGACGAGCAACTCATCCTCGACGACGAGGATGCGCCCGCCGACGACCGGCTGGCAAACTCCATGTCCGTTGGTATAGGCCACGACTCGCATGCTCCATTCTGTGCCTGCGCCGCAGTCTCCGAGTGGGGCAGGCGGGACAGTAACAGCGCTCCGACGATTTTGTTCGCGGTCATGATGCAACTCGAGGCCGTTTAACGATGCGCGGGCGCGAAAGTCACACGAACCGGGCGGTTCAGGATGCGCTCTCGCGGCCTCCCCGGCGGTCGATGGCGTCAGTCCAGCGACTGTTCGGCGGCATTTTCCTGTTCCTCATGGCGGCCATGCTCGCCGCCGTGGCCTGGTGGACCTATGCGGGCGCGGTGCGCGACGGGGTGGACGCAGCGCGTTCGTCCGCGCGTCTCGCCGCGAACCAGGTCGCGCGCATGGTGGAATCCGCCGATCTCCTCCTGATCGACATGCAGCGCATCGGCAGGGTCGCCGACTGGCGCTCGGCGGCGGTCGTCGGCATGGCGCAGGAGGAACTGACGTTCCTGTCCTCCGAGCTGCCGCACGTGAAGCGGCTGACCGTCTTCGGACCGAACGGCCGGGTCAGGGCCTCCAGCGATCCGGCGGAGGAGCGGGACGGCCCGGTCCGCGACATGGCCTTCTTCAGCTACCACGCGCGGGGCGGTGCCGGCCTCTACGTCAGCGCGCTCCTGCCCGGCCGGTCGGGTGGCGAGATCGTGATCAGCCGGCCGGTGACCGGCGCGCGCGACGTCTTCGACGGGATCGTGGCGGTCGCCCTCGACCCCGGTGCGTTCACCGCCTTCTATCGCTCGCTCGACATCCAGCTGAAGACGCTCTTCTACCTCGTCCACGACGACATGAGCGTCGTGGTCGGCGAGCCCGCGACCGCCCCGGCCCCCGCCGGAGCGGCATCCGGTGCGGGAACATCCGGCGCGGCGGCCGACGCCTTACCTGCCGATCTGCGCCGGCGCCTCGCCCCGCGCCTGTCGCACGTCGATTTCGAATTCGAGGACGCGGCCGGCCGGCCGTGGGTGGTCGCCGCGCACAGGGTGGAGCGCTACCCGCTCCATGTCGTGCTCGGCATCGAGCATGCGGCGCTCACGGCGCGCTGGATTTCCGACACGCTGCCGTACCTGTCGTTCGGCTGCGTGGCGCTCCTGGCGCTGAGCTTCCTGGTGTCCCTCTCGATCCGGCAGGGCCATCGCGAGGACCTCTTCCGGACGGCCCTGATCCGCTCCAACGAGGACCTCGAGGACCGCGTGCAGGAGCGGACCCGGTCGCTGGAGGAGACGCTCGAGCAGAAGGACACGCTGTTCCGCGAGCTGAATCACCGGGTGAAGAACAACCTGCAGATCGTCGCCAGTCTGCTCAGGCTCCAGTCGGCGCGTTTCGAGGATCCGTCGGTGAAGGCGGGCTTCACCAGCTGTCTCGGACGGATCCAGTCGATGAGCGCCGTCCACGAGATGCTGTACCGCAAGGACGACGTCGCCCACGTCGATTTCCGCGACTATCTCGCCGGGCTGGCCCGCCGCCTCGGCGAGAGCTACGGCGGCGGCGACCGGATCGCGATCGAGATCGCCGCGGACGACGACCTGCTCGACGTGCGGACGGCGGTGCCGCTCGCGCTGTTCGTCAACGAGGTCGTCTCGAACAGCTTCAAGCACGCCTTTCCGGACGGCCGGAGCGGCACGATCACCGTCGAGTATCGCGTCGACGGCGACATCCGCCGGCTCACGGCGCGCGACGACGGCGTCGGGGTGGCGACGGACGGCGGCGGACGACCGGGATCGCTGGGCATGCAGCTCGCACGGGCGCTGGCCGGCCAGCTCGGCGGCACCTTCCGGCAGGGACCGGGAAACCCCGGTACGATCACCGCCGTCGAGTTCGCGCTGGGCAACGTGGCGGACGACTGATGCGGAGGGCCGCGGC
>Ga0114916_1001224_pt1 | contig 15103 bp, 15 predicted proteins | sample MalvirAntarct_66_FD_83501 | JGI IMG/M metagenome (GOLD analysis project Ga0114916, IMG submission 83501) | Marine viral communities from the Global Malaspina Expedition - Malaspina viral metaG Antarct_66 | ecosystem: Environmental > Aquatic > Marine > Oceanic | place: West Anvers Island... | reverse complement strand
GGTCAGGACCGTCCACAGGGCGAAGGCGACGAGATAGGGCATGGCGCCGAACGGCAGCACGAACGGCAGGAACGTCGGCGGGTAGGACCACGCGTGAAGCGGATAATCGGCGCCGAAATACGTGTCTTGAACGACGTTGTAGAGGCGAAGATCGTAGATCAGGTGCGTCTGGCCATCCATGCCGAGACGACCCGCCGTCCAGATGTTGGCGAAATCGCGTCCGAACGCGTGGCCCGTCGCGTCGAAGATGCCCTCGCCGGCCCAGAGGTACGGCACCAGGAACCAGAGGTAGATCGCGCCCAGAACGGACAGCGTGGCGGCGGCGGCGATCTTCCAGACCGGCACGCCGGCGGTCGCCGGCGCAAGCACGATCCCACGCATATCCAGTTCCGCCGAAGCCACCGTCATGTCCCCCGTCCGTCCGACGCGGGAAACGCTAGGGGTATTTGGTTAACGTGTATTGAAGCGCCGACCCGAGATCAGGTCGGCTCCGGCAGAGCTCCCGCCCCAAGCCGCCGTGGTTCCGGGCTCGCTCCGCCGACCATGGCGTCGCGGTGCATGACGGTCCCCGAAACGCCGTCGAGTGCTTCCGGCACCAGTTCGAAATACTGCAGCCGGCCGGGCGGCTCCGCCGGCACCCGGATGCCATGCGGTGCCGCCGAGCGGAATCCGAACCTCGCATAGTAGACCGGGTCGCCGACCAGCAGGACCAAGCGATGTCCCAGCGCCGCCGCACCGTTCAGCGTCCGTTCGATCAGGGCCGCACCGATGCCGCGCCCCTGCAGCCCCGGCTCGACGCCGACCGGCCCGAGCAGGAGCGCCGGCGTGCCCGCCTCGCCGACGACGATCGGCCAGCAGGCGATCGTTCCGACCAGCCCCTCGCCGCCGTGCGCGACGAACCGTAGCCCGGCGACCGGTTCGATCCCACGGCGGAACGCATAGGAGGACTTCGCGAGCCGACCGGGCCCGAAAGCGCGGTCGAGGAGAGCCTCGACGGCATCGGCATCGTGCGGATGGAAAGGCGCGAGGTGAAACATGGCAGGTCCCGGCTAGGCGTCGAACGAAGAGCGGCGCTTCGTTCGGTCCGGGAGCTAGCCTGCGCAGCCCAAGGCGGCGACAGCCGGACGACGAACGGTGCCCGCGGCGGCCAGTGGGCCGGCGGAACAGCGTCGTCGTCGCGATGCGGCATGGGTGTGCATGGCGGCGAATGTAGACGCGCTCCCGCGCCGGACAACAGCTTTTATCTGGCCGGCCAACGGCTTTCGCTGTTGCGATACGCCGGGCGGTGACCAATTTTTCGTGGCCGGTCCGGGAACAATCCCGGTTTGTGCAGCCGGTGCTAACATGGTACCGACTAGGGAGGTGGGCACTCGGATCCTCGCCGAGCCCCGCCTGGAGGTTTGATGGATCGCGAACAGGCAGAAGCGGTCGAATCGCATATTCCCGCGCTCCGGCGATACGCCCGCGCGCTGGTCCGCGACGCCGACAAGGCGGACGATCTGGTCCAGGATTGCCTGGAGCGGAGCGTCTCGCGCTTTTTCCAGTTTCAGCCCGGCACGAACCTGCGCACCTGGCTGTTCACGATCATGCACAACCTGCATTGCGACGCGTTGCGGCGCACGCAGCGGCGTGGACCTCATGTGCCGATCAACGAGTGGGAAGCCGGCGCGCAGTATCCCGCGACGCAGTCCGCGACAATCGAGATCCGCGAGTTCGAGCGAGCCTTCGCGCGCCTGACCAAGCGCGACCAGCACCTGCTCTTCCTGATCGGGGTCGAAGGCTTCAGTTACGAGGAAGTCGCCGAGGTTCTCGATATCGCGGTCGGCACTGTGAAATCGCGGCTGTTCAGAGCCCGGGAGCGCCTGCGCGCGCTACAGGAGACCTCGCGTGCCCCCGTCGCTGCCCGCACCGATGCGGAACTCTCCGACGTCCGGATGGCCGGCGGCTAGCCCTCCGGATCGCCGTCTCCCATAATCTCCGCGATGACCTCGCGCAGTTCCGTCTCGGAATAGGGCTTTCCCAGGAACCGCGCCCCCCAGGTCCGTCCGCTCGTCAGCGCTTCCGCGGGATAGGCCGTCAAAAAGATCACCTTGGTGCCGAGGCGCCGGTTGACCTCCTCGGCGACGGTGACGCCGTTGATGGAATCGCGCAGCCGCACGTCCGAGATGAGAAGATCGGGGTTCGTCTCGATCGCGAGCGTGAGCGCGGCTTCACCCCGGCCTGCCAGGCCGACCACCTCGTGACCCCAGCCGACCAGCGTCGCACGCAACTCCTCCGCCAGCAGGAAGTCGTCTTCGACGATTAGGATACGAACCCTACGTTCCGGCAAATTACTACCTTTGCGAGACTAGAGGCCACCGCAGGCATCCCTATGACGGGCATTACCCTTAACATGCCGCAAAGCCGCAGCCTGGGAAATCGCGTTTGCGTGAAGCCCTCTCGGGCGTGTTCCAGCGTGCAAACGTCCCCCGCGGCCCTCCGTTCCGTATCCGGTGCGAAGCCCATGACATCTGATCCATCGCCACCTAGATCACGATCATGATGGACATGGATTGCGATCTGCGACGGACGGGACGTGCGGCAGCGCTGGCAATGGCACTGTTGCTCCCTGCATGCGGCTCCACCGGCGATGCGGCACCGCCGATCGAAGCGGCTGGCGTTCCGACGCTGCATTGGACGACCGCCTATGCCGACGGGATCGTCCGCGTCACGATCGAAGACCCCACGTCCTACTACCGCGTCGACAGCGTCACCCTGTACGGGCCGGACGGTACTGCGACCCCCGCCGTGGAAATCACCCGCGAAAACGTGACTGCAACGGGCGTCGGCGGCGGCTTCCGCCCGAGCGTCGGTGTCGGCGGTGGCTACAGCTCGCACGGCGGGTTCGGCACGGGCGTGGGCGTGGGGCTTTCGTTCCCGCTCGGCGGGCGTGCGGAGCCGGACCGACGGGCGACGCGGGCCGTGATTCCCGTCGCCGAGCCTTCGGCCTATCGGCATACCGCCGCCGCGTCCGAGATTCAGGCGACGCTCACCGCGCCGGACGGCGAGACGCGCTACGCCCGGTTCCCCGCCCCCGTTCCCGTGGAACCCGCGCCATGACTACGAAGCTGCACGCACTCGGTGCGTTGGCCGCCTGCCTTGCCGTCGCGGCCTGCAGCAGCGCGCCGCGCCCGCCCCTCTATTCCGCTCTTCAGACCACCGGATCCTTCGGCTACTTCGACGAGGATCTGGGGGCCAACCGGGTGCGCGTCGGCTACCGCGCGCCGATCCGCAAGGCCTACAGTTCGAGCCGTGCGGAGCGGGAACGGGAGAGCGAGCGCTTGGTCAGCCTCGCCTACGACCTCGCCCTGCTCCACGCCGCCGAGGTGGCGACGGCGCGCGGCGCCGCGTCCTTCGACGTGGCGGACCGGCAGAACAACGTCGACGCCACGGTAGAGACCGCCTACGGCGCGGATCCGTTCCACGCGCCATGGCCGTATTGGCACCATCGATATGCTCCGTTCCCCGTCTACGGTGGCCCGGCTTATGGTGAGCGCCATACCGAAATCGCCGTCAGCGTGACCTTCGTCGCCGAACTTCATCCGGGCACGGACGGCGGCTTCGCGGCGCCGGAGACCTTGAAACGCCTGCAACGCGAGCATCCATCGGTCACTGGACCAACCGCTGCCGAGGGGAAAATCGCCACGCCACCGTGACGCGTGGCCGGAAAACGGATCGGTGGAACAAACCCTCGTGGTCGCAGTTTACGGGACATGAATACGATGTCGTCCGAACCGCACGTCGCGACCGCTGCCGCCGTCTCTTCAGTCACGGGGTCGCATAAGGGTGAGTGTATGACCGAGCAAGCGGATCACGGCTCCCTGGTGGCCTCGATGACGGAGCAGCTGCCGCATCTTCGGCGCTACGCGATGGTGCTCTGTCGCCATCGCGATCAGGCCGACGATCTGGTCCAGGAAGCCCTTCTGCGCGCGATCGACCATCTGCACCAGTTCCGCCCGGGCACCAACCTGCGTGCGTGGCTGTTCACGATCCTGCGCAACGCCCATCTCAACAATTGCCGGCGCAACCAGCGTTACGGCGTCACGTCGATCGACGAGCGCCCGGCGGCTTTCGAACAACCGGCTCCCTCGGCTCAGGCGGATGTCGTGGCGCTCAAGGAACTCGAACGCTGCATGCTCGAGATCCCCGACGAGCAGCGCGAGGCGCTGCTGCTCGTCGTCGTCGAGGGTATGACTTACGAAGAGGCGGCCGAGGTGATGGAGGTGCCGATCGGCACCATCCGCTCGCGCGTCAGTCGCGCACGCCGCGCGCTCCTGCATCTCTTCGCCGCGCAGGAAGAGGCGAGCGAGCTCCAGGTCGCGGTCTGAGGCGGCAGGATTCGGCCGCATTAACGGATCGTTAGGCGTGCCGACGGCATCCTCCGACCAGTCGCCGGAGGACCCATGCCGAATTCTGTCCCCCTCGTTCTCATCGTCGAGGACTCCCAGTCCCTCGCGGAGATTTACAGCCATACACTACGCGGCGAGCAGGCGCGGGTGGTCCAGGCGGCGACCCTCGCCGCCGCACGCGCGGCGATCGCGACGGACCCGCCTGCGGTCGTGCTGCTCGACCTCCGGCTACCGGATGGCGACGGCGCCGACCTGCTGAAAGAGATCAAGCGGGCAGATCCGGACGCCGCGGTCATCGTCATCACCGCGCACGGCTCGATCAACGGTGCGGTCGACGCGATCCGCGGTGGTGCGGAAGATTTTCTGGTGAAGCCGTTCGCGACGCAGCGTCTGTTGACGACAGTGCGGAACAGTCTGGAGCGGCACCGCCTGTCCCGGCTGGTGCGCATCATGTCGCCGACCGGCGGCAGCGCGGATTTCGAGGGCTTCGTCGGTGCCGATGCGTCGATGCAGGCCGTGTACCGTATCGTCGAGCAGGCGGCGGCCAGCACCGCCACCGTTTTCGTCACCGGCGAGAGCGGTACCGGCAAGGAGGTCTGCGCCGAGGCGATCCACCGGCGCAGCAACCGGGCCCGCGGGCCCTTCGTGGCGATCAACTGCGCGGCCTTCCCGCACGACCTCATCGAAAGCGAGGTCTTCGGTCACACCAGAGGTGCCTTCACCGGCGCCACTTCTGACCGCGAAGGTGCCGCATCGCGCGCCGACGGCGGCACGCTGTTCCTCGACGAAATCTGCGACATGGACCTGACGTTGCAGACCCGCCTCCTCCGCTTCCTGCAGACCGGGTTCGTGCAGAAGGTCGGGAGCGACCGGCCCGAGCGCGTCGACGTGCGCTTCGTGTGCGCGACGAACCGCGACCCGATGGAGGAGGTGCGCGCGGGACGGTTCCGCGAGGACCTCTACTACAGGCTCCACGTGCTGCCGATCCACCTGCCGCCGCTGCGCGAGCGCGGCGACGATGCGGTGATCATCGCCCGCCATTTCCTCGGCTGCTTCTCGCGTGAGGAAGGCAAGCAGTTCCAGGGGTTCACCGCCGAGGCGGAAGCCCTGATCGCATCCTATGCGTGGCCGGGAAACGTCCGGCAGCTTCAGAACATGGTGCGCAACATCACCGTGCTGCACGACGGCGACCGCGTCGGTGCCGAACACCTGGCGCCGGTTCTCGAATCCGCGCAGCGCCGGCGACAGGACGGCCCGGCCGAAGAGAGCGAAGAGGAGATCCGGCCGCTCGACGACCTGGAACGCGAGGCGATCGAGCGTGCCATCTCGCTCTGCGACGGGAACATGACTCGCGCCGCGCAGCGGCTCGGGATCAGCGTCAAGACGATCTACCGCAAACGCGCCGCGTGGGGCGAGACGGCCGCCGCCTGACGGCTTGCCGCAGGGATGTCAGCGCTCGGAGCTGGGGTGCGGCCCCCTCGGGGACGCCGCGCTTCGGCTTCTCATGCGGCTTGCTGGAAGCGATCCGAGAGAATGACACAGGCGCGCTCGAAGGCTTGCGCGACTTCGTCCAGCAGGCCCGGAATGTCCGCTGCCGCACCGCCATCCGCCGCGGCCTCCAGAGCCGCCGCCGCCGCACCGAGCTTCACGCAGCAGAAGGTCGAGGCAGCCCCCTTCAGGGAATGAGCCTCGATCGCGAGCGTCGGCAGATCCCCCGCCGCCGCCGCGTTGCGCATCCGCGCAACGCGCGCCACGGTTTCGCTCCTGAACATCGTGAGGAAGCGGGCCGCATCGGCCTCGGAGCACGCTTCGATCAATTCGCCGACCAGAGCCGGATCGACATCCGGACAGCCGTCGGGCGCTGAAGCGGGCGTCGCGAGCCCGGCGGAATGCGCCTGGGCGACGGCCGCGAGAATCGCCCCGCGCAGGGCCGTCGCCGTGAAGGGCTTCGCCAGGAAGTCGTTCATCCCGGCAGCCAGGCAGGCTTCGCGGTCGTGGGCGAAGGCGTTCGCCGTGAGCGCGATGATCGGCACGTTGCGCATCGGTCCCGGCAGGGCGCGGATCGCGCGGGCGGCCGTCGGCCCGTCCATCTCCGGCATCCGCATATCCATCAGGACGGCGTCGTAGGACAGATCGCGCACCGCCTGGACCCCTTCCCAGCCGTTCCCGGCGACGTCGACGCGACAGCCGAACTTCTCCAGCATCGACGTCGCGACGAGCTGGTTCGTCGGATTGTCCTCGACCAGGAGGATCCGCAGGTGCTGGTTGATCTCCTGCTCGATCAGCGCCACCCGCTCCGGCTCGACGACCCGGTCGGGCGCACGCTCCAGCGGCAACTGGATGGTGAAGGCCGTTCCCCGGCCGGGCGTGGATTCGACGTCGATCGTGCCGCCCATCTTTGCCGTGAGGCGGCGCGAGATCGACAGGCCGAGGCCGGTGCCGCCCAGCGGCTCCCCCCCGGCTTCCGCCTGCGAGAAATCCTGGAACAGCTGGGGGATGACCTCCGCGGGAATGCCGATCCCGGTGTCGCGGACGACGAGACGGATGAGCGCGCGCCCGTCGCACTCCCCCGCGCAGCCCGCGTGTATCGAGACTTCGCCGGACTTCGTGAACTTGATCCCGTTGCCGGCGATGTTGAAGAGAATCTGACGGATCCGGCCCGGGTCGCCGATCAGCGCCCGCGGAACGTCGGGATCGATCGTCATGTGAAGGGCCAGGCCGCGCGCATCGGCTCGCGGCTGCAGGATGCCGACGCAGCTCTCCAGCAGCGGCTCCAACTCGAAGACCGTGTGTTCCATCTCGATCCGATCCGCGTCCAGCTTGGCCAGATCGAGGATGTCGTTGATCAGGTAGAGGAGATGGTCGGCGGAATCGCGCAGGATGCCCACATGGTGCCGCTGCTTCGCGTCGAGATCCATGTCGAGCAGCAGCCCGGACAGGCCGATCACGGCGTTCAGCGGGGTGCGGATCTCGTGGCTCATGGTCGCCAGGAACTTGGTGCGGACGCTGCCGGCGCGTTCCGCCTCCTCCTTCGCCATCCGAAGCTGGCGCTCGTATTCGCGGCGCAGCGTGATGTCGCGCAGATGCGCCGTGAACAGGATCTCGCCGTCGGCCTCGCCACGCGTCACCGCGAACTCGCAGGGAAACTCCGTCCCGTCGGCGCGGACGAGCGTCATCTCGAGGCGCCGGCTCAGGACCGCTTGCGCTCCCGTCAGCGCCACCGCGTCCTCACCGCCGCTTCGGCGGCGCGGCGGCAGGATCAGGTCGGCGAGGAAGCGGCCGGTCGCCGCGTCCCGCGGATAGCCGAAGATCCTCTCCGCAGCGGGATTGAACTCGATGACGCGGCCGCGGTGGTCGGTGGTGACCATCGCGTCCAGCGCCCCGTCCATGATGGAGCGCATGCGCGCCTCGCTAGTCTTCAGCGCGTCGATGACGAGGTGGCGGTCGGTGACGTCATTGATCGTCCCCGCCGTGCCGAGGACGTTCCCGTGACCGTCCAGCGTCAGACGCGCGAAGACCTCCACCCAGCGGTAGCCGCCGTCCTTGGTGAGATAGCGGATCTCGTGACGGCAATAGTCTTTCCGCCGCTCGACCAGCGGCTTGAAAAGTTCTGCGTTCAGCGCGCGATCGTCCGGGTAGACGAAGTCGAGGAAGCAGCAGCCGAGGCTGCTCTTCACGTCATAGCCCGTGATTTCCGTCCACGCCGGGTTCAGGAAGGTCCACAGGCCCGTCGCATCGGTCCTGAAGATCACCTCCTTCAGGTCGTCGACCAAGGTGCGGTAGCGGTGCTCGCCCTCCGCCAGTGCCTGGTTCGCGAGCGCCAGCCCCTGCTTCTTCTCGAAGATCTCAGCCTCGCGCCGGGCACGGCTGCCGAGTTCGCGCACGAGGAGCACCAGCAGCCCGACGAAGCAGACCGTTCCGATGCCGCCATAGGTGTGAAACGCCACCGTGTCGCCGCGGATCGGGGCCAGCAACTCTTCTACGGAGATGCCGACCGAAACGACCAGCGACGTCTCGTCCACCGCGCGATAGGCGTATATCCGCTCGATGCCGTCGATGACGCTGCGCGCACGGTACATCCCGGTCGCCGAGTGCTTCAATTCGTCGAAGAGCGGACTGTCCGCGATCCGACGCTCGTAGAGTTCGCCCATTCCGGTCGCATGGGCCCGGATATAGCCGTCCCGTCCGATCAGCGTGACCGCGCCGTCGCGGCCGATGTCGACCGAGGCGAAGAAGCGGGCGATGTAGTTGGGGTTGGCGGAGACGACCAGGACACCATCGAAGCTGCCGTCGGCCTTCTCGAGGCGGCGGCTGAGCTGGACCGACCACTGGCCGGAAACGCGGCCCAGAACCGGCTTGCTGATGAACAGGCCGCTATTTCCGTCGACATGCACGCGGAAATGCTCTCGGTCGCTGAGGTCGATGGGCTTCGCCGGCACGCCTAGGCTCGTATCCTTCAGCAGGCCGTCCGGATCGATGATCGCGATCTGCAGAGCCACCGGGTTGAGCAGGGGCGCCCTCCTGGTCCAGGCGCTCAGGTCGAAATCGCCGCCGCTCTTCTCATAGTCCGCCTTGATGAACAGGATCGTCTGGTCGAGGCCCTTGATGGCGCGCTCGGTCTGCTTTTCGAGAGCCATCGCCAGATTGCGAGCATCGCGCTGCGCCTGAACGATCGCGGCATCGCCGCGCTGGCCGAAATGCAGACTCGTGCCGCCCCAGAACAGCGTCAGGAGCAGCAGGCCCGTCGCACAGATCAGCCCCTGCGTCCAACGCACTTTCGACCGCATCCGGCCCATTCTCTACAGCCCATTCGGTTAAGATGCTCCACCCTGTCACTCAAACGTGAATGATTGGCTGCGACGGCACCGGGCCACTGGCCGAATCGACCGGACAGTTTGTCCGCTACTCGCATTCTGCAGTGCCCATCGGGCGTCGGAACGGCGGAGACGGTGGCTTTTGCGGCTGGCACTACCCTTGCGGATAGGGGTTCAACGCCCTTACCGGAGACATGCAGATGACGGCAGAGATCTTCACGCTGTCCGCCTATCGCGGGCAGGCGCCCAACGCCCGATCCGACGCCCGTGCCGACGACGGCCGAGCCGACGGCGCCGGCCGGCCGAGCGCCGCAGCGGCCGCGCGCGAACTGGCCACCGCCGCACGGGCACTGAGCGAGAGCCTGAGCAGCCTCGGCGCGCACGCCGCGGAAATCGCCGACCGCGCGCTGAAGATTCGTGGCGCCGCGACAGCGCTGACCGCCGGCACCACGAAGATGTGCGGCGCCCTCGACCGGCTGACGCACATCCCGCGTTCGCACCTCGGCTAGGACGGGATCGATGACGAAGACCCTGGTGGTGGACGACGACCGGCTGACCCGGACGATCACGGTGCATCTTCTCGGCCGCGACGGCCGGATCGTGACAGAGGCCTGCAACGGCCGCGAGGCGTTGCGCATGCTCGCCGTCGACACGGAGATCGACACCCTCGTCACCGACGTCCTGATGCCCGAGATGGACGGGCTCGAACTGATCCAGGCGGCCCGAAAGCTCAGGCCCGGACTCCGCATCGTCGCCATCTCGGGGGGTGGCAAGCGGGTTAAACTCGATCTCCTACCGGCCGCGCGGTCCCTCGGTGCCGATGCCAGCTTCCAGAAGCCGCTCAGTCAGGAAATGATCGACTTGGTGACCTGGCCTGCCTGAAAGTCTCGCCTGGCGCTACGCGCTGCAGCTGGCGCCGCCGAGGACGCAGAACTTGGCGCAGTGGCGATGGTTCAGCCGCACAGGTCCCGACGCCTCGGCCAGCGTGCGGCCGAGTTCGAAGGCGGCGTCGTAGGGCAGCAGCGTGCAGGCGACGACGGCCGGCGCGTCGGCGCCCTTGCGCTTCACGACCATGCGCGATCCCGCGCACATCACGTCGTTCGGCGACTTGTCGAGGATGCCCCAGCAGGCGGTGGTGATCTCCGGCACCACGGCCGCGGGATCCATCTCCGGGAACAGGACCAGCCGCGACGGATCGGCTGCGTCCACCGGGATGCCGTGCGCCGCGAATAGCCGGGCGAAGCCGGCGCGCGCCTCGTCCTGGCTCTCGCCCCACATGGTGCGGGCGGCCACCGAGAGGTCGAACCCGTTGCGCGACAGCCAGACCAGCCCGTCCAGCGTCGGCTGCCAGGTCGCGGGCCCGCGCTCCTCCTCGTGCCGCTCCGGCGTATGGTGGTCGAGCGAGACGCGGATCGTCAGCCGCGCACCCAGCCGCTGGTTCAGGTCGAGCAGCCGCCGCTTCAGCCGCGCCATCGGCCGCATGGCGTTGGTCAGCACCAGCGTGCGGTAGCCGCGCGACAGGCACTCCTCCATCATCCCCGGCATCTCGGGATTCATGAACGGCTCGCCGCCGGTGAAGCCGATCTCGCCCGTCCCCAGGCCGTCCGCCTCGATCTCGTCCAGGTACGTCGCCACCTCGGCGCGGGTGATGTAGACGAGGCGGTCGTTGCGCGGGCTCGATTCGATGTAGCAGTGCGCGCAGGTGATGTTGCAGAGCGTGCCGGTGTTGAACCACAGCGTATCGAGCCGGCGCAGCGCGACCTCCGCCCGCTCCTGCCCGTCGGCAGTGCGCAGGGGATCGCGGAACTTCGCCGCCTCGCGGGCGAGAAGCGACGGATCGATCGCGGAGGCGGTGGCGTGATGCATGAGCGGCCTTCGGCTGGCGGATCGTCATAAGATGTTAGCATGCCGATATGGTACGGGCATCGGACGGCGGACGATTACACTGTCTTCAACGGAGCGTCGAACGGAGGCGCGGCGAGCGGATGCTGTCCATCATCGTCCCCGTGCTCGACGAGGCGGCGACCATCGGAGCGGCCCTGGACCGCCTGGCGGCGCCACGGCGGAACGGCTGCGAGGTGATCGTCGCCGACGGCGGCAGCCGCGACGGCACGCCCGGGATCGCCGCGCCGCACTGCGACCAAGTGGTGATCGCCCCGCGCGGCCGCGCCTCGCAGATGAATGCCGGCGCCGCGGCCGCAGGTGGCGACGTCCTGCTTTTCCTGCACGCGGACACGCGGCTACCGGACGGCGCGCAGGATGCGATCGCCGAGGCGCTGGCCGATCCCGCGGCGCTCTGGGGCCGCTTCGACGTCACGATCGAGGACCGCCATCCGGCGCTGCCGCTGGTCGCAGCGATGATGAACCTGCGCTCGCGCCTGACCGGCATCGCGACCGGCGACCAGGCGATCTTCGTCCGGCGCGCCGCGTTCGACGGGGCCGGCCGCTTTCCCGACATCCCGCTGATGGAGGACATCGCGCTGTCCGCCCGCCTGCGGCGCATGGCACGCCCCGCCTGCCTGCGGCAGCGCGTGACGACCTCCGGCCGGCGCTGGGAGAAGCACGGCGTGCTGCGCACGATCCTGCTGATGTGGCGGCTGCGGCTCGCCTATGCGCTCGGCGCCGACCCGGCGGCCCTCGCCCGGCGCTACGGCTATGTGCCGCGCGATGGCTGAGCCCGCCGGCCCTGAACCAGTCGGCATCGCCGTCTTCGCGAAGGCGCCCGTCCCCGGCTACGCCAAGACCCGGCTGATCCCGGCGCTCGGCGCCGAGGGGGCGGCGGCCCTCCAGGGCCGCTTCATTTCCCGGACGGTGGCGACGGCGCTCGCGGCGGGGCTTGGCCCCGTCACGCTCTGGTGCGCGCCCGGCTGCACGCACCCGGCCTTCACGGCGCTTCGCGGCACGGTGGCGCTGCGGCGCCAAGCGGACGCCGACCTGGGATCGCGCATGGTGGCCGCCTTCGAGGCCGCGCCGGGGCCGCTGCTGCTGGTCGGCACCGACTGCCCCATCCTAACGCCGGAGCACCTGCGGTCCTGCGCCGCGGCACTCCGGGATCATGACGCCGTCTTCCTGCCGGTCGCGGACGGCGGCTACGTCCTCGTCGGCCTGCGCCGGCCGGTACCGGGCATCTTCACCGACATGACCTGGAGCACGCCCACGGTGATGGCGGAGACGCGCGCCCGCCTGCGCGATCTGCGCCTCTCGTGGACGGAGCCGGCGACGCTGTGGGACGTGGACGAGATCGGGGACCTCGACCGCTGCCGCAATCTCGGCCTGCTCTAGCAGCGATCAGGCAGATCCGTCGTCGCGAGCGCGGTCGCCGTTTCCGTGCCGAGATCGGACAGGACGCTGAAAGATCCGTCTGTTTCGAGCACGATCGCACCGGCATCCTCGACCCGCGTGACGCCTTCCGTGCGGAGCACCGACAATATCTCCTCCGTGGTCACCCGCTGCCGGCGCATCGCATCGCGCAGGTAGCGCCCCCGGTAGAGCAGCAGCGTCGGCTCGGCCTTGATCATCCCCTGGAACCGCTCGGAGCGGACCGACAGCCACGTGATCCCGTATTGCAGGCCGATCAGCAGCGCGAAGGCGAGGACCCCCTCGGCCAGCGACACGTCGGCGTTCAGCAGGACCGTCGCCAGGGTCGACCCGAGCGCCACCGTCACCACCAGGTCGAAGGCGTTCAGCTTGGACAGCGTGCGCTTGCCGGTCGCGCGCAGGAACGCCACCAGCGCCACATAGGCGAGCGAGCCGACGACGACCACGCGGAACAGATCGGACCAGCTGTCGAAGAACATCGGGGGGCGCCTTCTTCGTTTCGTGAACCTCGGAATCTGCCGCGGCGTCGCGGCACCTAACGCGTCCGTGCCGTCGACGGTTCACCGGTCCGCCCGGTTTCCGGCGCGTCCCCCCGTTGCCCTCCGCCGGACGACGGTCGCATACTGGCGAAAAGTACGGACATCGAGGGACGCCGCCATGCTCGCAGTGAAACCGCTGCACCCGGAATTCGTCGCCGAGATCGAGGGCGTCGACCTGCGCCGGCCGGTCGAGGCCGAGACGCTGTCGCAGATCGTCGCCGCACTCGACCGCTACGGCGTCGTCGTCTTCCACGACCAGCCGATCGACGACGAGCAGCAGCTCGCCTTCTCGCGCCTGTTCGGCGACCTGGAGATTTCCCGCGCGACGCTGCGGCCCGGCGCCAAGCTGCGCATCAACCAGCACATGTCGGACGTCTCCAACCTCGACGAGAACAACCGGGTGATGGAGGGCAGCGACTATCGGCGGATGAGCGGCCTCGCCAACCGGCTCTGGCACACCGACAGCTCGTTCAAGCGCGTGCCGGCGAAATATTCGATGCTGTCGGGCCGCGTCGTGCCGAGCGATGGCGGCGACACCGAGTTCTCCGACATGCGCGCCGTATACGCTTCTCTGCCAGAAAAGACCAAGGCGCAGATCGAAGACATGATCGCCGTCCACTCGATCTTCCATTCGCGCGCCACCATCGGCTTCACCGACTTCACGGCCGAGGAGCGCGCCGGCCTGCCGCCGGTGCAGCAGCGGCTGGTCCGCACGCATCCCGGCTCCGGCCGCAAGTCGCTCTACGTCGCCTCGCACGCCAGCGAGATCGTCGGCATGCCGGTCCCGGAGGGCCGCATGATGCTGCTCGACCTGATGGACATCGCGACGCGGCCGGAATTCGTCCATGCGCACAAGTGGCGCAAGGGCGACCTCGTCGTCTGGGACAATCGCTGCACGCTGCACCGCGCACGCCCGTTCGATCCGGCCGAACCGCGCGACATGCGCCGTACCACGGTGGCGGGCGATGGCCCGACCGTCGAACAGGCACTGGTCGCCTGAAGGAGTGCACGTGATGAACGCACCCGCACCCGCTGCCGCCAGCCCCTATCTCGCCGTCCGCGACGGTTGGCTCGCCCGACGCAGCGAGCCGGCGCTGGAGCCCGACCTGCCGATCGTCGACCCGCATCATCACCTGTGGGACCGGCCGCACTGGCGCTACATGCTCGACGACCTGCTGGCCGACACGAACCAGGGCCACAAGATCGTCGCCACCGTCTTCGTCCAGTGCCGGGCCTTCCATCGCGCCGGCGGACCCGAGGCGATGCGTCCGGTCGGCGAGACCGAATTCGTCGCCGGCGTCGCCGCGATGAGCGAGAGCGGCATCTACGGCCCGACAAGGGTCTGCGCCGGCATCGTCGGCCACGCCGACCTGCGCCTGGGCGAGGGCGTCCGGCCGGTGCTGGAGGCGCATGTCGCGGCCGGCGGCGGGCGCTTCCGCGGCATCCGCCACATCACCGCCTGGGATGCCGACGCGTCGCTGATGAACCCGGGCTACAACCCGCCGCGCCACCTGCTGGCCGACCCGGCCTTCCGCGCGGGCTTCGCCGAACTGGGCAGGCTGGGCCTCACCTTCGACGCCTGGCTCTACCACCCGCAGATCGACGACCTGACCGACCTCGCCGCCGCCTTCCCGGAGACGGGGATCGTGCTCGACCATGTCGGCGGGCCGATCGGCATCGGCGCCTATGCCGGCCGGCGCGACGCGGTCTTCGCCGACTGGTCCGCCGCGATCCGCCGCCTCGCAAAGCGGCCCAACGTGCATGTGAAGCTCGGCGGCATCGGCATGCGCATCAACGGCTTCGACTTCCACGAGCATGACGACCCTCCGTCGTCCGAGAGGCTTGCCGACGCGTGGCGGCCCTATATCGAGACCTGCATCGAGGCCTTCGGCGCCGACCGCTGCATGTTCGAGAGCAACTTCCCCGTCGACAAGGGCTCCGACGACTACGGCGTCTTCTGGAACGCCTGCAAGCTCCTGGCGAAAGATGCGAGCGCCGCGGAGAGGACCGCCCTGTTCAGCGCGACGGCGGCACGGTTCTACCG
>Ga0114916_1001223_pt1 | contig 15107 bp, 17 predicted proteins | sample MalvirAntarct_66_FD_83501 | JGI IMG/M metagenome (GOLD analysis project Ga0114916, IMG submission 83501) | Marine viral communities from the Global Malaspina Expedition - Malaspina viral metaG Antarct_66 | ecosystem: Environmental > Aquatic > Marine > Oceanic | place: West Anvers Island... | reverse complement strand
GTACGGATGTACTATTTTTTCAAAGGTATGTTAAGCCAGTCGAGATAAACAGAATTTAATGAGTTCATCGACAGATTCCGTAGGTTTTGTGGAGAATTCCCCGGTAGCCCTGTTCGCAAGAATGCAATTGAGCGAAACGGCATTATGACCTAAAAGCTGAGATAAGGCATAAATACCGGAAGTTTCCATTTCCAGATTCGTTAAAACGTACCCTTCATGATTAAAAGTGGCTAATTTTTCCATCAATTCCATTTGTGATGGTCTTAATCGTAGTTGGCGTTGCTGTGGGCCATAAAACCCCGTATTGGTTGCGGTAAAGCCTAATCGTATACGATTATCCTCGAATAATTTGGCTAAGTTTTTTGAATAGGAGAGCACATACGGTCGTGCCTTTTTGGAATTCCATGAGGTATGATGTATAAAAGCATCCTCCATTTCGGTAACATTTACATTAGAATGCTCATAAAAATGCAAGAGTCCGTCAAAACCAATGGCATATTCACTGATAAGAAACGTGTCTACCGGTATGTTCGTTTGTATAGCGCCACTTGTACCAATTCGTATAATATTTAATGAAGTATGTTCCTGTTTTAGGGTTCTGGTCTTAAAATCAATATTTACCAGGGCGTCTAACTCATTCAGTACAATATCGATGTTGTCCGTGCCGATACCAGTTGAAATAACAGTTAACCTTTTACCATTCAATTGTCCCGTATGGGTATGGAATTCCCGTTTCCCTTTTTTTATTTCGATAGTGTCAAAATGCCTGGAAACCTGATGCACCCTATCAGGATCACCTACAGTGATAATAGTGGTCGCAATATCTTCAGGTAATAAATTGAGGTGATATATACTGCTATCCTCATTGAGGATAAGCTCAGCAGGCTTTAATTGCATGCTATAATTTTAAAATTCGATTGGTGTCCGTATTAAAAAGGAAATTGTATTTTAATGCTCCCCCCAAATACACATCATTTTCTTGAATACAAGAATAATAACTGGTTTTGCCATCTAAAATTTCTTTTCCTTTTTTAGTTAAACGCACCGGATTTAGACTCGTAATCAGTGGTTTTAAGCGGGTTAGGGCACGTTCGTATTGTGTATCTGCAAATCCTAGGTTCCCTTGGTTTTTGAGTAGTACGTCCATATACTCCTTTTTGGATTTGGGCTTCCTGTCAATAGCCAATTGTAAAATGGTATTCTCCATCTCGTTCAAACCGTTCGCAATGCTAGGAAAACGCTTTAAGTGCGTTTTAACGGCATCACCTAAATAATCAAATTGAAAGTTTTTAAAATCTGATAGGTTCTCTAAGCGAATAGGATTATTGCTGCAATACAATTGCCACACATAATCGGCATACTCGGTATCATCTTGTGTTAAAACTTTTTTATTCTTATAAAGAGTCAGTAGCTGTTCGTCACTAAGCTCGTTTAAGCCGTACATTTTGTCGCTACCGTCTTCTTTGCCACTACACACCAACGATATTTGGGCATATTTTCTATGGGTCAACAACCAACTTATGACCGCTAGCATATTTACTTGACAAAAAAGATCATATTCGAACCAAAGAACGATATGATCTTGCTGTTTGTGATTACATAAAGACCTATATTCCTTTAAGGTCTTTTCTATAAACCAAGATTTTGAAACTTTATAGTTTTTATGAAGAAATTCGAAACGAGCTTTCCAAAATGTTTCTGTTCCGACGGTGGGCAATGTCTGTCCTTCACAAAGCATTTCACGCCATGTAATAACATCTCCGTCGAGGTTTAATTGTTGGAGTCGTTCGGTGAAAACATCTCCGTTGGTAATATGTAAGAGAGAACTCATACCAGGTTTGATTTAGTTTGATTAGAATAAAAATAATATTAATAACAACGTTATAAAATAATTTAACAGAAAACAAACAGAACTTTAAGTTTAAATTAATTATATGATTTATCCTCCTACACGCTTAACAGTGAAGCCTTTAACTTTTAAAAGGGACATGATTTTATCCCTGTAATCGCCCTGTATGATAATTTTATCATCCTTAAAACTACCGCCGACACTTAATTTGGTCTTCAGTTCCTTCGCTAGCTTTTTAAAATCTTCATCGGCTCCTGTATATCCTTCCAAAATGGTTATCGGTTTCCCTTTTCGTTTTTCATATTTGCAAATAATGGGGTCATCCTGCATCCAGATCTGATTTTCAGGTTCTTTTTCGACAGGGTTTTTCTCTGGTTCATGGTCGGGAAAAAGATTTTTTAACTGGTCTTTTAGGTCCATAATATTTATTTTTTTATCAGCCCTAATTCAATCAGACGTTCATGTAAAAATTCACCTGCCGTGATATCGGTATAAAACTTTGGATGTTTCTCGTCAATACAGTTTTCCAAACAATTCAAAGGCATTTCACTTACCGGATGCATGAAAAATGGTACGGAATACCGAGAAGTGCCCCATAGCTCTTTTGGTGGATTCACCACTTGGTGAATGGTCGATAATAACTTGTTATTGGTCAATCGTGAAAGCATATCACCTACATTGATCATCAATTGATCAGGTTTTGCAATGGCATCGACCCATTCGCCTTCGTGATTTTTAACCTGTAGGCCTTTACCATGAGCGCCCATTAACAAGGTAATTAAATTTATATCACCATGTGCCGCTGCCCTTACCGCATTTTTAGGTTCTGAGGTGATAGGTGGGTAGTGAATGGGGCGTAGGATAGAGTTCCCGTTTTTTATAAAATCATCAAAATAGAACTCATCCAAATTTAAGTGTAAGGCCAATGCCCGTAATACATATTTGGCCGTTTTCTCCAGCATTTTATACGTTTCCTTTCCGACCGAATTGAATTCGGGAAGTTCTTTTACAATAACATTGGCGGGATATTCTTTTTCTAATCGGTCATTGTCCTCAACATATTGACCAAAGTGCCAAAACTCCTTTAAATCACCTTCTTTGCGCCCTTTGGCATGCTCTTTTCCAAAAGAGGTATAACCTCGTTGGCCTCCAATACCTTCTATTTGATAGCCATCTTTCACCGCTTCCGGTAAATCAAAGAATTTTTTGATTTCCGAATATAAAGATTCGACCAATTCATCAGAAAGAAAATGTCCGCCTAAAGCTACAAAGCCGATTTCTTCAAACGCCTTCCCGATCTCATCAATAAATTTTTGCTTTCTTTTGGGGTCTTCCGAAAGAAAATCAGACAAATCAACACTAGGTACCAAGCTCATAATTTTATGGAATTTTTGTAAAATTAATAATTCTTGCGGATTTCCAAGCTGTGTTATAAATGTTAGTTGCTGAAAGCATTTTTGTTACATTTATATTTTATTAATAAAATACATCGTATCGATGAATTATAAGCAGTTTCAAGTTGCTGGCGATCATAAGTTAAAGCTTTATAAATCAATGCTTCTCCCTCGCATGATCGAGGAGAAAATGCTAATACTTTTACGACAGGGTAAAATATCCAAATGGTTTAGTGGTATTGGACAGGAGGCCATATCGGTAGGGGTCACCGCTGCCTTACAACGGGACGAATATATTTTGCCGATGCATAGAAACTTGGGCGTTTTCACGACAAGGCAAATTCCATTATATCGACTTTTTTCTCAGTGGCAAGGGAAGGCCAGCGGATTTACCCAAGGGCGTGACCGTAGTTTTCATTTTGGCACCCAAGATTATAGGATTATAGGGATGATTTCCCATTTAGGTCCGCAATTAGGGGTGGCAGATGGTATTGCCTTGGCACATACATTACGGAACGAACATAACGTGACGGCAGTGTTTACCGGCGAAGGGGCTACCAGTGAGGGAGATTTTCATGAAGCATTGAATGTCGCCTCTGTCTGGGATTTACCGGTGTTGTTCTGTATCGAGAACAACGGTTATGGGTTATCGACACCCACTAACGAGCAATATAAATGTATCAACCTCGCAGATAAAGGAATCGGCTATGGAATGGAATCGCATATCGTCGATGGTAACAATATTCTAGAAGTCTATACGAAAGTATCGGAATTGGCAGCGGACATGCGTACGAATCCAAGGCCGGTATTATTGGAGTTTAAGACCTTTCGCATGCGTGGGCACGAAGAGGCAAGTGGAACCAAGTATGTACCCCAAGAACTTTTGGACACGTGGGCGGCCAAAGATCCTTTGGCGAATTTTACCACCTATTTAATAGAGGAAAATATTTTAACGGAGGCGTTGATCGAAGTACTTAAAATTGAAATTCAAGCTCAAATTGATGAACACCTGCAAATAGCCTTCACCGAAGACAACATCGTACCTATTGAAAGTAAAGAATTAAGTGAGGTATATCAAAATTTTGAATACAAAAAGGTTAAACCAAGTAAGCATACTACAAATATTCGAATGGTAGATGCCATTTCAGATGGTTTACGGCAGTCGATGCAAAAGCACGACAACCTGGTGATCATGGGGCAAGATATCGCTGAATATGGTGGGGTATTTAAGATTACCGAGGGTTTCATGGATGTTTTTGGTAAAGGTCGTGTTCGTAATACGCCCATATGTGAGTCTGCTATTGTTTCCGCCGCCATGGGACTTTCCATCAATGGTATGAAAGCGGTCATGGAAATGCAATTTGCCGATTTTGCAAGTAGTGGATTTAATCCCATAGTCAACTATTTGGCGAAAAGCTTTTACCGGTGGGGTGAAAAGGCGGATGTCGTGATTCGTATGCCCTGTGGTGGTGGCGTGGCTGCAGGTCCGTTCCACTCTCAAACCAACGAGGCTTGGTTTACAAAAACTCCAGGGTTAAAAGTGGTGTACCCGGCATTTCCATATGATGCTAAAGGTTTGTTGGCCACGGCCATTGACGACCCTAATCCCGTGCTATTCTTTGAGCACAAGGGCTTGTACAGAAGTATGTATCAAGAGGTTCCCGAAGATTATTATACCCTGCCTTTCGGTAAGGCACGCCTTATAAAGGAGGGGTCTCAGATAACAATTGTTAGCTACGGGGCAGGAATTCATTGGGCTTTGGAAACTCTGAAAGGGCATCCGACCATAAAAGCGGATCTACTCGATTTAAGAACCTTGCAGCCTTTGGATATAACAGCAGTATGCTCCTCCGTAAAAAAAACCGGTAAACTCATTATACTACAAGAAGACAGTCTTTTCGGTGGAATTGCAAGTGACATTTCGGCCATGGTCATGGAAAACTGCTTTGAATACCTCGATGGCCCGATCAAAAGAGTCGGTAGTTTGGAGACTCCTATACCTTTTAATTCAAAATTAGAACAGCAGTATCTTGCCAAGTCCCGGTTTGAAGCCGATTTATTGGAACTTATCGCCTATTAGGGATACCCGTTAACAATTTTGTTAAAAGAGCCCATATGTGAACTTCTTTGGCTGCACCTTTGTGTTGTTGCAATTTGGATGAAGTGGATTTTTATCCATCCAAAAGGTAGCAATTAACGTATATAGATCAAACCTAAATAAATTTACTTATGAAAAAAATGATTTGGCTTTTTAGCATCGTTCTGTTAGTATCCTCATGCTCAATATCTAAGGATGCGCGTGGGAAGCGGAACCTACTTAGCGGTACTTGGACATTGAATAACGTTGCTTTTGAAGGCAATACGGGCAATGTGAAAGCAGTTTTGTTCAACGATGTTGAAGATATTTGTCTGGAAGGTAGTGAATGGTTCTTTCGTGATAATAACAGCACGGGAAGGTATACAATTGATCAATCGACCTACTGTAACGGCGGAGATCGATATATAAGATGGTCTGTTGTAGAGCGGGAAGAAAATTATACAAGTCAGCTGCAGTTCAAGTTTATCAACGAGAAAAACCAGGATATTTCTGGGGGTGCCGGTTACCGATTAAATATCGAAAACCTAACGGAATATGCCATGACATTAAAATCGAATGTGATGGTCGATGGTGCGCCTATCAACGTAGTCTATGAATTCAGTAAAAAATAAAACCGACTTAAAAATTAAAACAAAGTATATGAAAACAATGATATTACGTAAAACAAGTTACATAATCGCTCTGGCCATGGTCATGAGCTGTAGTACTGTTAAAAATGCAAATAAGACTCAAAAAGGTGCCGTGATCGGTGCATCAGGTGGTGCCGTTATCGGCGGTGTATTAGGAAATAACGTAGGTAGTGGTAATAATACCGCCCTGGGTGCTATTTTAGGTGCGGCCATTGGTGGTGCTGCAGGCGGCTATATCGGTAATAGAATGGACCGACAGGCAGAAAGAATCGAGGAAGAGATTCCTGGTGCAGAGGTAAAACGAGTGGGTGAAGGTATTAATGTTACTTTCAATGAAGATGCAGGTGTTTATTTCGATACGAACAAATCAAATGTTCAAGGTACATCAGCTGCTACTTTAGATAAACTAGTAGGTATTTTTAAGGAATATCCTCAATCGAATATTTTGGTAGAAGGGCATACGGATAGTGCCGGTGCAGAGGAGTATAACCTGAATTTATCCAGGCAACGAGCGGAATCAGTTACGAATTACTTGGTTAGCAAAGGTATCGATGCCAGTCGTTTTGATACAAAGTGGTACGGTGAAGCACAACCTGTGGGAGATAATACTACCACGGCTGGAAAAGCTAAAAATAGACGTGTCGAATTAGCAATTGTTGCAAGTGAATCATTAAAGCAAGAAGCAAAGACACAGACCAATTAATTGATTTTTATTTTTTGCTAACGAGTTAAAATTAAACCCTGCATATGCAGGGTTTTTTTGTTTATTGATGTACCTTCAACAAGGTGAACGAGCATCAAGTACTTATCATAGGTGGGGGATTGGCGGGACTTACAGCTGCTATCCATTTGGTAATGGAAGGACTAGATGTAGCGGTGTTCGAACAACAAACCTACCCGCACCATAAGGTTTGTGGGGAATATGTATCGAAGGAAATTACCCCATATTTAGAACAATTAGGGATCGATTTAAAAAGTGTCGGTGCGGTCGACATCAATCAATTTCAAATATCAAATGTCGAAGGGTATGCAGTGCATACAGATTTGCCTCTGGGGGGATGGGGCATCAGTAGATATGCTTTTGACCAGCTTCTTTATCATAGGGCGAAAGCGCTAGGTGTTCGGTTTTATTTTGAAAAGGTAAAGCAAGTGGACTACCAAAACGACTTATTTACAATCTTCGCCAACAATTCTACGTATACCTCAAAAGTTGTCTTGGGTGCTTATGGGAAACGTTCGATTTTGGATAAAAAAATGGAGCGCGACTTTAGCATGAAAAAACAAGCGTGGTTAGCGGTTAAAATGCACTATCGATATCCGGAATTTCCAGAGCACCTAGTGGGTCTTCATAATTTTGAAGGTGGATATGCGGGGCTTTCAAAAACCGAATCTGGAGCGGTCAATTTTTGCTACTTGGCACATTATCCAAGTTTTAAAAAGTATAGGGATATTGAGGTTTTTAACAACGAGGTAGCGGCACAAAATCCATTTTTAAGGACGTTCTTATCGGTCGCACGGCCCATTTTTGATCAACCGATGACCATAGCCCAAATCTCCTTCGACAAGAAAGATGCAGTAGTTAATCATGTATTGATGTGCGGTGATACGGCGGGACTCATTCATCCTTTATGCGGAAATGGTATGGCCATGGCGATCCATAGTGCTAAAATAGCATCAGAACTCGTTTTAAGGTTCCTGCAAAACGAAAATTATTCACGCCTAAATTTAGAAAAAGATTATAGAAAGGCTTGGGTGAAAACTTTTGGAAAGCGCTTGTGGTTCGGTAGAAAATTACAAGGTATCTTACTGAATAAATCATTGGTATCGGTCGGCATTCGAAGCATTGGAAAATCGAGCAGGCTATTAAAATATATTATTAGTAGAACACATGGCAAATTAATATCCTAAATGGTAGATTTTACACATAGAAGTTCAGGAGTTGAGATCATGGATACCTTTTCGGGAACCACAGACGAATTGGCCACGATATTGAATGATATCAATAGCGTTAACAAACTACTTGGTGGCTATGGGATCACTTTAAGTGCCGTATTTACGTTGCTTACCCTTAAAAAGAAAGAATCGTATACGATTTTAGATATGGGATGTGCCGAAGGAAGCATGTTACGGAAGGTAGCTTTAGAGGCCAGAAAGCGTTCCATAAAGGTTCATCTTATTGGGTTGGACTTCAATCCGAAAGCCTTGGAATTAGCCGCCCGCTATTCTGCGGAGTTTCCTGAAATCAAGTATATGCAAGCTGATATTTTGACGGCTGATTTCTCCGATATACCGATAGATGTGGTAATGACCACTTTGACTTTGCACCATTTCGATGATTCGGGTGTTGTGCAGTTTGTCAACAAGTTTAATGACCTGGCAAAACTTGGGGTGGTCATCAACGATTTAGAAAGAAGTCCGATCGCCTATTATTTGTTTCAGGTATTTAGCTTCTTTTTCATAAAGACTGAAATTGCCAAGAAAGACGGATTGTTATCGATTCGAAGGGCTTTTAAAAAGAAGGAATTAATGGGATATGCAGGCCATGTAAAGAATGCGACGCACCATATTCAATGGAAATGGGCCTTTAGATATGTTTGGGTTTTAAAAAAGAAGTAGTAGATTGAAGGTTAAGAATGGCTATGAATCACACAAGAATTGTTAGTGTTACCAAAGAATTACCTGCATATTTTAGATATACCAAGGATATCGTTCCCTTGGTTGAACTTTGGTTAGGCGGGCAAGAGGAGCGATTTCGACGTAAGGTGATTAAGATTTTTGAAGGGGCTGCCGTTGATAAACGCTATTCCATTATGCCACCCGAAGAGGTGTTTATAGCTACTTCTTTTGAAGATAAAAATGCTATTTATGCGGAGGAGGCCAAACGGATGGGGGCAAACGTGCTCGGTAACGCCTTGGGGAAATCAAATTGGAAGGCCGATTCGATTGATTACATTATCACGGTTAGCTGCACGGGTATCATGATTCCCTCCTTGGATGCCTTTCTTATCAACGCATTAGGCATGCGGCAAGATGTAGTGCGCCTTCCGGTGACTGAAATGGGTTGTGCCGCTGGAGTTTCGGGACTCATTTATGCCCATAATTTTTTAAAATCCAATCCCGGTAAAAGAATCGCCCTGGTATCCGTAGAGAGTCCGACAGCGACATTTCAGCTGAACGATTATTCGATGGCGAATATGGTCAGTGCTGCCATATTCGGGGATGGGGCTGCCTGTGTGCTATTATCTTCCGAGGAAGATGCCGTTGGACCTAAGATTTTAGGGGAGGAGATGTATCATTTTAAGGATGCCACACAAATGATGGGTTTCGATTTGACCAATCATGGTTTAAAGATGATTCTGGATCCGGCCGTGCCCGAGACGATATCGGATCATTTTGCCAATATCGTTCATCCATTTTTAGAGAAATATGGTAGTGATATCCATAAGGTCGACCATTTGATATTTCACCCGGGGGGAAGGAAAATTGTACAAACGGTGGAGTCTTTGTTTGGAGCCCTGGGCAAAAATATTGAAGATACACGCGAGGTGTTACGTTTGTATGGGAACATGAGCAGTGCAACCGTTTTATACGTTTTAGAGCGTTTTTTGGAAAAAGATATTAAAAAAGGGGAACAAGGTCTTATTTTAAGTTTCGGACCGGGATTTTCGGCACAACGGGTATTGATTGAATGGTAGTTAAGCGGGTATTTATGGAGCATAAGTTTTGGGCTTTGATTTTAGGGGGTAGTAGCGGGTTGGGACTTGCGACTGCAAAGAAGCTTGCGCAGCACGGATTTCATATCGTGATTTTACATCGTGATAGGCGTACCGATTTGGATGACATCGATAAATCGTTCGCAGAGATTCGTGCCTACGGAAATCAATTACTGACCTATAATGTAGATGTATTGAATAGCGATAAACGAGCTTCTGTTATTTCAGAAATTAAGAATAAGCTACCACAGGGACATCGAATCAAAATCTTGGTACATAGTATTGCGAAGGGGACCTTAAAGCCTATGAATGGCGAAGGGAAATCAACCCTCACGAATACCGATTTTAGAATAACCTTCGATGCCATGGCGTTGAGTTTATACGATTGGACAAAGGCTTTGGTAGAAGCAGCGCTATTTGCCTCCGATACCCGAGTAATTTCATTTACTAGTGAGGGCAATACCAAGGCATTACCCAATTACGGTGCTGTCTCCGTGGCAAAAGTAGCCTTGGAGGCCTTGACGCGAAGTATTGCCTTAGAATTTGCACCGCTAGGTATCAAAGCGAATTGCATTCAAGCCGGAATTACCATGACAAAATCATTGGCTATGATTCCCGGGTATAAAAAAATTATAGAACATGCGTTAGGGCGAAATCCCAATAAACGTTTAACAACACCTGAGGACGTTGCAAATGCGGTGTATCTGTTAACGACCGATGAGGCAAAATGGATTACGGGAACCGTCATTAAAGTAGATGGCGGTGAAAGCTTGACATAAAAAAGGACTATGACGAAACCCTTCTATCAGTGGATTATCAATGAACTGCCATATACCGATCCATTTCTGTTCGTGGATGCTATTTCGCATATCGATACGAAGGGGGTCGAAGGAAGTTACACATTCGGTGCCGATTCGGACTTTTATAAGGGACATTTTAAGGAACGCCCTGTGACACCAGGTGTTATTTTAACGGAATGTTGTGCGCAAATAGGACTTGTTTGCTTCGGTATATACCTTCTGGGCAACGATGCTTCGTTTAAGGATATAAAAATTGGCATGAGCAGTTCGCAGATGGACTTCTTGCTACCCGTGCTCCCTGGGGAGTCTGTTCGGGTCGTTTCCGAACTCGTCTATTACCGATTTCAGAAATTAAAATGCGATGTAAAAATGTATAACGAAGAGAACAAATTGGTCTGTAAGGGTACCTTAGCGGGCATGATAGGGACAAACCATGAATAGACGCGTCGTAATCACTGGTTTAGGGGTGTGTGCACCGAATGGTGTGGGACTCACTGATTTTACCCAATCCCTATTGGAAGGTAAAAGCGGCATACGGCACCAACCTGCTTTGGAAAGACTGGGATTTGGCTGTCAAATTGCTGGGGAGCCGTTGGTAAGGGATAATCAGGTCGACCGCTATTTTACACCTCTTGAAAGACGGGGATTGAACGCGTCGGGAATTGTATATGGTGTTATCGCCGGCGTAGATGCGTGGTATGATGCCGGTTTGGAAAAGAATGTTTCAGATGAACCTTGCTGGGAACAGGGGATTATTTTTGGAACGGGAATTTTAGGTGTGGATAAATTTCGAGAGGCGATCCACCTAATTGATGATGGAGATGTTCGCCGTTTGGGAAGCACCTCTGTCATACAGACCATGGCCAGCGGTATCAGCGCGTATTTAGGCGGACAATTAGGTTGTGGTAATCAAGTTACCACCAATTCCGCTGCTTGTACCACGGGAACCGAAGGAATACTGATGGCTTATGAACGTATTCGTCAGGGGAAGGCAGAAATTATGCTTACCGGTAGTTGTAGTGATAGCGGCCCATATGTATGGGGTGGCTTCGATGCCATGCGAATCTTACCCCGAGACTATAATGATCGGCCTGCTATAGCGAGTAGGCCCATGAGTGCTTCGGCCAGCGGATTTATTCCAGGCAGTGGGGCAGGGGCCCTTGTTTTGGAATCCTTGGAAAGTGCACAAAAACGTGGTGCTCGTATATACGCCGAAATCGTAGGGGGTGAAATTAATAGTGGCGGACAAGTGGGTGAAGGGTCGATGACGGCACCGAATAGTAAGGCTGTTCAACGATGTATTCAAAAAGCGCTAAGTAATTCACATATAAAAGCTTCGGACATCGATGTCATCAATGGTCATCTGACGGCCACTTCAAAAGATGCCTTGGAAATAGAGAATTGGAGCAAGGCACTGGAACGTTCGGGAACTGATTTTCCGTATATCAATTCATTCAAAGGTTCTGTAGGGCATTGCTTGGCCGCCGCTGGTAGTATTGAAAGTGTGGCTACGGTATTACAGTTCAAGGAAGGAGCGGTCTTTAAGAACGTGAATTGTGAGGACCTTCATTCGGATATTACACGAGTCATATCCGAGGCGTCTATTCCGCGAGAAACGGTACGCCATAGCCCCACGTATATCGCGAAGGCAAGTTTTGGTTTTGGAGATGTGAATGCTTGTGTTATTTTTAAATCCTACGAGGAATCGGTCGGTAATATCAATTAATTTTAAGGACACCCTAGGGTACTAATCAAATAGAATGCTAAAAGAAGAAAAATATCAAAAGTTAAAAGATATCATTAAAATATATCTTCCCGAAGATGTAACGGTTGACGATATCGATCAAGACAGTCATTTTTTAAATGACTTAAATATCAACTCGGCGAATTTGGTCGACATTGTGTTGGATGTGGAAGATGCCTTCGATATCCGTTTGGAAAATGACGACATGGATCAAATGCAGACCGTCAACGATGCCATGGCCATCATCGATACCAAGTTAGAGAAGGTTTAGATCAGGTCCTGAGAATAAACTTAAATGATTTCCTCGCTATCCTGCTTTATAAGAATGGAAGCTACGATACCGGACACTAATGAAACTGAAATTACTGTTAACGATACCCATTCAGGTAATTCCAGATAGTGGGAGAATAACATTTTTAATCCGACAAATGAGAGTATGACAACAAGACTATAGTTGATATACCTGAATTTTTCTATCATTCTTGAAACTAAAAAGTACATGGAACGTAGGCCTAGAATAGCCAAGATATTCGAGCTAAATACGATAAATGGATCTGCCGTGATAGCCAAAATAGCCGGAATACTATCCAAGGCGAAAAGGATATCGGTCAGTTCGATAACGATCAATGCAACAAATAGGGGCGTAGCCGCCCTGACTCCCATTCGCTTTACAAAAAAATTATGTCCATGCAATGCTACCGTCACAGGATATATCTTTTTAATTTGCTTAAAAATAAAGGATTTTTTAGGGTCGAAATCCTCATCATCGCCCTTCAACATTTTATAGGCAGTATACAGCAGGAAGATTCCAAATATATAAATGATCCATTCGAATTTTGTAATCAGGGCCACCCCGAAAAGAATCATTAAGGCCCTAAAAACAATAGCTCCTAAAATCCCCCAAAATAAAACTCTATGTTGGTATAACGGTGGTATTTTGAAGGAGGCGAATATGACCGCAATCACAAAAACATTATCGATACTTAACGATAGTTCGATCAAGTAGCCTGTAATGTATTTTAATACGGCATTGTTAGGGGTCAGTCCGGTAGGGTTTTCTATAATTTCCGCATTGAACAACCAATAGATAACACCACTAAAGCTAAGTGCCACGGTAATCCATATAGCGGTCCAAATACCAGCTTCCTTCGATTTTATAACATGCTCGTTCTTGTGAAACACACCAAGGTCTAAAGCAAGGAACAAGAGTACAAATGCAATAAAAATAATCCAGACTATCATATGCCAATTTTGAAGGAGCAAAGGTATATAATTTTGACCTTTCCTAATTTAATTTATTGAAATCTTAGCGAAGAAAACTCTTTGTTATATTCATCATTTTTTCAACGGATACGGTCAATCAAATAGGTTGCTTACCTGTAATTTTAAGAAAATTGCTAACGGAAAACAGAAAATGACAGTACAAGAACAACGAGAACTACAAAAGAAAGCACCGACCGATTACGAAATCTTTCCTTTATTAAAACATCGGTATAGTCCGAGAATTTTTAGGGACCAGGAGCTGACGACCAACGAGATGCAACGATTGTTCGAAGCCGCGAGGTGGTCGGCCAGTTCAAACAATTGGCAACCGTGGCGATTTATCTACGCACATAAGGGGTCTGAGGCCTATGATAAGATAGTCGAATGTTTGGGCGAATTCAATCAATCATGGGCATCCAACGCTCCGGTTTTGATGTTGACCGCTTACAAAGAGCTTAATCCGGAAGGAAAAGAAAATTTTCATGCCTTACATGATTTAGGTATGTGCTTGGGCACGATGTCGGTACAAGCGGAACATATGGGCATCGCTTTGCATCATATGGCAGGTTTAGATTGGCAAAAAGCTCAGAAAATGTTCAATGTCCCCGAAGGATATCACATTACGACCGCTGTTTCCATTGGATATTATGGTGGTAGTATCGAGGATTTACCGGAAGACTTAAGGGATATGGAAAGTGCGACCCGTGAACGTATGGAACAAGATGAATTCGCTTTCAAAAATGGTTGGAAAAAGACCTAGGGCATGGTAATTCACTAGTGATCAGCATGGCTCGAATGCGGTGGGCCATGAGGCATGGTAAATTGAAATAATAACTCATAGCGTTAGGATAAAACGACTGATTTTATCGGTCAACAACATTTTAAATTTCGATTTATGGAGGAGTGGGAATTATGTATTATTTTTCTAACAGAACAGACGATGAAATGAAAAAATCAACCTTTTTAGGGGGCATTTTGCTATGCTTGCTAATGGGCATACAGAGTGGCTACGCCCAAGATTCGGCGGCACTGAAAACGAAGGTCAAGCAACGACTGCTGTTGAATCAGTTTGAGTCCGATTATGTGCTGACGGCTTCCGAACGCATTGCCTTAAGGCAAAGTCGTTTGGCGCATCAGTATCGAACGAAGGAAATTTTGGATACCCTGGACATTTCCGATAGAAAAAGGAACAAATTGATGAGGGAATTAAAGCGGAACCCTTTTTCTGAATATATTCAGGATGTCATCGCCGATAAAACCAAGTCAGAGAAAAATTTAGAAGAATAAATAGCAATGAAAAAAAAATGCAGTCTAATGAGACTGCATTTTTCCTTTTTTCCGTTCTAGTTGTCGCTGTAAGTCATCGATAGAGGAAGCTATTGCAGCCTCAAAACTACCCGATGAAGATTGCGCAAATAGGCGTGGCCCAGGAGCGCTTAAACGTATATTGCATATCATACCAGAATCTGGAGAAGATGTATTTTCCTTTTTGAAAAAAACATCCGAACGCACTATAAAATCATACTTGTCCAATAATTTCTCTAATTTTTGGGCGGCCATAATCTCTAGTCGATTACTGGCTTTTACATCGTCATATATAAAATTGATATTCATAGG
>Ga0114916_1001222_pt1 | contig 15108 bp, 11 predicted proteins | sample MalvirAntarct_66_FD_83501 | JGI IMG/M metagenome (GOLD analysis project Ga0114916, IMG submission 83501) | Marine viral communities from the Global Malaspina Expedition - Malaspina viral metaG Antarct_66 | ecosystem: Environmental > Aquatic > Marine > Oceanic | place: West Anvers Island... | reverse complement strand
TTTTTGAAATGACTTCAACTAATGTGTTTCAAACAACCTGTTTTTCAATTACTCTCTTCCAAATTATTAATAAATAGATGGGTTTTTGATCCTTGTAATCGATTATATTCACTTGAACTTCGTATTCCTTTAGCTCGAACCGTTGACCGAAGCATTATGACAACGAGCTGATGTATTCAGACATTGTAAAGATGTATACAAACATCGCGTAGGCTCGACTTGGACAATGAATGGAAGCGCCTAAACAGTGAGTTGAAGCATCTGAAGATTGAATGGAGAAGCATGATCAACGAACGGACGCAACCGTACTTCAAACGGATGAACTTGAACATTAAATGGAGCCATTGCGACATTTAACGGAAGTACTCAAACAATGAACGGAAGCTTTATTACATCGAACGGAAGCAATTGAACATCGAACGGATCTTTAGTGATAACGGGTGTTTTGATATCTTTTATAAGTAAAAAGTTGTCGTAAAACGTTCCAAAGCTATAGAATACGAGATTCGGTTAATATTAATGGATATTATACAGTTTTAGATTAGCTTCAAGCAGGTTTTTTCATGAATTAACCTCAAAATTGCAGATTTTAATCTTACTAGTGAATCACGGATAGATACCATTCAATCAATATTTTTAACATTTCATTGTTTCAACGTGTTGAATTAACGTCTGTTAACACTTTCTGGCACGATTTAGGAATTTAGAAGGAGGAATGTTTAACCGTTTGTATGAGAATGGTTGATAAGTTCCAAAGTGGAATGCCTCACCATTTTAAATCAAACACAATCTTATTTATTATGCAAAATAGAGTAAAGAATAAATTGCAAATGTACCAAGCGGTACGTCGAGTTCTACAGAGTAATAATGAAAAATGGAACGGTCTTACGGCATTTCAAAATGCAGTTATACAATTTAGTCAAAAAGTTACGGAGCTGGAAAGCCTTACTTACAAAAAGTCAAAAGCACTTGTTGGGATAAAATCCACACGAGACCGCAAACGAGAAGAGGTTACAGATATGGCTCTTAGGGTTTCGAATTGTTTGTATGCGTATGCCTCTCACCTTTTAGATGAAAAACTTAAAGCTGAAGTGAAATATTCACCAACAAAACTTAAGTATGCACCAATAGCAACCTTTTTGCAGATTGTAAATGGTTTAATCAATCATGCTAATGATCATGTTGAAGAGTTGGAGGATTATGGTATAAATCAGGAATTTATCGAAGATATGACTTTAACATATATGGAGTTTGTAGAAATTGCAAACCTACCGCGTCAGGCAGTTATCTCTAGAAAAGTTTTGTCTCACAATATAAAAGCTACTATTTCAGATATCGATGATGTTTTGAAAGATCAGTTAGACAAGTTGATTATAATATTCACCAATGATGCCCCTTCATTTGTGTTTACTTACGATAGCGCACGTACAATTATCGACAGACCTGCCACATACCGTTCTAGAAAGGAAAAGAATGAGAATAGTGTAGACGAGAAGGAATTTCCTACTGATCAAGGTGATAGTAGTCCCTAGTTGATTAGAGGTGCTGCGTATATGTTGTTTTTGTTTTTCATAACTGCAAGAGCTCCGTGTTTAAAGTGAATGCTTTGGATGCGGAGCTTTTTGAATATCAGAATATTGAATGCGTACGTTTAATATCTGATGGGGGATCCTCAGGTTTTATCATTGACGGGTTCAAAAATGTTTAAATCCACGGTTCGTTTATCTTGGGTTCTAATTTAGCTTTGAAAAATTCAATTTGATATACGTAGAGTCTAAAATTTCTCTCCTAATCAACCCCAATAAGCTCCCCGTCACCTGTATTTTCAACCTCAATGGAGTTCGGAACTCCTGTATAAAGGATATCTCCATTTCTTTTGATTGTTGCATTGAAATCTGTTCCGTCCGCATTAACAACCATGTTGCCTCCAGTGTTTGAAAAGACTTTTAAATCATTTGCCACTTTAAGGTCTGTAGTATTACAAAAACTATTGGTGCTGCAATTTAAGAAAGCCGTGAGAGTCGTACCGTGAAGTGTAAAGTCTCCCCAACCGTGAGTGATTGCTGCACTCATGTAGCTGTTTTCTACTGTGAGCTCAACAGGACCTGCCCCATCTCTTATCACAAGACGCAATTCTCCAGATTTCAAAGTATCTTGATTCGTTAGCTTTTCTGCTCCTTCAAAATGAATATACTTGATTTCTTTTACGTGAATAAAAGCTTTTACTTTTTTCTTGTAGCTTCTTAAAAAGTTGCATTTATTGTTATTTCTAACCTCAAGTTTGTCATCATAGTTCAAGTATTCAATATGGTTTAATAGGTTCTTTCCACCTTTAAGTTCAATGAAGTTTTCGTTGTCAGGAACCAAAGTGTATTCGATATTGTCATAAAGATAGAGTGAATCTATTTTTTCTAACGCTATAATTTTAGTCGATTCATCTCCAACAAACTTTAAACAAGATCGATCTTCTGCCTTCTTACATGAAAAGAGGATGCTAGAAATGAGTAATATGTAGATCCAATAATTTTTCATTTCCAGCGGTAAATAATTCCGTATTCGAAGTAATCAGCTTTTGCCCAATGAGATTTTATCGTAATATTAGCATAAAGTCGGTTACTGATTTTAAACCTGGAGCCAAATCTATGATATACATGTCCATTCGGATTGACAGGATTTATAATATATCCACCCATACCCAATAGTAATTGTAACTTGTGAATGGGTAAAACATACGCCGCGTATGCACCAACTTGGAAATTATCCCTAGCTGTGAAGTTCCCTTCTTCATCATGTATAATTGATTGATTATATACAGCATCTATACCGCCTTCAACAACACATTTTGGGGTGAATTGATGTTGAACAAAGTTTGAAATACCGATAATTCCGTAGTTTTTACCTCCCGTTGGATAAATTTGCTTTGTTGACGCAATTAACTCTGTATAAATTCTCCATCTTGATAGATTTTCACTTTCAAATCTCGGAATTGTAGCTGCTGATTTTTGTTCAAGTTCTTTAAAATAATAGGTAAGTGCAAGAGAGAGATACGCAACATTGATTCCTAAGTTCGGTACTTTAATTGCTCCATTTGAGAAGTGCGTCATATCCATACCAAGTGCAATTGACGACTGTTTAAACTGCTTTTCAATTTCAGCACCAATGAATACAAGACTGTTTAGTTTTGTACTTAGCGCGTTGTTTTTAGGATTTTCTTCTTGATCAAAAACCTTCGTAGAATAGCCTATCCCCGCACCAAGTCGACTGGCAAAAGACCAGCCGTTCTTTTTAATAAAAGGCAAAGTTATAAACCCATGAACTCCAAATCCAGTTCCTAAAATATCTCTATTTCCCCAATCAGAGTAATAGACCGAAACTCCACCTTTCGGGAACAAATAATCGTGATGCCACTGTTTTTTGCCATCTGTTTGTATCAAAGCACTCAACTCAAAACCCTTCGCATGTCCCTGAACCAGATGTCCCATTGTAGCGCGATGTGGAATTAGAAATCCAACCTTAGGACTAAACTCTATACCATAATTACGTTGAACTTTCTGAGCAGAAGCATAGAAACTCAGCAAGATAATTGATGATAAGATTACACGAATAATCATACAACAAAAATAAGAAGATTAGTACAATGAATCACTAGAGCCATTAAAAATATGTGTGGCACCTCGGTTGGAAATTTAAACCTTGTTTACCTTCTTCTTAGTGTTTGATATTCGATGATTCAAAAAGCTTCGCATCGAAAGCCCTTTAATTCGTTTCATTTCGACTTGGCTCAAAGACCACCACTCAGTATGTAAAGGGACGAAATATTTGTTCACTTTATCAACGTGGCAGTTCAAGTGATTTAGATTTTGTGTTTTCAACAAGCCACCCTCATATTTAGCGTTGGTAAATTATTACCATTACTTTTGTAAAAACAGCAAATCATGGATCCTCGATTAAAAGCATTTGAACGACTACTAAACATAATGGACGACCTAAGAGCAAAATGTCCTTGGGATAAAAAGCAGACACTCGAATCCCTGCGTCATCTCACGATTGAAGAGACATACGAATTGGCGGACGCTATTCTGGAAGGGGATATGGAGGAATTGAAAGGCGAAATCGGTGATATCATGCTTCACATGGTTTTTTACAGTAAAATTGCAAGTGAAAAAAATGCTTTTGACATCTCGGATGTTTTAAATGCGATTTGTGACAAACTGGTTCACAGGCATCCTCATATTTATGGCGATGTTGAAGCAAATGACGAAGCAACGGTTAAGGCAAACTGGGAAAAGTTGAAATTAAAGGAAGGTAAGAAATCTGTACTTCAAGGTGTTCCTAACTCACTACCAGCTTTAGTCAAAGCATCACGAATTCAGGAAAAAGTGAAAGGAATTGGATTTGATTGGGACACTCCCTCTCAGGTTTGGGAGAAAGTTCACGAGGAGCTGGATGAATTGAAAGAGGAAGTAGATCAAAAATCGGATAGAGTTGAAGAAGAATTTGGCGATGTCTTATTCTCGATGATTAACTACGCTAGATTTGTAGGAGTTGATCCGGAAATGGCGCTGGAAAGAACGAATAAAAAATTCATTAGACGTTTTCAAGCAATGGAGGTAGAGTTGAATAAGGAGAATAAGTCTTTTTCTGATATGAATTTGGAAGAAATGGATGTGTACTGGGAAAAAGCAAAACATCGTGTGGGTTGATATTTTGTCCGATTAATCAATAATCAATACTTTTTAAGTGATAACTTCTAAATGAGCCAAAAAAAATTATTATCTATGTGCCTGATTTCACTATTAAATAAGAAGCTTTGAAAAAACAAATTGTTCTACTATTCACATTATTTTTTATTTCACTTGCAGCTGTTGCTCAAGATTATACAGTTAGAGGTTTTGTTTACAGTGAAGAAGATGGCGAGGCTCTTGCTTTTGTTAAAGTGTTATTAAAGGCAAAAGATGCGCCAGCAGATGCACCTTTCATCGGTGCAACCACTGATATGGATGGACTGTTTCAATTTTCAAAAGTAAAACCTGGAGATTATACAATTGAAATTAGAAGTACAGATCACGAAACGATTGAAGATGAGATCAAAGTTGGAGAAAGAACAATCCTAACGCTCAAGTATGAGCTCAAAACAAAAGAAGAAGTCAAGCAAATTGATGGTGTAGAGGTTTATGCTGATGATCGTTCAAAACGAAATGAGGTAGAGATGTCTGTGCACAAACTAGATCAAAAAGGACTGGAGCGACTTCCAAGTTTTGGAGCTGAAAATGATGTGATCTCTGCCTTTGCGGTTACACCTGGTGTTGTTAGTACAGGAGATCAAGGGGGACAATTGTATGTGAGAGGAGGTACTCCGATTCAAAATAAGATTTTATTAGACGGGATGACTATTTACAATCCTTTTCACTCAATAGGTTTTTTCTCTGTATTTGAAACGGAGCTTGTAAAAAGTGCTGATATCTATACAGGTGGATTCTCCGCAGAGTACGGTGGACGAATTTCCTCGATTATGGATATAACTTACCGCGATGGAAACATGAAAAATTTCGCTGGTAAAATTTCTGCTTCGCCATTTATGGGAAAAGCAGTTTTCGAAGGTCCGCTTTTTAAATCCAAGGATGTAGGTAGCGGTGGATCTTTCGTTGTTTCGGCAAAACATTCTCTTTTAGAATACACTTCAAGGGATTTATATCCTTATGCAAATGATGGTGATGGACTGCCTTTTTCTTTTACAGATATTTATGCGAAGACAACTATAAAAAGTAGCGAGGGAAGTAAATTCTCGGCGTTTGGTTTTAGTAACAATGATGCTGTTAACTATACGAATATAGCAGATTTAAACTGGCAGTCTTTTGGAGGAGGTCTTAACTTCACTTTGGTTCCGAGTTCAAACCCTGTGATTATTAAAGGTCATTTGAATGCCTCAAATTATGAGATTTTCTTTCAAGAAGAGAATGGATCAGCTCCTCGAACCAGTTCTATTGCAGGATTTGATCTAGGTTTTGATTTCACTTATTTCCTAAAAAATCAATCTGAGATCACTTATGGTATTAATATCGGTGGTTTCTCCACAGATTTTAGAACGGTAAACGAAGTAAATCGCGTTATTGAAAGAAGTAACTACAATACAGAGTTAAGCGGTTATATCAATTACAGACTTGTTAGAGGATTATGGGTAATTAACCCAGGTTTTAGAGTGCAAGCATATCCTGGAGTGCCAGCTGTTGTCCCGGAACCTAAGTTAGCACTTAAGTTTAACGCTACAGAGGATTTTAGACTGAAGTTCTCAGGGGGATATTATTCACAAAACTTCACTTCTGCAGCTTCAGATAGAGATGTAGTTACTTTATTCTATGGCTTCCTAGGCGCGCCAAGTGATGTGCAATCTTCTTTCACTAAGCCAACGGGTGAAAAAGTGGATCCGAGAAATGGAATTCAAACCTCATGGCATGGAATCGTTGGAACAGAGTATGATTTAAGTAAGTACTGGTCGTTGAATATTGAGGGATATTACAAGTACTTCCCAAAATTGACAAACATTAATGTTAATAAGCTGTATGATGATGTTGCAGAATTTAGTGACGTAGATGATGTTTATAAAAAAGACTTCTTAGTGGAATCTGGTTATGCGATGGGAGTTGATGTTCTTCTTGAATATAGTAAAGATCGATTGTTTCTCTGGGGAGTTTATTCACTTGGTAAAACTGAACGTTGGGACGGATTCACATATTATCCTCCTGTTTTTGATAGAAGACATAACATAAACCTTGTTGGAAGTTATACTTTCTTAGAAGATAAAAGTTTAGAGTTAAACTTAAGATGGAACTTCGGTACAGGATTGCCATTTACTCCTACTCAAGGGTATTATCAAGGAGAAACGTTTGACGACGGTGTTACTACAGATTATACAACATCAAACACTGAAGAACTGAGTATTCTTCTTGGCGATCTAAACAGTGCAAGACTTCCATCTTACCATAGGTTTGATGTAACTGTAAAGAAAAGATTCGAATTTGATAACAAAACACTTATGGAAATCACGGCAGGTGTTACCAATATCTACGATAGAGAAAATATTTTCTACGTAAACAGAGTAACGAACGAAAAGATTTATCAGCTGCCTGTACTACCAAGTTTAGGATTGAGTTATAAGTTTTAGAGGATTTTCCAATTACAACTCAAGTTAGAGCTATAATTTTCATTTCTAATTAACCAAGGTCGTTTTTTAGACTTATAAATTTACGCTATATTTGATTTAATAATACAGACAAAAGTTGTATATATCTGGAGACAGGTTGCGTATAGATACACTTTTGTGGTGTATATAAACAAGTTAACTGCAATAACCATCCAATAAGAATATTAGGTATATGAATGAGGAAGATAGAATCAATTATATTGTACAAAATCAGAAGTCACCTCGAACCTTTAATGACTATATGAATTACTTTGCTTTTTTTGCTCCTATTTCCTTTATTGTCATTTTTATATTTTTAGGAAATACTGTCATTAATAATTTAAGTAATACACCCACTTCGGTTATCGTTTTATTATTCTTTATGATTACAATGGGAGTTTCAATGTTCGTTTTACTCATATTTCGACTGAAAGAAAATAGACAGTATTTAAGTTTTAAACTAAATGGAACATTTGACGAAAAAAAGAAATTAATACTAGAGGCAGCAAATGATGTTCTAAAAATAAATAACATCTCAGTTAACGAGAATTTAAAGGTTATTGAAATTAATACGAAATGGTCAGCATTTTCTTGGGGAGAGATCGTTTCAATTGTATGCTCAAAAGATGACATACTGATAAATAGTAGACCTTCTTCATCACAATTTTTGACACTTTACAAAGATAAAAGAAACGTAAAAAGAGTAACAAAACGTATTTCTGAATTACAGCAGTTAACACAGGTCTAGCAATCAAGCCTCAGTGAAAGGTGTTTTGGAAATTTAATTGTAAATTTGAACTATTCAGGTGTTTAAGTAAGTGAGTCGGTTGAAATCGGCTCGATTGCCAGCCCTGAGAACGTTAGCACCAATAGTAGGACGATACCCGACAAGAATATGAACAACGAGAAAAACGGCACTTGCAGACTATGTTTACAACAGAAAGAATTGAGACATTCTCACATTCTACCTGAATTTATGTATCAAAACCTTTATGACCCAACGCCAAAAAGATTTTATAGCTTAAATGTTGACTTTGACAATTCGAACAATTCAAAAAGAAAAATTGAGCAGAAAGGTATTAGAGAGTATTTACTATGTGGAGACTGTGAAGTAAAATTGAGCAGATATGAAAACTATGCAGCAGAAACGATTTACGCAAAAAATTTGGGTAACAAAACATACATTGTAAAGGCAAATCAGACAAGCGACTTACAATATTTTACATACGAGTATGCAGGGTTTTCATATTCTGACTTTAAACTTTTTCAGCTTTCATTGCTTTGGAGAATTATCATTTCTAAATCATTTAACACGCCAGACATTGACGATTCCATAGTTGAAAAATTAAGGATTGCAATACACGGTCAAAACCCACTTGAGTTCGATGACTTTGGTTGCTTGTTACAAGTAATAAAGTACAAGAAAGAGCAAATTGCAAAAGGTTTTATCCTTGACCCTTTTTTGACCAAAAACCAAGGGGTAACTGTACTTAATATTCTTATTGACGGTTTTATGTACAGCTTTTATCTAAACTCAAAAGAATTGACCGATAGTAAAAAAGAGTTTTTTCTAAGGCAAGACGGAACAATGGTAATACTTGGTCGTGTCTTATTCCAAGATAAAGGGCTTTTTGAAAGAATTAAAACCGCATTTGACTTTTTTAAAACAACTAACAAAAAATAATCAGCCAAGATGAAACGAATTGTAACATATTTTATCCTGACAATATTATGCTATTCCAGCATATATGCACAAAAACTGACATTGACAGACCTTACAACTCTTTGCAGTAAAAAGAATTGGGAAGATGTAAACCAAACTTTACTTGCTAAAAAATGGACATACTATGATTCAGAAAAGGGAAGCACATATAAATACAGTACAATTACTTGGTCCTTTAACAAGGATAATTATAGCGATAAAGCTGAGGCTTGGTTTTATTTGTACACTTATGAAGGTTATCCGAACAAAATTTCTTATTCTGTTTTTAATAAGGAATCGTATTCTGTAATTCAAAATTCAATTGCTTCAGCAGGATTTAAACTTATAAATAGCGAAATTGAAGACAATGAAATAATATCTACTTATGCTAATTCAAATTATACTCTCAAAATTTCAACAGAAAAGAGAAAAGATGATGATTGGCGGGATAGAAGTTTAACAGCATATCGAATAACACTAATCAAAAAAGCAGGAATTTACGATCCTGACAATGGAAAGAAAACGGATTACTATTATGACGGAACTGTTAAAGCTGAATACATTTTAACCAATGGTAAAATCAACGGCACATTGAAAGTGTATTATGAAAATGGAGAATTAAAAAGAACAGGAAATTTTACCAATGGATTAGAAAATGGCTTATTTAAAGAATATGACGAAAGCGGAAATCTTGACGCAGAAGTTTCAATGTCAAACGGAAAGAAAAACGGATTGCTAAAAGTCTATGAAGACAACAAACTATCCTATTCGAATACATTCAAAAACGATGTAAAAACCGGACAGTATATTGAATATTACTACAACGATGAAACGGGGAAATTGCAGTTAAAACAAGTCGGAGAATATTTTAATGATGAGAAAAGCGGAACTTGGAAACTTTACTTTATAGAAGATGATAACACTGAAAGAGTTTTGAAATTTGAGAATTACACTAGAGATGCAAAAAACGGATTATTTCAAGATATAAAAGGAGATAGTTTAATTGTCGGAAGCTATAAAAACGATGAGCTACACGGAGAGTATAAAATATACAGAGATTTTACTAGGTCGTTATTTGGTGGTGTTATTAGAACAGACATTAGTAAGTTGACACTTACAAGTGAAGGCAGTTATTATGAAGGTCGTGAATCAGGTTATTGGAAAAATTACGATTTAACAGGAACTTTGATAAGTGAAGGCAGATATTCAATCGGACAAGAAACGGGAGAATGGAAACACTACTATACAAATTGGATTAATGATAAAGGCGAAAGTGAACCATATTCCAAACAGTTATTTCTTGTCCAAAACTATTCAAACGGAAAGTTAGACGGAAAATCAACACGGTATTCGTATCTAAACGAAGAAGAATATCCCTGTTCAGAAATTGACGAAAACAAAAATCCTTTAGACACCTGCAAACGGTATGTTTATCAAAAAGTCCTTGAAACAACATTTTACAAAAATGATAAACGAAATGGTCCTTTTGAGTTGCGGGATTCTCTCAACGAAATAATTGCAAAAGGAAATTTCAGTGAAGACTTGAAAGACGGAGAATGGTTGCACAGATACAGCGACAAGGACATAAACGATGAAACTTATTTCATTTATCAAAATGGAAATTACTCAAAAGATAAAAGAGAAGGTAAATGGGTTCAGTATTATACCGAAGGTAAAATTGCCGAAACGTTTAATTATAGAAATGGCGATCTACACGGAGAATATATAGCGTGGAACAATCAGAATAAACCAAGGGAAGAGAAACAATTCAATTACGGGAAATTGACCGAATTAATCACTTATGACAGCTTGGGCATAAACCCACAAAACAAATATGAAATCTACGATGAGAAACACAACAGCTATAAATGTAGGAAAATAGAATACTATAACGACAATACATCTGCCTCACAAGAATATTGGGTAAAGAAAGAAGAAGAAATCAATCATCATTTTTTTGAACTTACTTTCGCTTTATCTATCGGTAAATATTCAGACGGTACAACAGGATATAGAGACGGTGAATTTAAGCTATTCAATACGAACAATCAGCCAATCGTTACAGGGAAATACTACAAAGAAGAAAGAATTGGACTTTGGACATTCTATTTCTATAACCAAAATGTAAAAATTGAATCCAATTTCTCACAAGACAAACGAACTGACGAGAAGTATTTTACAATAAACGGAGACTTATTTTCGGGCGAGTTTATTTACAATGACGAAGAAAATGGAATCATAGAAGAACGTAAAATCAAAGAGGGTTTAAGAAACGGTAAGACTATTTATATTGACTCAAAAACTAAAAAAACAATTAAAAAAGAAAGCTATAAAAACGGAGAACTGAAATAACTACTGGTGCTAACAGCACCTACCCAAAAGTGGCGGTACAGTGGTTCAATCAAGCTTTGTGCCTCTATCAAAGCTTGTGCTTGGTTGACAGTGAAGTGCTTCGAAATCGCCACCTTCGGGTAGCTGCAAAACGTGTGTGACTTGAACAACAATCAGCGGATTGTTGGTGCTTTAAAACAGATGAGAGTAGGTCTCTCGGTGACGATTTTCAGGAATAGTTATCAAACCATCTTATGCTGCAGAACTGGGAAACCATTTTGTGGTGAGCGATAAGAAAAAACGGGAACAACGATTCTCGAAGGTGTGAATATAATGAGCTGAACGCAAGTGAACCAATGACGAAGCCTCGTAAGGGCAATAAATGATGTCAAAAATAGGTGGCTACGTTTGTACCTATGACAGAGTGTACCGGCAACCTGATTATTGGGTACACGGCATCCGGGGTTAAGTTGGCAGGACATGTATTCAGGCTGTTTTAAGGAACAAGTGAACTCTGTATCGTTCCGTTAAATTGTAAAAGGAAGCGGACGTTAAAGGATGTGAACGAGATACAGGGGGCAGACTTAGTCGTAGTAGTGTTGATATCCTCCGAAAGTTGGATGTAGCGAAGGGCTAGGCATGTTAGGTTTCAAAACGATTAACAACCGTAAGGGATGATTGATTACTATGAGACAAAATCACAGCCAATAACCAGAGTGATGGTTTGGCAGGCATATAAGGAAGTAAAATCCAACGCTGGAGGTGGTATAGACAATATGGATTGGAAGTATTTGGAGCAAAACCAAGGCGCCGAACTATATAAGCTATGGAATCGCCTGAGCTCAGGAAGTTACTTTCCAAAGGCTGTCAAACAAGTTGCTATTCCAAAGAAAGGAGGAGGAGAACGCTTTTTGGGTATTCCTACACTTTTGGACAGAATAGCGCAACAAGTAGTTAGAAAACAGTTGGAAAGAATAGTAGAACCAGTTTTTCATAACAGCTCATTTGGTTATCGCCCAAAGCGAAATTGTCATCAAGCAGTAGAACAAGCAAAAACAAACTCATTTTATAATGACTTTGCGATCGACTTGGATATCAAAGGCTTCTTTGACAACATTGACCAGAGTTTGCTAATGAAAGCGGTTAAACACTACTGTTCTGACAAGTGGGTGCTGATGTATGTAGAGAGGTGGCTCAAAGCTGGTGTTGTTCAACAAGATGGTTGTTTTAAACAAACACTTTTAGGCACACCACAAGGCGGAGTAATCAGTCCACTCTTAGCAAACATCTTTTTGCATGTTGTTTTCGATAAATGGATGGAGAAATATCATCCCGAAAAGGCATTTGAGAGGTACGCCGACGACATTGTGGTTCATTGTAGAACAGAAAGGCAAGCAAAGTTTATGTTATACGAAATTAAAAAGCGTATGGCATCATGCAAGTTAACCTTACACAATGAAAAGAGTAAAATCGTCAATCTACGCGGTGTTTCGACCACGAAATACTCCAAAGGATTTGACTTTTTAGGCTTTACAATTCGTCCTAGAACTTTTAAAGGAAAGAAAGGGACAAAGTCCATTCCTTGCATCTGTGTAAGTCAGAAGTCGAAAACAAGCATCATGGAAAAGTTCAAGCTGATGAAGCTGCATAAGAGACGCAAAACTTTGGAAGAAATTGCCAAAGAAATCAACCCTGTACTTCGAGGTATAATCAATTATTACCACAAGTTTTGGAAAGATGATATGCGTTTTGTGTGGCATCAGTTGAACGTACGTCTACTAAAGTGGGTAAAGTGGGAGAAGAGTTTATACAAGAAAGTATCCGTAAGGTATCTTAAAACAAAGTATAAAGAAACGCCTAATTTATTCGCACACTGGTTACTGGTATATCCATAAATATGAATATATTTAGTGGTTTATTAACATGAAGAGCCGTATGAAGGGAGACTTTCACGTACGGTTCTGTGAGAACGTAGGGATGAGATTTCCTTGCGTGACTCGATTGTGCAACATTAAAAATGACAGATAAAGAATACATAAAATCACTTCGTTTCCCAACAGAGAATGACCCACTAAGAATATTGGTAAGCTCTTGTTTAATTGGAGTTTTATGCGGTGCAGACGGCAGTAGCTATGGGAATTATCCACACATAAAAGACTTGGCGAAATTCTCCAATGTACAAATCACCTCATTTTGTCCGGAAAACTACTCATTTGGTACTCCACGAGAAATCCCTGATATAAGTGGTGGAAATGGTGCTGATGTATTGGCTGGAAAGGCTTCTGTAATAACTGAAACAGGGAAAGACATTACAGAGGGAATGCTCAGCGCGGCAAAAAGGATGCTCCAAATTGCACAAGAAAATGAAATTGAATTAGCGATTATGATGGACGTAAGCGCGGCTTGTGGAAGTCAAGTAATTTATAAGGGACACAGACTCAATCAGAATCCTCAATATCAAATTGGAATGGGGGTTTGTGCCGAGATGCTGACAAGAAACGGTTTCAAAATTATTAGTCAACGAGACTATAAGTCATTGGATATACTATTGACTAAAATAGACTCTGACCATTTACCTGACAAAACAGCAATCGACCATGATGAAACTGATTGGTATCGAGAATATTTTAATAAATAACGTTGCACAACAATGGGTATAAAACATAGGGCGGACAGTGGTTTCCGCAAGTTTTCGGCTTTTAGCAAACTTAGTCTCGGTGGACAAGTTCGCAGCTTCGTAATGCCCTACGTTTCATACCCGAGAACGTTAATGCGAATACTCATAAACATATTTATAATTGTTAGTGTCCTAGCAAGTTGTTCATTAGAAGGGAATTCTCAAGACAAATTCTATGACATAAATAAATTGAATTCTGAGATTAAAAGAGATTTAGGATTAAATATTCTTGATATAAAAAAAAGAACAGATTCGGTTTATTCGAATGACAAAGAATTCTATATCAATCTAATTGAATCAAGATTGGTATTTGACACTGTTGATTACTTTCAAAAAGCTGGTATTCCAGTTGACCCAATTAATTCCGAAGGAATCCATTTAAACAGAATTGATTCTCGTGATTCAGTTGCAAGAATAATGATGGTCTACTTGGCTAAGAATATTAAACTCAATAAATGTAACTCTGAAATGAATGACTCATTATGTGATTTTAAAATAGGATTACAGAAAAACTTGATGGAACATGCCCCAAGAAAATATATGATGATATATACTTATTTTCATGGAACACTAGCAGCACTGCGCGACAGAAATTATTTGACAACAGATGAATTTAATTACTTAATCTTATACTTCCATTATTTGGGAATGCTTACAGCAATCGAATAACTATAACAGCACCTAAAAAAACACTGCAACGATTGCGCTTCGAATGATAAATCATCCTCAGTTCATTCACTCTCCTTTCAAAATTATACTTAACTTTATGGATAGCAGCGAAACATAGCGGGCAAAACATTTAGCAGTTAGTGAAAGACATTTCGTTTATTTTGTTTGTTTCGTTTATTTCGTTTATATTTGATTAAAAATAATAATTATGGAAACTTTAATCAGAAGAACTACAAAAGAAGACCAAAAGATTGCATTAAGCTCTTTACAAAGTTTTCAGGTTGTATCACAAAGAATAAAATCTTCCCGAAAGAAAGGGGTGAAAATAAAAATACAAGAAACAGGAGAGTTTATTACTATCCCTAAAAAGGCTTTAACATTACTTTCTGCCATAATTCAAAATATGGCTGAAGGAAAATCAATTTCAATTGTCCCCTCTAATTCAGAAGTAAGCACACAGCAAGCCGCTGATATGTTGAATGTATCAAGACCTCATTTAGTAAAACTTCTTGAAGCTAAAAAAATCCCTTTCAAAAACGTAGGTAGTCA
>Ga0114916_1001220_pt1 | contig 15123 bp, 14 predicted proteins | sample MalvirAntarct_66_FD_83501 | JGI IMG/M metagenome (GOLD analysis project Ga0114916, IMG submission 83501) | Marine viral communities from the Global Malaspina Expedition - Malaspina viral metaG Antarct_66 | ecosystem: Environmental > Aquatic > Marine > Oceanic | place: West Anvers Island... | reverse complement strand
GTATTAAGAAAATGTTCAAGAAAATATTGAGGATGACTAATGTCCAAGCGCCTGTTGGCAATACCTATTTGGAGAAGTTACAAGCGAATGGATTACAAGTGGGAGAAAATTTTCAGATGCTGCCAGAGTGCATCATCGATTTTTCGCATTGTTGGCATATCAAAATAGGTAATCACGTTACGTTGGCCCCTAGGGTTTGTATTCTTGCACATGATGCGAGTACCAAAATGCATCTTAATCATACTAAAGTAAAGAATGTGCTTATTGGGAATTATGTTTTTGTAGGTATGTGTAGTATCATAATGCCAGGTGTTTCCATAGGCGATAACGTGGTCATAGGTGCAGGATCAGTTGTTACGAAGGATGTGCCAACGAATTCGGTATTTGCTGGAAACCCAGCTAAATTTATTTGCCATACCTCAGATTATATAGCATCTCAAAGAAAAGAAATGAAGCCGTCGAACACCTATGACGCCTCTTATACGATTGAATTGCACTTGACCGAAGAAATGAAAAAACAGATGATCGATAGTTTTGATAATGAGGGTGTCACCTTTGTAGTATAACTAACAGTCCATTGCCAATTATGATTCCTAAAATACTTCATTACTGTTGGTTTGGAAACAAACCAAAACCCCAAAGCTTTCATCAATGTCTTGAAAGTTGGAAGCAGTTTTGTCCCGATTTCGAGATAAAGGAGTGGACAGAATCGAATACCAAACCATATCAGAATAAATTTTATACAGATGCCTTACGTAAAAAAAAATATGCTTTTGCCTCAGATTGTATAAGAGTACAAGTACTATATGAAATGGGTGGAATTTATCTTGACACCGATATGCTATTATTGAAACCAATTGACACGCTTTTAAGCTTGCATTTTTTTACAGGAGATGAGGTAGAAGGAAGAGTGGCCTATGGTTTTTTCGGAGGGTATCCGAAGCATCGATTTTTCGAAAAGATGAAGTATTTCTATGATCATAATTGGTTTAATCAATTTTCACTTCCTGTCATTACACATGCCTTTAGTCCCTTAATTAACCGACAGAATTTAGTGGAAAATGAACAGATTTTCACCCCTGAACACTTCTACGCCTTGACGTATGAGAACAAAGGACAAGATTTTAAAAAGTATATAAACACGAACAGTTATGCCGTGCATTTATGGGAGCACTCATGGAGTGAGACCTCGAAGGATAGATTTGATTTGCTAAAAAAATTAAAAATCGTATTGATTGATTATCTCATTTACGGTTATCCAAAGCAGTATTTTATTCGTTATTTTAGAGGGTTTTCAAGACAGCTATACCATCTACTAATAGGTAAATTTAAAAAGTGAAAGTACTTCAAATAACAACATCGAGTAAAGGTGGGGCTGGTATCGCTGCACTTAGACTGCATCATGCCCTAAGGGAAAATGGTGTTTCTTCGGGGTTTTTATCGCAAGACCTTAGCATTGATTTTGAAGGAACTAAGGTCGAGGATTCATTTTTTGAGTATAAAAAACTGTCGGTATTCCAGCGAATTATTCGTAAAGTTCAAATTGTGTTTTCTCCAACCAAGGCCCAACGAGTACAAAAAGAAATCAAGGCTAAAAAAGCGGTATTGGAATATGAGATGTTAAGCGTGCCTTTTAGTAGCTATCAATTAGAAAAACATCCACTAGTTCAAGAAGCAACATTACTTAATTTACATTGGGTAGGAATTATTTTGGATTATGAGCGGTTTTTTTTAGCATTGAAGAAACCAATTGTTTGGACCTTGCACGATATGAACCCATTTTTAGGGCTGTTTCATTATCGGGCTGATGATTTAAAAAATAGCATGTTGCTGCCCCAACTGGACGCAGAATGTAGAAAAATAAAACGGGCTGCAATTCAAAATATTTCGATGGGAGCAGTGATTACGCCTTCCAACTGGTTGTTAAACGAAGCATTGGAAAGTGAAGTTTTTAATCATTTTTCAGTAAAAAGGAGAATCTCAAATGCGATTGATTTAGAAACGTTTAAGCTTCAAGATTCGACGGCGCTTAGAAAGGAATATGGAATTGATCCTAATGAATTTGTATTGCTTTTTATTTCAGATAGATTGGCTAATAAAAGGAAAGGATTCGATTTGTTATTGGAGGCACTTACGCATCTCGATGAAACACCAATAACCGTTGTGACAATTGGTAAAGGTGAAACAAAAAGTGTGTGTAAAAACTTAAAAATAGTACCTTTAGGGCGTATTGCTAGTCCGGCGAAGATGGCAGCTTGTTATGCGCTCGCAGATTTGTTTGTATTACCAAGTAGAGAGGATAATTTACCCAATGTGCTATTAGAATCTTTTGCTTGTGGTACACCCGCAGTGGGTTTTTCAATTGGAGGAATGAAAGAACATATTAGGGATGATTTTAATGGTTATTTGGCTAAAGAAATCTCGGGAGCGTCCCTTGCTAAGGCAATTGAGTGTGTTTGTAAAAATAGAAACAGCTACGATAGAAGTAAAATTAGAGCCTTTGCAGAGGATCATTTTAATTTTAAAAAGCAAGCCAAGGCCTACACATCTACCTATCGTGAGTTGATAAAATAATATTTATAGAAGTATCATGAAAGTAGCATTTATAACAGGAATTACAGGTCAGGATGGAGCGTATCTAAGCGAATTCTTGCTTAAAAAAGGATATATCGTTCACGGACTAAAAAGAAGAGCTTCACTCTTCAATACGGATCGAATTGATCATTTGTACCAAGACCCGCATGTGTCCAATCGAAACTTTATACTTCATTTTGGTGATATGACGGACAGCACAAATCTGATCCGTCTCATTAATGAAATAAAACCTGATGAGATTTATAATCTAGCGGCTATGAGCCACGTGCAAGTGTCCTTTCAAATTCCTGAATATACCGCCAATGCGGATGGTATAGGAGCACTTCGAATTCTTGAAGCGGTACGGTTTCTGGGATTGGAAGAAAAAACCAAAGTATATCAGGCTTCCACCTCCGAGTTGTTCGGAAAAGTGCAGGAAGTACCCCAAACAGAAACAACTCCTTTTTATCCTAGAAGCCCGTATGGAGTGGCAAAATTATATGCTTATTGGGCGACTGTTAACTATCGTGAGGCATACGGAATTTTTGCTAGTAATGGTATTTTATTCAACCATGAGTCTCCGGTACGAGGTGAAACCTTCGTGACTAGAAAGATCACTCGTGCTACGTCTAAAATTGCATTAGGAATGCAGGATAAGTTTTACATTGGTAACCTCGATGCGAAACGCGATTGGGGGCATGCGAAGGATTATGTTAGAATGATGTGGATGGTTTTGCAAGCAGATGAGGCAGAGGATTGGGTGATAGCTACAGGTGAAGCAACAACAGTGCGCGATTTTATTAGAATGTCATTCGCGGAAATAGGTGTCACCTTGCGCTTTGAAGGTGCCGGTATTGATGAAAAAGCCTATATTGAAAAAGCCGAAGATCAACGTTTTCAATTGGAAATTGGTAAAGAGGTGTTGGAAGTAGATGCTAATTATTTTAGACCTACGGAAGTGGATTCATTAGTAGGAGACGCTACTAAGGCAAGAGAGAAATTAGGCTGGATTCCCGAATATACCTTGGCCGATTTGGTTAAGGAAATGATGGAAAGCGACATCAAATTGATGCAAAAGGAACGCTATTTAAAAGAAGGCGGATATAATGCTCCAAACTATTTTGAATAATTAACTTATGAATAAGGATGCCAAAATATTCATTGCAGGTCATAGAGGATTGGTGGGGACCGCAATCTTACGTAGGCTTGAAAAGGAAGGCTACCATAATTTTGTTTTGAAAACGAGTGCTCAATTAGACCTTCGTAATAGCATGGCTGTTGCATCCTTTTTCGAAAGCGAACAGCCTGAGTATGTTTTTCTCGCAGCCGCAAAAGTAGGAGGGATTGGAGCAAACAATACCTATAGAGCCGATTTTATTTATGATAATTTGATGATTCAAAGTAATGTGATTCATCAAAGCTATTTGAACAATGTAAAGAAATTATTATTTTTAGGCAGTACCTGTATTTACCCTAAAAACGCACCACAGCCAATTAAAGAGGCATATCTCCTGACCGATGTTTTAGAATATACAAATGAACCCTATGCTATTGCCAAAATAGCTGGAATCAAAATGTGTGAGAGCTATAATTTACAGTATGGCACCAATTTTATTTCAGCCATGCCTACCAATTTGTATGGTCCCAATGATAATTTCGATTTGGAAAAAGCACATGTGCTCCCAGCATTACTTCGGAAAATTCATTTGGGTAAAGCATTAGAGGAGCGTGATTGGGAGACACTGCGTTCCGACTTGAAGAAAAGGCCTATTAGTGGGATAGACGGTCTCGCTTCCGAAGAAGAAATAGAAAGTACATTGAATAGGTTTGGCTTGATTCGAGAGAAGGATACAGTGACCGTCGAAATCTGGGGTAGTGGAACGCCCATGCGGGAATTTCTTTGGGTAGAAGATATGGCTGAAGCATGTTCATTTTTAATGAACCATAACAATACGTCTACTGCCATAGAAGCTAAAGCGGAAGTTAGAAACACCCATCTCAATATAGGAACCGGTAGCGATGTGAGTATTGCCGCTTTGGCAGCTATGATTAAATCAATTGTAGGTTTTCAAGGACAATTTGTTTTTAATAGAAACAAACCCGATGGAACAATGCGAAAATTGACCGACGTATCTAAAATAAATACCCTAGGTTGGACAGCAAAAACAGACCTACAACAAGGACTTGAAAAAATGTATCAATGGTATATAACCCAATGATATGAAGCAGCCTTTTCTATCTATTATCACTATCAATTATAATGACGCCACTGGCCTTAAACGGACGATGGCCTCCGTATTGGAACAATCGTATACTGATTTTGAGTATATCGTGATTGATGGGGGCTCAAGTGATGAAAGTGTTGATGTTATCGAGGCGTATAAAGAAAATATCGCCTATTGGGTCAGTGAAAAAGACACAGGTATTTATAATGCCATGAACAAAGGAATTGCCGTTGCTAGGGGAGCATTTTTATTGTTTTTGAATGGAGGTGATCTGTTGACCAATGAAACGGCATTACAGGATTTTGTTTCACATCCCTCTTTTAAGGGTGATATTATTTATGGGGACTATAAATTTGAAAAAGGCGAAAAGGTATATCCTGATGCCTTGTACCCCGCATATTTTATGAAAACTTCGTTGCCGCACCAAAGCACGTTTTTCAGAAAAAACGTTTTTGAACAATTAGGTAACTATGATGAAAGTTATCAGATGGGCGGAGACAGAGATTTTTTCATTAAGGCATACTTGAGTGGTCAATTTGAATTTGTCCATGTACCCTACTTTTTAACGTTTTTCAACTTAGATGGAATTAGTAATAATGATGCCCATCAGAAGCAAAAAAAAGAAGAGGACGAACGTATGTTCAGGGCTAATTATGGTGTCTTGTATGATGACTGTAAGAATCAATTAGCCTTAGAGCAAGAGCTAAAAAAACAGAAAGAGAAAACAGCAAAGGGCATAGTCATCCGGATCAAGCAAAAATTGAAAAAACTATGGACGAAAGGCCGTTGGTAAGCGTAATTGTTCCAACTTATAATCGCACGAGTTACCTAAAACTCACCCTCGACAGCATTGCGTCTCAAACGTATAGCCCTGTCGAAATTATTGTGGTGGATGATGGAAGTCTTGGGAAAGACAACGCGGAGTTATGCGCCAATTATAACAATCTAAAGTACATTCGTGTTGAAAATAGTGGTGGTCCAGCTGCCCCTAGAAACACTGGCCTTAGGAATGCAAATGGAGCCTTTATTTCCCTAGTAGATGATGACGATATCTGGTTGCCTCATAAGCTAGAAAAGCAGGTTGCTATTTTAGAAGAGAATCCAGATTTTAGTCTCGTGCATGGGCCATGTCAGCTTATTGATGAAAATGGCGAACTTAAAGATACCATTATTGGAAGGCCCGGAAGTTTGGATGTCAAACACGGTGATGTAAGCGGGAGAATGACAGGTAACTGGACCTTGATGATGCCTACGCCATTATTGAGAGCTTCCTTGCTAAAAAAGGTTGGTTTTTTTAACGAAATAATACCACCTGCATTAGAAGACCGGGAATTTTGGACAAGGTGCTCTTTTCATGGTAAGTTTTATTACTTGGATGAACCATTGGCTTTGTACCGAAAACACGCTAATAACATTTCTACTCAGAATAAGAACTACGTAAATGCGCCCCTGTTTTTGTTTGAAATGATATGTAAAAAACAACAAGAAGGAATTATTGATGATGCTAAGTTCAAAGCACTAAGGCAAAACCTAGTGAATATGCAAATAACACAAATGTCGTTGGATAGGTCAACAGCCATAAGAAACCTTTGGAAAATACACCTTTTTTGGTGTTTCAATGCGCGTCATCTAAGCCATTTTGTAAGGAAAGTGGCTTCTGTGTAAAAGAACTTTGTTTGAATTACTACATTTGATTCATTAAAATTGATTAGAATTAACCAAGTTAAGCTGTCATGCGTAAAGGTATAAACCCACAAAAGGATAAGGTTGAAGAAGGTATGGAGGAGTATCACCAGGTGTTAGTGCCTGTGTATATTCCAAATGAAGAAGGATATTTTAAACAAAGCTTTGATGTCCTAAAATTGTGTTTAACCTCCTTGTTTAAAACGTGTCATGGCAGAACCTATTTCACTATTGTAAATAATGGAAGCCATGACGAGGTAACCAACTATTTGGATTCACTCTTGCAGTCGAATCAAATACATGAGCTTATTCATACACATAATATCGGCAAAGTTAATGCGGTATACAAAGGTATAATGGGCCATAATTTCCCATTGATTACGGTAACTGATGCGGATGTGCTTTTTTTAAACGATTGGCAGCAGGAAACGTATAAGGTCTTCGGAGAATTCCCTAAATCCGGCGTAGTATCAACAACTCCAATTTCAAAATTACTGAAATACCATACCTACGATACTATTTGGAAGTATTGGTTTTCAAGAAAATTGCGATTTACGAAACCTAAAAACCAGTTGGCCTTGGAGCGGTTTGCAGAAAGTATAGAAAACCCAGAATTTTACAACAGCGCTCATTTAAATAACATACTTACTTTGAAAGGAAAGTCTGCCAATGCGGTTATAGGAGCTGGTCACTTCGTTGCTACCTATAGGGGGGACGTTTTTGAAGGCTTGAAAGAACGGTATTCCGCTTATAAATTAGGGGGCAAAAGTGTGCGTAAGTTTTTTGATTTGCCTGTCGCTGAAAAGGGTTATTGGCGGTTGGCGACCGAAGACAATTTCACCTATCATATGGGGAATGTGACTGAACCTTGGATGCAGGAAGCCTTAGAAAAAATGGTGGTTGTCGAAGACACATCCGTCCAACTGCCACAATTAAAAAAGATAAAAAATAATGTGATTATTTCAGGGTTTAAGAGATTTATTTTTGAAAAAATCTTGCTTAAAGAACCCATATGGAGCCGTTTTCTTCGTGCCAAAGGATTATCGAAAGGGGAGTCGGGAAAATATTAGAGCGATGTATTCGCATTGTAATACGCTGAGATTTCTTTGCACAGATATAAATAGTAACTTTGAACATAAAACCAGCTTAGCTTTTGATTACTACCATAGCCGAAATAGGACAAGCCCATAACGGGAGCTACGAAAAACTCTGTGATTATATCATGGCAGTAGCGCATACTGGTGTTTCAGCAATAAAATTTCAAACCCACATCGCTGAGGCCGAAAGCAGTATTCATGAGCCTTTTCGTATAAAATTTTCTGACGATGCTACACGTTTTGACTATTGGAAGCGAATGGAGTTTTCACAGGAACAATGGAATGAAATTGGTAGAAAATGCAAGGAATTAGGACTCATTTTTGTGAGCAGTCCATTTAGCAATAAAGCGGTAGACGTTCTAGAGGAGGCCGGTGTGGAGCAATACAAGATTGGAAGTGGAGAAGTAAATAATTTTTTACTTCTGAAAAAAGTAATCGAAACAGGAAAACCCATTATCATTTCCAGCGGGATGAGTTCTTTTGAAGAGTTAGATGCTACGGTTCATTTTCTGAAACGCCACAACGCTCAATTTTCTTTGTTACAGTGTACCACTAGTTATCCCACCCAATCAAAAGACTACGGCTTGAATGTCATACAAGAGTTGAAGCAACGTTATAATGTGCCTGTTGGTTTTTCTGATCATTCTGCTAAGATTGCTACAGGAATAGCAGCGGTGAGTTTGGGTGCAGAAATATTGGAATTTCATGTAGTGTTGAGTCGGGATGAGTTTGGTCCAGATGTTACATCATCGCTAACGATGGAAGAAACTGAAATATTAGTAGCGAGTGTTCGTCTCATTTCCGAAGCAATAGAAAACCCAATAGATAAAAGTAATAACAATCGGTTTTTAGAGTTGAAGAATATATTTGAAAAGTCGCTTGCCGTAAATAAGGCATTGACTAAAGGACATCTGCTTCAGTTTTCCGATTTGGAAGCGAAAAAACCTAAGGGTTATGGAATTGATGCTACCCAATACGAAGTGATTATTGGTAAGGCATTGTCAAGAGATATGGAACAATGGGATTTTTTGAACGAGAATGATTTATTATGAATAAAAAAAGAAAAATATGTGCGGTCATTACAGCGCGCCCTTCCTACAGTAGAGTAAAAACCGCCTTGCAAGCCATCAAGGATCATCCCGATTTAGAGTTACAACTTGTCGTTGCAGGTTCGGCGCTTTTGGATCGCTACGGGAATGCTCTAAGTTTTATTGAAAATGATGGTTTTGTTGTAAACGAAAAAGTATTTATGGTTTTAGAGGGTGAGAACAAAACCGCGATGGCTAAAACAACAGGTTTGGGTGTCATGGAACTTGCTAATGTCTTCTACAATTTAGAACCTGATGCTGTATTGACAATTGCCGACCGCTTTGAAACTATCGCTACATCCATTGCCGCTGCGTATCAAAATATTCCGCTAATCCATCTTCAAGGTGGTGAGGTCACTGGTAATATTGATGAAAAAGTAAGACATGCCAACACGAAGTTAGCGGATATTCATTTTGTTACTTCGGAAGATGCCGAACGCCGCGTTATCAAGATGGGCGAGGATGCAGCCTATGTTTTTAATACAGGTTGTCCGTCTATCGATATTGCTTCCCAAGTTGCTGCATCGCCAAGCTTAGATTTTGATCCGTTTGAAAAGTACGGTGGCGTGGGAGCACAATTTTCTCCGTCGGGAGATTACTTAGTTGTAATGCAACATCCGGTAACTACAGAGTATAGCGCCGCTAAAGAAGATGTGCTAAAAACGCTTCGCGTGGTAGATCAATTGCAAATACCTACTTTTTGGTTTTGGCCAAATGTAGATGCAGGCGCCGATGGCACCTCTAACGGAATTCGGTCGTATCGAGAAAAAGAAAATCCAAAACACATTCGTTTCTTTAAAAATATGGAGCCTAATGATTTCTTGAAATTATTGCTCAATAGTAAATGTCTCATAGGAAACTCTAGTGTGGGGATTCGGGAATGCTCCTTTTTAGGAGTACCTGTAGTAAATATAGGAACACGACAAAATAGAAGACTACGCGGTGATAATGTGATTGATGTTTCATATACAGAAGCCGATATAAAACAAGCGATTGAGCATCAATTGGCAACGCCAAACAAAACACGAAGTACCATTTATGGTAATGGAAATAGCGGGAAGCAAATTGCCGATATTTTAGCAACTATTGAACTTCGATTTCATAAAACCATTACCTATTGATGCGAATTTTAGGACTCATACCAGCACGTGGAGGAAGTAAGGGGATTCCGGACAAAAACCGAAAGGAATTGGGCGGAAAGCCATTGCTGCAACACACGATAGACGCCGCTTTGGGCGCTACTTTATTAGATGCAGTTGTTTTCTCTTCAGAAGATGCTACACTGAGGCATCTAGCAGAAAACATGGGGGCTATCGTAGCCTTCAATCGTCCGGATGCATTGGCGACGGACGCCGCGGGTTCTTTGGAAGTGGTACAACATGCCTTGGAAGCACTTGAAAAGAAGGGTCAGAAATTTGATGCCGTATGTTTGCTCCAAGTGACAACACCTTTTCGTTCTTCAGAAGATATTGATGCGGCTATTCTAAAATTCAAAAGTAAACAGAGCGATAGTCTGATTTCAGTGCAAAAAGTACCTCATCAATATAATCCGCATTGGGTTTTTGAAGTACGTAATGACACTTTAAAGATTGCAACCGGAGATACTGAAATCATAAAACGGAGACAAGAATTGCCCGATGCTTTTATAAGGGATGGCGCTATTTATATTACCAAAACAGATGTGCTTATGAATCAAAAGTCGTTTTTTGGAAATAGCATCTCATATATAGAATCAAACCCAAATACCTTTGTCAATATTGATACGCAGGAAGACTGGGAGAAAGCGGAAGCAATCTATAAAAAACTATACTTTTAAACCATGGAGAAGGCTCAAAAAATATCGGTCGTAGTACCCGTATACTATGGAGAGGATACCATTGAAGAATTGGCGCTTCGCACGGATTCAGTGGTAAAGAAACTGGGTATGTCCATGGAGTTATTGCTTGTTAACGATGCCAGCCCGGATAATTCGTGGGCAGTAATTAAAAGGCTGCACCAAGAGATTTCTGAGGTAAAAGGGATAAATTTCAGTCGTAATTTTGGGCAACATTATGCTATTACGGCCGGATTGGCTCATGCAACGGGGGATTGGGTGGTGGTTATGGATTGCGACCTTCAGGATGTGCCTGAAGAAATTGAAAAATTATATCATAAAGCATTAGAAGGCTATGATGTGGTTTTAGCGCAGCGTACCTCAAGAAAAGATTCCTTTTTCAAACGCTTTTTTTCTCGAAGTTTTTATCGTGTACTAAGTTATCTTTCCGGAGTAAAATACGATTCTAGAGTTGCTAATTTTGGAATATACAAAAGAGAAGTAATCGACACCATCAATGCGCTACCTGAAAAGAATAGGTACTTCCCGTCCATGATCAAATGGGTAGGTTACAAACAAACAGGGGTGGAGGTAAATCACTCAGAGCGTGTTGAGGGTGCGTCCAGTTATAATTTTAAAAAACTATTAAATCTGTCACTAGATATTGTATTATCTTATTCAGATAAGCCGTTGAGGTTGGCTATAAAACTGGGTCTTTTAATCACTTTTTTAGCACTAATCTTTTCCGTAGTACTTATCTATAGATGGTACGTTGGAGAAATTGAGGTAGTAGGTTATACTTCGGTTATGCTATCTATTTGGTTGCTTTCTGGCATCATTATTTTTGTTTTAGGGGTGGTGGGTCTCTACATTGGAAAGATTTTTGAAAATGTAAAGGACAGGCCCACTTACATTATTAAAGACAGATTATGGGAGTAAAGCCACTTTCATGGGATTCAGCTATTTTCAATTTACAGATTGGCGAATTACAGCTCGAACAAGATGATACATTGGTTACCATTGATGAAGGTTTCGACCTTGTTTATATAAAATCTTCAGAAGAAATAACACTCGAATTAGCCAATTACCGCAGTAGGTATTCAGAAATAAAAGTAGTCTTCGAAAAAAAAGGCTTTGCTGCTCATTCTAATCCTTGTTCTAGCATTGCTGAAGTTTCCAATACTAAATCCAATTTGGATGGCCTCTACCAACTAGCTTTTGAAAGTGGGAAGTATAGTCGGTTTGCCATGGATCCACTCTTTCCTGAGGCCCATTTCAGAAAATTATATCGCACTTGGATTGATAATTCAATCAACAAAACCTTCGCCGATGGCTTTTTGGTTTATCAAGTCGAAGAAGAGATTTGTGGTTTTGTCACGTATCAAATTAGAGATAGTAAGGCCGTAATTGGGCTCATTGCGACCAGTCCGGAGCATCAAAGGCAAGGGGTTGGAATTCAGTTGATAAAAGCGGTGGAGTCCCAGTTAACGGTAAAAGGAATCACCACCTTGCAAATTCCTACCCAACTTAAGAATGCACCGGCTTGCAATTTCTATAAGAAACTCGGATATTCACCTATCCAATCAACCTACCTAAAACACTATTGGCGTGATCCCTTTTAATAAACCTTATATCTCCGGAAAAGAACTTACCTATATTCAGGACGCTGTGACTCGTGGCAAGATATCAGGGAACGGATATTACACCAAAAAATGCCATTCCTTTTTTGAAGAGCGCTACGGATTTGAAAAAGTGCTTTTAACTACAAGTTGTACCGATGCACTCGAAATGGCAGCGTTACTGTTGGATATCGTCCCGGGTGATGAGGTGATCATGCCATCGTATACTTTTGTGTCTACTGCAAATGCCTTTGTGCTTCGTGGTGCTAAAATTGTCTTTGCCGATTCGCGTGATGATCATCCCGGGATTGACGAAAAAGGGATCGCTTCCTTAATTACCTCAAAAACCAAGGTTATCGTTGTGGTACATTATGCTGGCGTGGCTTGTGATATGGATGTTATTATGGATTTGGCGCAGAAAAACGATTTGTTTGTCGTAGAGGATGCTGCTCAAGCGGTACAGAGCTTTTATAAAGGGCAGCCCTTAGGAAGCTTTGGGCATTTTGCTACGTTTTCTTTTCACGAAACGAAGAATATTCAATGTGGAGAGGGAGGATTGCTGGTTATTAATGATGCTCGCTTTGCAGAACGCGCAGAAATAATTTGGGAGAAAGGGACCAATAGAAGTGCTTTTTTTCGAGGGGAAGTTGATAAATATGGCTGGGTAGATATAGGTTCTTCCTTTTTACCTAGCGAACTTAATGCTGCTTATTTATATGCTCAATTAGAGCAAATAGATGACATACAGGCGACTAGGATGGAAATTTCTAATTTTTATAAGACCGAATTACAATCTTGGTCCCAACAAAATAACGTAAGCCTTCCTACAATCCCCGATTTTGCCACCAATAATGGGCATATGTTCTATATGTTGTGTGAAGATGAAGCGCAGCGCACCGCTATTATTACGTATTTGAAGCAGCACGAAATTCTTTCAGTTTTTCATTATTTAAGCCTGCATGAAAGTCAGTTTTTTTCAGGTAAACACGATGGAAGAGCTTTGCCAAATAGCAATCGATATACTAGCATCTTATTGCGATTACCCATATTTTACGAACTAGAAACCAAGCAAGTGATCAATGTTTTGAAGGCCTATGATAAATAAGCCCATAGTATCTATTTTCAGAATTTCTACGGTAACATACCTGTTGCTGGCCTTGTATTATTTTTTGAGCAAACAATCAGGCGGCGGAGATGAAGCTCTCTTTTTAAATGATTTACAGCTAATTTTAAATTCGGGATGGTCAGCTGCCATCCAAAAAGGAATCTCCATCCCTTATATGATATTGGTCTATCCGCTGTCACTATTGCTTGAACCCTATATTGCATTGCGTTTGGTTAATGTTTTCCTGCTCGGAGGGCTCGTCCTTTATTTTTATAAAGTTCGATCTTTCACTCAGTTTAACTTTTATGCCCTTTTATTCTTTTTTTATAGCACCGTTGGTTACTTTTTAGCAGGCACCAACGACGCATTGTTTATTATTTGCCTAGTAATTTTTTTAGTAGAAACTCAGGCAATACTAACAACTTCTCAGAAGGCTTCTTTGGCTTGGTGGGGAAGCTCACTGGCGATTGCTTTTTTTACGCGGGAGCTTATCATTGTATTTGTGCCAGTTATATTATTAGCGATATATTTTATTCTGAAAAACAAAAAAGGCAGGCTACAATCCCTCTTAATTCCTGCCGCTATAGTTGTGCTTTTTATAGTCCTGAATATTCCTTCCTTAAGAGAGAATCACAGCCTATCCTATGACAAAAAGTTACCGCCAAATGCAATAACGGCCAATTGGGTGCAACGTCAATATTACGCTCAGTTATTGGTAAACGAAGGCAAGTTAGCCAATTATAATCACCCTAATTGGCAGCAAACCCAGCAGTATTTAGAGGTCAACGGCGCAGCATCACTACCGCGAACAATACCCGAGGCATTAATATTCAATCCTAAAATGACCATCAAAGAGTTTTTTAAAGATTTTCTATTTATAGCACTATATGGTAGTAGGCAATTGGGCCTTATACTAGCCATCGTTTTGTTGATATTTCTGAAGCGATTTGTAAAAGACCGAAAATTCAGTAGTGAAGTTTTCATTCCTACTGCGGTTTTGACAATGGCTGCGGTTTTTGGTTTAATTATCATGTCATTTGTTGAATTGCGGTGGCTAGGGCCAGTTTTTGTTGCCGCCATTGCTTATTTTTACGACCTCATTGAGAAAGGAAAAATACCTAGATTACTCATCCAAGCCAATTATGTAGTAATTACTTTGCTGAGTTGGTATGGGATGTATGGAATGATTACAAAAATATAAATAATTGAAGAATACAAAACTTAAACTAATTTCAATTTTAATCACGCTAATCGTATCAACCATTTTAGGTTTTATAGCGATTGTGATTCTTAAAGAATACGGTTGGACTGTATTTCTTGTAATTCCATTCATAATTGGATTTCTTCCGCCTTTTATTAATGGAAAATTATCTAAAATTAGTAAAAAAGAGAGCTATATATCAAGTTTTCTAACACTTGGAATTGTTTTAATTGGACTTTTAATTTTCGCAATTGAAGGAATGATTTGTATTGTAATGTCTTTACCTTTAATGGCTTTATTAGTTTGGCTTGGTTCTTATATTGGGTTTAAAGCAAATTCTGGAAAATGGATAAATCCGACTAATACAACAATTGGACTTATTATCATTTGCGTCAGTTCAATGAGTTTCGACTATATAAATGAACCTGAAAACTTTATTCCTGTAAGAACCAAGGTTATCGTAAACGCGAATATTGAAAGTGTTTGGGAGAATGTTGTGACTTTCGATAAAATAGACAAACCAACTGACTGGATTTTTAAAACGGGAATAGCATATCCAACAGATGCAACAATTATTGGAACTGGAGTTGGAGCAGTCAGATATTGTAATTTTACGACTGGTAGCTTTGTTGAACCAATCACAACTTGGGACCAACCGAATTTATTACAATTTGACGTAAAGGAACAACCAATTCCAATGAATGAATTTAATCCATTT
>Ga0114916_1001214_pt1 | contig 15174 bp, 16 predicted proteins | sample MalvirAntarct_66_FD_83501 | JGI IMG/M metagenome (GOLD analysis project Ga0114916, IMG submission 83501) | Marine viral communities from the Global Malaspina Expedition - Malaspina viral metaG Antarct_66 | ecosystem: Environmental > Aquatic > Marine > Oceanic | place: West Anvers Island... | reverse complement strand
TCATCAAGCGTTCCGTCGGAGCCGGCGGTCAGCTTTGAGATTTCGCGCATCATGCGCTTCTGGTGCTTTTCGGTCTGGGCGCCGCTGGCGTCGTTCTCGAGCACGATCTCGGCGGCTTCGTCGGGGTTTTCCTCGGCCCACTTCCAGCCTTCCATCGAGGCTTTGACGAAGCGGGCAAGCTTATCGACCATGGCCGGATCTTCAAGGCTCGACTCAAGCACGTAAAGGCCGTCCTCAAGGGTGGCGACGCCTTCTTCTTCGTATTTGAAGGTGATGAGATCGTCAGCAGAAATCCCGGCGTCGATAACCTGCCAGTATTCGTTGTAGGTCATGGTCGAGACGCAGTCGGCCTGCTTCTGGATCAGCGGATCGACGTTGAAGCCCTGCTTGAGCACTTCGACGCCATCATCTCCGCCCTCGGTCGGGATGCCGAGCTGGCTCATCCATGACAGGAACGGGTACTCGTTGCCGAAGAACCAGACGCCCAGCGTCCTGCCCTTGAAATCGTCGGGAGAGGTGATGCCGGTTTCCTTGAGGCAGGTCAGCATCATGCCCGAAGCGTTGAACGGCTGGGCGATGTTGACCAGTGGCACACCCTTCTCGCGGCTGGCAAGTGCCGAAGGCATCCAGTCGACGATGACGTCGGCCCCACCGCCGGCGATGACCTGCGGCGGAGCAATGTCCGGGCCGCCCGGCTTGATTTCGACATCGAGACCGGCCGCCTCGTACATGCCTTTGTCCTTGGCAACATAATAGCCGGCAAACTGCGCCTGGGTGACCCATTTGAGCTGCAGCGTCAGCTTGTCGGCAGCGAGCGCCGATCCGGCCATCAGCGAAAGTGCCAGCCCCATTGTGATTGAGATCGTCTTTTTCATGCCATTCTCCTCTGGTTGCGGCTCCGTCTTGTTATGCACCGGCTCTTCGCCGGTAGGACGGATGCCAGAAAGTTACGGCCCTTTCCGCGAGCGCAATCAGCCCGTAGGAAAGCGACCCGGCCAGTGCCGCGACAAAAATCGTGGCCCAGACCATATCCACATTCATGCGCCCGACTTCGGTGGAAATCCGGAAGCCCATGCCGACAATCGGGGTGCCGAAGAACTCCGCAACAATGGCCCCGATAAGCGCCAGAGTCGAGTTGATCTTGAGTGCATTGAATATGAAAGGCATTGCGGCGGGAAGCCGCAGTTTGAACAGTGTCTGCCAGCGCGTGGCGGCGTAGGTTCGCATTAGGTCGCGCTCCATCGAGCCGGTGGCAGCAAGGCCCGCCACCGTGTTGACCAGCATCGGGAAGAAGGTCATCACCACGACAACGGCGGCCTTGGACTGCCAGTCGAAGCCGAACCACATGACCATGATCGGCGCAACGCCGACGATCGGCAGGGCGGCGACCAGGTTGCCGACCGGGATGACGCCCTTGCGCAGGAACGGGCTGCGATCCACCAGGATGGCGGTGAGGAAGCCGATGCCGCATCCCATCACGTAACCGGCGATCACCGCCTTGAGATAGGTCTGCTGGAAATCCGCCCAGAGGATGTGGGTGGAACTCAGGATCCGTCCCCAGATCATCGACGGGGCGGGCAGCAGCACGCTCGGCACGTTGAAGCCGCGCGTGACACCCTCCCACAGAGCTATCAGAGCGGCACCGAAGATTACCGGGATGAGGATGTTGATGAGGTTTGCGACGGTCGGGTTTGCCGGCTTGAGCCGGGCGAGCCAGATGTTGACTGCCCAGGCAGCGAGCCAGAACGCTATAGCCGTGAGAAAGGGACCATTCATGCCGGCTTCACTCCCATGCGCCGATTGACCCAGGCTCCGATGATATCGACGGTCATGACCAGGATGCCGGCAAGTGCCGCCGCCATCAGCAGCGCCGACCAGATCTGCACTGTCTGGCCGTAGTAGGAACCGGCCAGCAGCCGTGCGCCAAGGCCGGCGACCGCGCCGGTCGGCAGTTCGCCGACAATGGCGCCGACCAGTGCAATCGAGATCGCCACCTTCATCGAGGTGACGAGAAACGGAACGGCGGCGGGCAGGCGAAGCTTCCAGAAGGTCTGGGACGCGGTGGCCGAATAGGTGCGCATCAGGTCGAGATGCATGACTTCCGGTGAACGCAGCCCCTTGGTCATTCCGACCGCAATGGGGAAGAACGAGAGATACATCGAGATCGTGGCTTTTGGCAGCAGACCCGAGATGCCTACGGCATTGAGCACAACGATGATCATCGGCGCAATCGCTAGGATCGGGATCGTCTGCGAGGTAATGATCCACGGCATCAGCGAGCGGTCAAGCGTCTGGTAATGGACGATACCGACGGCAAGCGCCACGCCGAGCACGGTGCCCATCAGGAAGCCGAGCAGGGTCGAGGACAGGGTGATCCAGGAATGGTAGACGAGGCTGCGCTTCGAGGTGATGCTCTTGCCCACCGTGGTATCCCAGAGTTCGGAGAAGACCTGGTGAGGAGCCGGCAGCACCGGGCGTTCCTGGGCCATGGTGCGCGGCAGGATTTCCGAAAAGCTGATCGTGTTTCCCGCACGTTGCGCCTGGTCGCGCTCGAAGGGAGTATTGAGGAAGACGGCCGCCGCATACCAGAGCGCGATGATGGCGAGCACCACGGTGCCGATTGGCAGGATCTTGTCGTGGAGAAGGCTGTGCTCACTCATGCAGCCTCTCCCGGCCAGCGCATCCACAGCGTCGGAATGCCTTCCTCGGTGGCGGTGTCACGACGGGTGAAATCCTCCTGGAAGCCTTCCCGTTCATAAAAACGCAGCGCCTCGGTGTTGCGTTCGAACACGGTGAGCTCGAGTCCCTCTGGGTGTGCCGCCTTGGCCGCGTCGAGCAGCATCTTGCCAACGCCTTTTCTGCGCGCATCGGGGCGCAAGTAAAGCGCCGGGACAAAGCCGCCATTGCTCATGGAAAGGTAGCCAAGGATCTCGCCATCTTCTGCCGCCACGAACAGGGTGCGGGTCTCCAGCAAGGCCGGAACGAACAGCGCCTCGACAGCCGCGTGATCAATCATGCGCGGAAGCCATTCCGTCGCGTCGATATAGTCATTGATTATGGCCGCGCAGACCGGAAGATCGGCCACGGTGGCGTAGCGTAGCGACATCTCGCTACCCCGGCTTCGGACAGCGCTAGTCATCATAGCTGTGCCCTGCCTTGAGACCTTCGCGAACCTGATGGGCGATCTTGAGGAACTCCGGCGTTTCGCGGACATCGAGCGACCGTTCAGTGCCCAGCGCGCTGCAATCGATGATCTCATAGATGCGGCCCGGGCGCGGGCTCATGACCACGATCTTGGTCGAGAGGAACACCGCTTCCGGAATCGAGTGGGTGACGAAGACCACGGTCTTTTTCGTCTTCGCCCAAAGCTTGAGCAACTGCTCGTTCAGGTGGTCACGGACGATCTCGTCGAGCGCGCCGAAAGGCTCGTCCATCAACAGCATGTCCGGTTCGACGGCGAGCGCGCGGGCGATGGAGGCGCGCTGTTGCATGCCGCCCGACAGCTGCCAGGGGAACTTCTTCTCGAAACCGGACAGGTTGACCAGTTCCAGGTTGGACTTGATGCGTGACGCGCGGGTGGCGGCATCAAGCCCCATCACTTCCAGCGGCAGGGCGATGTTGTCCTCGATGGTGCGCCAGGGCAGCAGTGCTGCCTGCTGGAACACATAGCCATAGGCGCGGGCGAGGCGGGCCTGTTCCGGCGTCATGCCATTGACAGACACGGCTCCGCCTGTCGGCTGCTCGAGATCGGCAATGACACGGAGCAGGGTGGTCTTGCCGCAGCCCGACGGCCCGATCAGCGAGACGAACTCGCCCTCAGTGACATCGAGCGTGATATCCTTGAGCGCATGCACCGGACCGTCATTGGTCTCGAAGGTGAGGTCCAGTTTTTGGGCAGATATGACTGTCTCAGGCATGAGTTGCCGCTTTTTGTTTCATTGCATTCCCCCGGGAATTGCCTTGTGTCAGTCCTTGCCAGCACCGCAGGTGATACTGGCAAGGACCATGCCATTATACCCCGGTCGCCGGGATGCCCGAGCGTTCCACCTTGCGTGGCGAGGTTAGCTCCTTCCAGGAAGACAGCGCCTTGTTGACCGGGGTGACCGGTTCGCGGGCGACGAACTTACCGTGGCCTTCCTGGGTCCGGATTTCGCCGTCATGGACAGCGACGTGACCGCGGGTCAGCGTGTAGCGCGGCAGGCCCTTGACCTGCTTGCCCTCGAAGACGTTGTAGTCGATCGCCGACTGCTGGCTGCCTGCGGTGATGGTCTTGGACTTTTCCGGGTCCCAGACCACCAGATCGGCATCGGCGCCCACCAGCACCGCGCCCTTTTTCGGGTAGCAGTTGAGGATCTTGGCGATGTTGGTCGAGGTGACGGCCACGAACTCGTTCATGGTCAACCGTCCGGTGGCGACGCCATAGGTCCACAGCATCGGCATGCGGTCCTCGAGACCGCCGGTGCCGTTGGGGATCTTGGTGAAATCGCCGACGCCGTAGCGCTTCTGTTCGGTGGTGAAGGCGCAATGGTCGGTGGCGACCACCTGCAGCGAGCCCGCCGACAGGCCGGCCCAGAGCGAATCCTGGTGCATCTTGTTGCGGAAGGGCGGGCTCATCACCCGGCGGGCGGCGTGGTCCCAGTCTGGATGGGCGTATTCGCTCTCATCCAGCGTGAGATGCTGGATCAGCGGCTCGCCCCAGACGCGCATGCCCTTCTGGCGGGCGCGGCGGATGGCCTCGTGGCTCTGCTCGCAGGATGTGTGCACGACATAGAGCGGCGTGCCTGCCATGTCGGCGATCATGATGGCGCGGTTGGTGGCCTCGCCCTCGACTTCCGCAGGCCGCGAATAGGCGTGCGCCTCGGGGCCGTTGTTGCCCTCGGCGAGCAGTTTCTGCTGCAATTGTGCCACCACGTCACCGTTCTCGGCGTGGACCATGGCGATGCCGCCAAGTTCACCGATGCGCTGGAACGACGAGTACATCTCGTCGTCATCGACCATCAGCGCGCCCTTGTAGGCCATGAAGTGCTTGAAGGTGGTGATGCCACGATCCCTGACCACGGCTTCCATCTCGTTGAACACCTGCTCGCCCCACCAGGTGATCGCCATGTGGAAGGAGTAATCGCAATTGGCGCGGGTCGACTTGTTGTCCCACATGGTCAGCGCTTCCAGAAGCGACTGGCCGGGCGAGGGGAGCGCGAAATCGATGACCATGGTGGTGCCGCCGGACAGCGCCGCGCGCGTGCCGCTTTCGAAGTCATCGGCGGAATAGGTGCCCATGAACGGCATTTCGAGATGGGTGTGAGGATCGATGCCGCCAGGCATGACATAGCAGCCGGTGGCGTCGAGCGACTTGTCGCCCACCAGGTTGGGGCCGATGGCTGTGATGACGCCGTTTTCGATCATCACGTCCGCCTTGTAGGTCAGATCGGCGGTGACGATGGTTCCGTTCTTGATGACGGTGGTGCTCATGATGCACGTCCTCTTGCTGTTCCAATTCGTGTGTTGATCAGCCGTCTTGATGCGGCCTTCTCAAGATGCTGGTCGTCTAGTCGGCATAGCCGGGGTTTTCCCGGTCGAGCACGCGTTTCATTTCCTCGAAATGCGAGAATTCGGCGTCCTTGTAGACCTCCCATTCGCGCGCCACGGATTCAGCCAGCTCGTCGTTCATCACGTTGAGCGGCTGGCCGGTCGAGTAGGCCAGCACCATGGTGCGGGCGGCGCGCTCGAGATGGTACATGGCGTCGAAGGCTTCGGCCACGGTGCGGGCCACCGTGGTGACACCGTGATTGGCCATCATCACGTTGGAGTAGTTGCCGAAAGTGGAGGCAATGCGTTCGCCCTCGGCCTCGTCATTGGCGATGCCGCCGAAATCCATGTCCATCGCCAACCGGTTGAAGAACCGGGCCGTGGTCTGGTCGATCGGCTTGATCGACGGGTCTTTCAGACCTGCGAGCGCGGTGGCGTGCGGGGGGTGAAGATGCAGCGCCACGCGGGCATGCGGCACGCGCCGGTGGATGGCGCCGTGGATCGACCAGGCCGACGGATCGGGCGCATCGGGCCGCTTCATGGTGTCGGGATCGTCTGCGTCGATCAGAAGCATTTCGCTGGCCTTGGCCATCGAGAAATGCTTCCAGCGCGGGTTCATCAGGAACTTTTTCCCGTCGGGCGAGACTGCGGCGGAGAAATGGTTGGCGACGCCCTCGTGCCAGTTGTAGTAGGCGGCGAGCCGCAGTGCTGCAGCAAGATCTATGCGAAGCTGGCTCTCGTCGGTGTTCCCGAGGGGCACGACTTTGGCTGATGTGGTCATCGGTTCACTCCACCACGCCGGCGGTTTCCACCACCGCATGCATGAGAACGTCGCAGCCTGCGCCGGCCCATTCCTTGGTGATTTCCTCGGCCTCGTTGTGCGACAATCCGTCGACGCAGGGGCACATGACCATGGCGGTGGGCGCGACGCGGTTGATCCAGCAGGCGTCGTGGCCGGCGCCGGAGATGATGTCCATGTGCGAATAGCCGAGCCTTTCGGCGGCGTCGCGGATCGCCTTGACGCAGCCATGGTCGAATTCCGGCGGGTCGAACTGGCCGACGATCTCGGCCTCGAAGCTCACGCCCAGGGCATCGCAGAGTTTCGGCGCTTCGGCCATCAGCCGGTCGACCATTCCATTGAGCGTGTCGAGTTCATGGCTGCGGAAATCGATGGTGAAGACTGCCTTGCCGGGAATGATGTTGCGCGAATTCGGGTAGATGTCGATATGGCCGATGGCACCGACGGCGTTGGGGGCGTTGTCCATGGCGATCTGGTGCACCAGCTCGGTGATCTGTGCGAGGCCGCGACCGGCGTTCAGCCGCATCGGCATCGGGGTCGAGCCGGTGTGGCTTTCCTTGCCGGTGACGGTGCACTGGACCCAGCGCAGCCCCTGGCCGTGGGTGACGACGCCGATATCCTTGCCTTGAGCCTCGAGGATCGGGCCCTGCTCGATGTGCAGCTCAAACAGCGCATGCATCTTGCGCGCGCCCACCTCCTCGTCGCCCTTCCAGCCGATGCGTTCGAGTTCGTCGCCGAAGCGCTTGCCCTTGGCGTCGACGCGGTCATAGGCCCAGTCCTGCTCGTGCACGCCGGCGAATACGCCCGAGGCCAGCATGGCAGGGGCAAAGCGGGTGCCTTCCTCGTTGGTCCAGTTGACCACAACGATGGGGTGCTTGGTCTTGATGTCGAGATCGTTGAGCGTGCGCACCAGTTCGAGACCCGCCAGCACGCCGAGCACGCCGTCATACTTGCCGCCGGTGGGCTGGGTGTCGAGGTGAGAGCCGACATAGACGGGAAGCGCATCCGGATCGGTTCCGGGCCGCGTCATGAATATGTTGCCCATGGTGTCGACGCCCATGGTAAGCCCCGCCTGTTCGCACCACTTGCGGAACAGGTGGCGACCTTCGCCGTCCTCGTCGGTCAGGGTCTGGCGGTTGTTGCCGCCGGCGACGCCGGGCCCGATCTTGGCCATCTCCATGAGCGAGTCCCACAGCCGGTCGGGGTTGATGCGGAGGTTTGCTGCGGGTGCGGACATGATTGTCTCCTATTTCAGTTCGACTTCGACAAAGCTCATCGGCCTTGTTCCGGCATTTATCACATTGTGCTCGACACCGAGCGGGCGGCGATAGGCCTCGCCCGGCGCCATGGTCACTTCACGGGTGCCACCGCCCGGCTCCTCGAGCAGCATCACGCATTCGGTCACCGGGGTGACGACGTAATCATGACCGTGAACATGCCAGCCGGTTTCCTGACCTGGCGCGAAATCGAAGCGCGTCACGCGGACGCGGTCGTCATCGACCAGGGTTGTTGCGGTGGCAGGTTCGCGTGTCATGGTTCAGCTCGGGCTCAGCTCGGGAAAGTGAAGACCGCGCCGGACTTGATGCCGTTGGGCCAGCGCGACGTGATGGTCTTGAGGCGGGTGTAGAAACGGACGCCTTCGGGACCGTAGATCGAGTGATCGCCGAACAGCGAGCGTTTCCAGCCGCCGAAGGAGTGATAGGCGACCGGCACCGGGATCGGCACGTTGACGCCGACCATGCCGACCTCGATCGAGTCAGAGAAGGCGCGGGCGGCGTCGCCGTCGCGGGTGAAGATCGCGGTGCCGTTGCCGTATTCATGGTCATTGATCATCTTGACGGCGTCGTCGAAACTGCCGGCGCGGACGACCGAGAGCACCGGGCCGAAGATCTCTTCCTTGTAGATGGCCATGTCGGTGGTGACGCGGTCAAATAGCGTGCCGCCGACGAAGTAGCCGTTCTCGTAGCCCTGCAGCGAAAAGCCGCGGCCATCGACCACCAGGTCGGCGCCTTCGCTGACGCCCTGGTCGATGTAGCCCAGCACCTTTTCCTGATGCATCTTGGTCACCACCGGGCCCATCTCGGCCGCCTCGTCGGTGGCGGGGCCGATCTTGAGCGCCTCGACACGGGGCTTGAGCTTGGCAACCAGCGCGTCGGCGGTCTTCTCGCCGACGGGAACGGCGACCGAAATCGCCATACAGCGCTCGCCGGCGGAGCCGTAGCCGGCGCCCATCAGCGCGTCGGCTGCCTGGTCCATGTCGGCGTCGGGCATGATCACCATATGGTTCTTGGCGCCGCCAAGCGCCTGCACCCGCTTGCCGTTGGCGGTGCCGCGCGAATAGACATATTCGGCGATCGGGGTGGAGCCGACAAAGCTGATTGCCTTGACATCGGGGTGATCGAGCAGCGTGTCGACAGCGAGCTTGTCGCCATGGACGATGTTGAGCACGCCCTCGGGGAAGCCGGCTTCCTGGAACAGTTTCCAGGCCAGCATCGGCGCGGACGGATCGCGTTCGGACGGCTTCAAGACAAAGGTGTTTCCGCAGGCGACCGCGATCGGGTACATCCACATCGGCACCATGGCAGGGAAGTTGAACGGGGTGATGCCGGCGACGACGCCGAGCGGCTGGCGGTCGGCGATGGAATCGACGCCCGGGCCGACATTGCGGGAGAAGTCCCCCTTGAGCAGATTGGGGATGCCGCAGGCGAACTCCACCACCTCGATGCCGCGGGTGACTTCGCCGAGTGCATCGTCATGGGTCTTGCCGTGCTCGCGGGAAATCTCGCGGGCGATGTCGGCGGCATGACGGTCGAGCAGTTCCTTGAACTTGAACATGAAGCGCGCGCGCTTCAGGGGCGGCATGGCGCCCCAGGCCGGCTGGGCAGCCTTGGCGTTGGCGACGGCCGCGTTGATTTCCTCGACTGTCGACAGCGGCAGCTCGGCGATCTGCTCGCCGGTCGCCGGGTTGAAGACCGGGGACCTGCGATCCGAGCCGGAAATCGTCAGCTTGCCGCCAATGGCGTTTTCAATGATCTGCATGGTTACGCTATCCCTTTAAGCACTGTGCGCAGTTTGTCGAACAATTCGTCGATCTGGTCCTTCGAGATGATCAGGGGCGGGGAGAGCGCGATGATGTCGCCGGTGGTGCGGATCAGCAATCCGTCGTCATAGGCCTTGAGGAAGGCCGAGAAGGCGCGCTTGGTCGGCTCGCCGGCAATCGGCTCGAGTTCGATGGCGCCGATCAGGCCGGTGTTGCGGATGTCGATGACATGCGGGCAGTCTTTCAGCGAATGCAGCTGCTCTTCCCAGTAGGGCGACAGCTCCGCGGCACGGGTGAGCAGGCCCTCTTCCTTGTAGGTGTCGAGCGTTGCGAGCGCTGCGGCGGATGCGATCGGGTTGCCCGAATAGGTGTAGCCGTGAAAGAACTCGATCATGTGCTCCGGGCCCTGCATGAAGGCGTCGTGGATCTCGGAGGTGACGAAGACAGCGCCCATCGGGATGACGCCGTTGGTCAGGCCCTTGGCGGTGGTGATGATGTCCGGCATGACGTCGTAATGCTGCGCGGCGAAAGGCGATCCAAGCCGGCCGAAACCGGTGATGACTTCGTCGAAGATCAAGAGGATGCCATGCTTTGTGCAGATCTCGCGGAGCTTCTTGAGATAGCCCTTCGGCGGGATCAGCACGCCGGTGGAGCCGGCGACCGGCTCGACGATGACGGCGGCAATGGTGGAGGCGTCATGCAGCGTGACGATGCGTTCGAGCTCGGATGCGATGTCGCCGCCGTGCTCGGGCTCCCCCCTTGTGAAAGCGTTCTGCGCGGGCATGTGGGTGTGCGGCATGTGGTCGACGCCGGTCAGCAGCGTGCCGAACATCTTGCGGTTGGTGACAATGCCGCCGACCGAGATGCCGCCGAAATTGACGCCGTGATAGCCTCGCTCGCGGCCGATCAGGCGGGTGCGGGAGCCGTTGCCCTTCACCCGGTGATAGGCGAGCGCCACCTTCAGCGCGGTTTCGACCGACTCGGAACCGGAATTGGTGAACAGTACGTGGTCCATGCCGTCGGGCGCGATGTCGACCAGGCGGTTGGCCAGCTCAAAAGCCTTCGGGTGACCCATCTGGAAGGCGGGTGCGTAGTCCAGCTCGCCTGCCTGCTGCGCAATCGCCTCGGTGATCTTCGGGCGGCAATGGCCTGCGTTGACGCACCAGAGGCCAGCGGTGCCGTCGAGGATCTTGCGGCCGTCGGAGGCTGTGAAATGCATGTCCTTCGCGCCGACCAGCATCCGCGGGTTCTGCTTGAACTGGCGGTTGGCGGTGAACGGCATCCAGAAAGCACGCAGATCATTGGGGGTTGTGTTGAGCCGGTTTGACATGGCTGGTGCGCCTCCTGACGCGTGGGGTTCCCGATCCTTCAGTCAAGTGCCACTTCACGTGGCTTGTATCCGCGGACAGAGCTGTGTTGCGAAATATTGACTGTTTGATAAAACTCTATCAGGGTCAATCACCCGGTCAAGGCAAATTCGGAGTTGTGCGCAACAGCTTCGGTGCAACGGATTGCCGCCAGTCGTGGGAATGAAATGGAGCACATGACTTGAAGGCAAGGGCCACCGAAACCCAACGCAAGACCCGCATTCAGATGGAGAACGAGGAGCGCATCCTCGACGCCGCTCTTGAAGAGTTCTCGGTGCATGGATTTCGGGGTGCGACGATCGACCGGATCGCAGAACATGCCGGCATGTCAAAGCCGAACCTGCTCTATTATTTCCGGCGCAAGCAGGACATCTACGAATCGCTGATCGCCCGTCTTCTGGTCAAATGGCTCGAGCCACTGCAGGAGCTTGACGCGGTTGGCGATCCTTTGCCGGAACTGCAATCCTACATCCGCCGGAAGCTCGAGATGGCGCGGGATTTTCCGCGCGAAAGCCGGCTGTTTGCCAACGAGATCCTCCAGGGTGCACCGCGGATCAAGCGGCTTCTCGAGAGCGAGCTCAAGCCGCTGGTCGACGAAAAAGCGGAGGTGCTCAAGGGCTGGATGAAGGCCGGGAAGATCAATCCGGTCGACCCACGCCACCTGATTTTCTCGATCTGGTCAACCACGCAGCATTATGCCGATTTCGATGTCCAGGTTCAGGTCATTCTCGGCCCGGACCGCGGTGCGGCGGGCCGGTTCGAGGATGCCGCGCGCTATCTCGAGACCCTGTTTCTGGAGGGGCTGCGACCGAATGAAAAGACGGCCGCAGCGCTGTACTCACTGGAAAACTGAAGCGGCCGTCAGTCGATCAGCCCGACCGCGCGGCGTCCCTCTTCGGTCTTCAACGAAAAATCATCGCCATCATATGGGCGCGCCGCGTCCGTGGTGAGCCAGGCGATGGCTTCGCCGACCCATTCGGGCGAGATGTGCGTGGACCAGTCGAGCTGGCTAACCGGATTGACGCCGGACTCCTTGATCGAGCGCTGCATCTCGGTGGCGACGGTGCCCGGCGAGAGGCCGACCACACGGATGTTGTCGGCGGCACATTCGGCATGTGCGCACCGGGTCAGCGACAGGACGCCGGCCTTGGTGGCGCAGTAATGGCTCCAGCCTTCAAGCGCGCCGGTGGCAGCTCCCGAGGAGATGTTGATGATGACGCCGCCGCCCTGGCGTTTCATCACCGGGATCGCAGCCCGCAGGCCGTGGTAGACGCCCTTGAAGTTGATGTCGACGACCTGGTCCCAGGCCTGAGGATCGGACTCCTCGATCCGGGCGATCGGGTCGATCACACCGGCATTGTTGACCAGGATGTCGAGGCTGCCGAAATGGTCGACCGCCATCTTCACCGCGGCATCGAGATCTGCGTAGTTTGCCACGTCGCAGGTTACCGCGAGCGCCTTGGCGCCGATTTCGGCCGCAATCCGGTCCGTGTCGGAACTCGACCGCGCCGCGAGAACGACATTGGCGCCGTAGCCTGTGAGAATGCGGGCGGCTGCCTCGCCGATGCCGCGGCTGGCGCCGGTGATCAATGCAGTCTTGCCGGTCAGATCAATGCTCATGATGGTCTCCTTTTTCCGGACAACCTTGTGCAATTGATGGCGCAGGTAATCAAGATGCCGGGCCCGGTTCATGCGCGATCCGTTGCCGGGATCCCTGGCGCCCGGAAAATCGGGACAGGCCGTGCGAGCAGGGGGCTGCTCACGAACGAACTATCAAGAATGCTTGATATAACTCTGGCATTGTCCCGCCGCATGCGCTAAGGCGAACCCGATCAACGCCAATGGTGCAGGAGCCGATCATGAGCATTGTCATCCATCACAATCCCGGATGCGGGACGTCGCGCAACGTGCTCGAGATCATCCGCGCCTTTGCCGGCGAACCGGTTGTCATCGAGTATCTCGAGACCGGCTGGACCCGCGGGCAATTGCAGGCGCTGTTTGCGGCCGCCGGCCTGACCCCGCGCGAGGCGCTGAGGGTGTCGAAATCTCCGGCGGAGAAACTCGGGCTGACCGATCCTGCCGTCAGCGACGAGGTGATCCTGGATGCAATGCTCGAGCATCCGGTTCTGGTCAACCGGCCGATCGTCTGCACGCGCAAGGGGGTGGCGCTTTGCCGTCCCTCGGAAGCGGTCTTTGCGCTTCTTGATGTCGCTCCCGGCGCCACCTACACCAAGGAAGACGGAGAGGTGATTACCGCCCCATGAGCAAGGACATGCCGAACATCGAGCCTGACAGCTTCCGGCTTCCGGAACTGGACAGGCTGACGCTGCCGGGCGAGCCCGATCATGCGCCGCGGGTGCTGATGCTTTACGGGTCGCTGAGGGGGCGCTCCTACTCGCGGTTCCTGACGCTGGAAGCAAAGCGGGTGCTCGAAGCACTCGGCGCCGAGGTCAAAATGTTTGATCCCGCCGGGTTGCCTCTCGTTTCCGACGAGGCGGAAAGCCATCCCAAGGTCCTGGAACTGCGGAACCTGTCACTCTGGTCGGAAGCCCAGGTCTGGTGCTCGCCGGAGCGGCACGGGGCGATGACAGGGGTTATGAAGACGCAGATCGACTGGCTGCCGCTGGCGCCGATCGGCGGCGTGCGGCCAACGCAAGGGCGGACTTTGGCGCTGATGCAGGTCAGCGGCGGATCGCAGAGCTTCAACACGCTCAACCAGATGCGGGTTCTGGGCCGCTGGATGCGGATGATCACCATCCCGAACCAGTCATCGGTGCCCAAGGCATTCGCGGAGTTCGACGAGGAAGGGCGGATGAAACCGTCGCCGTTCTACAACCGCATGGTCGATGTCATGGAGGAACTGATGAAGTTCACCCTGCTGACGCGCGGACGGTCGGAATATCTCGTCGACCGCTACTCCGAGCGCGTGGAAAGCGCCGAGGCGCTCTCCCTTCGGGTCAACCAGCGCTCGATCTAGCGCCGTCATTCATTCCTGGACGGGACTGTACCGCGCCGGTGTATTCGCCGCGCGCCGGGTAGTCGTTCTTGATGGCGAAATCGAGTGCGCCGACCAGTTCCGAGAAATGCGGCCGGACGAACGGCATGGTCTGCACGGAGCCGTAGTACAGCGTCTGTTGCGGGGTGACCATGAACAGGCCGGGTTCGGAGAACAACGCAGGCTCCTCGATGCCGATCGAAGTCTTGCCGCGCGAAGTGGAAATGTAGAGCCCCCATTCGCGCGCCTTGGCCAAAGGCAGATCGTAGCCGAAGCGGAGCGTGTCGGCACCGATCTTTTCGGCCATCTGGCGGGTTCGCTCCTCGCCGTCCGAACTGATGGCGATGGTTGCCACGCCGCGCTCGGCAAAATCAGCGACGCGTTTTTGAAACTCGGTGAGGTATGTGGCACAGATCGGGCAGTGCAGGCCGCGATAAAAGCAGATCACCGTGCCGCGATCGGACGCATCGGTTGTCAGGTCGAACTCGCCGTGATCGAGCGTCGGGAGTTTCAGATCCGGGGTCTTCTGGCGGGGAAGCAGCATGGGCAAAGCCTTTCACATCGGGGTTGTGAGATCAGTCTATCGGAATTACTGTTAGAAAAATCCGATTTAATTGACTGAAACACCGATATGCACCCTATGGACAGACTGACAACGCTGATGGAGCGCTTCACGCTGGAAGTGATGCCCGTGGCCCTGGCCGCGGCAACGATGGTGGTGACCGGCCGCGAAGACGGCACTCCCGGTGTTGTCTGGTTCGGTCGCGCCGGAGTCGGGGCTGACCTTGACCCGGACACAGTTCTGTTCGCTGCGGCTGTCGAGTGGGGCGGGGTATCAAATCCGCTGCTCGCGGCGCTGCCGGAGAGGATCTGCTTTGACCTCTCTGCGGATGCGGAAGCGTCCAGTCTCGTCCGGCTGATGCATTCGGAACTCGCAGCGGCGCGCTGCGGGTCCGCTTCGGTCGTCAACCGGCTTGGCGAAGTCATGGTGGTCCGGCTGCTGCGGGCGCAAATCGAAGCTGGCTCGACACGGCCGGGTCTGCTCTCAGGGCTTTCGGACGCAAGGTTGAACCGGGCGATCGTCGCCATTCACGGCAATCCCGGACGGGACTGGCGCAATGATGATCTCGCGGTCATCGCCGGGCTCTCGCTCAGCCGTTTCGCCGAGACCTTTGTTGCGGTTGTCGGGGAAACGCCTGCGGCCTATCTCAGGCGCTGGCGGCTGACGCTGGCCCGGCAGGACCTGCAGAAGGGAGACCGGGTCGAAGCCGTCGCACGGCGCTATGGCTATCGTTCCCCGGAGGGATTTGCCAGGGCCTTCCGTCAGCACTATGGCCAGAAGCCGTTGGCGATGCGCGGCATCGCGGGCGCGCAGCGTGCCGCGGTCTAACGCTGGCGGCCTGCCCAGTGGCTGCCGATGTCGTTTGCCAGCTCCCCGATCGAGCCC
>Ga0114916_1001210_pt1 | contig 15208 bp, 8 predicted proteins | sample MalvirAntarct_66_FD_83501 | JGI IMG/M metagenome (GOLD analysis project Ga0114916, IMG submission 83501) | Marine viral communities from the Global Malaspina Expedition - Malaspina viral metaG Antarct_66 | ecosystem: Environmental > Aquatic > Marine > Oceanic | place: West Anvers Island... | reverse complement strand
TACTTCGACGGTGTCGCCGGCGCGCCGGCCACCCTGTTCGCTCCGCTGGACACGGTCAACGGCCAGGTCATGCTGGGCCAGACGCTGTACGGCGCGGTGAGCGCCGGCGCGTCCATGCGTCACTTCGCCATCTACGACGGCGAGCTCGCGGGCGGCGACATCTCCGCCATCCACTCGGCCATCGAGGCCGGCGGCTCGCTGTCGTACAGCCAGGGCAGCAACGGCTCCGTGGCCCGCGTCGGCAACGAGCTCGTCTACACGCCGGACGCTGAGTTCGAGGGCTTCGACTCCTTCACCTACACGATCACGGACGGCAAGGAGACGGCTACCGCGACCGTGACCGTCGAGGTGCTCCCGCCGCTGCTCGAGGCAGTCGACGACTCGGCCTTCACGCAGCAGGACACCCCGACCACCATCGCTGTCCTCGACAACGACGAGGGCGATGACCTCGAGGTTGCCGGCACCACCGATGGCGCCAACGGCACCGTCACCACCGATGGCACCACCGTGACCTACACGCCGGCCTCGGGCTTCTTCGGTACGGACACCTTCACGGTGGACGTGACGAATGGCTCGCTCACGGAGACCAGCACGGTCACCGTGACGGTCAACGGTGCCCCCGTGGGCCCGGACCAGGATGACGAGACCACGCCGGAGACCCCGGTCACTGTCTCAATCGTCCCGCCGGTCACTGACCCGGAGTCCACGGCCCTCACGATCACCTCGGCGGGCCCGGCCTCCAACGGCACCATCGACATCGTCGGTGGCGACGTCACCTACACGCCGGAAGCCGGCTTCAGTGGCACGGACTCGTTCCCGGTCACGATCGCGGACGAGGATGGCGGCTCGCTGACCATCACGGTCACGATCGTCGTGAACACCCCGCTCGAGGCCAACGACGACTCCACCTTCACGCAGCAGGACACGCCGATCACGCTCCCCGTCCTGGACAACGACGAGGGCGACAACCCCACGGTTGACTCGGCCACGGACGGCGCGAACGGCACGGTCACCTCGGACGGGACGACCGTCACCTACACGCCGGACACCGGCTTCTGGGGCGTCGACACCTTCACGGTGACGATCGTCGACGGCGACGAGACGGAGACCTCCACGGTCACCGTCACCGTCAACGGCCAGCCAGTCGGCGACGACCTCGACGACACCACCCTCCCGGAGACCCCGGTGACGATCTCGGTCGTCCCGCCGGTCACCGACCCGGAGGCGGGCGGCCTCACCATCACCTCGGCGGGCCCGGCCGGTAACGGCACGGTCACCATCGAGAACGGCGACGTCGTCTACACCCCGGAGCCTGGCTTCACTGGCACCGACACGTTCGAGGTCACCATCGAGGACGAGGACGGCGGCTCGCTGACCATCACGGTCACGGTCGTCGTGAACACCCCGCTCGAGGCCAACGACGACAACGCATTCACGCAGCAGGACACCCCGATCACGGTCGCGGTCCTCGACAACGACCAGGGCGACGCCCCGGTCGTGGCCTCCGTCTCCAACGGCGTCAACGGCACCGCGACGACCGACGGCACCACCGTGACGTACACCCCGAACCCGGGCTTCTCGGGTACGGACTCGGTCTTCGTCTACGTCGAGGATGGCGCTGAGGCCCACGTCTCCACCCTGCTCATCACGGTCAACGGCGCGCCGCAGGGCGACGACCTGGACGACACCACGCTCCCCGAGACCCCGGTCACGATCTCCATCGTCCCGCCGGTCACTGACCCGGAGTCCACGGCCCTCACGATCACCTCGGTGGGCCAGGCCGGTAGCGGCACCGTCACCATCGAGGACGGCGACGTCGTCTACACGCCGGAGCCGGGCTTCACTGGCACCGACACGTTCGAGGTCACCATCGAGGACGAGGACGGCGGCTCGCTGACCATCACGGTCACGGTCCTGGTCCACGTCGCGGTGGTCGCCAACGACGACTCAACGTCCACGCAGCAGGACACGCCAGTCACGGTGAGCGTCCTCAACAACGACGAGGGTGATGACCTCTCGGTCATCGGCACGGGCACGGCCGCCAACGGCACCGTGACCACCGACGGCACCACGGTCACCTACACCCCGAACGTCGGCTTCTTCGGCACGGACACCTTCACGGTGACCATCGAGGACGCCATCGGCGGCGAGCCGACCGCGACCAGCACCGTGACGGTCACCGTCAACGGCGCCCCGACCGGCCCGGACATCGACTCCGGCATCATCCAGGTCGACACCCCGGTGACCGTCACGGTCATCCCGCCGGTGACTGACCCGGAGGGCGGCGAACTCACGATCACCTCGGCGGGCCCGGCTGGCAACGGCACGGTTACGATCGACGGCGACACCGTCACCTACACCCCGGCCCCGGGTTACACCGGTCCGGACTCCTTCGAGGTGACGATCGAGGACGAGGACGGCGGCACGGTCACGATCACCGTGACGGTCACCGTCAACGCCCCGCCGACCGCCACGGACGTCGAGCTCAGCACCATCGAGGGTGTGGGCGTCGGCTTCGCGACCGGCTCGGTCGTCATCGAGCCGGACGGCGACGACGTGGCCATCGTGGCCCCCGGGACGCCGTCCAACGGCACCGTGACCACGGATGGATCGTCGATCACCTACACGCCTGACACCGGCTTCTTCGGCACCGACTCGTTCCTCGTGACGGTGGAGGACACCTACGGCGCCCAGGCCTCATTCACCGTCACGGTGGACGTGAACGGCGCGCCGCAGGGCGACGACATCGCCACGACGACCGACGAGGACAAGCCGGTCGACATCGATGTCCTCGCGGGCATCACGGACCCGGAGGACGATGACCTCGAGGTCGTCGACGTGACGACGCCGTCCAATGGCACCGTCTCCGCCGTGGGCGGGGTGGTCACCTACACCCCGGCCGCAGGGTTCTACGGCTCCGACGCCTTCGATGTCACCATCGAGGACGAGGCGGGCAACAGCCTGGTGATCACGGTCACCGTGACGGTCACTCCTGCTCCGCGCGTCATCCTGGCCTCGGACGTCTGTGTCGCCGTGGTCAACCAGGGCGGCGACGCCGGCTACACCAGCCAGTTCTGGCTGGAGGCGCCGGGCACCCCGTCGTTCCTCGGCATCACGAACAAGGCAGACATCGGTACGACAGTTCCGGTCGGCACCTTCGCCGGCGGCACCGAACTCGTGCTGTCCATCCATGTGACGAACACGGGCCAGGTCTTCCAGACCGGCCCGGCCTACAACAACCCGGACAACAAGGTCCACGTGGCCGTGACCCCGGGTACCGGCGACGTGCTCTACACGGTTGGCTTCGAGGACCTGCTCAACGGCGGAGACCAGGACTTCAACGACGCCGTCATCGACCTCGTCGCCATCGACTGTGACGTCGAGGCCGAAGACGACACGGCGGAGACGCTGCAGGATGTCGCCGTGGACATCGCGGTCCTCGACAACGACTCTACGGAGAACGGCACGCTGGCCGTCACCAGCGTCGTCAGCCCGGCGAACGGGACGGTGACGGAAGCCAACGGCGTCCTGACCTACACCCCGAACGCCAGCTTCTCCGGGACGGACACCTTCACCTACACGGTGGAGAATGGCCTCGGTGGCTCCGCTACCGCGACCGTCACCGTCGAGGTCGAAGCCGCCCAGATGGTCATCCTCGCGGAGACCGCCTGTATCGCCGTCCGAGTCGAGCAGCACGGTGTGGTGACCTACACCAACCGCTTCTGGCTCGAGTCGCCGGGTGCGCCGCAGTACCTCGGCATCGACAACTGGGATGTTGATGACCAGGTCGCCGTGGGGACGTTCGAGGCTGGCACGGAGCTGATCCTGTCCATCCACGTGCAGAACACGGGCCACGTCTTCAAGACCGGCCCCGCCTACCGCAACCCGGACAACTTCATGCACGCGCATGTCACGCCGGGTACCGGGAACGTCCTCTACCTCGTGGAGTTCGAGGACCTCTACAACGGTGGTGACCAGGACTTCAACGACGCTGTCCTCAGCGTGCTGTCCATCGACTGTGGCGTGACCGCCCAGGACGACACCGCCAGCACTGACGCCGGCGACAGCGTGGACATCGACGTCCTCGACAACGACTCCACCCTCGAGGGCGATCTCGAGGTGGTCTCGGTCACGAGCCCGGCCAACGGCACGGTCGAGATCGAGGACGACGGGGAGATCGAGTACACGCCGAACGGCGGCTTCACCGGGACCGACACCTTCACCTACACCGTGGAGAACGGCCTCGGCGGGTCAGCCACAGCGACCGTCACGGTCGAGGTCGAAGCGGCGAGCGGCATCAAGCAGGGCAGGATGACCGGCGGCGGGAACTACCAGACCGGTAGTGGCAACAACAAGGTCATCTACAACTGGGGCTTCGAGCTGCGCTGCTCGACGGGTGGCGGCCACTTCAACTTCCACGACGAAGGCGTCCGCCTGCACATCAACAACTTCACGTTCGAGAGCATGACCTGCACCGATGAGCCGGGCTACGACAACGGCAAGAACTTCGACACCGTGACGTTCACCGGGCACGACTCGAACGCGCAGTACGGCAACGGGAACAACCGCGTCGCGGTCGACATCGAGGTCGTCCTCACCGACAAGGGGAGCAACGGCAAGAACGACACGATCACCGTCGTCATTCGCCGGGCTGACAACGGTCAGATCCTCAGCCAGCTCAACAAGGTCAAGCTGACGGGCGGCAACCACGTCGCCCACAACAGCAACTAAGTTCGCCTCATCCGGGGGTCGGCTGAGGTTCGAGAGGCCCGGTGCAACACCGGGCCTCTCTCATATCCGGGACCGTCAGCCTCTGCCCGCGTTCTCACTCCCGAGGGCGCGGGCTACGATTGAGACATGCCGCACCAATACGCCTCGCGCGACGCACGCACCGGACTCGAGGTCCAGGTCACGGGTGAGTTCCCGGAGGATCCGGACGACCGCGTACGCATCGCCCGCACCACCAACCTGTTCACCCGACTCATGTCCACGATCCTCGCGACCGAGAACGAGACCGAGCGCCGCGAGCGCTTCCGCGCGATCGAGACACAACTCGAGGTCGCCGAGGCGCTGATCCGAGGTGACTTCGACGAGGTCCAGAACCTCATGCGCCAGACGCTCCACGCGATGGGGATCACGGACGAACAGCTGGAGGATGTCCAGCGCCAACTGCGGGAACAGTTCGAGCAGTTCCGCAATATGGCGCCCGGCGACCTGCCCCCAGGCTTCCCGTGGGGCCTGACCGGCGAGAAGTCCGACGAAGAAGACGCCGACAGCGACGACCGTGAGGACGACCGTCCACTCGACGACCGTGGCCTGTAAGTCCTACCGAGGCGGCCGAGGGCGGCCCTTCCGCTCGACGAAGCGGTAGCCCACGCTCCGCAGGCCCTCGAGTTGCTCGCCGACGCCGAGGGCGTCGAGCTTCGCTCGGAGTGAGGCGATGTGGCTGCGGATCGCCGACTTCGTCCGCGGATCGCTCAGCACGCGTCCGTAGAGCGCCCGCGCGAGTTCCTCGTGGCGGATGACCTGCGACGGCTGCTCCATGAGCGCCGTCAGCACTGCGGCCTCGCTGGGGGTGAGGATGGCCCGCTGGTCGTACGCGCGCGCCTCGTGGGAGCGACGATCCAGGGATAGCCCGTACACCGCGATACTGCCGGTCGGCACGCGGGCAACGGAACGTAACTGCTCCAGCCCGCGGCGGAGCGTCGCGTCGTCGGCTTCATCCGACGCGAGGACGACCGCAGGGCGCACGTCTAGCGGCAGTGGCACGCGCAGCCAGGTGGCGCCCGCCGGCATGAGCAGCAGCGCCCCCACGGGCCGTTCGAGGGCTCTCCGGGCGCGCTCAAGGGCGAGCCGGGCCTCCTGGCCTGTTGCGACGCCATCCACGAGCAGCACGTCAGGCTTGGCAGCGCGAGCGTCGAGCGCGACACGCGCCAGCGTGGAGCCACCGACGGGCTCCATCTCGATCCGCTCGAGGGCGCTCAGCCGCAGCTTGCGGCGCGCTTCGTCGTCACAGACCACCAGGACACGCACGAGAGGCCCTTCCGTCGGGCCGTAACGTACTGCCTCGCGGGCTACACGTCGCGGAAGGCGGCGCGCTCGTGCCTCAGGAGCCAGCGCTTCCGCTCGATGCCCCCGCCATAGCCGGTCAGCGTCCGGTCCGCGCCGATCACGCGGTGGCACGGCACGATCACTCCGACGGGGTTCGATCCGTTCGCGGCCCCCACCGCCCGCACCGCCTTCGGCCGTCCGACGAGCGCAGCGAGGTCGGCGTAAGACCAGGCGTGTCCCGCGGGGATCGCGCGTAGCCCGGCCCACGCCGCGCGCTGGAACTCGGTGCCACCGGTCTGCACAGGAATTGCGCCGAGCGCATCCAGGTCGCCCGCGAAGTACGCATCGAGGGCGTCCCGGACTGTCTGGGGCAGCGCGCTGGGGTGGAGGGCGACTTCGCCGCTTCCTCGTGCGTAGTGGAGACGCAGGAGGCGGTGCATGCGCGCCTCGTAGTCCTCCCAGTCGAGCGCACGCACCGCGCCGTCCTCGTCGAACGCGATGAGCATTCGTCCGATCGGCGTCTCGTACCCGTCGAGGGCGAATGTGACCGTCACGCTGCCTCCTGTCTCACGCCGCCAGTCTCCGGTGCAACTGGCGAGTGGATCGGACAGATCCGGACAGCCTCAGACGCATGTCCGAATCTGTCCGACGCTGGAGCCCCGCGTTCGGCAGAATCACCCCATGGACGCCGCCACGCTCGAGGTTCTCCTGACGCAGCAGCCGGACGCGCCTCGCCGCGGGGTGAACGCCGTGCGCACCACCGGCATCTACTGCCGCGACGGTTGCGCGGGCCGCCCGAAGGCGCACAACGTGTCGAGGTTCGCGACGGCCGTCGCTGCGGAGGCTGCTGGCTACCGCCCCTGCCTGCTCTGCCGCCCCGACCGCCTCCCGGACGCCTCGACGAGCGCGCACGAGGTGGTGGAGCGCGCGCTCGTGCTCATCACCGCCGGAGCGCTGGACGAGGAGACCGAGGAGACGCTAGCGGCGCGCCTCGGCGTGACGTCGAGGCACCTCCGACGGCTGTTCCAGGAGCATGTCGGCGCGACGCCCGCGTTCGTGGCGCGCTCGCGGCGGGCGCACTTCGCGCGGCGGCTACTCGACGAAACCGACCTGCGCATCGTCGACGTCGCGGGAGCCTCGGGCTTCGCGAGCGTGCGGCAGATGAACCGCGTCATGCGCGACGTATTCCGCTTCACGCCGGCCGAGCTGCGCGCTCGGCGGCGGCAGCGCGACCGCCTCGTCGCGGACGGTGGCCTCCGACTGCGCGTGCCGTTCGAGGGCGCGCTCGCGTTCGAGGAGCTCCTCGCCTACCTCGCGCCGAGGGCGATCCCCGGTGTCGAGGTGATCGAGGGCGGCACCTACCGCCGCACGACGTCGACGCACGGCGAGCCCGGCGCGATCGAGGTGTCGCGCGCCGACGCGCGTCACCTCCTCGTCGTCGCGCACCTCCCGACGTGGAACAGCCTGATCGACGATGTCTCGCGCGTACGCCGGCTCTTCGGACTCGACACTCCACCTGCCGAGGCCACACCACTGGCCGAGGATCCCCTGCTCGCGGACACCATCGCGACGTTGCCCGGTCTACGCGTGCCCGGCGCCTGGGATCCATTCGAGACGGCGGTGCGCGTGTTCCTCGGGCAGCAGGTCACCGTGGGCGGCGCAACGACGCTCGCCGGGAGACTCGTCGAGGCGTTCGGGCAGCCCGTCGAAGGGCTGCAGCCGCTGGGCCTGACGCATGTCTTCCCCTCGGCGGCCACAATCGCCGACGCGAGCACACCCGACCTGCGTGGCATCGGCATCCCGGGCGCACGCGCCGAGGCGCTCCGCGAGTTCGCGCGCGCCTACCTCGAGGAGCGCATCCGCCTCGATCCTGCCGTCCCGCTGCACGAGGCGGCCGAGACGCTCCAAGCGCTGCCGGGTGTCGGGCCGTGGACGGCGCAGATGATCGTGTACCGCGCGATGAGCCAGCGGGACGCCTTCCCCGCTGGCGACCTCGGCCTGCGACGCAACGCCGCGCGCCTCCTCGGCGAGTCCGCCCCCATCGACGCCGCCGCGCTCGAACGCCTCGCCGAGGGCTGGCGTCCGCACCGAGCGCTCGCGGCCCTCCATCTCTGGATAGCGCGTTAGGGACCCAGCCAGGCGCCCTCACCCACCCGCTCACACTGAGCCTGTCGAAGTGGGAGCCTTCGGGACGCCCGCGCGCCCCGACCACGTCCGTACGCCCCGGACTTCGCCCAGTCCGTGACTCTTGGAGCACCGTGGCGAGGCGTAGTAGAATACCTGTTCGACACTCTCGATTGTCTCGAACCCCCTCCCCTGCCCCGAGAGCCTGAGGTACGGATGCCAACCGACCGCATCGTTGTGACCGGCGCGCGCGAGCACAACCTCAAGAACATCACCGTCTCCATCCCCCGCGACCAACTGGTGGTCATCACGGGGGTCTCTGGGTCCGGCAAGTCCTCGCTCGCCTTCGACACGATCTACGCCGAGGGCCAGCGTCGTTATGTCGAGTCTCTGTCCGCCTACGCCCGTCAGTTCCTCGGACTGATGGAGAAGCCTGACGTCGACTACATCGAGGGCCTCTCCCCCGCCATCTCCATCGACCAGAAGGGCGTCTCGAAGAACCCGAGGTCGACCGTGGCGACGGTCACCGAGATCTACGACTACATGCGCCTGCTCTACGCACGCGTCGGCATCCCCACCTGCCCGCACTGCGGCGCCGTGATCGAGCGCCAGACGATCCAGCAGATCGTCGACTCCATCCTCGGGCTCGACGCGGGGAAGCGCGCGATGATCCTCGCGCCGGTGATCCGCCACCGAAAGGGCGAGCACGCCCAGGTCTTCGAGGCGGTGCGCCGAGGCGGCTACGTCCGCGTCCGCGTCGACGGCCAGGTGCTGAACATCGACGACGAGATCAAGCTCTCCCGCAACAAGTGGCACGACATCGACGTCGTCACGGACCGCATCGTCATTCCCTCCCCCGGCGACGAGGACCTCGACGCGACCCGCACGAGGGTGACCGACTCCGTCGAGCAGGCGCTTCGCCTCGGCGAGGGGATCGTCGTGCTCGCGCTCCTCGGCGAGGATGGTGGGGTCGCGGAGGAGCAGACGTTCTCGGAGCACTTCGCCTGCGCGAACACGGACCACGAGCCGTACTCCGTCGGCGAGCTCGAGCCCCGCAACTTCTCGTTCAACACGCCGCATGGCGCGTGCCCGGCGTGCACCGGCCTCGGCTTCCAGATGCAGCTCGACGCGGACCTCGTCGTCCCGAACAAGAAGCTGAGCATCGACGAGGGCGCCATCGTCCCGTTCCAGCGGATGGCGACGACCTCGTCGTGGTACCGGCGTCGAGTGCAGGCGCTGGGCGAGGCGATGGGCTTCACGCTCACCCAGAAGATCGCCGACTTCACCGAGGAGCAGTTCCGCGCGCTGATGTACGGCACCGAGGGGCACGTCGACGAGATCGAGATCCGCACCTCCCGAGGCACGGCGCGCAAGTACAAGGTGACGTGGGAGGGCGTCGTCACCAACCTCGAGCGGCGCTACAAGGAGACCGAGTCCGACTGGGTGCGCTCCGACATCGAGCGCTACATGGTCGCCGTCCCCTGCCCCACCTGCCGAGGCGCGCGACTGAAGCCCGAGGTGCTCAGCGTCTTCGTCGACGGGAAGTCGATCCTCGACGGCGTGCGCATGTCGGTGGCGGAAGCGCTGCCGTGGATCGAGTCGCTGCGTGAGGAGGGCGGCCCGCTCACGGCGCGGCAGTTCGCGATCGGGCGGCAGATCCTCCAGGAGATCCACGGCAGGCTCGTCTTCCTGCGGGACGTGGGCCTCGACTACCTCACGCTCGACCGCGCGGCGGGCACCCTGTCCGGTGGCGAGGGCCAGCGCATCCGCCTGGCGACGCAGATCGGGTCCGCGCTGATGGGCGTGCTCTACGTCTGCGACGAGCCCTCGATCGGCCTGCACCCGATCGACAACGAGCGGCTCATCCGCACCCTCACGAGGCTTCGCGACCTCGGCAACACCGTCCTCGTCGTGGAACACGACCAGGCGATGATGCTCGCCGCGGACCACCTGATCGACATCGGCCCGGGCGCCGGGGAGCACGGTGGCCATGTGGTCGCCGAGGGCACCCCGAAGCAGGTGATGAAGAACAAGGCCTCGAAGACCGGCGCCTACCTCAGCGGCAAGGCCGTGATCCCGATGCCCGCCGAGCGCCGCGAGGGCTCCGGCGACATGCTCACAATCCACAATGCGCGAGAGAACAACCTGAAGAACCTCACCGTCGAGTTCCCCCTCGGCACGTTCATTGCCGTGACCGGCGTCTCAGGGTCCGGGAAGTCCTCGCTGGTGAACCAGATCCTCTCGAAGGCGATCGCGTTCGAACTGAACGGGGCGCGCGAGCGGCCCGGCGCACACGACCGCATCACCGGCATGGGGCACCTCGACAAGGGCGTGGTCATCGACCAGGCGGCGATCGGGCGCACGCCGCGCTCGAACCCCGCGACGTACACCGGGCTGTTCACGCAGATCCGTGACCTGTTCGCGCAGGTCCCGGAGTCGAAGGCGCGCGGCTACGGGCCGGGGCGGTTCTCCTTCAACGTGAAGGGCGGGCGCTGCGAGGCCTGCAAGGGCGACGGCTACAACCTCATCGAGATGCAGTTCCTGCCCGATGTGACCGTCCCCTGCGAGGTCTGCAAGGGCGACCGCTACAACCGCGAGGCGCTGGAGATCACGTTCCGAGGCGCGACCATCGCCGATGTGCTGAAGATGACCGTGACCGAGGCGCTCGAGTACTTCGACGCCTTCCCCGGGCCGAAGCGGAAGCTCCAGACGCTGAAGGACGTGGGCCTCGGCTACATCCGCCTCGGCCAGCCGGCGACGACGCTCTCAGGCGGCGAAGCGCAGCGCATCAAGCTCGCCACGGAGCTCTCGAAGCGCTCCACCGGCCGCACCGCATACATCCTCGACGAGCCGACCACCGGCCTCTCCTTCTCCGACGTCGAAGCGCTGCTCGAGGTCCTCCAACGCCTCGTCGACGGCGGCAACACCGTCGTGGTCATCGAGCACCACCTCGACGTGATCAAGGGCGCGGACTGGGTCATCGACCTCGGCCCCCAGGGCGGCGCCAGGGGCGGCGAACTCATCGCCGCCGGCACCCCCGAGGACGTCGCCCGCTGCGAGGCCAGCCTCACCGGACGGTTCCTCAAGGACGTGTTGGGGGAGAAGAGCACGTCCACTGATAGGACGCGGGATAAGGCAGTTTCGCGTTGAGCATCGACCCCACCACTGTTGCGATCCTCGCCAGAGGGCTATCCGATGAGGACCAGCCAGCAAGATCAGCGGCGAGGGACGGGCTCTTCAGGCTGCTGCAGTCTGATCCATCCATCGGACTAACGCTTCGGGACGTCTTTGCCGACGGCGAGGTCACGGAGGGCATCGAGGAGACCTTCGGACTTATCGGCGCCGCGTCACGAGACATCCCGGAACTGCAGGCTTGGATACTTGAGAAGTGCCGCGATCCCGATCCCCTGATCGCGGTTAGCGCCATCCGAGCTCTGTCGTGGCAGGCGGATTCGGCTCAAACGTGGCGACTCGTGGCTGAGCTGCTAGAGGGCGAGGCCACCCACCCTGCTGTGATTCGCGCGGCACTCTTCGCTGCAACGAGAGCCCCCTCCGATGAGCGGATCGACCGGGCGGCTCGGCCACACTTCATCACGGACGACAGTCAGGCCCGCTCCGCTGTGTACCAAGTTCTCAGTCGGGAGCGCCTCCCAACCGCTTCAGAAGCAGAGGAGTCGAACGCCCCGCTCATCGAGGACGAGGTGGCACGACTCGAGGCGGTCGAGCGTGTGGCAGAACTCCGGCGGGCACTCGAGAACCTAAATGAAGCCGAACTCGCCCTTGAGCAATCAGTTGTCCTGAATACCCAACTTCTACCGTTGACGGTCGAGCTTGAACAGTTGCTAATCGAGACGGATATCCCGAGTGCGGCACGAGCGGGGCGTCTGAGGAGGGCGGCGATCATTTGCAGCACGGTCCTGGTGGGAGCTGCAGCACTCGTATCCGGTATCGCTGACTCGCCAGCTGCGGCCCAAGTCGTCACCGAACTCGTACGAGGTCTCGATCCCCTGAGCAGGCGACTCTCGCGATGACAGCGTGGGGAAGCGCGGAACCACTTCCCCTCCTGCAGCGTTAGACGCACATCACCAAGACCGTGGCGCAGGAAGCGCCGTGGAAGGAAACCGATGTGCGTCCCAAGGCGCTCCTTGCCCTCTTAGTTGCGGGCACCCTCTCTGTCCTCGCTCTCTCGACTGCCTCCGCTCAGGTGGCGCCGCCGACCGCGGTGCCCGATGTCGTCGCCACCCTCGAGGATTCCGCGGTCGTGGTCGCGGTCCTCGCGAATGACTCGAACCCCTCGGGCGGTGCGCTCACCGTGAAGACGGTCAGCGACCCGGCGCACGGGAAGACCGTCATCAACGGCGGCGTGAGCGTCACCTACACACCCGATGCCAACTGGTCCGGCGTCGACGTGTTCACCTACAGCATCTCGAACGGCACGCACACCGCCTCGGCGACCGTCGTCGTGAACGTGGCGGCGGTGAACGACGCCCCGGTCGCGAAGCCGGACACCGCGACCACGACGAAGAACACCTCGAAGGCCATCAACGTCCTCGAGAACGACAAGGACGTGGACGGCAACGCGCTCACGGTCATCGTCGCCACGCAGCCCTCGCACGGCACGGCCACGGTGGGCGCGGACAAGCGCATCACCTACACCCCGGCCACGAACTACACCGGCGCGGACTCCCTCACCTACCTGATCACGGACGGTTCACTGACCGCCACGGCGAAAGTCTCGGTGACGGTGAAGGCCCCGTCGACGCCCTCGGACAGCACGTTCGACCAGCGCGTCCGCGCGGCCTGCAACGACGACGACCGCTCGCGCGACGTGAAGTCGCTCTGCCAGGTCTACCAAAAGGACAACGTCGGCCAGCAGGCGAAGAACACCATCGGCGCGCTGATCCTCAAGAAGGTCTCGTCGAAGCCCGTGGGCGCTGACCAGATCTGCAAGAGCAACGGCCTGAACGGCGACCTCCGCATGCTGTGCGAGGTCTACCGCGACGACGACCTCTCTCGCTCGACGCGCCACCTGCTCGGACTGCTGATCGAGGGCGTCTACAGGAAGTAGTCCGCACCACCTCGACCCCGTCTCGAAAGCGTGCAGACCGCCGTCCCTCCCGGCGGTCTGCATGCGTTCCCGCTAATATCGCCTCGTGACCACCACCCCGCCCCCCGAGCCTGACCCCGAGGACACCTCCGAGGACGAGGAGGTGTCGGCAGACGCCGACGAGAACCCGCCACTGATCGGCGACGGTCAGCTCACGCCGATCGTCGTGCCTCGCCGATTGGGGTACGCGGCGGTGGCCGCGGTGGTGCTGCTGATCCTGTTCGTGCTGTGGACCGTGCCCGCGGTCATCACGATCCTCATCGGCGGCACCGCATTCGCGCTGCTCTTCTCCTACCCCGTCCGCCTGCTCGATCGGTACATGCCGAGGCCCCTCGCCGTCGCGATCACGCTGATCACGGCGATCGCGGTCACGGCGGGCGCCCTCATGGTCGCGATCCCGCCGATCGCGGCGCAGGTTACCGACTTCGCCACCGACCTCCCCGGCATCGTCACCGACGCCGAGGAGCGCATCCGCGAGACGGCAGTCCGATGGGAAGAGGAGGGCCTCCTCCCCGAGGACACCGACGAGATGATCGGTGACCTGGAAGCCGAACTCGGCAGCCGCGCCACGAACCTGATCGAGCCCGTGCTCACGGGGATCCTCGGGCAGGTAACCGGCCTCGTCGGGCTGTTCATCACCGTCTTCGGGATCTTGTTCGTCGGCATCACGCTGCTGCTCGACGGCGAGCGCCTCCGCCGCCGGGTGACGCTCGCGTTCCCGCACCGCTACCACGACGACCTCGACCAGCTCTGGAACGACCTCGGCAGCTCGATGTCGCGCTACCTCGGCGGCCTGATGGCGATCGCGCTCATCCAGGGCGCGCTCGTCAGCGTCGCGCTGCTCTTCCTCGGCGTCCCGTATGCGCTCATCCTCGGGGTGTGGGTCGCGATCACCTCGATCATCCCGTACGTCGGCGCGTGGCTGGGGGCGATCCCCGCGCTCATCCTCGCCGCCCTCGAGTCGCCGATCACAGCGCTGTGGGTGCTCCTGGTCTACTTCGGCGTGCAGACCTTCGAGGGCAACGTGCTCACCCCACGCATCCAGGGCGACGCCGTCCGAGTGCACCCGATCATCGTGCTGCTCACGGTAGTCGCCGTCGGCAGCCTCTTCGGCATCATCGGCGTCATCCTCGCCGTCCCGCTCCTCGCCGTGGCCCGCGTGCTCTTCGACTTCCTCCACGCCCGCGTCCACCTCCAGGATTCCCAGGGCGCCGACTAGTCCGTTCGCGGTGATTGCGACGAGTCCGACACACGCATAATGACCGGTTGAGGCTCCCGATAAACATCGCGTCTTACGGTCGAGAGCGTGAAGACAAGCCTCGTGATTATGTCGGTGCTATTCGCGGTCGGCCTCGTTGCGGGCATCGTCGTCCCGCACGAGTCGCCCGAGGCGCCGATGCTGGCCGCTGAGCAGCCGAACGCGGAACCGCCGCCCAACCGCGTCGTCGGACGAACGCGGGCGGGCGCGATCCCCATCGCGAACCAGGACGCTTCCGCCCCGACCCCGCCGGACCCACTCCTCACCCGAGCTGACCGAGGTGTCGCCGTCCCGCTGGCCGATGCCCTTGGAATCGCGGGGCTCCTCGCCGGCGGTGTCGTGACCGTGCTCCTCCTGCGGGGAGGCCGCCCGGACGGTGCTTCACGCGTCCCCCGGCCTGAGGTGCCACGCCACCAGCCGTAACCGGCTACTCTCCCGCGAGCCACGGAAAGCCACCGGCAGCCGAGGGAGGGACACCACATGGACTACGAGGACATCGTCTACGAGGTCGAGGATCGCGTCGCCACGATCACGCTCTACCGGCCCGACAAGCTCAACGCCCAGACCGCGACGATGACCCAGGAGCTCCACGCCGCCCTCGACGAGGCCGAAGCCGACGATGACGTTCGGGCCGTGGTCTTCACCGGCGCCGGCCGCGCCTTCTGCGC
>Ga0114916_1001206_pt1 | contig 15242 bp, 7 predicted proteins | sample MalvirAntarct_66_FD_83501 | JGI IMG/M metagenome (GOLD analysis project Ga0114916, IMG submission 83501) | Marine viral communities from the Global Malaspina Expedition - Malaspina viral metaG Antarct_66 | ecosystem: Environmental > Aquatic > Marine > Oceanic | place: West Anvers Island... | reverse complement strand
GGCAGCACCCAGGTCACGACCATCACCGGTGCCAGCACGATCAGGACGCAGATCAGGGCGAGGCGCATCAGCATCTGGAAGGCGAGCAGCAGCGCGACGATCGCATAAGTCACGGCGACCATGACCATCGCCATGTCGGCCTGCTCGGCGCGGGCCTGGTCATACCCAGGGAGGCCCTGCTCGCTCACCGCGCCGGCGAAGGCGTTGTTGAGCTCGATCAGGACGGTGGCGATCTCGAGCGTGAGGTTGACGGCGAGCGCGGCGAGGATCACGCGCGGAAGCAGCTCCATGATCCCGTCGTAGGGAGCGCGGGTGTGCTGCTTGAGCACGACGTTGAAGCCGCCCCACATCACGATCACAGCGAGGGCGGCGTTGGCGACGCCACGGCTCAGCTCCCAGAGCGCCCGGACGGTCGTGCTCTCGTACGTCCCCGCCGCCGGGGTGCGGGTGATGATATTCAGCGACGAGTCGCCCATCCCCAGTGCCCAGTCGACGACGCCGGTGACCGCGTCGAGGATCGCCCCCGCAATCGTCTCGACGACGGTGTCGAGGACGGCGCTCGCCCAGTCCCGCGGGTCGAGACTGCCGAGCAGTCCGAGGGGGTTGGGGATGTCCGGGAGCGGAAGCTGTGGGTCAGCGGGCGGGATGTCGGCGGGGAGTGTGCCGGCGACGACTGCGGGAGCCGGACCGCCAGGCCCGGGCAGGACGGGTGACGCTGCTGCCGTCGCCGCGGCCCCGCCGGACGGCATCCCCGTCGAGGCGACCAACGGTGCGCCGGCGGAGACGAGGTCACGGAGCGGGTCGGCCGCCTGCTGCGCGGCGGCGGGCGAGGGGATCCCGATCCAGCAGGCGAGCACCACGGCGGCGGCGAGCAGCGTCCCTCGCACGACCACCCCCTTTCGCATCGGGCCGTCCGCCCCTCACTCGGGCGGCGCGACGGCGGCGATGTCACGGGGGGCAGCGTGCGACACGCGGCTCCACGGTCAGTCCACGGGGACGCTTACCCCGCTCCACACACGCTTATTCGGCGCTACGGATGCTTATCTGGCACGACACGGGCGGGCAGCGATGTTCCGCAAGGAGTGGACAGGGTCAGGGGCCTAGGGCGGCAATGGCGTCGCATGGCGAGGGGACCCATGATCCGATGGGTGTCACGGCTCGAAGTGACACACCGCTGCGCAGGCAGGACCAGGGGCTCGGAGACGGCCTCCGCACTGAGAAGGGCGCGGTACTGGCGGCTTCCTCATGCGGGCTCCCAACGGCACCGCCGAGTCCATCGCGCCGCACTACCCCTATATTCTTCGCGAGAATCCTCCCTATTGGCGGTCGAACGGCGCAAGAAATTTCAGCATGCGACTCGAACGCGTACATCTGAAGAACTATCGCTCCTGCTATGACGTCAACATCGACTTCAGCGAGCACCTCACGTTGCTCATTGGTGAGAACGACGCTGGGAAGAGCAATGTCATCGAAGCCCTGCGCGTCGCGACGCCGCCAGCTTCTGGCCGCGTCTCGGCATGGTTCGATACGGATCGAGACCTGTCCTACGGGCTTCAGCGTGGATCCGCTATAGAGGTTCAACGTACGTACTCGAACCTTACCGTTCGTGAAGACGCTCTCTACACTCCCGCGCTCGTCGATCCACATCGCAAGCTGATTCACACCACGATCTTCAGTACCGATCCTTCCATCAATCGGAGGGACCGGCTAAAGACGATGGTCGGGGAGGCGCGAGTCCCAGATCCCGAACCCGAGAACCGGGAGCGAATCGCTCACGTCTATCTTCCGGCGCTGCGCGACGCCGGTCGGGCGCTCGATTCAGCCGATGGGTCGCGGTTGGCCGACGTCTTCATGTTGATCGCATCCGCTGAGGAGGTTGAGGGGTTCGAGGCCTCAGCGAACGACGCACTCACTCAACTCGCTGGAGGTGAGACAACCCGAAAGGTCGTTGCGAGCATCCAGGGTCACCTGACCCGCATGACGGAACCAGTGCGGCATCGTGTCGCGGACTTGCGGCCACGGAATCAACGCCTTCAGCGGCTCGTGCGCTCGCTGCGGCTGCAAATGGCCGCGGCAGGGCTCATTCCAAGCGACCTAGTCGGCTCTGGTCTCGGGTACGCAAACCTGCTCTACATTGCGACGATAGTCTTGGAACTTGAGCGCGCCGCCCACTTCGATCTCTTGCTCCTCCTCGTCGAGGAACCGGAAGCTCACCTTCACCCACAACTGCAACAAGTGCTCTTGCGCTATCTCCACGATCAGGCGGTGGCGAGTGCCGAGCGCTCTTTCGAGGGTACCGAGCCGGAAGGCCGTATCCAGGTGATCGCGTCGTCGCACTCGCCTGAACTCGTGAGTGCCGTCTCGACCCGAAACATTGTCGCCCTGACATCAGCGCGGCATCCGGGGTTTCAGGACAGCGCATCCGGCGAGCCGGATACCGCGAGTGAGGGGACGACTACGGCCGCGGAGGAAAGCCTGCCCGCCTTTGCACAGACCATGGCCGTTTCGCTGGGCTCGATCGCTCTTGCCGATGCGGAACGGAGAAAGATCGACCGCTACCTCGACGCGACGCGTTCGTCGATGCTCTTCGCGCGGCAGGTCATCCTGGTGGAAGGAATCGCTGAGGCGATCCTGCTCCGGGCCTTCGCCGAGCACGTTGTCTTCCCAAAGCACCGTGACTCAGATACGGAAGATGGACACAACAGGCGATCGCGGGAGCAGTTCCGCGCGGTATCCATCGTCCCTGTCGACGGCGTTGATTTCGTTCCCTACTTGAAGGTACTGCTCGCAACGCCGGCGCTTGCGGATCGAGTCGTGGTGGTGACGGACGGTGACGCCGGAGCGGGTGCAGCGCGAAGGAGCACCATCGAACAGGCCTTCGCCGCTCACGTCGCTTCGCGAGTCCTGTCTGTGTTCGTAGGTGCGACCACCCTCGAGGCAGAACTCTTCGCTGACACCGACAATGCCGCGCTCCTGCGCACCGCGTTCGCGGCCCAGCATCCCCGATCCCTTGAGAAGTGGGATGCGTTGGGCGCAGAGGGGATCACACCTGAGCAACGGGCTCTACGGTTCAGCGAGGCGCTTCGCACGAAGAGTCTCGATCTCGGGAAGGGCGATTTCGCTCACGTCGTCTCCGAACTGCTCTCCACCTCGCCGAGCCCGGTCTTTCGTGTCCCCGGCTACCTCGCCGACGCGATCGCTGCTGTCGCACTGCCGGTGTCGGGGTAACGTTGTTGCCGCAGGGGTTGTCCCACGAACAGCTCCGTATCCTGGATCCGGCGGTTCGCGTAGTCGAGGCCGGTCCGGGTTCAGGCAAGACTAGGTCGCTTGTTGCGCGCTTCATCGAGACCGCGTCCCGCTGCCCAGACGGAACGGGGGTCGCGCTCCTCTCGTTCACGAACGCGGCGGTCGATGAGGTCCGTCGACGGACGTCGAACGCACCCCAGTTGCTCCGCTCGCCCCATTTCGTGGGGACGATCGACGCCTTTCTGCATCGTTTCATCGTCAGCCCCTCAGAGGTCGCTCGCCTCGGCAAACTGCCCTCTTACTGGGCTTCGTGGGACGACCTCCCTTCGGACATGCGGGACGTTCGCATCTATCAGGTGAAGGGGGCGGGAATCCCGCTGAGCCGCTTTCGGATGGCCGAGTCGGGTGAGGTAACTCTGTCGGATGGCGAGTTGTCGTGGCAGGAACAGAGCTATCTGGGCCAAGTCGAGTCGGCGGGCCAGCGCTTGGCTCTGGTCAATCGCGCCGGATCGATCATCCGGGGCCTGAACAAGAAGGGGGTGTACGACGCGAACAGTGCCCGTGTCGCCGCGTACCACATCCTCGAGGAACCCGGGGGTGACGCCGCCCTCGGGCGCCTCGCGCAGCGCTTCGTCGAGATCCTCGTGGACGAAGCGCAGGACTGCGACGCTGCGGAATTCGCGATCGTTCGCCAGTTGGCGGCCTTGACGAGCACGCTTGTGGTGGCTGATCCGGATCAGGCGATCTTCGGCTTCCGGGGCGGCGATCCGGAACTCTTCAGCGGCTACTGGAATGACCGCGCCCCAGCGGAGCGCTCGAACCTCACCACGAACTTCCGCTCCTCCGGGTCAATTTGCTCCGCGATCAACGCGCTCCGGGCAGTAGGTGTTGGCGTCGCTGCGCCATCGGACACGTCGGCGTGTCCTCCCGTGTACCTCCTGACGGGTACTTTGGCGGAACAGCGCAGCAAATTCCTGACGATCCTGACCGAGGCATCCCTCCTCCCTACCCAGGCGATGGCACTTGCACACCGGCGGGCGGATGCAGCGGCATTCGCCGGCGGAACCGCCACTGCAGTCGCGGGCGGAGCGGGAAATCGTCTAGCCATTCATGCAGGAATCCTCCGCCGGCCTGGCGTGGCGGCCACGGAGCGAATGCGTGCCCTTCAGCACCTTGAGGACCTTCTGCTCGAATTGCTCAGCTGGCCCGACGAGCTGCGGACTGCGGCCCGCGCGGACCGACTCGATACCCTCGGACGATCCCCCGAGTGGCTTCGAGTCGCCGTCGCCGGTGTTCTAGCGCAACTGGCTGTGGCCACAAGCCGCGCGCAGTTCGGCGCGATCGCGCGGACAGCCATCGGTCAGGCTCTTCACGGGCTGCCATTCCCGGCCGCGTCTCTGTCGAGTCGCGTCAAGAAGCCGAGCGAGGACGCCTGGCATCTCTACGCAGCAGAAGACCAACAGCAACTGCAATACGACACCATTCATGGCGCGAAGGGGGCGGAATTCACTGCCGTGGTCGTTTGTCTCCCGGCGAGCCTTCCGAAGCGCAACGGGACGGATGTGCTGGAGGACTGGACATCAGGCACGAATAGCGAGGCGCGACGCGTACTCTACGTGGGCGTATCGCGTGCCGAGCACATCCTCGCCATTGCCGCCGGCGCCCACGCCCCTCGGATAGAAGAACTTCTCTCCTTGAGCGGGACCGCGACTGAGATCCGCTAGGTCGAGATTGCGAGCGCGCATTGGGATGCCACCGCTACAGACGCCGACGGCTCAGAACCGAGCCCGGGTGGAATTTGGGTCAACGGCTTCCCTATCCGCTGGCGCCCCCGAGTTTCGCGGACTTCATCAGCATGACTTCAGACAGACACCCTGAGCAGAAAGGGGATGGGGCTCGCTTCCTGGCAACGACAATCCGCACCCTATCGCAGGTTGACGGGCTCAGCGCTTCTGGATTCGGTAGGCTGTCCCTGACCCATAGACTGGCGACCGCCAAATCGGCAGATGCTGCCCAACTCTGGGTAGAATTGGTTCTCGCAAGTGAAGCTGACCAAGTCGAAGCAGCGCGTCGCTGACCACGGGGAGGTGTTTACCCCGGCCTGGATGGTCGAGGCAATGCTCGATCTGGTGAAGGAAGAGGCCGAGCGGATCGACTCGCGCTTCCTGGAGCCGGCCTGCGGGAGCGGCAACTTCCTCGTCCAGGTGCTGCGACGGAAACTCGCGGCCGTCGAGGTCAAGTACGGCAAGTCCGAGTTCGAGCGTCGGCACTACGCGCTGCTCGCGCTGATGAGCATCTATGGCATCGAGCTGCTGCCGGACAACATCGCGGAGTGCCGTGCGAACGTCCTGGAGGTCCTTGCCGAGTACCTCAACATCGACGAGTCCGATGAGCTCTACCGCGCCGCCTTCTACGTGCTGTCGCAGAACCTCGTGCATGGCGATGCGATGACGATGCTCACCCACGAGGGTGAAGCGATCACCTTTGCCGAGTGGGGCTACCTCGGGAAGGGCAGGTTCCAGCGACGCGATTTCAGCCTCAAGACCCTCACTGAGTCGGCGGCGTGGAGCGCGGAGGGGACGTTGTTCGCGCAACTCGGGAGGCACGACATCTTCCAGCCGGTGACAGACTACCCCCCGGCGACCGTGAGCGACCTCGCCGCGACGATCAGCGACGCACGGCCGGAGATCGCATGACCACTCAGGCCATGTTCACGCTTCGCGGTCGCAACCCGGATGTCCTCACGTGCATCGCGAACCTCTCGAACGACCAGGTCTTCACGCCCCCGGAGTTCGCGAACCGGATGCTCGACGCGGTGGCCGAGGCGTGGGCGGCTGACCACGGCGGGGCGGATATCTGGGCAAACAGGACGGTCACGTTCCTCGACCCGAGTACCAAGTCAGGAGTGTTCCTCCGCGAAATCACTAGCCGCCTGACCACGGGCTTGGCCGCTGAGATTCCCGACCTCCAGGAGCGCGTCGATCACATCCTGACCAGGCAGGTGTTCGGTATCGCCACTGAGCGGCTGACCAGCCTGCTGGCGAGGCGGAGCGTGTACTGCTCCAAGCACGCCCGGGGTGAACACTCGATCTCACAAGCTTTCACCAGCGACACCGGCAATATCTGGTTCGAGCGTACCGAGCATACGTGGGTGGGCAGTAAGTGCAGGTATTGCCGCGCCAGTAAGGAAACGCTGGATCGCGCGGAGGGCCTCGAGACGCACGCATACGCGTTCATCCACACAGACGACATGAGGAACAGGCTCGCCGGGATGTTCGGAGGCGATATGCAGTTTGACGTGGTCATCGGCAACCCGCCGTACCAGCTGGAGGACGGCGGCTACGGCACCAGCGCGGCACCGATCTACCAATTGTTCGTCGAGAAGGCGCTCGACCTCGAGCCGCGCTACGCGGTGTTCGTGACGCCTTCTCGGTGGATGGCCGGGGGCAAGGGGCTCGACAAGTACCGAGAGCGGATGCTCTCCGACAAGCGCCTGAGGAGCATCGTCGACTATCCGAAGCTCTGGGAGGCCTTCCCTGGGGTCAAGATTCGCGGCGGCATCTCGTACTTCCTGTGGGACCGTGACCACAACGGCCCATGTACGTTTCAAACGATCTGGGATGGCCAGCCCACTGGTCCCGCAGTCGCACGAGACCTCGACTCGTACGGCGTTCTTGTGCGGCGCAACGAAGCTGTTCCAATCCTGGAGAAGGTCAGGGCAAAGAAGGAGCACACGCTCGACCAGCGCGTTTCCAGCCGAAAGCCGTTCGGGTTTCCCACGAACTTCCACGGCAAGCCGAATCCGAAGGGCCTCAAGGAGCCAGTGCTGCTCTTTGGCTCCAAGAAGATCAGCCACATCGAACGCAAGGACATAGCGGTCAACTCCAAGTGGATCGACGAGTGGAAGGTGTTGATGACCGCGGTACAAGGCACGAGTGCCGCAGTGGAGACCAAGTTCCTCAGCCGACCTATCCTCGCCGAGCCCGGAACGGCCTGTACCGAGACCTACCTCGTCGCCGGCCACTTCCAAACTGAGACCGAAGCGACCAACTACGCGCAGTACCTGCGGACTCGATTCGTCCGTTTCCTCGTTTCGCTACGCAAGGCGACGCAGCACGCCACGCGCGACGTGTACTCGTTTGTCCCCGACCTTCCAGTGACCGAGTCATGGACTGACGCCAAGCTCTACAAGCGCTACGGGCTAACTCAGGGTGAGATCGCCTTCATCGAGTCGCAAGTGGCCGAGCACGCTCTCGAAATGTTCGATGAGGCGAGTGTCGTCGAAGACGACGATGAGTAAGACCATCGAGGAGGTCCTCGCACCGAAGCCGGAAGCGCGGCCCCCCCGCATTTACGCCTACTCGATCGCCGATGAGGCGCACTCGGGGCTCCTCAAGGTCGGGCAGACCACTCGTGACGTGAAGCAACGCATCGCCGAGCAGCTCAAGACCGCAGCGATCAAGAACTTCACGATCGTGCTCGACGAACTCGCCGCGCGCGACGACGGCCCGACCTTCACGGACTGGGAGGTGCGCGCCGCGCTCGCGCAGAAGGGCTTCGCTAACACTGAACTGGAGTGGATGCGCTGCTCCGTCGAGGACGTCAGAACCGTGCTCACCGAACTGCGGACTGGCCAGCGGTTCACGGGGACGCACCACGAGACCTTCCCGATGCGCCGGGAGCAGGCCGAAGCGGTGGAAGCGACGCACGGGTACTTCCACTCCCGTTGGCAGGAGGACGCCAACGCCGTACCGCGCTTCCTCTGGAACGCGAAGATGCGTTTCGGCAAGACGTTCGCTGCCTACCAGCTGGCCCGGAGACTCGACGCGAAGCGCGTCCTGGTCGTCACCTTCAAGCCCGCCGTCGCGGATGCATGGCAAACGGACCTGGAGTCGCATGTGGACTTCGAGGGGTGGGAGTACCTCGAACGTCGCTCCGACCTCGACCCCACGCAGGTCCCCGACGCCACTCCGCTCGTCTACTTCGGCTCCTTCCAGGACCTGCTCGGTCGCGACAGGGCCGGGAACATCAAGGCCAGGAACGAGTGGCTGCACCTGACGGACTGGGACCTGGTGGTCTTCGATGAGTACCACTTCGGTGCATGGCGAGAGACCGCCAAAGAGCTCTTCGAGGGTGAGGAGCCGGCAGTCGCCAGGGAGGAGGCCCAACTCGAATATGCCCCCGGCCTAGGCGAGGTGAACGAGGATCTCGGAGAGCTGTCCGCTAGCGAGACAGAGTTCCTCCCGATCTCGACGAGGGCGTACCTCTACCTGTCCGGCACACCGTTCCGGGCGCTCGCGACGGGCGAGTTCATCGAAGAGCAGATCTTCAACTGGACGTACACAGACGAGCAACGCGCCAAGGAGGAGTTCGCGGCGAAGCATCCGGGGCAACGGAACCCGTATGGCGCGCTGCCGCAGATGCGGCTGCTCACGTACCAGATGCCGGACGAACTGCTGGCGATTGCCAGCGCCGGCGAGTTCGACGAGTTCGACCTCAACGAGTTCTTCGAGGCGTCCGGCAAGGGCGTAATGGCGCAGTTCAAGCACAAGGATGACGTCCAGAAGTGGCTGGACATCATCCGCGGCGGTTATCTGCCGAAGGCGGCCGAGCATCTGAAGACCGGTACTCGACCGCCGTTCCCGTACTCAGACATTCGCCTCCTCCCCTACCTCCAACACTCGTTCTGGTTCCTCCCCGATGTCGCGGCCTGTCACGCGATGGCGAACCTGCTTGGTGAGAAGCAGAATGCCTTCTGGCATGACTACGAGGTCGTCGTCGCCGCTGGTGCTTCTGCTGGCGTTGGCCTTGATGCCCTGCCTCCCGTGCGGAAGGCCATCGGCAGCGGCTTCGACACCAAGACGATCACGCTCTCGTGCGGCAAGCTCACTACTGGTGTCACGGTGCCGCAGTGGTCGTCCATCCTGATGCTGCGCAACCTCCAGTCGCCGGAGACCTACTTCCAGGCCGCCTTCCGGGTGCAGTCGCCCTGGTCGATCAAGAACCCCAATGGCGACGACCCGAACGAGGAGGAGATCCTCAAGCCCGCGTGCTTCGTGTTCGACTTCGCGCCGACGCGCGCGCTGCGCCAGCTCTCCGAATACGGCATCGGCCTGTCGCCCAACGAACCGAACCCCGAGAACGCGGTCAAGGATCTCGTTTCGTTCCTGCCCGTGCTCGCCTACGACGGCGCGAACATGACGCAGATCGATGCGGGCGGCATCCTCGACATCGCGATGGCGGGTACCTCCGCCACACTGCTCGCCCGCAAGTGGGAGAGCGCGCTGCTGGTGAACGTGGACAACGACACCCTGCGCCGCATTCTCGACAACCCCGAGGCGATGGCCGCCGTCGAGCGCATCGAGGGCTGGCGCACGCTCGGCGACAACATCATCGAGACCATCATCAACAAGAGCGCGAAGGTCAAAGAGCTCAAAAACAAGGCTAAGGACCGGGACCTTACGCCCAAGGAGAAGAAGGAACTCACTGACGAGGAGAAGGAGTACAAGTCCAAGCGCAAGCTCGTTCAGGAGAAGTTGATCAAGTTCGCGACGCGCATTCCGGCGTTCATGTACCTGACCGACTTCCGAGAGAACGCCCTCCAGGACGTGATCACCAAGCTCGAGCCGGACCTATTCCTGACCGTCACCGGATTGACCGTGAACGACTTCCACCTCCTCGTGCGCCTCAAGGTCTTCAACACCGAGCAGATGAACCAGGCGGTCTTCGCCTTCCGTCGCTACGAGGACGCGTCGCTCTCCTACACCGGCATTGACAGCCACCCCGGGCTGACGCGCTACGGCCTGTACGACACGGTGGTGGCAAAGGAGTGAGCGTCGAAGGATCCCGAATGAGGCTGATGCTCGTCTCTCACCTGGCATCAGCCTCATCCTTGAGGTTCGCTCGCACACCTCTCCACTCATCCGACTGGCGGGGTCGAGAGTGACGGCCGATCCCGAAGCTGCCGCACCGAACGTCCTCGACCCCGCACAGCTGGTCCGGATCGAGGCGACTCATCGAGGCTTCCTGTTTCAGCACTTGTACGTGGTCGCTTGCCTCCTGAGCGTCGGTGAGTTGGCCTTCGACGCACTCCTCGTCGAGACGGATGAAGACATCGAGATCCGACTCTCAGAAGAGACCTGGTACATCCAGGTGAAGAGCCGACAAGAGCCTCTGAGTCGGTCGGACATTAGGGATGCCCTCGAGCGTTTCGATGCCATCCGCGACACGCACGACGATGGCACGCGAGCAGGCAAAGCACGCTTCGCTCTCTTAGCGAACGCTGAACCGTCGCCTTCCCTGGCGCGCGACATCGACTCGTCCGGCTGGCCGGCGGACGTCTTCGTAGTGACACCGAACACGCCCGCAGGGCGGCCGCGGCCTCCTATCGACCTACCGCCACCGCATGCAAGCAACGCCGACGCTGCGGCATGGTGTGCCGACAGAGCAGGGACTATCCCGTTCGGCAGACTTGCTGGATCGACCCTCGTCTACAAACTCGTGGGAGTCGTGCAGCTGGCGTGCACCGGTTCGCCACCATTTGAGAGCCACCGGTTCGACGCCGATGACGTCAATCCACTCTTCGAGCAGGTCATCATCCAGTTGCAGGACTTCCCGGCAGTTCCGATCCCCTACCGAGTCCTCGACGCCGAGCCAGACTTCTCGTCCGGAGTGATCCAAATCGTCACGGGTCTCTCGGGGAGCGGGAAAACCCTGTGGGCCGCCCAGGCTGCGGTGCGAGCGCCCCATTCCGTCGTCTACTTCGACACGACCGGTACTCAGCCAGGGAACCTGCCGAGTGGTCTTGCTCGCGAGATCGCGGGGCGTCTGCTCCCTGCAAACCCCGAGGCAATCGCGTCAGCATTCCTTCCTGGCGAGTCCGGTACGGATTCTCTCCGGGCGCTCTCTCTGATCGCCGATCAGAACCAGAGCGAGGTAACAGTTGTCGTCGACAACATCCAGACCGCCACGACGGGCGACATTCGAAGCGTGATCGCGGCCGCGCCATCGTTCCGCTTTGTCCTCCTCGCTCAGCCTGATCCCGAGATAGCGGCGCTTGCCGCGCACCTTGGCGTACGGCCGGTCGCGCTCGAGGGTTGGGCGATCAGCACTATTGCCGATGAGTGCTCCGCTGCCGGCTTCAGTGTCGACCCTGCTCAGGCGCAGCGGATCAGGCAGATCACGGGAGGCTTACCCCTCTACGTCCGCGCAGCTGCGGAGACCATCCAGCGTGAGTACCGAGGCGATCCGGACGCCTACGTCCTTGCCATAGAACGCGCCGAGCACTTCGGTGCGCGCCCGCAGCATCAGATCTTGGCGGCCACCTTCGCCACCATCGGCGAAGAAGCGAAGCGCGTTTCGGTCGCTCTGGCACTCTGTACTGTCCCGCTGGCCCCAGACGAGATCTTCCGCCTCGGCAGTGACCTCGGGATCGAGCGCCAGGACGTGGCCGCCTCCATGACCGAGTTGGCCTCACGAGGTGCACTCGTCATCCTCGGGGACGGTGCCATTCAGATCCACGATGCCTTCCGTGGACTCGCTCTCGCCTCCCCTGCAGCGGATTCCGCGTTCAAGCGCGAAGCGGCCCTCAAGCTGCGTGCGGTGCTTCTGGCTGGCCAGCTCACTCCACTGCGGGCGGTGCTTGCGTTGCGGCTACTCCCGCTGACTGGGGATGTGAAGGCCATAGTTGCTGTCGCTGGTGACGAGTTTTTTCACGAGCTGGGGCTCGCGGGCGAGTTCGATGAGGTCCTTGAGTCCTTCAGCAACGACGACGCGCAGAGTACGGACGATCGATTCTGGGCCTTGGACGCCCTCGCCTTTGAGCGCCTCATGCAGAACGACACTGACGGAGCCGCTATCTACCTGCAGCGGATGGCACAGTTGGCGGCGGCCACGTCCGCCGACGTGAACGCTCAGGCTCGCATTGCGACCAAGCAACTGTCCGTGCTGGGGGCAAAGAAGAATCTTGACCAAGCGCGACGGGTCTACCGCGAGGTGAAGCGTACCTCGACGTCGGATGACGAGGCGCAGCGCGTCCTCGACTACATCTACGCACTCGTCCTGTATGACTGCGCTCGTTTCGAGGAAGCCGAGAAACAGGTAGTGGATCTGACGGCAAGATACTTGCGCGGACTGGGCGTCACTGAACAAGACCTCATCGGGATCACGGCCTCAGCGCTGGCCGAGCGGATCGGCTACGTCGCAGACCAGCAGGACACGATGAAGCACATCGGTGACTGCTGGGCACTCTTGGCGCGGTGCCGCCAGAAACAGCAGAAGACGATCACCCTCGAACTCTTCCAGGCCGAGAAGTTCTACGAAGTCGCCCACGCGGCCACGTCCTTCATCAGGACTGGCCAGGATCTTGTCGACCAGATCTTGGACGTGTTGGGCGATCCACACGAAGCCCGGAACTTCATGGAGACCGCGATGCTCCCTGCTATTCACGGGTACAATCTCCTCGGGCATCTGGTTCCTGTCTCGGCGCAGTACGCGGTCATACTCGCCTACTGCGGTGAGATCGAGGCGGCAAAGCGAACCCTCGACGGCCTGATCGGATTCAGGGACGCGCTCCCCGAGTTGGCGAGGGGTGAACTCGACAACCAGATCGCACTGGTCAACGAAATCGAGGTCGGACGCGTGCGAATCGCCCCGAAGGAAGTCCGTCCGGGCCGGGCGTTCATCGTGCCTCGGAGGTAGTCGCCTGAGGCTCCGCAAGAAGGGCACGGCCCTGGCTCAGCCGCCACGGCTGCACGGACACCACGAGCCGGAACGGCACCGGTCGATTTGGTCACCTCCTAACGGTGATGCCGATGCTCGTCAGAGAAGCGCGCACACCGTACCGGCAGCCAGGAACGGCCCGTAGGGGATCGCACCACCGCCGCGTCGCATCACCAGCAGCGCGACCGCAGCACACGCACCGCCGAAGACCGCCACCGTGAGCGCCGCCAACACCCCTGGCACTCCGGCGATCGCGCCGAACAGCGCCGCAAGCTTCACGTCGCCACCACCCATCCCACGGCCGTCCCCGCTCGGCACGACCGGCTTGTCCTCACAAAAATTGCGGTGCTCGTTCACGAACGACGCCGCAAACGGACCGCCAGCGACGATCGTCGCCGCGATCGCACCGCCCACCGCCTGATCGGCTTGCACCAGCGTCGCCAGGAGCACGCCGCCCGCTCCGACGAGCCCCGCCCACTTCAAGTCGCCCTTGCGACCGGATCCCAGCGGACGGCTTCCCGTCCGCGCCGCCACGGTGCGCGGCGGGATTAAGAAGAACGCCACGAGGAATGGGCTGGCCGCGAACGCCGCCCCTGCCAGCGCCCCACTAAGCGACTGATCCGCTCGGCCCCACGCGACCGTGAGCGCGATCGCCAGCACCGGGTAGACGATCGCGTTCGGCAGCACCCGCCGCCGCACGTCGATGTCCGCGAGCACTGTGAGTAGCGCAGCCCACCCCGCGATCGCCGCGACCTCGACTGGCGTTCGGTGTCCCGTCGCGGTCGCTGCAATCACGACTGCCGCGGCCGAACCGACGACGGTCGCCACCGACGCGAAGCGTTGCGCCGGCCACCGTCGCGCCTCTTCGGCGGCAACGGTCGCGGCGCTAGCCAAGGGCCGCCGCCGCGATCAACTCCTCCAGGAGCGCGCGAGTCTCGGCGCTCGGCACCGCGCTGGGGACGCCGATCTCGCGCTGGAGCGCCTCCGTCAGCACCTGGTAGACCTTGTGCACCCCGCTGGGATCGCCGAGCGCACTCCGGCAGCGCATCAGCCCCCGCGCGAAGACCTCGTCTGTCGGCGCGCGCTCCATCCCGGCGGAATAGAAGGCGGCCGCGCGCTCGACGTCGCCCAGCTCGATCGCGAGCCCGGCGGCGACGCGCGCCGCGTCCAGGAAGCGTCTGCGGTACTCCGGGCGGAACCGGTCGACCCACTCGAACGTCTCGGACAGCATGACGTCGCCTCGGTAGAGCGTGACGGCCCGCGCGTACTGCTCCAGCGCGCCGGCGGCCGGCAGGCCGCCCGCCCGCCGCACCGCGGCGTCGAACTCGTCGAGGTCGGACTGGAGGATGCCGGGCTGGAACTGGTAGCGGTCGCGCGCGAAGGTGATCGGCTGCAGGTCGTGTTGGTCTGCCGCCACGCGGATCGCCTTGCGGGCGGTGGTCGCGGCGTTGTCCATCATGTGCTTCACGCTCGAGTCCCAGAGCAGGTCCGGCCAGAGCAACTCCGCCATCACCCTGCGCGGGACGGGCGCGCCACCGTGCGCCACGAGCACCGCGACGAGCTCGCGGCCCTTCTCATACCGCCAGCCCGTCAGCGGCGTGCCCGCCACCGAAACCTCAAAGTCACCGAAGCACCGCACCCTGATCAGCGCCTCGCTCCCTTCCCCGTCCGCGGCGCCTCCCGTCGGCGTCTCCGCCAGCCAGAGCGGCTGCTGTCGCACGATTGGGGAATGCGACGCGGCGGGCGGAGATGGTGCCTGGTGATACTCAGGTGTACGCGGTGGATCGCCCGCAGGTAGTTGGGCCGCTGACTCCGGCACAGCGGGCGCGGATGGCGTGTGAGACTGCTGGCGCTCCACCACGACTGCAGGCTCCGCCGCGGGCGCGAGCAACGGTGTCGTCCCGGCAGATTTCGGCCCGTCTTCATGCTCGGGCCGTTGCTCGACCGCCGTATCGGCTATCGCGACCGTGTCCGTCTGAGGTCCGCGCATGGGATCAGGTGCGACGTCCACCGGCAGCCCACCTGCACCCGGATCGCTCGTCGCAAGCAGGGCGGGTTCCACGAGGGGATCGCGCTCCCGCTCTGGTGCCACCTCGCACGAGTCCACCGCCGGTGGCCCATTCGGCACGGGGACCGGCTCGAAGAGCGCACGATGCCAGTCAAACGGCGCGGCGGGGGCTGTGTCAGCCGCTCTCCCACCTGGATCCGTCGTATGACCCTCGTCGTCTTCCGTGTTCGGCACATCCGTGGTGTCCACGACTTCTCTGGCCCCGAGG
>Ga0114916_1001205_pt1 | contig 15247 bp, 11 predicted proteins | sample MalvirAntarct_66_FD_83501 | JGI IMG/M metagenome (GOLD analysis project Ga0114916, IMG submission 83501) | Marine viral communities from the Global Malaspina Expedition - Malaspina viral metaG Antarct_66 | ecosystem: Environmental > Aquatic > Marine > Oceanic | place: West Anvers Island... | reverse complement strand
TCGATCAATATAACCTGAGTTTTCAACCCTAATTCGACCTAATTTCTTTTCAATTTGATGAATAGTTTTTAAAAGTTCTAATGGGGCAATAATTGTTTCGAATTTAGCGCAAATGTTTAGGAAGTTTTGATTGCTATCAAATCCCAATGCTTTAGACTCATAAAATGAAGAAATCTTGATATCCTTCTTTAATGAATCTTCTAAAAGATCAATAGCATTTAAAATGTTTTTTTCTCTATCGCCCAGGTTACTTCCCAAACTGAGATAAACCTGTGTCTTTCTATTTTCGCTATAATTCATATTTACCAATTAGCTATAATTGTAGCCATTTATAACTTATCCAGTTGGAAGTAGATTCTTTTTATCTATTTTTATGGATTCAAAATTACACATTAGTTTTTATGGAAAAGAAAAAAGTCTCTTTTGGTCGCATTTTTTGGCCTAGTCTAACCGCAAGTATTGTTGTACTTTTAATTATTGGCGCATTAATAGCCTTTATTATTGGTAGTGCTCTTGGGTCAAAACCAGTGTATTCTGTTAAAAAGAAAACCGTCCTCCATATGACTTTAAAGGGTGAAATCGGTGAGATGAGTAAGTCAGACTTGAGTCCTAGTACGCTTAGTCTTATTAATCGTGTTGGCTTGGTTGATCTGCTTTATGGACTTGAAAGAGCATCTAAAGACGATAGAGTAGAGGGCTTATTTTTAGAGCTGGAAGGAGCACAGTGCGGATATGCTGCAGCAACAGAAATTAGAAATGCCATAAATAAATTTGAAGAATCAGGGAAGTTTGTGGTCGCTTACAATAAAGGTGAAGCAGTTTCATTAAAGCAATATTATATAGCATCTGCAGCTAATGAAAGTTATGGTTTTCCTTCCACTATGTTTGAATTTCTTGGATTAGGTACTGAATTAGTGTTTTTCAAGGGGATGTTTGATAAGCTTGACCTCGAAATGCAGGTGATTAGGGGGTCAGACAATCATTTTAAGAGTGCTGTTGAACCTTATTTTTTAACGGAAATGAGCGACTCTAGTAGAATGCAAGTGAAAAGGTATTTGACTGGTATTTGGGAGAATGTAAAAAATGAAATTGGAGACGAAAAAAATATAGAAAGTGAAACTTTAGATATGTATGCTGACAGTACTTTAATCCGTCGCATATCACATGCCGTTAAGTATAAACTTATCGATAGTGAAAAATATCGAGATGAAGTTCTTGCTTTGATTGGCGAAAAATTGAATGTTTCAAATGTTGAGGATATAAATTTTAAAAACTTCGAAACTTATGCTCAGAAGAAATTTAAATCAAATCAGTCTATAAATCATGGTAAAGATGCCAATATTGCAGTGATTGTGGCTGAAGGAGCCGTTATGACTGATGGTGAGGGATTGAGTAGCGCTAATATCACAAAACTTTTTCAAAAAGCACGAAGAGATAAAAATATCAAAACAATTGTCTTTAGAATAAATAGTCCAGGTGGAAGCGCTTTAGCCAGTGATGAAATCTGGCGTGAAGTAAAGCTGGCAAACGAAGAAAAGAAAGTGATTGTCTCAATGGGTGATGTTGCTGCATCTGGAGGATATTATATTGCTGCTCCAGCAGATAAAATATTTGCGCAAGCTACAACGATTACCGGGTCAATCGGTGTGTTTGGTGTAATTCCTTACACTGGAGCTATGCTCGAGAATAAACTAGGTTTAACGTTTGACCGTGTTAGCACAAATGATCATGCTGTACTTTCGACAAATAAAAAATTATCGGAAGAAGAGTATGCAATGATTCAAGAAGAAGTCGATTATATTTATGATCAATTCTTATCGAGAGTAGCTGATGGCAGAGGTATGACAAAAGAGGCTGTTAATATCGTTGCAAGAGGTCGTGTTTGGACTGGTGAGGATGCCAAGAAAAAAGGACTTGTTGATGAAATTGGTGGGTTAGAAGATGCGATTAGTTACGCTGCAGAACAAGCAGGGATTGATAGTACAGATCGTATCGTTCGCTATTATCCGAAAGCTGAAGAAAAAGCGTGGATGGAAATAATAGAAGCTTTAGAAAACGACGAAGAAACTGCAAAGGATCAAGGACTCCCGCAAGAAGTGATGGAACTCTATAAAAGAATTAGATCAATTGAGAATCTAACAGGAATCCAAGCGCGCTTGCCTTATGAGATTGTAGATTAATCATCAATACAATTAAGACAGGTCATTCCTTCTTTTGAACTCGTCCATTTTGTTTGTTTTTCAAAATAGTCGGAATCAACGCCGTGAGTGGCCTTAATTTCATAAATCATCTCTTTGTGTGACTCAGGAAGTATAATTGACTTTCCTAGTGGCACTCTGATTTCTAAGGTTACATGCTGACCTCTAATCTTTCGTTTTCTTGAAAAAGAATAAGCACTTGGAACAATCAGTGAGTCACCTCGAAACACGGGTTCGAATTTGATGTCCTTGGCATTATCGAGGGCATGTTTTGCTGTTCTTCCATTACTTCGCTTGACTAAGGTTATTTTGTAGTCCTCAATTGTACTATCACGGAGAATTTTAAAACCGGGAAAACCAATTTCTATATTTTCTTTATCGATAAAAAAATAATCATGTTCTACCCAAAATTCGCGATCTTCAGTGTTAAAGACATTACTCCCCTTGAAGTCGATAGCTAAGTTCAAAGTTGACAAAGAATCTGGAGACATATTCTCGATCTTTTCCTCCATTTCGTAGTCGCTTTTAAACTGCATTGCTAGTTCTATACTGGAGTAGCTAAATAAACAGATTGCAACGATCCATACAATCAGACCTCCTAAACCAGGTCCTTTCATTTTGCCTTTATAATTGAATAGTAACTTTAGTCCAAGGCTTGTTATCGCTAATAATGGCAAAGTAATAATCAAAAATAGAGACCAGAAATTCATAACTGAAGACCCCGATGGATACAATACATCAAATAATGTATTTAAGTTATTGTCAAGAGAAACACTTGTAAATGAGATTAAATTAGAATTGCCAAAAAATAAAATAGATATTATCACGATTGCTATTATACCGCCTATCATGAAGCCAGCGCCTATAAACTTACCTATAACTTTCAGAATTGTGCTGATTACATTTCCACTTCTATCCACCGACTTTTTAATGGAGTCTGCCGCTTTTGAAGCACCGGTTTTCGCTTCTTTTGTAAATCCAGAAACGTACTCTTTGATGCTATCGAGATTCACAGGTTGTCCTCGCATTTGTAATTTCTGCGCGGTTGTTTTTGCTTCTGGTATTACTGCCCATAGTATAATGTAGACAAGAATCCCGCTTCCTCCTAATATAACCATCAGAACAAATAAAACTCTAATAATAACTGGATCTATGGCGAAATAATGACCTAAACCAGCGCAAACTCCTCCAATCGTAGCATTTTCTTCATCTCGATAGAGTCGCTTATTTGCTTTTTCATTGAATGCGTCTTTTGTATCGAATTTTTGATATTCGTCATCTTCCTCTTCACCACCAACTTTGTAGTCTGTTGGTTGTCCCATCACTCCCATCACTTCTGCCACATCAGCTTCTGTTATGACTTGCTTTGAATCATTCAGTTTTTCATGGAATAATTCAGCAATGCGAGATTCGATGTCCTCTAACATCTCATTAACGCCTTCCTCTGAAGAAAAAATAGCTTTTATTTCGTCTAAGTACTTTTTTAATGCTAAATAACCTTCCTCTTCGATATTGAAAACTAATCCAGCGATATTTATTGATATTGTCTTTTTCATGCTTATTATTTGTTAGAAATTTGTGTAACAGCTGAGTTCAACTCTTCCCAAGTGGATTTCAATTCAGCTAAAAAATGACTCCCTTCTTTGGTTAATGAATAATATTTACGAGGCGGTCCTGAAGTAGACTCTTCCCATCTGTAATCTAATAAATTTGCGTTTTTCAATCTTGTTAGCAGTGGATATAACGTTCCTTCCACAACAATTAACTTTGCAGATTTGAGCGTGTCAATAATTTCAGAAGGGTAACGTTCCTTTTGCGATAGAACTTGAAGAATACAGTATTCTAAAATTCCTTTTCGCATTTGTGCTTTTGTGTTTTCTATCTTCATCTGTCACTTTTTCCTTTTCGTGATAGTCTTTTTGAAATCAATCACGAGGCAAATATAATACAAATAGTACTATGTATAACAAAGTACTGTATAAAAATTCATAAAGAATTACATTGTTAGATTTAAACCCCATATTTTACAATCGTTTCGAAAGACTAAGAATATTTTTTATTTGGATATAAAGTGATAGGTTTTGGCAAATTAATTAACTTCACACCAAAATTTTCAATATGTCAAAAGCAAACTGGAAAGTCGTAAAAGAGTACGAAGATATTACCTATAAAAAGTCGAATGGAGTGGCGCGAATTGCATTTAACAGGCCAAATGTCCGTAATGCGTTTCGACCGAAAACAGTAGGTGAATTATATGACGCATTTTTGGATGCTCGAGAAGATACCTCAATAGGTGTGGTACTTTTTTCTGCTGAAGGTCCATCAACTAAAGACGGGATTTATTCTTTCTGTAGCGGTGGTGATCAAAATGCGCGAGGACACCAAGGGTATGTGGATGACGATGGAATGCCACGATTAAACATTTTGGAAGTACAACGCTTGATTCGCTTTATGCCAAAGGTGGTCATTGCAGTTGTTCCAGGTTGGGCTGTTGGTGGTGGACATAGTCTTCATGTAGTTTGTGATTTGACGTTGGCAAGTAAAGAACACGCAATTTTCAAGCAAACCGATGCTGATGTAACTAGTTTTGATGGTGGATATGGTTCAGCATATTTGGCTAAAATGGTCGGACAGAAAAAAGCGCGAGAAATTTTCTTTTTGGGTCGTAATTATTCTGCTCAGGATGCAGTAGATATGGGAATGGTGAATGCAGCAATACCACATGCAGAACTGGAAGAAACAGCTTATGAGTGGGCACAGGAAATACTAGAGAAATCTCCAACTTCTATTAAAATGTTGAAATTCGCCTTTAATTTAACAGATGACGGAATGGTTGGTCAGCAAGTTTTTGCTGGTGAAGCAACCCGTTTGGCTTATATGACAGATGAAGCTAAAGAAGGAAGAAACGCATTTTTAGAAAAGCGCAAACCAAATTTCAAAGACATCAAATGGATCCCATAGGGATATAGTGCATGAGTGAATTAAGAAAGGCATTAGAATTAAAGATTGGAGAACATAGAGTTCATTCTTTTAATAGTAGTTTGGAGGATTACATCGATTTACTTTTATTAGATATAGAGACAAAAATTCCTATGAAGATCTTAATGACGGATGGGCTTTCGGATTATAAAATGCCCGTTCCGGAAAGATATGCGGGAAGAGAATTCAGTGAAATTTATTTTGCTTTACCCAGTTATTGGGAGATTGAGGAAAAGGATAATCCATTAATGCGTTGGCCGATAGATCAAATTCAGAAGTTGGCAAAACATGTTATAGAGAATGAGACTTGGTATGGGCCGGGTCATACTTTTTCAAATGGTAATCCACCAGTAGCCTTGTCTGAAAACATGAATCAGAATCATTTGATTCTAATAGACCCTATACTTTTGGAAGACTTATTTCAACCACTTTCTTTAGAAGATAAAACCGTTCACTTTTTGGCTATTGTTCCATTATTTGAGGATGAGTTTGATCGCAAGATGAATAGCGGATACTTCAAATTCATCCGAAAATTTAGATCGAAAAATGGAAATGAAGTACTTGACGATTACCGAACCTCAATTTATAGAAGTAGGTTTCGTATTTTCTAATAATCTAGCTTAACATTCTGGACGAAATGAACAATTTTCTTTTTTTAGATGTTGTCATAATAGTTACAGTTTAAACCGTAAAAGTATATCAAATGATGAAGGAATTTAAAAAGTTTATTGCAAAAGGAAATGTCCTGGAGTTAGCTGTAGGTTTGATCATGGCTACCTATTTTGGCGCGATTGTAAAATCTTTAGTGAATGATATCATTATGCCTCCAATTGGTAAGCTGCTAGGAGGCGTTGAATTTGATCGATTGAAGTATGTAATTCAAGAAAAAGTTCCTGAAACAGCAGAAGGAGCAGGTGATGGTGTCGCAGAAGTCGCTATAACTTACGGAGTGTTCATCAACACAATAATTACCTTTTTAATTGTTTCTTTCTCCGTCTTTTTAGTAATTCGAGGCTACAACAATATGAAAGCTCGTTTAGAAAAGAAAAAAGAAGAAAAACCTGCGGCTCCACCTGAACCAAGTAAAGAGGAAGTGTTGCTGACAGAAATTCGAGATCTTCTTAAGAAAAACTGATTCCTGTCAGAATCAGGGTTATTTTACTACTCAATATTCAATTCTGGATGGTATTAGGCTATCTTTGAAAGCATAAGGAATTACCATCGGAGTATTTGGTATTCAATATTCTAACTAAAAAAACAAATTATTATGAAGAGAATAAATTATAATAAATATTTAATGAATATCAGCCTTGTGATAACTGTGTTGCTTGGTACATCATTAAGTATCCAGGCACAAGATGTGCAGCCTAAAAAAGGAACTATTGATCATAATGAAGGCGAAAGACCATGTCTGGTGGTGAACCTGGATCCTGAGCCCAAACCTTTAAAAAAAGCATGGAAATCTTTTTTGAAGGACAATTATGATTTTAAAATTAAAGGCATAGGATTTTTAACCAATAAGGACTTACTTTATGTTGAAGATATTGTTATAGAGGAAATATCCTCTAAACGAATGAACTTTTATACAAAGATAGTTGAGGATGAGGTTGGGTCTGAAATGAAAGTTTTTGGGTCTTTCGGTTATGATATTTACATTAATAAAAGCGAAACCCCTGAAGAATTTAAAGTCATGGAAAAAATGCTGAATGACTTTTTGAAATCGTATCTGCCGAAATACTATAAAAGCGAAGTGAAAGCAACGAAAAAGAAGGTTAAAAAATTAACGAAAAATGTGAGTGGACTTAATAAAGATATTTCCAAAAACAAGTCGGAAATTGAAGACCTTAAAGAGGATATAGAAGAGCTAACTGAGGAAGTTGCCGAAAAAGAATCATTACTTGAAACTGCAAACATAAAGTTGAAAGAGCGTAGAGAGAAACTCCAAAGAATTAATGAAAAATACAAATAGAATAATTAATGCATAGATCTTTTTAAACTGACTTTCAATGTCAATTTTCATGATTACCTTTACAACATGATATTTGTCACTGGAGGAACAGGTTTAATTGGTAGTCATCTTTTGGTAGAGCTGGCTCAAAAGCATGATCAGATAACTGCAATTTATAGAGATGAAACAAAAATCTCCACAGTTCAGAAATTGTTTGACTATTACCTGAATGATTTAGGCTCTGATTGCTTCAAGAAAATAAACTGGGTACAATGTGATGTGTTGAATGTTCCTGAGTTAGAAGAAGCAATGAAAGGTCACAACCTCGTTTACCATTGTGCTGCAATCGTTTCATTCAAACGACGTGATTTCTCGAAGATGATGAAAGTCAATCGTTACGGAACAGCGAATATTGTGAATTTATGTCTTCATCTGAACGTAGATAAATTGTGTTACGTAAGTTCCACAGCGGCCGTTGGAAACAAAGATATTCCAGAAGACCAACTCGTCGATGAAAACGGCAAATGGATCCTGACCGATGATACTTCTGGATATTCAATCACAAAGTACAGCGCCGAAAAAGAAGTCTGGCGCGGAATCGAAGAAGGCTTGAATGCTGTTATGGTAAATCCATCTATTGTTATTGGAGCAGGCGACTGGAAAGAAAGTTCGTTAGTTATATTCAATTCAATTGCAAAAGGATTAAAATTCTATTCTCCAGGTTCGAACGCATTCGTAGACGCTCGAGATGTTGCTAAAATCATGACCCTCTTAGTCGAAAAAGATATCAAAAGTGAGCGCTATTTGTGCATTGGAGAAAACGCAAAATTCAAGGATTTATTCGACTTGATCGCAAAACACTTAAATCAAAAACCACCAAAATATCAAGTAAGTCCAATATTAATGGGAATCGCTTGGAGACTCTCAGTTTTCTGGAGTGCAATAACCTTCACAAACCCAACAATCACCAAATCTTCAGCGCGAAGCGCATTTAAAAACACCAAGTTCAGCAACGAAAAAGTGCGCAAAGCATTGGATTATGATTTTTATTCATTGGAAGAGAGTGTGCAGAATGCTGTGAAAGGGAAGATCATAAAGTAGCCTAAAATAATGAGTCCCGAAGGTCGGAAGCCTCTCACTTCAAAGTCAAACCAATAAAGAGAGTTTCAGTTCAACAAGTCCCATAGGGACGACACAGCATTAACCGTGGGTGCAAACCCACGGATGAAAACTACCTATGACCCTCAAGTCCCGTAGGGACGATACATCAGACCGTTAGTGCCACCCCCACGGTTAAAATAGACGTTACATCACTCTCTAGTCCCGTAGGGACGATATATCATTAACCGTGGGTGTTAACCCACGGTGCTGGCAAAGTCTAAATCCCCTTTTTGGCGCGTATTTTTGTCACCAAAAATCGTGACAAAAAGCATCCCAGGACAAACTTATATCTTTAGGTAACCTTCATTACTTACTAAATTCCGTAGTTTTAAACATAAAATTTAGACAAGTCTAAAAAAAGATATATATTTGTAAAAAAAATATTTATTGATGAGACAAATAATCCTATTAAAGCTTTGTTTTTTATGCACCTTATTTAGTTGGTCTCAAGAAAGTAGCATTTATGGAACTGTAACAGATGGAGAGGATAGTCCACTGACTTATGTTAAGGTTGTAGTCGATGGAGAAAACAAAGGGGCATTTACAGATGAAAACGGAGAATATTTATTAAGTGATTTAGAACCTGGAACTTATACCTTGCTAATTCGATCTATAGATTACGGAAGTACACAAAAAGAGATTGAATTAAAGCCAAATGACTCGTTGCGTATTGACTTTAATCTTGGTCAACAAATAAAAGATTTTGATGAGGTTGTTGTTTCTGGAACGATGAAAGAGGCTCGGAAATCTGATAGCCCAGTGCCAACAGAAGTTTATACGGATGAGTATTTCAAAGCTAATCCAACGCCTTCTATTTTCGAATCATTACAAAATGTAAATGGTGTTCGTCCACAGATAAATTGCAGCGTTTGTAATACGGGAGATATTCATATCAATGGACTGGAAGGTCCGTATACAATGATTTTGATTGATGGAATGCCAATTGTGAGTGGACTTTCAACCGTTTATGGTTTAAATGGAATTCCACAAGCGTTAATTGAACGCGTGGAAATTGTAAAAGGTCCTTCATCTACACTTTACGGTTCTGAAGCTGTAGGTGGAGTGATAAATGTCATCACTAAATCCCCTTCAAACACACCAAAACTAACTGCAGATATTTTCGGAACTTCTTGGGGAGAGATAAATACAGATATTGGCTACAAGTTTAATTTGAGTGAAAAAGTTTCTTCAATCATTGGAATTAATTATTTCAATTATTCGAATCCAATAGACAACAACAACGACAATTTTACGGATGTCACTTTACAAGATAGAATTTCAGTTTTCAATAAATGGACAGTTCAGAGAAAAGACAATCGTATTTTTTCCATTGCGGGTCGCTACGTTTACGAGGATCGTTGGGGAGGAGAAATGAATTGGACTCCAGAAGATCGAGGAGGAGATGAGGTTTATGGAGAAAGTATTTATACCAATCGTGCTGAAATTTTTGGAACTTATCAATTACCAATGAAAGAGAAGGTGCTTTTCATGTTCAGTGCAAACAGTCACCAGCAAAATTCTGTTTATGGCGATATGGAATATATTGGAGACCAAAAAGTAGGTTTTGGTCAGTTTACCTGGGATAAGCAAATAGGTAATCGTCATGATTTTTTACTCGGGGCATCTTTGCGCTATACATACTACGATGATAATTCAGTAGCCACCGAAACATTCAAAGACTCAATATTAGTCAATGATCCTTCGAAAATTGTCTTACCGGGTATCTTTTTACAAGATGAAATCAAGATCAACAATCAACACAAAGTTTTGCTCGGACTACGATATGATTACAATTCAGTACATGGAGATATCTTTACGCCTAGAATGAATTATAAGTGGAAATCGAAAAACAAAAAGAATATCCTGCGAATTAGTGGAGGTAGAGGCTACCGTGTTGCTAATATTTTCACAGAAGATCATGCCGCTCTAACGGGTTCGCGGGACGTGGTATTAGAAGATAATATCGCACCTGAAACTTCGTGGAATGGGAACATCAATTATATCAAGAAGGTGATTACAAGAGATCAGCTTTTTGTGACTTTTGATGCGACGGTTTTTTATACTTATTTCGAAAACAAAATCATACCAGATTATGAGACCGATCCAAACAAAATATTATACGGAAACCTCGATGGATATGCTGAATCAAAAGGAGTTTCATTAAATATCGATTTACGATTTAAAAATCTGACAGGTAGAATCGGAGGGACATTAATGGATGTTTCAAGAGTGGAAGGTGGCGAACGTTTCCAACAAGAATTTCAGGAAGATTTTACTGCGGTTTGGAATATCGGATATGCTTTTCCAAAATGGGGAGTAATGGTTGAATATACAGGAAATGTTTATGGTCCGATGAAACTGCCATTACTAAGCGAAACGGATCCAAGACAAGCGTATTCTGAAACGTGGAGTATACAGAATATTCAAATTAGAAAATCTTTCAACAATGGACTTGAAATTTACGGAGGAGTAAAAAACTTACTCAACTGGACCCCCAATAGAGGAAATCCTTTCATCATAGCTCGAGCGCACGACCCATTTGATGAAAATGTTGTTTTTGATGGCAACGGCCAAGCAGTTCCAACTCCCGAAAATCCGTATGGCTTAACTTTTGATCCAACATATGTCTACGGACCAAATCAAGGAACACGTGCATTTTTAGGAATTCGATATGCGATTAAATAAATTTCCAAAATACCTTTTATTGATTGTCGGCTTTTTGACTTTTCAATCAACGTATGCACAATTGGAAAAGCATCAATTTGAATCATTGGATAGTTTGCAAAATCAAGAAGAGCGTCCTGTTGTTGTTTTTTTTCATGCCGAGTGGTGTAAATTCTGTCTTGCTATGGAAGCGAACGTGTTTACTTCTGATTCAGTGATTACAAAATTAAATAATGATTTCTATTTCATCTCTTTCGATGCAGAGCAAAAAGAACCCGTTACCTACAGAGGTAAAACGTATTTATTTGAATCGAATGGCGTGAATTCAGGTACACATCAAATCGCAACACATTATGCAAGCGAAGAAGGAAGCGTAAGTTTTCCCGCCATTGTCGTGTTGTGGAAAGGGAAATCAATTTTTCAACGAAATTCTTTTATGAATGAAGAGGAATTGATGGGTGTTTTGAATCGTATTTCGTCTTTGTGAATATGAAGGTTAATATGCGAAAATGTAGGGACGCACGGCCGTGCGTCCCTACATTTTCGCCAAATCTTAAAAACATGCATATCCGCCCGAGACCTTGCACCGTCTTAATCAAATCACCACAGACAATTGCAATTTAAACCACTCCACATAATTCAAAATATTCTTACATTCGTTGAAGTATTTTTTCATTGGAAATCAAAAAGCAAATAGCAGTTTGGAAAGAGGCACTTCTTTCGCCAAATCAAAATGACGTTTTGGTCAATTTGGTGGAGGACAAAAATGCAGTGGCCATTGAAAATAATCTAACTCTTGACGAGACAATAGCTTTACCAGAAGAGCGTTTACTGAATAAGTTTTTCAAAAAGCACAAAGAATCGATTAAAGAATCTGGAACACCGATTTTTGGAGTAGGTCAGGATTTGATTGAATTTAGCCTTGGTCAGCAAAATTATGCTTGTCCAATATTTGTAGCTGGTTGCCAAATTAAAAAGAACCGATTCAATAAAACGTATGAAATCTCAGTCAGCGAAGATTTTTACTTGAATCCTTTTTTGGCAAAAACACTTGAAATTGATCGAGAATTTGAGGAAAACGCTGATTTTTCTGATTTTTTGAATGAAAAAGGACTTTCTTTTGAAATTAAAGAGGGAAGTTGGTTGGCTAATTTTCACCCGCATCGTTTTGTTCTTTTGAAAGAATTAGAACAGCTACAAGAACAAGAAGAACTATCCAATAATCTAGCGCAATTACTAGGAGAAGGAGAAAACTCCAATAAACCATTTGATTTACACGAAGGATTATTGTTTGATGCTGATGAAGATCAATTGCGTGTTTATAAGCAGGTAATCAATCAAAACTTGGTTGTTCAAGGTCCTCCGGGAACGGGGAAGTCTCAGGTGATTGGAAATTTACTTGGGAAAATTCTAGGTTCGGAAAAACAAGCTTTACTCGTGGCGGAAAAACGTGTGGCTCTTGAAGTGATTTACGATAAACTCCGAACACTAGGTTTACATGAATTCTGCTTGCTCTATCACCACGAATTAAAATCCAAAGATTTTATAAGCTCGCTGAAGTCGACTTGGCAAATGCTGGAGAAGCGAAAAAAGGGAAACAACGTTTATAATTCCAACGCAAAACTTCAAACGGATGGCTTGGAATTAACCCTGAACCGCTTGCGACAACCTGCTTTGATTGGTGGGCTGAGTTTTACAGCGTTCAACGAGAAAAAGCCAAAAATAATTTCAAACAAGACACCATTTATTACCGATGTTCCACCGATTCCTGTTTGGGAGGAAGATAAAAATCAACTTTCTCAATTGAAGCAGGAAGGATTTGAAATTCAAGGAAATTGGTTGAAAATCAAATTTAAAGATGATCCTGATTTCATCGCTGTTTTAGAAAAGCGGATCGAGGAAGTCCAGAAGGAGTTTGACAAGGTTTCAAAGAACATCGTGACGATTGACGATATTGAAACTGAAATTCGAAAAAGTGGTTTGGCGGCGTTGTTCTTTTATGATGATTTATTGATTCCAACAGCACTTTTTACACCTAATCACAAACACCAAAAACGATTATTAAAGCTGACCAATCAGCTTGAAAGCTTAAAAGAAAAATTCAAATTACTCGAAGAAGAAAAAAAGCATTGGAGCAAGAATTTTAGTCTTTCTGAGTTGGAAGAATACATAGCGGTACTTGCATCTACCAATCGCTTTAATCTACGTACAAAGCTGCAACGCAGGAAGCTGTTGAAATTCACAGATTTGAATCTGAGTGATGCGAAATCCACCTTGGAGAATCTGATGGCTTGCAAGAATGTGGAGCGAGAGATCATTGCCGTTAAAGAAAAGTTGAGAGAATTAGGCGTTTCTACAGAAGAAAATGAATTGTCTCACATTCAATTTGTGATTCGAAAAGTAAAACAGTCGGATGAGAATCTTTTGAAATCGCTATTGAATCATTCTGAGCAGGAACTCGTGCAGTTGAAAAATGAATCGTCTTCTTTACAAATGATTTCAAGTTTTGTACATCGATTTTTGATGGTAGACAAAAATGATGATTTGAGAAAACTGATTCTCGAAATAATGGAATCTATTCCAAGTTTGACGCAACACTTTACACGCTTAATGGTGATTTCACCACAGACCAAAAATGTCCTACTTTATACAAAAGAAATTGATCAAGCGGAAGCCATCATTTATCACAGTCACTGGAAACAATTTACTGGATTTTTCCCAGAGCTTGCTAAGTTTGACGGCGAACAACTGACTTCCAAAATTGAAAACATTATTTCGCTACAAAAAGAGGAGCAAAAGTCATTTGCTGATTACATCATTGATACGATTCAAGCTAGATTTGAGGATTACCATGATCTTCTCCAAACGCCTGCGCGAAAACTCAGTGAAGTAGATAAAGAAAAGAAAAAAGAACTGCGCAAAGGAAAATCTATTTTAGTAAAAGCTTTTGGAAAGTCGAGAAGTTTTCCTTCTGTTCGCGATCTTTTGCAAAGCGAAGCAGCGCCGTGGATAAAATTACTTCACCCACTATTTTTATGCAGTCCATACAGTGTAGCTCGAAGTTTACCGATTACTACAAAGTTTGACTTAGTCATTTTTGATGAAGCCAGTCAGATTCCTTTGCCCCATGCGTTGGGAAGTGTAAACAGAGGAGAAAGAATTGTAATTGCAGGCGACCAACAACAAATGGCTCCACAGTTTTACTTTCAGAAAAAATCGACTCAATCTTCAGATTTACTCCATCAAGCGAGCTTTTACTGGAAAAACACAATGTTGACCAATCATTACCGCTCAGAACACGCAGATTTGATTGCTTTTAGTAATCGTTATTTCTATCAGAATAAATTAAAACCATATCCTTCGCCGGATCAAAATAAAGCGATAGAAGTAATTCAAGTCGACAGTAAATTTATCGATCGAAAAAACGAAAAAGAAGCCAAAATTGTAGCTGATTTAATCGCTGAGAAATTAAAAAAAGGTGAAAAAGACTTTGGATTAGTTGCTTTTAGTCAGACACAGTTAAGTGCAATTATAGAAGAATTATCTGCAGATCACCAAAATCAATTGTTAGATGAAGAAGCTGATTATTTTGTGCAATCGCTAGAAAATGTTCAAGGAGACCAATGCAATCATTTAATCATTAGTATGGGCTACGCACCGAATGAAGACGGCGATTTCCACATGCGCTTTGGTCCGTTGAACCAAGAACAAGGTCATCGTAGACTGAATGTATTGATGTCGCGAGCGAAATCTAAAATTACTTTTGTGCGCTCAGTAAAAGCGGATGATTTTCCGATTTCTGATAATGATGGAGTGGAGTTACTGCGCAAATTGATGCTCTTTTTGGAGGAGGAGCACGGTGATTTAGATCAATATTTAGGAGAGCATATTTCTTTGGATTCATCTAGTGGTAAGTTAACTGTTCGTCAGCCGCAGAATACTTTTGGATCTTCGGTTGGGTTAGTTAATTTTTATGGTGTTATGGTTAGTCGGGGATGGGATGTTTTGTTTTTGGTTTAGTGGTTAATATATTAGGGAGTATTGCCATTGGTTGTTGCAGCCAAAAAATGAACACTGGACTTCAAGAGATGCTTAAAGATGAACTAGTGATGTTGGTTTCATCTTGTTCTTGTCATTATTGCTTTATAATATGAGTTTTTTTATTACCAACTTTTAGTGTGAAAACCTGATTACTAAAAATAGATAAATCTACTACGGTCTTTTCTCCAGAAATTTTACCTGTCAATATTAATTTTCCTTTTGCATCAAAAACTTGATATCGTTCCTTAGTATTCCC
>Ga0114916_1001204_pt1 | contig 15259 bp, 21 predicted proteins | sample MalvirAntarct_66_FD_83501 | JGI IMG/M metagenome (GOLD analysis project Ga0114916, IMG submission 83501) | Marine viral communities from the Global Malaspina Expedition - Malaspina viral metaG Antarct_66 | ecosystem: Environmental > Aquatic > Marine > Oceanic | place: West Anvers Island... | reverse complement strand
GGCCCTATGCGTTGGGCTCGCGACGATGAGGGCAGTCCCGAGGCCACTGAGCGGGGCCCCAAGGGCGCGGGCCTGCGCGCGGCCTCGCTCGGTGAGTCCGTCCTCGGCGAGGGTGGAGGCGGGGCGCGGCTCAGCGTGGCGGACGACGACCAGGCGCACATGATCCTCGAATTCGTGTCGGGAAGTGACAATTCCTGTCCGCCGTCCGTCGTAACATAGGTGTGTATGACTTCTACCACGTCCGCCGAGGGCATCGCCCGCCTCTCTGACATCCCCATCCCGGAGGAAGGACCGCTCACGCCCCAGCAGGGTGTCGAGGCGTTCCGCCGTGCCGTCGCCGAAGGCGCCGAGTGGTACCCGACACTGCTCGAGGTCATCTCACGCTGGGTGGCGCCGGACGAGGAAGTCGACGGGGTCCGCCTGCACTACCTGATCGCGGGCGAGGCGTTCGACTGGCTGCTGCTCGCGCAGCGCATCCTTGGCGCTGCGGCGGACCTCGTACCCGACGAGGAGTCCGAGCGACTCGTCGTGGAGGGCGTCCCCCCGCGGAACGAGACCGAGGACGAGTTCGAGGCGGCGATCGGGCCGGCGAAGTACCGGGCGCACCTGAACTTTCAGTACGGCGTGGTCATCGAGGAGCTCCTCCTGCTCTCAGCGGAGCAGGAGCTGAACAAGACCGGGCGGCTCTCCGGACACGGCCTGCCACCCTCGGACGTCGTCGCGTACGAGCGCGTCTACGGCAAGACGTTCGACGAGCTCAAGGTGTTCTACCAGGCCGAGGAGGGCGTCACGCTCGGCGACCGCATCAGCCAGACGGACATGCGGCTGCTGCTCTACTGGCTGAGCAAGTTCCGCATCCGACATGCGGAGCCGGCGCGCATCGCCTCGGACACTCGCAAGGCGATGACCGTCCTCGCGGGGATGGAGGGCCGTCGCGTCCGCCTCGCCCGCCTCCGTGAGTCTGCCCGCCGCCGCGAGGCGATCGGCTAGCCCTTCGATCCGCTTCGCTGTCCCTCTCCGTCGAGGTTCCTTCCGTCCCGCCATATGCAACCAATGGTTGCATTGCGGTGACCGATCGCCTAGCCTGATACGCAACCGAACGTTGCGAAAGGCTGGGCTGCATGGAGTACGAAAGTATCGAGCGCGAGATCCACGTCGAGGCGTCGCCCGAGGTGGTATTCGAGGTGGTCAGCCGCCCTGAGCACCTCAAGGAGTGGTGGCCAGACGACGCCCGCGGCGAGCCCGTGCCGGGCACACCGGGCGAGCTCATCTGGCACGACTCGGAGACCGGCGCGCCACACATCGCCGAGTTCACGGTCGTCGAGGTAGACGCACCGCGGCGGTTCTCCTTCCGGTGGTGCTTCACCGGCGAGGCCCGGACCGGCGATTCTCTGCTGGTGACGTTCGACCTCGTACCTGCCGGTGGAGGGACGACGGTGCGGATGACCGAGACCGGCTTCCGCGAGGTGAACCAGGAGCTCGCGGCGATCGAGGAGCAGTACCTCGATCACGTCCAGGGCTGGGACCTGTTCATCCCTCGCCTCGGCACTTACGTCGGCCGCCTGATCGCGGCCCGATGACGACCGCAACCAGTACCCCAACCGTCGATGACGAGCTCTGGTCGGCCATCGGTGATCCGACTCGCCGCCGCATGCTCGACCTGCTGCTCGCCAGCGGCGCGGGCACGGCGACCTCGCTCAGCGAGGAGTTGCCGGTCACGCGACAGGCGGTCGCCAAGCACCTGCGCGTCCTCGAGCGTTCCGGGTTCGTGCACCCAACGCCCGAGGGACGCGAGCGGCGATATCGAGTCGACGAGGAGCAACTCGGCCGCGCGGCCGAGCAGTTGGCCTCGGTCGGCGCGACCTGGGACGCGCGACTCCGGCGGATCAAGCGGATCGCCGAGGCGATCCAGCGACGCCAGGACGAGCAGAACAACAACGAGCAGCAAGACAAGAAGCAAGACAAGAAGCAAGACAAGAAGCAGGACTAGGAGGCATCGCGATGGTGGACATTTTGCATTCGGTCGCGGCGAAGGCGCCCTTGGACGACGTGTATACGGCAGTGGCGACGGCCGAGGGTGTCGCGCGCTGGTGGTCGGTCGAGTCGACCGGCAAGAGCGAGGTCGGAGAGGAACTCGCGGTCCGCTTCGGTGACCTGGGGGGCTTCGACCTCAAAATCGAGGAGCTCGACCCGGCCGGCCGCGTCCGGTGGCTGGTCACCGAGGGCCCCGAGGAGTGGGTCGGCACCGAGATCGGGTGGCAGTTCCGGCAGGACGGTGAGTACACGACCGTCCTCTTCTCACACGAGGGCTGGCGGGAGCCGGTGGAGTTCATGCATCACTGCAGCACCAAGTGGGCGACATTCCTCATGAGCCTCAAGTCCTACCTCGAGACGGGGCGGGGAGCGCCTGCCCCAGAGGACGTCAAGATCTGCGATTGGAACTAGTCGGACCGAGGGGTGCCTCAGTGCTCGCGCAGGTGGAGGATCATCGCGGACTCCTCAAGGACCGAGATCACCTGGAGCGCCTCCCACGGGTGGGCTCCGCGCGCGAAGACGCCGTGCGCCCGCACGAGGACGGCGCGGTGCTCGATGAGTTCGTGGGCCACGGCGTCCGCGACCTCCTCCTCGGGCACGGTGAGCACCGGCACCCGTCCGAGCATCTCCGCGCCGACGGTCGTGGGGTTGATCGCGCCCCACTCGAGTGAGGACGCGACGGCGTAGACGGGGTGGGCATGGGCGACGGCCTGTGCCTCCGCCACCTCTCGATAGATCGCGAGGTGGACGGGCGTGTCCGAGGAGGGCTCCGCGGTCTGGCCGGTAGAGCTGGGACGCCCTCGCGAGTCGACCGCGACGAAGTGGTCGGGCTGCAGGCGGTGCATCATCGCGCCGTGCTTGGTGATCGCCGCGCCCTTCTCCCAGCGTACCGAGAGATTCCCGCCGTGCGAGGACACGAGGCGCGCCTCCCACAGGTCGCGCCCCACCTCGATCATGTCGGCGATCAGGGCATGGAGGGTCTCGAGGTCGCCGCCGGGGGAGTCTTCGGAAGCCACGCCTACCTCGCCTACGGTGCCGCGTCGTTCACGATCAGCACGGGGGTGCCGACGCGCAGATTGCCGGAGAGCGTGTTCGTGAATCCCGGCGCTCCCGGCCGGTAGACCAGCCACCGCCCCGTCGTCGGGTGCTGGGCGTAGATCGCGCTCAGCGGGTACTTCTGCGCCATCGAGAGGGCGACCGGGTGGCTCGTCTCCGAGATGCCGAATGTGATCCGGCCCGCGGGCAGGATCGCGTTTGGTGTGCCCTCGACCTGCTCGGCGCGGACTACGAGGCGGTGCGAGAACGCGAGGGTGCCACCGTCGAAGGCGCCGTCGCAGGTGTAGAGCGTGAGCGAATCCGTCGAGACGTTGCTGCTGAGGACGCTGCCCCACTCGTCGTTCGTCTGCTCCGGGAGCGTCCGCGACCACGAGACCATGTAGCGGTGTGTCTGCCCACCGCGGTCGACCTCGATGGTGTCGCCCGGCCTGAGTTCATCGAGCCGCGCGAAGATCCCGGCGCCCTGGTAGCGGATCCCCGCGTAGGAGACGGTGGCGTTGTAGTTCACGTGCCCGGAAATCACGGCGTTTCCGCCCTCGCCCGGGATGCCCCCGAACCAGGTCGACTCGAAGTCGTACCAGGAGACGTCGCCCGGACCGTAAGGGTTCGGCATCACGCCCTCATCGGGAACGGCGTGCGCGCCGATGGCTGCGTCTACATCGATCGAGGGGATGCGGAGGCGCCCGAAGTCGGCCCGGGGATCCTCGCCCGCGATAGTCCGCAACGTGGCGAGCGAGGTCACGGCCACCTGAGCCTCGGCGGTCGGCACAGCGGAGGCCATGAAGGCCAGTCCTCCCAGCGCGACCAGGGCCGCCAGCAGGGAGGAAAGGATCGCCCGCTTGAGCGCCCTCGTGGGGTTGAGGAGCATCAGGCCTGCCTTCGGTTACACGCGTTCCATGCGGTCGAGCGGGAGCACGAAGAGGACGGCGCCACCCACGCGGACATCCACGGTCGCGGACGATGCGCCTTCCATGTCGTCCATGAAGGGCAGGCTCGCCGCGGGCATCCGCTCGGTGACTTCCGGGAACTCCGAGTGCAGGAGTGCGATGAGCTCCGGGACGCGCTCGGCGGCGAGTGCGGAGAAGACCGTGGCGCTGCCGCGTTTCAGGAACCCGCCCGTGGACCCGGTGCGCGTCGCCGGGAAGCCGTGCTCCGCCATGCGGCTGAGCAGCCGATCACCGTCCGAGGACGGCACGATCACCACGCAGAACTTCAGGACACCACTCTCGCCGTCGGACATGTGAGTCTCCTCTCGGCCTGCCTCAGTCGCCTCAGTCAGCGCGGGTCGGGTACTGCTCCCGCACGCGCGCATCTTTCTCCGCGACCATGTCGCGCAGGGCGTCCTGCGATTCCACGATGCCGGCGCGGATCTCCTCGTCAGAGGTGCCGAGGATCCGCGCGGCGAGCAGCCCGGCGTTCCGGGCGTTCCCGACCGCGACCGTGGCCACAGGGATGCCAGCCGGCATCTGGACGATCGACAGCAGCGAGTCCAATCCGTCGAGGTACTTCAGGGGCACCGGGACACCGATCACCGGCAGCGAGGTCACGGAGGCGACCATCCCCGGGAGGTGGGCTGCGCCACCGGCGCCGGCAATGATCACCTTCAGGCCCCGCGCGACCGCGGTCTTGCCGTACTCGATCATCACCTCGGGGGTGCGATGCGCGGAGACCACGCGGACCTCGTAGGCGATCCCGAGCTCAGCGAGGGCCTTCGCGGCTTCCTGCATCACGGGGAGGTCTGAGTCGCTCCCCATGATGATCCCGACGACTGGCGCGCTATCGCTCATCCCTGCCTCCGTGAACCACTTCCATCGAGCGCGCCCGTGAGGACGGCGGCGGATTGGACGGCTCGCTCGCGGACTGCGTCGAGGTCGTCGCCGATGACGTTGATGTGCCCGATCTTGCGGCCCGGCCGCACGCCTTTGCCGTAGAGGTGCACCTTCACCGCGCCGTCGTCGAGCGTGTCGAGCATCCTCGGTGCGAGGCTCTCAGAGTCGTGCCCGAGGAGGTTCGCCATGACGACGGCGGGCGCCACGAGGTCCGTTGCGCCGAGCGGCCAGTCGAGGACGGCGCGGAGGTGGTTCTCGAACTGGGAGGTGATACAGCCGTCGATGGAGAAGTGGCCGGAGTTGTGTGGCCTCGTCGCGATTTCGTTGATCAGGAGGCGGCCATCCTCCGTCCAGAAGAGCTCCGTCGCGACGATGCCCGTCGCCTCCGTCAGCTCGGCGATGCGGCCGCCGATCATCAGCGCCTCTGCGGCGATCTCCGGCGGTACGGGGGCGGGAGCCAGCACCTCGTGGCAGATCCCATCCCGCTGCACGGTCTCGACGATCGGGTAGATCGCGCGGTCACCCGAGGGCCGGCGCGCGACGAGGACGGCGAGCTCCTTGCGGATCGGCACGAACGCCTCCGCCATGAGCGCGACGCCGCGCTCGGCGGCTTCCTCGAACAGCGCTTCGGCGGCGGCGCGGTCTCTCAGGATCCACACGCCACGGCCGTCGTAGCCTCCGCGCTGCGCCTTCTCCACCACCGGCCAGCCGTGCTCCCCCGCGAACTCGAGGAGTGTGTCGAGCGTGGGGGTGTCGGCGAAGGCGGGGACGGCGAGGCCGGCGGCGGCGAACTGGGTGCGCTGGTGCAGTTTGTCCTTGGCGTACTCAAGGGTGGACGGCTTCGGGTTCACCGCGATTCCCTCGGCGAGCATCGCCTCGAGGGCTTCGAGGTTCACGAGCTCGTGGTCGAGGGTGACAACATCGACGGTGCGGGCGAAGGCGAGGAGGGCGTCGGGGTCATCGGGCGAGCCGAGGTCCACCTCGGGACAGACGCGCGCGGCGCTGTCGTCGGCGCGCTCCGCGAGCAGCCGGACGCCGATGCCGAGGGGGATCGCCGCCTGGATCATCATGCGGGCGAGTTGACCGCCACCGACGATGCCCACGGTGGGGAATCCGTCCGGGGTCATTCGCGCTCCCTATCCCGCGTGCTGCCATCGAACTGTGATGGTAGCCGAGGGCGCTCGAATGCGGCCCCGTCTTCGGCGCGTTGGACTGTCCGTGTATCGTGCGCTCCTCATGAACGGGTTACCGGCATGAACAGGCTGCTTGCGCCACCGCTGAGGATCTTCCTGCGGTCGGCTTCGCTCTCGTTCCTGATGACGTTCTCGGCGCTCTCCGCCCTCGCTTGAGGCCGCCCACTGCGCTCGAGGACTCCGCGCCCTTATCCCCACCTTACGTACGCCCTCGCTACCGTTCGCCGTGAGAGGCGGGTTCGATGCGCGTACTCATCGTGGAGGACGAACGCGACCTGGCGGCGGCGGTGGGCCGCGGCCTGCGGCGCGATGGTGTCGCCGTGGACGAGGCGCACGATGGCGACACCGGCCTGGAGAAGGCGCTGGTCAACGAGTACGACGTCATCATCCTGGACCGGAACCTCCCCCGCCTCCACGGGGACGATGTCTGCCGCCAGCTCCGCGCCGAGGGCGTGCAGGCGCGCGTGATCATGCTGACCGCGGCCGCCGAGATCGAGGACCGCGTCGACGGGCTCAACATCGGCGCCGACGACTACCTCCCCAAGCCGTTCGCCTTCGAGGAACTCCGCGCCCGCGTCCATGCCCTCGCCCGCCGCTCCGGCCCGGCGCGACCGCCCATCCTCGAGCGCGCCGGCGTGCGCGTCGATCCCGCATCGCGCGAAGTCACCCGGGAGGGCCGCAGTCTGACGCTGTCGCCGAAGGAGTTCGGCGTCCTCGAAGAGTTGATGCGCGCCGATGGCGGTGTCGTCAGCGCCGAGGAACTCCTGGAGCGGGTCTGGGACGAGAACACCGATCCGTTCAGCAACGTGGTGCGCGTGACGGTGATGACGCTCCGCAAGCGCCTCGGCGAGCCCGCCGTCATCGAGACGGTGGTGGGCGCGGGCTACCGCCTTCCCGCCGCGACACCTGCTGCTGCCGCGTCCGAGGGCGAGTAGCGCCCGCGTGGGAACGATCCGACTCCGGCTCACCCTCTGGTACGCCGCACTCTTCCTCGCGGCGGGGATCGTGTTGCTCGTCCTCGTCTATCTCCTCGTGGGGCGCGCGTTCCCGGCGGTCGACCCGACCTTCGTGAATCGCGTCGCGAACCGGCCGCAGGCGAGCGATGCGCGCGACACGCTGGAGAACCTCGGCGTGCTCCCACCTCGTCGCGGAGGCCCGTCCCGGCCGCAGGGCGGACAGTCCGAGGACCGGGTGGAGGCGATCCTCGAGTTCGTGGAGCAGGGCCGCGTGCAGGCGCGCGAGGAAGCCCTCGACACGCTGGTCGTGCAGTCCTCGCTCGCGCTGCTCGCGATGGGCGTGATCTCGGTGGGTGTGGGGTGGTGGGTCGCAGGGCGGATGCTGCGGCCCGTCGCGGACATCACCGGCACGGTGCGCCGTATCAATGGCGAACGCCTCTCCGCGCACCGCGTCGCCCTCGGGGGGCCGCGTGACGAGCTCAAGGAGCTCGCAGACCAGTTCGACGCGATGCTCGACCGCCTGGACGGCGCGTTCCGCGCGCAGCGCGAGTTCGTCGCGAACGCCTCCCACGAGTTGCGCACGCCCCTCGCGGTGATGCGCACCGAGCTCGACGTGACGTTCGACGATCCGAACGCGACGCCGGAGGAGATGCGCGCGAGCGCCCACGTCCTGCGGCGGGCGATTGGCCGCTCCGAGGCGCTCTTCGCCGCACTCCTCACTCTCGAGCGTGCCGACGCACCGAGGCAGCGCTCTGAGCGCGTGGACCTCGCCGAGCGCGCGCAGGCGATCCTCGATCAGTACGCGGAGCAGGCCCGCACGAGGGGCATCGAACTGCGGTCGACGCTGGACTCCGCAAAGGTCCTCGGCGACCCCGTGTTGATCGAGCGGATGATCGAGAACCTCGTCGCGAACGCCATCGCCTACAACGAAGCGGCCGAGGGCGGCCCGGGCTGGATCGAGGTCACGACACGCCAGGACGAACGCGCCAGCGTCGTCCGCGTCGCGAACTCCTCGTCGGACGTCGACGCACTCACCGTCGATTCGCTGTTCGAGCGCTTCCGACGACTGGATACCTCGCGCAGTCGGGAGACGGGTGGCCACGGCCTCGGCCTCGCGATCGTGCGCGCGGTGGCGCGCCACCATGGTGGGGACGCCCTCGCGCAGCCGATCGCAGGAGGACTGGCGTTTGAGGTGCGCGTGCCCTCGCCGCAGGCGACTCCCCCAGCCTGAGTCGATACGGATTCGGCAGTACTGCTACACCCCTGCCACGCGCTCGCCTGCCTCGGAGTCCTACGGTCGAGGGGTTCCGGATGGAGGTGCATCGTGAACCAGACGAGCGACCCGAACCCAGACTTTGAGATCGAGTTCCGCGCGGACGAGATGGAGCCACACGCGGACGTCGTGCCCGAGGGCGACGTCACGTTCCAGCTCATCAACGCCACGGACCAGGCGCAGGACTTCGCCCTCATCGCCGTCGAGGAGGACGAACTCGCCTGGCGCGATGCCACCGAGCCCGTCGACGAGGAGGACATTGAGGTCGTCGGCATCATCCGCGACATCCCCCCGCACGGCGCACACGCTGTGACCTGGCCGCTGGAGCAGGGCCACTACGTGATGGTCTCCAACACGCCGGGCGAGCACCTCCGCTCCTCCCTCTTCGAACTCACCGTCCAGCCCGTCGAGGGCTGACGCCCTCGCGGCGTCGTTCTTCTCTCACGCGGTTCTTACTTACGGGGGGCTTATGCGCCCCTCCGTAGGTTGAGCTCACTGGAGTCAATCCAGCGAGACAAGAGCCACCACACACACCCTGAGAGGGGAACGAGGATGCAGTTCGGCCAGATCAACAAGACGAGTTTCATCGCGGGCGCTGGGTCAGTCGTGCTGCTGAGCGCGGCGCTGATCCCGGGCCTGGCGGGCGCCCAGACGGCCACCGAGACGCCGAGCGCGACCGCCGAGGCGACCGGCACCGCCAGCATCGAGGGCGTCGATTGCGGGCCGGGCCTGCGCGGCGTCTTCGGGCTGCACGTCGGCGAGGACCTCGCGGCCGCCCTCGGCGTGACCGTCGAAGAACTGCAGGCCGCGGCGACCGAGGTCCGCGAGGCGTATGCCGGCACGGAGCGCCCGGCGACCGAGGAGGAGCGTGACGCGCTCAAGGCCGAGGTGCAGGCAGCCTTCGCCACCGCCCTCGGCGTGACGGTCGAGGAGATCGAGGCAGCGAAGGAGCAGTTGCAGGCCGAGAAGCAGGCGGCGGCGATTGCCCGCGTGAACGAGGCCGTGGCTGACGGCACGATCACGCAGGAGCGGGCTGACGCGCTCATCGAGCGGATCGAGAGCGGCGAGCGTCCGTTCGGCCGCCACGGCGGTCGCGGGTTCGGTGGTCGTGGCTTCGGTGGCGGCTTCCCTGGGGGCTCGTCGCCCTCAGTGACGCCGGACGCGTAGACCGCAACCAAGCAGCAACCCATCACCAATTCCAGGGGCGGGCCGCAAGGTTCGCCCCTGTTTGCGTCCCTGACGTTTCGGAGCCAGTCGGACCCGGGGGTTGCGAGGCGTACCGGAACGGGTGTACATATTCGCAACTGCGACAAGTCCCAGGAGCGAGTGTGCCTCACCGCCACGCCGATCAATCGCCTCGCGATCCCGATGACGCCATCCGCCGCACTGGCCTGCGCCGGACCGTGCCGCGCGCCATCGTCGCGCGCGTACTGGAGGCGAACGCGGGCCATCACTCCGTCGGCGAGATCCAGGACTTGATCGATCGCGACTACTCCGAGGCCGCGACCATCGCCCGCTCTTCCGTCTATCGCGCGCTCGAAGCCCTTGAGGGTGCCGGGCTGGTGGTGGCGATCCGCGTGGGCCAGGAGGAGGCCCGCTTCGAGTGGGCCGCGCAGTCGCACCACCACCTCATCTGTGACGACTGTGGACACGTGTCCGAGGTCACACTCGACGCGGCGCCCGCCCTCGAGCGAGAGGTGTCTGAGGCGTTCGGATTCAACACGCGGGTGCGCCACCTGGCGCTCCGCGGCACCTGTCGAGGCTGTGCGTCAGCCGAGGGGGACTAGCAAATGCTGTCGATTGCACTCACCGGTCCGGAGGTCGCCGGCGTCGCGCCGGGGCTCCACATCCCCGATGGCTTTCTGTCCACCCCGATCTCGATCATCGGCTGGGTTGTGACCATCGCGATCATCGCGCTCTCGTCGAGGATGGCCAACCGGAGCCTGAACGAGCGCGCCGTGCCGCTGATGGGCGTGATGGCCGCGTTCATCTTCGCAGCGCAAATGATGAACTTCCCGGTCGCGGGTGGCACCTCCGGCCACATGCTCGGCGGAGCACTCGCGGCGATCCTGCTCGGGCCGTGGGCGGCGGTGATCGTCATGACCGCAGTGGTCGGCCTCCAGGCGTTCCTCTTCCAGGACGGCGGCATCGCGGTCCTCGGCGTGAACATCTTCAACATGGGCATCCTGACCGCCTTCCTCGGCTACGGCGTCTACCGCGGCGTGCAGTTGGTGGCCGGCACGAGCCGGACCGTGGCGCTGGTCGCGGCCTTCGCGGCGGCGTGGATCACCGTGGAGGGCGCCGCGATCCTCACGGCGTTCCAACTCGCGCTCTCGGACACCTCGCCGCTCGATGTCGCCCTGCCGGCGATGGTCGGCGTCCATGCCCTCATCGGCATCGGCGAGGGCCTCATCACCGCCGCGGCGCTCGGCTTCATCATGTCCACCCGCGCCGACCTCCTCCCCGAACACACGCGCGACGCCGTGCCAGCGCCAGTGACCTCCTAGCGCCGAGACGAGCGAGAGGTACCTACGATGAAGAACCGCACCGCACTGATCTTTGCCGGCGTCCTGATCGCCGGCCTCGTGGCCGTCTCCTCCGCCTGGCTCGCCTCGGGCGATCCGGATGGCCTCGAGCGCGTCGCGGAAGACAAGGGGTTTATCGAGACAGCCGAGGAACCGGGCTACGAGATCCTGCCCGACTACACGATCCCCGGCATCGACGGCGAGCTCTCAACCGCGCTCGCGGGTGTGGTCGGCGTCGTGATCATGCTGGGCATCGGCCTCGGTGCCGGGTATCTGCTGCGCCGCCGTGATGAGGGCGCCGATAGTCGCGGCGGTACGACATAACGCTCCGTCGAGGGCGGTAAGCTCGGATGGCCGCACTTACGGCGATCGTCGAGCGCTACGCGGAGCGGGACAGCGTCCTGCACCGCGCTGACGCGCGCGCGAAGGTGCCCGCCGCCGTCCTCGCGATCTTCGCTGTCACCGCCACGCGCGAGGGCGACTGGAGCGCCCTCGCGCTGCTGGTGCTACCGGTGGTCCTCGGCGCATTCGTGTCGAAGCTCGGGCCGTGGTTCGTGCTGCGACGGACGTTCTTCGCACTGCCGTTCGTCCTCGCCGCCGTGCCCCTCATCTTCACGCGGGAGGGCGAGACCGTGTTCACCACGCCACTCCTCGGCTGGACCGCCTCCCGCGAGGGCATCGAGGCGGTCACGACGATCCTCGCGCGGTCGTGGATCGCCGTGGCGATCGCCGCGCTGCTGGTCTCAACCACGAGCATCGTGGAGATCCTCCGCGCGCTTCGATGGTTCCGCGTCCCGGGCATCCTCGTGGCGACCGTGTTCTTCGCCTACCGGTACTTCTACGTGATCGGCGAGGAGGCCCAGCGGATGATCCGCGCGCGAGACGCGAGGAGCGCGGCGATCCCCGGGTACCGCGCGGGACGTAGCATCCGCTGGCGCGCGAGCATCGCCGGCCACATGGTGGGATCGCTCTTCGTGCGGAGCCTGGAGCGGAGTGAGCGCGTGTACGCAGCCATGCAGGCGCGGGGCTACCACGGGGAGCACCGCTTCCTGGAGTCCCCGGCGTTTCCACCCGTCGAGGGCGTCGTCGCTGCACTCGTCGTGCTCTACGCCGTGGCCGTGCAGGTGTCCGTGAGGCTCGTATGACCGCCAGCGTCCTCATCCAGAATGGAGCGACTCCCGAGGGCGTCCCAGCCCTCGAGATCGACGCGCTCCGGTTCAACTACCCGGATGGGACGCCCTCGCTGCGCGGCCTCTCGCTGCAAGTCGAGCCGGGCGAGAAGATCGCGCTCATCGGGCCAAACGGCGCGGGCAAGTCCACGCTGCTGCTGAACCTCAACGGCATCCTCAGAGCGCAGTCCGGCACCGTGCGCGTCTTCGGTGAGACGCTCTCCGAGGGCACCGCGCGCTCCATCCGCGCTCGCATCGGCCTCCTGTTCTCCAACCCAGATGACCAACTCTTCTCGCCGACTGTCTACGAGGACGTGGCCTACGGCCCGCTGCACATGGGCCTGCCCCTCGACGAGGTGCGACAACGCTCCGAGGAAGCCCTCGCCGCCGTGGGGATGGAGGCGTTCGCCGACCGCCCGCCGCACCGCTTGAGCCTCGGCCAGAAGAAGCGGGTTGCAATCGCCACGGTGCTCTCGATGGGCACGCCGCTGCTCGCCCTCGACGAGCCGAGCGCCAACCTCGATCCGCTCGCCCGGCGCGAACTGATTGCGCTGCTCGACCGTCTGCCGCTCACGATCCTCGTCGCGACGCACGACCTCGCGATGGTCGCCGACCTGCTGCCACGCTCCGTCCTCCTCGACGGTGGCGAGGTGGTGGCGGACCGCCCGAGCGCGGAGATCCTGAACGACGCGGCGTTGCTCGGAGCGCACGGTCTGGAGCCTCTGTCAGCCCACGGACATCCTCACGCCTGACTCGATCCGGGTGTGTGATTGGCGCTCACGCGCTCAGCCGAGATGATGGGCGGATGTTGGAATCCACGGCGGGCCGCCTGCTGGTCGCGACGCCCCTGCTCGGCGACCCGAACTTCGAGCGCACGGTGATCCTGGTGTGCTTCCATGACGCCAATGGCGCGTTCGGCATCGTCCTGAACCGCCCGGTCGGCGCGCCGGCGGCCGACCTCCTGCCTGAGTGGGACGGCACGATCAGTCCGCCGGGCGAGCTGCACTACGGCGGCCCCGTGGAGCGCTCCTCGTTCCTCGGCCTTGGCTACATGGAAGGTCCTCACGACGAGGGTCTCGAGTGGTGGACGCCGATCTCCCACGGCGTCGGCCTCGTGAACCTCGCCTCGGACACCGAGGAGGCCGGCGACCTGGAGGCGCTGCGCATCTACCACGGCTACGCCGGGTGGGGCGGGGGCCAACTGGACGCCGAGATCGGCGAGAACTCATGGTTCGTCGTCGACCTCGACCCCGAGGACCCCTTCACCGAGCGGCCCGAACGCCTCTGGAACGATGTCCTCTCCCGCCAGCGTGGCGAGATCTCGATGTATGGCACCTACCCCGTGGATCCGAGGGTGAACTAGTGCCCCTCGATCCTGTCGAGGTCGTGCCGGGCGTCTGGTGGCTGGAGAAGACGCGAGGCTGCAACGTCTACGTCGTGCGTGCCTCGGACGGCTCGTTCGTGATCGTGGACTCCGCGTTCGCGGGGGCCTCCGGATCCATCGCGTGGCAGGCGAGGCGGATCGCGGGCGACGCGCCGATCACGCACCTGCTCCTGACACACGAGCACTTTGACCATACCGGCGGCGCGGCCGCCGTTCGCGAAGCCCTCGGCGTGCAGGTCGCCCTCGGCTCTCCCGACTGCGAACCCGCCCCGGCCGAGGGCGGCTGGCAGGCCCGTCGCTCGCCGCACTCAGGACGCCCTCGGGGGCCGGTCGCACGGCTGCTGGCCCCACGCACCCTCCCCGCGACCACCTTCGTCGACCTGCCGATCGAGGGCCGCCGTGAGGTGGCACCCGGCATCGAGGCGGTGCCCGTCCCCGGCCACACCCCCGGCTCGATGTGCTTCGTGCTCCACGAGGGCACGACGCTCGACGCGCCGCGAGTGGCGTTCGTCGGCGACCTCGTCATCTCGCATCGAGAAGGACTGTCTCGGACGCTGGTGGCGACGAACCGCGACGACGCGCAGTACCTGGAGTCCGTCCGCCGCTTCGCCGAAGAAGCCCCCGAGGTCGGCCTTGCCGGGCACGGCTACCCCGTGCGCTCTGGCTTCGGCGCCTCCCTCCGCGGCCTCGGCGCTTCCCAGCGCGAGCCGTGGTCGCCCTCGAACGTGTGGCGTCGAGGGCGACGCATGGCTGCGTTCAACCAGATGCTCTGGCGTCCGAACTACCCGCCTCGGCGGTAGTCCGTCGCCCGGCCACCGCTAGTTCGAGGCGTCGGATCACGCTAGTCCCCACCCAGAGTCCGACGATCGCGAAGCCGAGGGCAGCCGCGAACCCCATGAGGATCGTGGAGTCATCGTACGTACCGGCGAAGAGCAACCGTTCGGCCTCGACGATGTGGGTGATCGGGTTGATGTCGGCAGCCCGTTGCATCCAACCGGGGCCGGACTCGAGCGGCAGGAACACGCCGGACAGCACAGTGAGCGGGAAGACCAGCGTTTGCTGCACGGTCCAGAAGATCCAGTCCTGCCCGTGCACGACCAGCGCGAGGGCATACGACAACGCACCGAGGCCCACGCCCAGCAGGCACAGGATCGCGAGTCCGCCGAGCGCCCCGAGCGGGTGGAGCTGGAAGCCAAACGGGATCATCACCAGCACGATGATCGCGGCCTGTGCGAAGAGGGGAACGATCTCCTTCGCCGCCCGCCCCACGATCATCGCGGAGCGGCTCATCGGCGTCACCATCAGGCGCTCGTGCGAACCGGTCTGCATCTCCATGAGCAGTCCGAAGCCGGTCATCGAGGTCGCGAACAGGATCAGCATCACGAGGATGCCCGGCACAAACCACTGCCACACGGAGTCCTCGCCCGGCACCGTCGGCACCCCGCCGAGGAGCGGCCCGAACAGCGCAAGGAAGATCACCGGCTGGATCATGCTGAAGAACAGCCCCCACGGTTCGTGGAAGACGGGCAGGAGCTCCCGCCACAGCACGACGCGGGTGTCGCGGATCGCATTCGAGGCCATTACGCCACCTCAACTTCCACGGCTGCAGTCGGGCCGGACTCGGCGGTCGGTGCGCCCTCGCGCAGGCTGCGTCCGGTGAGCGCGAGGAACACGTCATCGAGGGTTGGCCGGCGGACTTCGGCGGTCTGAGCGGGTAGACCCTGCGAGTCGAGGGCGCGGAGGTACTCCGGCAGGATGGCTGGCCCGCGGTTCACGCGCACCCGCACCCGCGTCCCCTCCACCTCGACGTCGTGTGCGCCCTCGATCGTCTGGGCTGCGG
>Ga0114916_1001201_pt1 | contig 15311 bp, 14 predicted proteins | sample MalvirAntarct_66_FD_83501 | JGI IMG/M metagenome (GOLD analysis project Ga0114916, IMG submission 83501) | Marine viral communities from the Global Malaspina Expedition - Malaspina viral metaG Antarct_66 | ecosystem: Environmental > Aquatic > Marine > Oceanic | place: West Anvers Island... | reverse complement strand
GTCCGTAGCAGCAGGTCCGCCCCCCGGCGCTCCCACCTCTGGCCCTGCGCGCGCGTCCAGCCCACACTCCGCTGCGATTCGACGTCCATCAGCATCTTCGCCTCCACGTTCCGGCGCCTCGCCCCGCGGTCGAAGGTGCGCGAACGCGCGGCGTCCACGAACCAGGAGATGACACTTTCATCTGCCAGGCGAAAGTCGCCACCCAAGGAGGACACTGGTAGTCTCCGCCTAGGGGCTTCAGGCTAGGCACGCGGTGCTCGTTCGGCGTTCATCCATCGGGATCGAATTGGAGCATGGCACCCGCATGCACAAGGCTCGGGTCCGTACCCCATGACCGCAGCACCATCAACGCCGCTCGGTCCAAAGCGTGCGCTCTTCGTCGCCTATGGCGGCGGGCATGTAGAGATGGTGCTTCCCCCGATGCGCCAGCTGCGAGAACGAGGCTGGGATGTCCAGTGCCTCGGCCTCACGCTCGCAGGACCACGCCTTCAGGATGCTGGCTTCCCTGCCATGACCTATCGGGACTTGCTACCCGCGAACGCAGAATCAACGTTACGTCTGGGCCGCGAGATCCTGGCGGAGAACCACAACCCCGCGAGCGGGATCCCGGAAGAGGAATCGCTCGCCTATCTGGGCCTCAACCTCGAAGACCTGTTCGAACAACTCGGCGAGGAAGCTGCACGAGCCCGATACGCGCAGTACCGGCGACACGCCTTCCTGCCCATGAACACGATGCGCCGGCTCATCGAGCGCATCCAGCCTGACGTGGTCATGGCAACGAACTCCCCTCGGTCCGAGCGGGCGGCGCTCGTCGCCGCTCACAACCAGGGCGTGCCGACAGCTGCGATCGACGACTTCTTCGCGGAACGCCCGGCCTTCTTCCCGCCGTTCGTGCCGGACCTCGACGCAGACCTCTTGTTCGCCGCGAGCGCCGTGGGACGCGACAACTTCCTGTCCCAGGAGCCACCGGTGCATGGGCGCGTGCTCTTCAGCGGCAATCCTTCCTTCGACCGTCTGACCGCCGTGCGGGCAATGAACCGTGAAGAGGCGCGCCGACGCCTCGGAGTTGACGGTCAACTCGCGGTCGTCATGACCCAGAACCACTTTGACATGGAACGCATAGACGCGCTCCTGCAGTCGGTGCGGGACAGGATCCCTGGGCTCACGTTCGCCATTCGTCTGCATCCGTCCGTCCGAGGGAAGACGACGGTTCCACCGTGGGTGCTCGACGTCACGCCGACGCCGCTCGATGACGTCCTGATAGCCGCCGACGTCCTGCTGACCGTTCACTCAACGACGATGCTGGAGGCGCTGCTGGTCGGCTTGCCCGTGGTGCAGCTCGGCCGGCCGCTCGCGGTGACGGACTACACCATCGAGCGCATCGAAGAAGCGCCCCTCTGGGAGATCGGTCTCTCCACGCTCGCTGAGAGTGAACCCGAACTCATCGAGGCGATCTCGAACGCCATCGAGCGGGATCTTCGGGAGGAAGTCATGCGCCGAGCCGAAGCAATGTTCGGCCTGCCGGGAACCGCAACCGAGCTGATAGTAGCGGCGCTGGAGCAAGTGGTGGATGAACGCCAGCGGCGAGTCACGCCGTGACGACGGCCGGCACCCGGACAATCGGCGTCGTGACGGTCGCGCGCTCCGACTTCGGGATCTACATCCCCGTCCTCCAGGCGATCAAGGCTCATCCCCGTCTTCAGGCCGAGGTCATCGCTACCGGCATGCACCTCTCGCCGGAGTTTGGCATGACGGTTGACGGAATCACGGAGGCCGGCTTCGAGGTCTGCCACCGCGTCCCCTCGCTCGCGGATTCGGAGATACCGGCCGGCGTCGCTGCCAGCATGGGTCAGGGCGTCCTCGGCTTCGCGGAACTCTTCAGTCAGTGGCGACCGGACGTGTTGCTGGTCCTCGGGGACCGATTCGACATGATTCCCGCGGCGCTCGCCGCGCTCCCGTTCCACATTCCCGTGGCTCACATCCATGGCGGCGAGGTCACTGAGGGCGCCTTCGACGACGCGCTCCGACACGCGATTACGAAGTTCAGCCACCTCCACTTCGTAACCACCGAGGAGCACGGCCGGCGCGTCCGCCAGCTCGGCGAGGAGTCGTGGCGCGTGACCGTCTCGGGCGCCCCCGGACTCGACCGGCTCCTCGCCATCGACCGCCGTGCCCGCGACGCCACCCTCACCGGCCTCGGCCTCGATCCGGGACGCCCGTTCGCCCTCGTGACCTTCCACCCCCCGACGATGGAGCCGGGCGCCGCCGGCTCCCAGGCGGGCGAGCTCGTTGACGCGCTGCGGGCGCTCGACCTCCCGTGCGTCATCACCGCCCCCAATGCCGACCCGGAGCACCAGGCGGTGCGGCAGGTCCTGGAGGCCTACGTGACGAGCGCCCCGGCGACCGCCCGCTGGATCGAGAACGCCGGCGCGACCGGATACGCTTCGCTGCTCGCCGCCGCCGACGTGATGCTCGGTAACTCATCCAGCGGCATCATCGAGGCGGCGAGCTTCGAGCTCCCAGTCGTGAACGTCGGTGACCGCCAGCGCGGCCGGACGCGCGCGGCGAACGTGATCGATGTCGCCCCAGAACGCGCCGCGATCGAGGAAGCGCTCCGGCGAGCGCTCCATCCGGAGTTTCGCGAAACGCTCCGGGGCATGCAGAATCCGTACGGAGATGGACACGCTAGCGTACGTATCGCCGACCGGCTGGCATCAGTGGATCTCAGCAATGTGACGATAAAGCGGTTTCAGGACTGTTGAGCGGAGCGCCCACGGCGCTGGAAGAAGTGGGGACCATCGGATGGCGCATGCGATGACCGATCGACCGAACGAGGAGATCTCCGTTGCCGTCGTCGGCATGGGCTATGTCGGCATGACGCTTGCGTCGGTGCTGGCCGAGGAGGGGTTCCGAGTTCACGGCGTTGAGACGAACCCCACGGTCCGGGACGAGATCATGTCGGGGCGGCTTCACCTCTACGAGCCGGGTGTGGAGCGCGCGCTCGCGAACCACATCGGCAAGAACTGGACGGTCAGCGAGGCCGCACCATCGAGAGTCGATGTCGCGATCATCTGCGTGGGTACGCCTCTTGGTCCATCTCACCGCCCGGACCTTGACTACGTGCAGGCCGCTACCGAGGCGTTGCTAAACGTCGTAAACGACGACAGCCTCGTGCTAGTCCGAAGCACCGTACCGCTTGGAACCACCCGTACCCGTGTCCACGCGATCCTTGCGGCTCGCTACCCCTCAATCCGCGTCGCCCACTGCCCGGAACGGACTATTCAGGGGCAAGCGCTGCGTGAGATCCGTGAGTTGCCGCAGGTGATCGGGCCGATCGACGAGCCTTCTCGCGCCGCGGCGGAGGGCTTCTTTGGTCGCTTCGCTCCCCGCTTGGTTCCAGTCTCGTCGCCAGAGGCGAGCGAACTCGTGAAACTTGCCAATAACTCGCACACGGACGTGATCTACGGCTTCGGCAACGAAATCGCGATGATCGCGGGACTACACGGCCTCGACCCGCTCGAGGTGATCCAGGCGGCGAATATCGACTATCCGCGGCCCGAGCTGTCGAAACCGGGGTTCGTGGGTGGAGGTTGCCTGACAAAGGATCCCTACATCCTCCTCCACTCACTCGGCGGGGAGTATGACGCACCGATCATCACGTCAGCGCGGCGTGTGAACGAGGCGATGCCCTACGAAACAGCTCGCCAGACCCTCGAGGCAATGCGGAGCGCGAACATCGAGGTCCAGGGCGCACGGGTGCTCATCTGCGGCTTCGCATACAAAGGAACACCGGCCACTGACGACACTCGGGGGTCCGCGGCGCCAGAGGTCGTGCAGTCCCTGGCCGCGGCTGGGGCCGACGTGGTCGGACACGACTTCCTCGTGCCCCGGGATGTTATTCGCGCGATGGGAGCCGAGCCGGCGTCGTCGCTGGAGGCCGGGTTCCGGGACGCCTCCGCGGTCGTCATTCTGATCGACCATCCCGAATACAAGTCGATGGAACTGGACGCGCTACTGGCACTCACCCGACGGCCCGTTGTCGTCTACGACGCCTGGCGCATCTTCCGCGCCCATCCGGCGGCTGCGTCCCCTGGAGTCGTGTATCGAGGACTCGGCGCCCGTGCCTAGAGTGGTCATCTTCGGTGCAGCAGGCTTCATCGGACTCCGGTTGACGGAGCACCTGCTCGCGCAGGACTCGACCAGTTCGGTCGTCGCTTGCGACAACCTCGACCGCGGGCAGATGGACGATGAGGCGCAAGGCATCTTCGCTGACCCGCGGGTGCGCTTCCTGAACGTGGACCTCACCAACCCTGCCTCGTACGAGGACCTGACTGGTGCAGTAGAGGAGCCGCCCGACGAGCTCTACCACCTCGCCGCGATCGTCGGCGTTGAGAACGTGGAGCGCGCTCCCCGACGTGTGCTCCGCGTGAACACTATGGCCGCGCTCCACGGGTTGGACTGGGCGACGAGCTTCGGCGCGCGTCGGATCTTCTACGCCTCCACGAGTGAGGTGTACGCAGGCGCCGTGGAGCTGGGGATCGCCTCCGTACCCACCGGGGAGAATGTTCCGGTCGTGGTGCAAGACATTGCCCAGAAGCGCATGACCTACGCCGTATCGAAGCTCTGGGCGGAAGCCTACGCGCTGCACTCCGCCGAAGAGACGGGGCGGCACGTGGTCGTTGGGCGGTACCACAACGTGTACGGCGCGCGAATGGGTTACGAGCACGTGATCCCCCAGCTAGCGACACGGGTGTTCAGTGGGGAGTTGCCGCTTCGGGTGATGAGCCCCGATCACACGCGGGCCTTCTGTCATGTCGACGATGCCGTGCGGGGCACAGTCGCCGCGCTACGATGTGACGAGGCCAACGGGCACGTCGTGCACCTCGGCAACGACCGCGAGGAGGTCCAGGTTGGGGACCTCGCCCGGCGCATCCTGCGCCATCAAGGGTTCCCCGAAGCGATCGTTCCAGCGGCAGCGCCACCCGGGTCGGTGAGCCGGCGTTGCCCGGACATTACCCTCCTCCGCTCTCTAACTGGCTACGAGCCCCAGGTCTCGCTAGATGAAGGACTGCACCGGACGCTCCCGTGGTACCGGGAGCGCCATACGGCTGAGCGCTAGAGAATGTGCGGCATCGCCGGCATCTACGCGGATGATCCACGCCGCCCTGTCGAACGCGAACGGGTCGAGCGGATGGTGGCTGCCATGCGCCACCGCGGGCCGGACGGGGCCGGCTTCCATCACGGCCCGGGCGTCTGCATCGGCATGTGCCGGCTCGCGATCATCGACATCGGCGGCGGCGACCAGCCGATGTACGTCCGCGACGGTCGCCTGGCGCTCATTCAGAACGGCGAGATCTACAACCACGTCGAGCTCCGGCAGGACCTCCGCGCGACCGGCTACCCGGGCCGCACCCGCTCCGATACGGAGGTCCTGCTCGACCTCTTCGACCGCGACGACGAGGCGTTCGTCCGCGCCCTCAACGGGATGTTCGCCGTGGCCGTCTACGACGCCGACCGCCACCGACTCGTCCTCGCCCGCGACCGTCTTGGGAAGAAGCCGCTCTACCTCTGGCGCGAAGACGGCCTCACCGTCTTCGCCTCGGAACTCGCGGCCCTGCTCGCCAGCGGGCTCGTCCCGGACGAGGTCGACGACACTGCCCTGGCCGACCTCCTCTCCTACAACTACATCCCGGGCGACGCCACCCCCCTCCGAGGTGTTCGGCAACTCCCCCCCGCGCACGTCGGCGTCATGCAGGACGGCGCCTTCACGTCCCGGCGCTACTGGGACCCGATACCGGAGCGCGCCACCGATGGCGCCCTCCCCGACCTGCTAGAGGAGTTTCGCGAGCTCCTCGCGGACGCCGTCCGCATCCGCCTGCGCGCAGACGTCCCCGTCGGCATGTTCCTCTCGAGCGGTGTCGACTCCTCCGCCATCGCCTGGGCCGTCGGGCGCGAGTCCGACCGTGGAGCCGTCACGACTTACACCGTCTCCTTCCCGGGAGACGAGGTGGACGAGGGCGACGCTGCCGCCGCGACCGCGGCCGGGCTCGGCCTCCCGCACGAGCGGCTCATCGCCAGCGACCGCCTGCTCGAACACTGGCCGGACGTCCTGGACCACGCCGGCGCGCCGCACGGCGACGTCTCATTCATGGCGGTCTCCGAGCTGTCGCGCCTCGCCGCGGACCGCTTCCGGGTCGCGCTCACCGGCGACGGCGCGGACGAGGTCCTCGCCGGCTACTCGTGGCAGGCCGGCCCCGGCGGCGCCCCGTTGGCCCGCGATCCCGTGTCGCTCCGGACACGCTGGGAGCGAAACTGCGTGTTCACCACGGAGGAGAAGCGTGCCCTTCTCCGGCTGAAGGACACCCCGGACGCCTACGGTCACTTCGAGGAACGCATCAGCGAGGCAGCACACCTCGACTCCGTCGCCGCGCACGGCTGGGCGGACACCCGCGTCCTCCTCCCGGGCAACAACCTCGTGAAGGTCGACCGCATGGGGATGGCGCACTCGCTGGAGCTCCGCTCGCCGTTCCTCGACTACCGCCTCATCGAGTTCGCCCTCCGCGTCCCCGGCGCGCACAAAGTCGGCCCTTCCGGTGGCAAGCTGCTGCTGCGCTCCGCCGTGGAAGCGCACCTGCCCGGCGGCGCGCTCGCCCGCCCCAAGCACCTCTTCCGTGTCCCGTTCGCGCGCTGGGCCGAGCCAGGCGGCCCGGCCGACGCACTGCTCGATCGGATGCTGCGCGAGCCCACCGACCTCCTCGCCGGCCGGTTCGATGACACAGCGCTGCGGGCCATCGTGGACGGCCACCGCCGGGGCGACCCCGCGCGGCTCCGGCAGGTGCGGCTGCTGCTCGCGCTCGATCTCTGGTCACGGGATCGAGAAGATGTCGGTGCGCGTGAGGCGGGGAGTGTCCGATGAAGCTCGACACGCAGCGGGTCTTCGACCTCATCGTTGCGATCCCGGCGACGGTCGTGCTCGCGCCACTCCTGCTCGCCATCGGAACCGCCGTGCGGCTGACCTCGCCCGGCCCGGCCGTCTACCGTGGCACCCGCGTCGGCCAGCACGAGCGTCCGTTTCAGCAGTGGAAGTTCCGCTCCATGTTGCAGGACGCCGAGGCCCGAGGCCTCTGGTGGACCTCCGGCGACGACCCGCGCATCACGCGCATCGGTCGCTTCCTCCGTCGCACCAGCCTGGACGAGCTGCCCCAGCTCTGGAATGTCATCCGCGGCGAGATGAGCCTCGTCGGCCCGCGCCCGGCCTCGTTCCCCCAGCTCGATCAATACACGGACGAGCAGCGCCGCATCCGCGCCTCCGTCCGCCCCGGCATCACCGGCATGCACCAGGCACGGGGCCGGAGCGCGAACAGCGTGGAGCGGGCGATCGCCCTCGACCTCGAGTACGTTCAGACTCGCAAGCTCCGGCTCGACGTCCAGCTCATCATCGAAACCGTCGGGGCCGTCCTCGGCCGTCGAGGCGTGACCTGATGGGGGCAGTGGACGCGGTGCCCGCCCACGTCGAGCGCATCGTCGCCCTAATCCTCGCCCGCGGCGGATCCCGCCGGCTGCCGGGCAAGAACGTCGCGCCCCTCGGCGGCCGTTCGCTAGTCGCCTGGACGGTCGAGGCGGCGCGCTCCGCCCCCTCCGTGGCCCGCGTCATCGTCTCCACGGACGACGACGCCATCGCGGACGCGGCCCTCGCCGCCGGCGCGGAGGTCCCCTTCCGTCGCCCGCCCGCACTCTCTGATGACGCCGCCACCTCGGAGGACGCCGCCCTCCACGCGCTCGACTGGCTCGCGGGTGAGGAGGGTGAGCCGGAGTGGCTGATGCTCCTCCAGCCCACCTCCCCATTCCGCACGTCTGAGGACATCGAGGGCGCGGTCGCGGTCAGCCGGAGCCAGCCGGACATGGACGCCGTCGTCGCCGTCTCCGAGCTCGTCCCGGCTACGTGGCTCATGCGGCTCACGGAAGGCGATCGGCTCGAGCGCTGGGACCCGGCTGCCGGCCCCGAGATGCTCTACCGTCCCAACGGCTCGATCTACCTCGTCCGGACAGCGGTGCTCCGACGCGAACGGACGTTCCGCCCAGCAGCCACGTGCGGCTACCTGATGCCGGCGCGACGCTCGCTGGACATCGACACGCCGTTCGATCTGGAACTCGCGCACGCGTTGCTGGATCGTGCGTCCGAAGGCGAAAGGACTGCCTCGCATGGCTGAGCAACCGGTCGCTATCGCCGGACGCCTCGTCGGAGGCGACGAGCCCTGCTACGTCATCGCCGAGGCGGGCGTGAACCACAACGGCGACCCTGCGCTCGTGCGTGAACTCGTCCGCGTCGCCGCCCGCTCCGGCGCGGACGCGGTCAAATTTCAGACGTTCACGACGGAGCGGCTGGTCACGGCCACCGCCGAGAAGGCCCGCTACCAGGTTGAGCAGACGGGCGGCGGCGAGTCGCAGGCGGACATGCTCCGCCGCCTCGAACTGACCGGCGATCTGCACGCCGTCGCCATCGAGGAAGCGCGCGCCGCGGGGATCACATTCTTCTCGACACCCTTCGACGAGGAGGCCGCCGACTTCCTGGAGTCACTGGACGTGCCCGTCTTCAAGATCCCTTCGGGCGATGTGACGAACCTCCCCCTCGTTCGTCACATCGCGGCTAAGCGCCGCCCGATCATCCTCTCGACCGGCATGTGCAGTCTGCGCGAGGTGGCGGAGGCACTCGAAGCGATCGAGGGCGCGGGCCCGGCTCCGATCATCCTGCTCCACTGCCTCTCCTACTACCCCGCGCCCCCGGAGCAGGCGAACCTCCGCGCGATGGCCACCATGCGCGCCGCCTTCGACATCCCCGTCGGCTTCTCGGACCACACACCCGGCATCGCCGTTCCCATCGCCGCCGCCACCCTGGGCGCTTCGGTGATCGAGAAGCACATCACCACGGACCGGACCCTGCCCGGTCCGGACCACGCCGCGTCCCTGGAGCCGGCCGAGCTCGATGAGATGGTCCGATCGATCCGGCTCGTTGAGGCGTCCCTCGGCGATGGCGTGAAGCGACGCCAGCCCGTCGAGGAAGAGATCGCCCGGGTCGCCCGGAAGAGCCTCGTGACGACCAGGGCCGTCGCTGCCGGCGCGGCGATCACGCGAGACGCGATCGCCGCGAAGCGTCCGGGCACGGGCATCCCACCCCGCGAGCTGGAGGCGGTCGTCGGCCGCCTCGCGGCCCGGGACATCCCGGCCGACACCACGCTCGCGTACGGCGACCTAGTCTAGGGAGCGACATGTCGGTCCGCGTCATCCCGCGCCTCGACATCAAGGGACCGGACCTCGTGAAGGGGATCCGGCTGGAGGGGCTGCGCGTCCTCGGCAGGCCGGGCGACTTTGCCCGGTGGTACTACGAGCACGGGGCGGACGAGCTCATCTACGTCGACGTGGTGGCCAGCCTCTTCCAGCGCAACAGCCTGCTGGACCTCGTGCGGGAGACGGCGACGGCGATCTTCGTCCCGCTCACGGTGGGCGGTGGCATCCGCTCCCTGGACGACATCCGCGACACGCTCCGGGCCGGCGCCGACAAGGTAGCCATCAACACAGGCGCGGTCGCGCGACCGGAGTTCATCCGCGAGGCCTCCACCCGCTTCGGTTCCTCCACGATCACCGTGACGATCGAGGCCATCCGCAGCCCGGATGGTTCCTACTACGCCTACACGGACAACGGCCGCGAGGAGACGGGACTGGAGGTCGTAACGTGGGCGAAGCAGGTGGAAGAACTGGGCGCCGGTGAGATCCTGCTGACCTCCGTCGACCGTGACGGCACCGGCAAAGGCTACGATCTGGAACTGACCCGCTCGATCGCGGATGCCGTCGACATCCCGGTGATCGCCTCGGGCGGCCCGGGGAACCCAGATCACGTCCTGGAGGTCGTCCGCGAGGGCCATGCGGACGCGGTCGCCGTGGCGTCGCTTCTCCACTACGGCGTGCTTGAGACCGCCAACCTGACCCACGACGAGGCCGAAGGCAACACGTCGTTCGTCAGGTCCGGACGCGCCCCCCTCGTGCGTGGCATCCCGCTTCCGGACGTGAAGCAGCGGCTGATCGAGGCCGGCCTGCACGTGCGCCCCACCGAGGGAGGCCCGCGGTGACCGACGCACTTCCGCCCGTCCGCACCGCCATCGTCGACTACGGCATGGGCAATCTCTTCAGCGTCGGCCGCGCCTGCGAGGTCGCCGGCATGGAGGTCGCCATCACCACGGACCCGCGCGACCTGGCCTCTGCGGAACTCGTCATCCTTCCGGGGGTCGGCGCCTTCGGCGACGCGATGGTGGACCTGGAGCGCGCCGGCATGGCGGAGGCGCTCCGCGAGACAGTGGCCGAGGGCCGTCAACTCTGGGGCATCTGCCTCGGCCTGCAGTTGCTCTTTGACCGATCGGAGGAGATGGGCGACCACGCCGGCCTGGGCCTCATCCCCGGCACCGTCGCACGCCTGCCGCAGACCATCGAGGCTGGACGCGCGACCGTCAAGGTACCCATCGTCGGATGGTCCGGGGTGCTGCCTGCGGAAGGTGCGTCGTGGGACGGCACACCGCTCGACGTAGTACCGGGCGGGACGTGGATGTACTTCGTCCACTCGTTTCACGCGCGCCCGTCCGGGACAGGGATCATGGTGGCCGAAGCGCCGCTGCCAGACGGCTCGGCGCGCTACTGCGCCGCCGTCAGCCACGGCAACGTCTTCGCCACGCAGTTCCATCCCGAGCGGAGTGGCGAGGCGGGGCAGCGCATGTATCGCCGGATGGCGGAGCTGGTCGCCGCGCGACGGTGACCTCGCGCCCACGCCAGGTCGGCGGGCGGACCGTGTCCCGCGCTCATGAAGAGCGTTACGTCGGTCGATGATAGCCTCGCGCATGTGAGCGGCGGGCGTGCTCACAGGAGTTTCAGATGACCTCGTCGCAGACAACACTCTTCGGACTACCGCAAGAGGTTCGGTACTGCTCGCGGTGCCTGCTCTCCAATCAGCGCCCCTCCTCCTTCCCGGAGTTCAAGCACACCCGCGACCGGATCACTCCCACCGTCCGCATCGCCGTCGACGGCGTCTGCGACGCGTGCAAGTTCGCGGAAGTCAAACAGCAGATCGACTGGTCGAAGCGTGAAGAGCAGCTCCTTGAGGTCTTGGACAAGCACCGCAGCAAGGACGGCTCCTGGGACTGCGTCGTGCCGGGCAGCGGCGGCAAGGACAGCGTCTACGCCGCGCACCTGCTCAAGTACAAGTACGGGATGCACCCGCTAACCGTGACGTGGCCACCGATCCTCTACACGGACATCGGATGGAAGAACTTCAACGCCTGGATCAACGAGGGCGGCTTCCCGAACATCAGCTTCCGTCCAAACGGCAGGGTCCACCGGCTCCTGACCCGCTTCGCGATCGAGAACCTGCTCCACCCGTTCCAGACGTTCATCCTCGGCCAGAAGAACCTCGCGCCCAAGATCGCGCTGAAGTACGGCATCCCGCTGATCTTCTACGGCGAGAACGAGGCGGAGTACGGCAACCCCCTCGCGGACAACGCCTCGTCCCTGCGCGACAAGTCGTTCTACGCCTACGACGACACGGACAACCTCTACCTCGGCGGCGTCTCCGTCAGTGAGCTGCAGGATGTCCATGGCATGACGCGCGCTGACCTGGAGCCGTACTTCCCCGCCGACCCGCAGGAGCTGGAGCGCTCGAGCCTGGAGGTCCACTACCTCGGGTACTACGTCCGCTGGCTCCCGCAGGAGGCCTACTACTACTCTGTCGAGCACGCCGGATTCGAGGCGAATCCCGTCCGGACGGAAGGCACGTACAGCAAGTACAACAGCCTCGACGACAAGATCGACGGCCTCCACTACTACACGACCTGGATCAAGTTCGGCCTCGGCCGCGCCACCTACGACGCCTCCCAGGAAATCCGCAACCGCCACCTCACCCGTGAAGAGGGCATCGCCCTCGTGAAGCGCTTCGACGGCGAATTCCCCCAGCGCTACCTCCAGGACGTCATGGACTACCTCGGCCTGACGCCGGAGCGCTTCGTGGAACTCTGCGATGAGTTCCGCAGCCCCCACCTGTGGGAGCGCGATGCCGGCGAATGGCGTCTCCGACACCCTGTCTGGGAAGCCTAACCGTGAAGGCCGTCCTGCTCGGCGCCGGCGCCTTCGCACGTGAAGTGCTGGACGCCCTCCGCCTCACCGGCGACGTGAACGTGGCAGGACTGACCGACCGTGACGACCGCACGCACGGCACGCTGGTCGATGGTGTGCCGGTGCTCGGTGGCGACGACATCCTCGACCGGCTCACCGCCTCTGGCGTCACGCACGGGATCGTGGCCGTGGGCGGCGTTGGCGACAACGGACCGCGACAGCGGCTGTACGAGCGTCTCGTGCAGGCCAGCCTGGCGCCATGCCTCGTCACGCACCCTCGATCGGCGGTGGCGTCGTCCGTCCAGCGCGGCGCCGGATCGCTCGTCATGGCTGGCGCCGTCATCAACCCTGATACCGTGCTGCACGAGAACGCCCTCGTGAATTACAACGCCGGCATCGGCCACGACTGCATCATTGGCGCCCACGCCAGCATTGGGCCAGCGGCCACCCTCGCTGGGAACGTGACCGTGGAGCCGCGCGCCTTCGTCGGCATCGGCTCCACCGTTCTCCAGGGCGTCACCATCGGCGAAGGCGCCATCGTGGGCGCGGGCGCCGTCGTCATCAAGGACGTCCTGGCGCGCACCGTGGTCGCCGGTGTGCCGGCGAAGGTGATCCGCTTCCTCGATGACTAACGCACCACAGGCATCCCCCATCCCTCTCTCCGTCCCGGAGATCAAAGGCCGCGAGTGGGAATACGTGAAGGAGTGCCTCGACACCGGATGGGTGTCCTCGGTCGGCCCGTTCGTCGACCGTTTCGAGCGTGAGTTCGCGCAGGCACTCGGAGCCCCGCATGCCGTCGCAGTCGCCTCTGGTACCGCCGCGCTCCATCTGGCGCTCCTAGTCGCCGGCGTCCGCCCCGGCGACCTCGTGATCGCGCCCACGCTGACCTTCGTCGCCTCGATCAACGCGATCCGCTACGTCGGGGCAGACCCGATCCTCGTCGATGCCGAACCGGACCACTGGCTCCTCGACCCCCAGCTCGTGACGCGCTTGCTGGAGGACGACTGCGAACGCGATGGTGACGAGGTCCGCCACCGGGCGACCGGACGGCGCGTCGCCGCGATCATGCCCGTCGACCTCCTGGGCCACCCGTGCGACTACGGACAGCTCCGCCCCCTGGCGGATCGCTTCGCGATCCCGATCGTCGAGGACGCCACGGAGGGGCTCGGAGCGCGCGTCGGTGAGCACTCGATCGGCAGCCAGGCGGACCTCGCCTGCTACTCCTTCAACGGCAACAAGCTCATCACCACGGGCGGCGGCGGGATGCTCGTGACCGCGGACGCCGACTGGGCGCGCCGCGCCCGCCACCTCTCCACGCAGGCAAAGGCTGACCCCGTCGAATACGTCCACGACGACGTGGGCTTCAACTACCGGATGACGAACGTGCAGGCGGCGATCGGCTGTGCGCAACTCGAACGCCTCGACGAGTTCGTCGCCACGAAGCGCCGCATCGCGGAACGCTACGACGCGGCGTTCGCGTCCATCCCCGGCATCCTCCCGCAGGGCGAAGCACCCGGCGTTACGAGCGCGATCTGGCTCTACACCATCCGCGTCGACGCCGCCCGCTTCGGGCGTGACGCCCGAGGGCTCATGGCCCAACTCGCCGGGCGGGGCATCCAGTCCCGCCCATTGTTCCAGCCTCTGCACCTGGGCCCGATCTACCGCTACGCCCCGCGCGCGGGCGGCGCGGTCGCGGAACGACTGTGGGACGAGGGGCTCTCGCTCCCGTGCTCGGTCGGCCTCGCCCCCGCTGACCAGGACCGCGTCATCTCAGCGGTCCGGGAGGCCGCTGGAGCGGACGTCCACTAGACTGCAGTGGCGGGAGAGGCCGTCGGTGGAAGCTCTGGACCGGATCTGCGTCAGCCCTGACGCGTGCCTTCGCGACGCACTGGGGCGCCTGGGCGAACGCGGCATTGTCCTCGTCCTCGATCAGGGCGTGCTCCAGGCTACGTTGACCGACGGCGACGTGCGGCGGGCGCTGCTCCACGGCTACACCCTCGACACGACGGTCAGCACTGCGGCGGCGGATACCCGGGTCCGAGCGCGACCGGCGCCAGTCGTGGCACCCGAGGGAATCTCTCGGCGCGATCTGCTCGCCCTCATGCGCACCATGGAGATACGTCACGTCCCGATCATCAACGCGGAAGGCCGCGTCCTCCGCGTCGTCACAGTCGACACGCTCCGAGACGTCGCGGCCCAGCAGCCCAGCGCCGTCATTATGGCCGGCGGCGAAGGTCGTCGACTGCGACCGCTCACCGAGAATGTCCCCAAGCCGATGCTCCCGATTGAGGGTCGTCCGCTCCTCGAACGGATCATCGAGCAGCTCCGTGACGGCGGCGTCACGGAGATCACGCTCTGCCTCCGCTATCTCGCCGACGTGATCATCGACCACTTCGGCGACGGCTCTCGCTTCGGCGTCTCGATCTCGTACACGCGCGAAACCGCACCCATGGGGACTGGCGGTGCGCTCAGCATGATCGAGCGCCCCGGCGGCCCGATCATCGTCATGAACGGCGACATCCTGACGGACGTCAGCCTTTCTGGCTTACTCCGCTTTCACCAGGAGCACGAGGCCTCCATCACGCTCGGCGTGCGCCGAATCGACTTCCAGCCCTCGTTCGGCGTGGTGGAGACCAGCGGCGTGGATGTCGTCACGATCCGCGAACGTCCGGTCATGCACTACTTCGCAAACGCCGGGCTCTACCTGCTCACACCCGAGACGTGGGACTTCATCCCGCCGAACACAGCCTTCGACATGCCGGACCTGGTCCTGCGGGCGCTGGACGCGCAGCGTCGCGTCATCTCCTTCCCCGTGGGAGAGGACTGGGTGGACATCGGCGAGCACGCGACGTACGCCCGTTTCGGCGGGGACACCGTCACGCCGATGACGGGCACCGGGACGACGCTCTAGCGTCGACCCGCCGGGGGTGTCGGGCACTACTGCTGGGTGGCACGTGCAGAGCGGATTCGCGCTGCCGTCGCCCACGTCGCCTCCTGCACACGCCGTCGTGTCGACTCCACCTCGCCGGGCGTCCGCCTAACCGCCGCAGCCAGCGCCTCGCGCACCTGAGACACCTCGCCCGCCAGCGTCACCCCCTCGGGAAGCTCCGACAGCGTCTCCGCCCCCTCGAGGAACGTGCGCGAGAGGATGATCATCCGGG
>Ga0114916_1001199_pt1 | contig 15321 bp, 12 predicted proteins | sample MalvirAntarct_66_FD_83501 | JGI IMG/M metagenome (GOLD analysis project Ga0114916, IMG submission 83501) | Marine viral communities from the Global Malaspina Expedition - Malaspina viral metaG Antarct_66 | ecosystem: Environmental > Aquatic > Marine > Oceanic | place: West Anvers Island... | reverse complement strand
CGCGGCTGTCGGCAATCAACCCGCCATGGACCGGCTCGCCGATCATCTGGTCAGGTTCTGCGAAGCAGGCATGCGCGCGGCCCTTGGTGCTCCTCCTGACCGCTGAATTCTATTCCCCGGCCTTGTCTTCCACGGCGTGCCCCTTGCGGATCGAGCGGACCACCATCCAGGTAAAGCCGATCGCCACCGGCACGAACAGTGCCGACATCATGCCCGCCTTGATCGGCAACCCGAGACCGTCGAGCGGCTTGACCAGGTAACCGAACAGACCGACGATGTAATAGGAAATCGCCGCCACCGAGAGCCCCTCCACGGTCTGCTGCATCCTGAGTTGCAGCTTCACCCGCCGGTTCATCGAACTCAGCAGCGCGCTGTTCTGCTGCTCGAGCTCGACGTCGATCCAGCTTCGAAGCAGCGCCGTGGCGCGCGAGAGCTTGCGGGAAAGGTTCGCCTGGCGCTCCTCGATCGACTGGCAGGTACGCATTGCCGGAGCCAGCCGCTTTTCCAGGAACGCACCTATAGTCTCGAAACCGGGCTGGCCGCTCTCGTTGAGCGACGAGATGCGCTCCCCCACGATGTTATAATAGGCGCGGCTTGCTCCGAACCGGTAGAGACTGAGCGCCGCATTGGCCTCAAGCTCGGCGGCAAGCACGGTGATGTCGGCCAGCAGGCTGTCGGCATTTTCCCTGGCCCCGGTCTTCATGCCCTGCGTGATCTTGGTCAGCCCGTCCTCGATCCGCCGCATCTCGGGTGACAGCGAGCGCGCCAGCGAAAGCCCGAGTGCAGCAAGCGTACGATAGGTCTCGATATCGAGAAGCCGCTGCACCACCGCGCCACGACCGGCATCGGTCATGCCCTTGTCGATCACCAGGATCCGGGTGAGACCGTCGCCATCCTGACGGAAGTCGGTGGCGATCAGAGCCTGTCCGTCCTTGACTTCGCTCAGGCAAAGACTGGTCGGATCGAAACTTTCGAGCGCGGCCTGTGTTTCCGCTGATTCCGGACGGACTTCCAGCCGCACCCCGGCAATCAGGCTGCCGGGTGGCGAAAACTGGTCGCCGAAGGGATGGGTATCGAGTGCATCGCCGAACCGTGACGGCGCTGGCGCATCCCAGAAATAGGTCGAGAATTCGGTGTGCCGTTCCCAGCGCAGGGTACCCTGCCCCCAACCCATGGCGAAATGCGCGGCATCGCGGCCGGGCGCGGCAACGCCCCGGGCCCGCGCCAGACCGGCCAGGACCGCGTGATCGACAACCGAGCCGCCCTCGGTGAGAAACGCCAGCTGGAAAATTACCCGGGACTGGCCGACGAGAGCAAAGGGGCGGGCGTGGATTTCACCCAACGCTTCCGCGCGTCCCTGCGCCATCGGAAAAGAAAATCTGCCCATGCTGCTCATCCCTGTCATCGTCGGCCCGATCGGAATGCCCGATTGCTGCCCGCCCCGAATGGTGTGCATTTAGAGCCAGCAGACAGATCACGTAAAGGCCATATGTGACACCATACGCGGATCGCACGCAAAGGGATCAGTTTTGCAACCCGAAGCGACAGGCTGGGGGCGTTTTCAACTGGCCGGCACGCCAGCCTGCACGCGACCACGGCGGCCGGAAAGAACGACAACCATCGCAACAAGGCAGGCTCCGATGAGATTGGCCGTCCAGTTGAGAGGCCAGTAGGCTCCAACCGCACCGAGGATGACCATGCCGTAGAGCAGCGGAGTGAGCGGCCCCTCGGAATAGCGCTGGATCAGCACGTTGGTGGCATAGATTCCGAACAGTCCGAAGAAACCGATCTGCAGCACATCTGCAAGTGAACCGGTTATCAGCGGCGTGTAGGCGAACATCAGCGGAACGATGTAAAGCCCCTTGGCGATCTTCCAGCTCTCAAACCCCGTTGCCATCGGCTTGGAGCCTGCAATACCGGCAGCGGTAAAGGCGGCCAGACAGACCGGCGGCGTCACATTGCTGTCCTGGCTGAGCCAGAAGATGATGAGGTGCGCAGTCAGCAAAAACGCCGCCTGGGCCGCCGGATCGACCAGAAGCGGCCGCACGGTGATCGCCAGTTCGAACGGCATTGCTGCCATCAGTGCAACCGCCTCCTCGCGCAACATGCCTGTGGCGATCTTTGCGGTATGGGGACTGTCAACCAGCATGAACATCGCCGATTTGGCCGGATCGGCGATGCCCTGGACCAGTTGATCGATGATCAGGCTGTCGGCCAGGATGCCGGCCAGCGCCGGCGCGGTCAGGATCGCCAGGATGATATAGGCCGCTGTCACCGGAAGCCCCATGCCGAGCACGAGCGACGCAAGGGCGATCAGCAAGATGGCTATCACCAGTGAACCGCCGGACCACTGCGCGATCATCAGCGAGAACCCGTTGCCGATTCCACTGGTCACGATCGCGTTGTTCATGATGCCGATGGCCACCAGCAGAATGCCGGTCATGATCGATGATTTCATGCCGATCAGCAGCGCTTCACCGATTTTCGACGGCCCCATCTGCACAGGCTCGAACGTACCGGGTCCGACAAAGCGCGCAGCAATGGAGGTGAACCACGACACGGCCACCAGGGCGCCGATGGCCCATGACGCTGCATAGCTCGGGGTCACCCCGCCCATCAGCAGATAGATCATGACCGCCAACGGCAGCACGAAGACAAGGCCTCCGGAAATCAGCTTGCCCTTGTTGACCACCAGGTCGATTCCCTCGCCGACCTGGTGCTTCACCGCTTCGATGCGCACGATGAAGGCCACCGAGAGGAAATACAGAAAGGCCGGAATGATCGAAACCGAAACGATGGTGGAATAGGGTATCGAGGTGTAGCTCGCCATCACGAATGCGCCCGCGCCCATGATCGGCGGCATCAGCTGACCGCCGGTCGAGGCGGCAGCCTCGACGCCGGCGGCAAATCTCGGCCTGAAGCCGTTGGATTTCATCAGCGGAATGGTGATGACCCCGGTCGAGGCGGTGTTGGCGATTGCCGATCCGCTGATCGTGCCGGTCAGCGCGGATGAAAGCACGGCGACGAATGCCGCGCCGCCACGGGTGCGCCCGGCAACGACCTTCGACAGCTCGATCACGAAATCACTGGCGCCGGAGGCTACCAGGAAGCCGCCGAAAATCATGAAGAGGGTTATGTTGGTCGAGGAAATACTGGCAAGGATGCCGAACATGCCCTCGTCATTGTAAAGCGTTCTGAACAGGACATCATTGAGTGGCAGGCTTGCGGCGCGGAACACGCCGGGCAGATAGCTGCCGAGATAGAGGATGTAGCTCAGCGAGATGATGATCAGGATCGGGATGACCCAGCCCGAGACGCGGCGCGACAGATCCAGGGCCGCAAATACAAGCAGGCCACCCGCCGCCCAGTCCACCCAGGTGAACTGCCAGGACTGACCGGTGACTGCCAGAGTGCGTTCGTAGACGCCGTTCTCCGCATAGGCCACCCAGAGCGCTGCCGAAGCAATCAGCAGGCCGTATGTGACATCGAACGCGAGCGCCCAAGCCTTGTTGGCATTGCGTCCGAACGGGCTGATCGTCACCGCGGCGAGAAAGGCAAACCCGCCGAAATGGATGGCGTTCTGCCATTTGCCCGGTTCATTGAGCCAGATGTTGGTGGCGATGTGCCAGAGCGCGAAACAGATCGCGAAGGCAACAACGATCATCCTGAGCCGATTGCCCTGCATCGGCAGCGGCCCGAGCCAGGACGCCCTGTCATCGATAGGTGGGGTGAGTGCCGGATCTGCGGTCTTCATCCTGATGCCAATCATGTTTGTTTCAGGCAGTACCAGAGAGGCGGGAGTTGCCCCCCGCCCCAGATTGGTTGGTCCGCGCTGTTACGGCATCAGGTGTGCTGGAATTTCCAGGCCGGCTTCCTTGTAGAAGCGCGCCGCACCCGGATGCAGCTTCACCGGCAGGCCGGCCATGGCCTTCTCAACCGCCATCACCTTGGTGGCCGGGTGGATCGCTGTCAGGAAGCCGAGATTTTCATACATCGTCTTGGTCAGCAGATAGACGTGGTTTTCGTCAACGCTCGCGTTCACCGCCAGGAAGTTCGGCTGTGCAATCGTGTTGATGTCCTTCTCCTGACCGGGATAGGTGCCTGCAGCGATCGTGTAGGGCACCCACAGATTCCGGCCGCCGTCCATCTTTGCAAGCTCTTCATCGCTCACGTCGAGAACCGTAAACTTGCCTTCGTTGGAAGCCATCAGCTTGGTGATCGCACCGGTCGGCGGCCCCGATGGGATGCCCGCTGCGACAACCTGGCCGTTGGCCATCGCGTCCGTGGTCGGGCCATAGCCGGCATACACGAGTTCGAAATCGGTATCGATGTCGATACCCAGTCCGGACAGCAGCACGCGGTTCGAGCCGATGGTGCCCGAATTCTGGCTGCCCATGCCCGCCGACATGCCCTTGAGCTCAACCAGATCGCTGACCGTTCCGGTTTTTGCCTTGTCGGCGGCAACGACGAACTGCTCGACGTTCTGCCACAGCATTGTCACCGAGCGCAGGTTTTCCTGGGGTTCGGTGATCGGCCCGGTCCCCGTTGCGGCGTAGGAACCGAACAGACCCTGCAGAATTGCAAAATCGGCAGTGCCTGCGCCCATCGCCTGCACATTGGCGCCGGAGCCCGCGGAGTTGACTGCGGTAAGGCTGAAGTTCTCCTTCGGCAGCAGCTTGACCTTGGTCAAGGTCGAAATAGCAGTGCCAACCGGGTGGTAGGTGCCACCGGTCGAAGCCGTGTTGAGAACGTAGTCCTTGGCATCCTGGGCCAGGGTTGCGGTCGCCGAAAGCGCCAGAAATGCGCCTGCAGCCAGAAGTGTAAGTTTTTTCATGTTTTCCTCCTTGAAGCGTCGCCTCCACGGCGCCTGGGTAACTTTTAGATGATAAAGCAAATCCGGCACCATGAGAAATTCCGCCAGTACCGGAAAAACAGCCTGCGGAAATCCGCAGACCTCAACTGTTCAGGATGGTTTCCTTGTCCAGCCCGAGTTTTACGATCTTCTCGTTCAGCGTTCGCCGGCCAATACCCAGGCTGGTGGCAACATCATCCATCCGGCCCTGATGCCGGGCCAAGGCCTTGCCGATCAGTTGCCGCTCGAACGCGGCCACCGCCTCGCGCAGCGTTTCGGGGGCTTCCAGACTGTCCCGGTTGTCGTTGAGCGCACTGTCGACCGATCCGGCGCCGCGCCGCGCGGCAAGCACGTGGCGTTCGCAGACATTGCGCAATTCGCGCACATTGCCCGGCCAGTCATAGGCGAGCAGCCTGGCGACATCGCCTGATGTCAACACCGGCGTCTCGGTCTCATAGGTCGCAGCAAAGACGTCGAGATAGTGCATGTAGAGCGTGGTGATGTCGTCGCGTCGCGTCCGCAAAGGCGGCATCGTCAGTATGATGGTGTTCAGCCTGAAATACAGGTCCTCGCGAAACGTGCCTTCCTTCATCATGTCTTCCAGCCGCTCATGGGCTGCCGACAGGATGCGGATATCGGCATTGATCGCCTTCGAGGTGTCGATCGGCGTGTATTGCTTGGTCTCGATCACCCGCAACAGCTTGGCCTGCACTTCAAGCGGAATCGCGCCGAGCTCGTCGAGGAACAGCGTGCCACCCTCTGCCTGCGCCAGCAAGCCCGGGCCGTTCTCCGCGGTACCGAACAGCATCTCTTCAAACCTGGTGACCGGCACCGCCGCGCAATTGAGAGGCACGAACGGTTCTCCCGATCGGTGACCGAGATCATGCAACGCCTTTGCAACGAGTTCCTTGCCGGTACCGGTTTCGCCAAGAAGCATCACATTGACATCGGTCGTACTCAGATCGACGATCTCTGCCCGCAACGCCTTGATCGAAGGAGCGTTGCCGATCATCACCCGGTCCAGCCCGGACAGCTCCGCCAGCCGCGCCTTGAGCCTGTCGGCATTGCGTGTCAGGCGGCGCAATTGCGAGGCGTTTTCAAGCAGCTTGATCAGCCGCCGCGGATCAAACGGTTTTTCCAGAAAACTGTAGGCTCCGTTCTGGATCGCAGAAACCGCCATCGGAATGTCGCCATGGGCGGACATCAGCACGATCGGCACATTGGTCTGGCCCTTGAGCTGTATCTGCAGTTCTGTGCCACTCATCCCCGGCATTCTCACGTCGCAGAGCAACACGTCGGCATCCTGCTTCTGGATGCAGGCGAGCACATTCTCCGCCCGGGAAAGGCACACGACCTCGAAACCGGCGCTCTCCAGCAGATGAGAAAGCGATTCCCGCATTGTCCTGTCATCATCGACAACCGTGATCCGATATCCCTGGTTCACGCCATAACTCCGGATCTTGCCGCCACCAGCGGCAACCTGATTGTAAAGACGGCGCCACCTTCAGCCCGGTTCTCCGCGCTCAACTCGCCATTGTGCTCCCGGACAATCGACGAGGCGATGGACAGCCCAAGGCCCATGCCGTCTCCCGAGGCCCGGGTCGTGTGAAACGGCTCCTGCAATTGCGAAAGCAGCCGGTCGCCAAAGCCGACGCCCTCATCCTCGACCGAAAGAACGGCCATGTCTCCGGACTGCGCAAGCCCGATCTTCAGCTGCGTTTTTGCCTCTTCCTGCAACGAATAAAGCGCGTTGTTGATGAGGTTGATCAGAACCTGCTCGAGCCGCAGCCTGTTGCCCATGACCTCCGCTGTCCCCTCGATGTCACAGCTGACCTCGATCCCCGCCATGGAAAAATCATGCTGCATCAGCTCGAGTGCGCCTGCGATGACCTCGTTGAGCACCACCCGCTCCATCTTCACTTCACCCGGCTTGATGAAGAAACGCAGCTGCCTGGTGATGCTCTCCATCCGGTCGACCACACCGCTGAGCTTCTGATGGATCGGATGAGGGGTGCCGTTGCCGGCAATCTCGGCTGCAGTAAGATAATTGCGCAGCGCCGAGATCGGTTGTCCGAGCTCGTGCACCACCGAGGCCGACAATTGCCCCAGCGCCGCAAGCTTGCTGGAGCGCGCCAGTTCACTGTGAGCCTGTTCGAGCTTCCTGTTGGCTTCGCGCAACTGGTCACGGTCCGACTGGGAGATCGCCAATGCCGTCTGGATCCGCTTTGATCTGAGGTAGGTTGCTATCCCGACCAGCAACGATATCGCCGATCCGAAAACGATTGTCGTCAGCAGCGCCCGCTCATAGGCCCGCGCCTCGCTGAGCAGGTAGTGCACGGTCCAGCCGAGGTAATCCGCTTCGGCCTCCGAATAGATGTAACTGTTGTCGCCGAAACGCACCGACGCATCGCCCGCAGTCTGCCATGGCAAGCGCCGGATCGTCCTGCCGCCGAACTGTTTGGTCGCCTTCATCCTTGTGACAGCTTCATCGGTGAGGTCTTCCAATCCGCCAAACAGCCAGTCCCGGTTCGACGCCAGCACGACGATGCCATCCGCATTGGAGGCAAGCACCGTCTCCTCGCCCTGCTCCCAGGTTTGCTGCAGCTCGCTGATATCCAGCTTGATGGCCATGACGCCAAGCACGCTGCCGCTAGCGTCGACCACCGGCTCGGAGACAAAGTAGCCTGGTCTGCCGGTCGTTGCTCCGATGCCGAAATAGTTTCCCCGCATGCCCTCGATCGCTTCGGTGAAATAGGGCCGGAACGCATAGTTCTGGCCGAGAAACGAAGGCGACTGGTTGAAATTGGACGTGGCCAGAACCAGGCCGTCCGCATCCATGAGATAGATCGCCTCGAGCTCCGATTCCTCGGCAAACCGCTCGAGGCGGAGGTTCAGTCTCAGGTTGTCAGCGCCGTTGAGCGTTTCCCGGGTGAGCGGATCCTGCGCCAGGACAAAGGGAAAATATTGATAGCGCTTCAGCGTGTCGTTGAGCGAGCGCTTGTACAAAAGCAGCCGCGTCTCGGCCGCCTCCCGGTCGAGGGATTTGAAATAGGCGAGCGAAACAACGAACAGCAGTCCGATGGACAAAGCCGTCATCGAGATCAGGATCACCGCCACGCTGCGGCGGGCCGTCCCCATGATCGGATGAACATTCTGTGTGGCAGGCTGGAGCATGATATCCTGCTTCTTGGTTCTGTGGGTTCTATATGCCCCACACAAAAGCACTTCTGCAACTTCCGCCTTCGCCAAAGCTGTTTGCCCCGTGGACTGCCGCGTCCGCTGCGGCGATCGGGCAGAGCGCGACACCCCCATCAAGAGCCGATGGAACGGGCAGAAGGTGGCCGAAGCCTACAGGAGCCGAGGGCGGCCATCCGCAAGCTACCAGAGTGCCGGCGATGCACCGAGCCGTCCCGCCGGCTTGTCCCAGTGCATTTCCGCAGAGCCCACCGACAAGGGCGAGCGCAACCGAAGCGCAGGCCCCCAGTCCGTGGCCTCAACCTGCTGCGCATAATCGGCCGTTTCGGCCTTGCCGATCGGATCTGCGACCGGCCCCTGCGGGCAGGCGGCGAGAAACCCGCCGACCCGCGCCAGCGAGGTGCGCCACCGCGAACCCCTCCCCGTCTGCGCGCGCAGGGTCAGCCCGCGCAGCACGGCGGCGGCCATCAGGTAGCCCGCTCCCTGGTCGAGCGCCTGGACCGGCAACGGCACCGGCCGGTCGGCTCCCGCCTGTCGCATCCCGGCCTCGGCAATGCCGCAGCTCATCTGCACCAGGCTGTCAAACCCGCGTCGATTGGCCCATGGCCCGCTCCAGCCATAGGCATCGAGCGACACGTCGATCAGGCCGGGGCGGATCGATGCACGCAGATCCGCCCCCAGTCCCAGCGCTTCCAGTGCATCCGGCCGGTAGCCATGCACCACCACATCGGCCTCTGAGAGCAGCGCCCTGAACCGCTCCCGGTCGGCACCAGTCTTCAGATCCAGCCGCGCACAGCGCTTTCCGGGCGTGACTTCCGGGACCACGCCCGGCTCCTCCCATGCGGGCGGATCGATGCGCAGCACATCCGCCCCGAATCCTGCAAGAAAGCGCGTCGCAACCGGCCCGGCCAGCACCCGCGTCAGGTCGAGAACCTTGAGGCCCCTGAGCGGCCGCAAGAGGTCAAACGCGCCCTCGAAAGCCGCGGCTTCATCTCCCGTTTCCATCCGCATCAACGGTTCCGCCAACACCGCGCGCCCCTGCGGATGCTCCGCCCATTGCCGCATGCTGCGCATTGCAGCCGCGCATCCCTGCTCGGCCACGATAGCCGCTTCCAGATCGTCGCCGCGCCACCTGGCCACCGCCGCCGCCACCTCAGTGCGTTGGGCCGCGGTTCCCAGCACCCTCAGCGCCGCTTCCCTGTGGTGCGGCGCGTTGGTGTGCAGCCGGATCCAGCCGTCCGTGCAGGCATAATCTCCGGCAACCGGATCCCAGGCCGGTGGAAGCGCCCAGCCCTGCGGTGCAATCGAGAATCCGAACCACAGCGACGCCAGCCGCCGGTCGACCGTGACGGATGCCAGCGTGCCCGACCGCGCGTCGATCCATTCGGCAAGTGCCATCCCCGCCGAAGCCACGGCAGCCGAAGCGAAATCGCTCACGGCAAAGACCGAAGGAAGCGCACCGCGCCCCACGATCTCTACGGTCCCGGACATCCCCGGCTTTCCGCCGAGCGCGTCCCAAAGCTCCGAAATCATCGGATAGACCACGTTTGTCTCGGCTGATGCTCTGTGCGGCATGGCAGGCTCCTTTCGGTTTCGAGCTTCACACAACCGCCAGATCCGTATATCGTCAATATTGATCATATAAATCAACTATCAGGTTTCCCGAATGGCGGATTACATCGACGCAAGACAGGCCGCCGAGCGCCTCGGCGTCTCCCGCCAGACGCTCTATGCCTATGTCAGCCGCGGGTTGATCAAGGCACTGCCGGGAGACGACCCGCGCCAGAGCCGCTACCTCGCCGACGCCGTCGAACAGCTTGCCGAAACAAGGCGGCGGGGCCGCAAGCCAAGGGAAATTGCCAAGGCAACGCTCGACTGGGGCATGCCGGTGCTGGAATCGGGGTTGACGCTGATCGAGAACGGCGTGTGCTCCTATCGCGGCCAGAGCGCGGTGGAGCTGTCGCGCACCGCCTCGCTTGAAGACATCGCCGCCCTGCTCTGGCAGTCGCCGGTTGAGACCGCCTTTCCGCGCCGCGCGCCCATCACCATCAAGGCCTATCTCGAACTCGCAGCACAGGCGGGCGATGCCCCGCCGGCAGAGACCCTGCTGCCCCTGTTTGCCGTGGCCGCACGTGAAGAACCCACTTCGGCCTGGCGCACCGATCCGGCGGCGCTGGCGCGCGGCGGCGGAGACCTGGTCCGCCTCCTGGCGGCCTGTGCGATCGGGCAGGCGCCCTCCTCCGCCCCGGTCCACCAGCAACTCGCGGCAGCCTGGGGCGTCGACGCCGCAGGCGCCGGCCTGATCCGTCAGGCCTTGGTTCTTTGTGCCGATCACGAACTCAACGCCTCGAGCTTCACCGCCCGCTGCGTCGCCTCCACAGGCGCCTCCCTGAAAGCCGTCATTGTCGGCGCGCTCGCGGCCCTCAGTGGCATCAAGCACGGAGCCACGACAACAAGCGTCGAAGCGCTTTGGAACGGTATCGATCCCGACACCCCCGTCAGAAGCCTCCGCGACCGGCTGCAGGCCGGAGGCCAGCTGCCAGGCTTCGGCCATCCGCTCTATCCGGACGGCGATATCCGCGCCAGGGCGCTGCTCTCGGCAATGGGGGCTGATTTCCCGGAGGCCTCACGATTGACGGCCGCTGTCGACGATCTGACCGGCGCTGCCCCGTCGATCGATTTCGCCCTTGTCGCACTCAGGAGATATCTGCGACTCCCCGAAGGATCAGCCTTCCTGCTTTTCGCCATCGGCCGCTCGGTCGGCTGGATCGCGCACGGGCTGGAACAACGTACGACAAACCAGCTGATCCGACCGAGGGCGCTTTATACGGGCAAACGCCCCACTCATCCTCAGAAGACCTAGCCATTTTCCTCTTGACCTCAAGTTGGCTTGAGATCTCACAATGCCTCGGAACAGGCGCTGTGGCCTGGCTTTTCGTGTCCGGGAGTTCATTCGATGCTGCACCTGTTTCTGCTGACCCGTTACCAGAACACTTGTTTCTGCGAAGTTCGATTATGCATGTACTGATTGTCCTTGATCACCCAGATCCTGGCTCGTTCAGCGCAGCTGCTGCGCAACGGTTCATGGATGGCGCCGAAGCTGCTGGTCATTCCGTTGAGCTTGCGGACTTGAATGCCGAAGGGTTTGATCCGCGCTGGTCAATGGCCGACATCGAAGCAGGGAACCAGGCAATCACACCGGCAGATGTTGGCAAGGAGCAGGAGCGCATAGCGCGAGCAGATGCCATCTGTCTTGTCTTCCCCCTGTTCTGGTGGGGCATGCCGGCCATGACCAAAGGGTGGGTTGATCGTGTCTGGAGTTGGGGATGGGCTTACGATCAGTTGGACAATCCCGAAAGATCACTGCAGCGCCCCCGTTCCGGAGTGCTGCTGATACCGGCGGGCGCACGCTCGGACGAAATGAAGAGGTCCGGTTATCTCTCCGTATTGGAAGCGGCCTGGATCAAGGGAACCTTTGGCTACTTCGGATTCTCTCCCCGCAGGCTCGAATTGCTCTACGGTTCAACCGGGTCATTGAAGCGCCGACAATCTCTGCTGGAAAAAAGCTATCAAGTTGGCCGCAATCTGGCAGAGCCCCGGAAGACCAAGTGTGCAAGCTGATACCTTTTGTGGTGGATGTGTTCAAACACGCGACAGATCATGCCCCGCAGCGGTGAACATGCGGCAATCCGTTGCTAATCGATAAGCTGGCGCTGTCGCTAACTCTGGGCAGCCCCCGAACACACCGCCGGCAGCCCGCCAATGACGAGATCCGCGACGATGTCCGCATAGGCGTCGCGGTCCACCGGCCCGCCCGGCTTGTACCAGAGATAGAACCAGTTGAGCATGCCGAACACCGACATTGTCACCGGCGCCAGGAGCTCAGGCCGCGCCCTGAAACGCTCGGGCTCGATCTCGCGCACGCAGTCTGACATGCAGGCCACCAGCCGCCGCTGCAGCGCCCGCAGATGGATCTGGTTGTCCTCGGGCAGCGAGGACAGCGCGTCGAGCTGCACCTTGTGCTCGGCATCGGAATCCCGGTAGGCGATCAGGATGGCGCGGACCAGCGCGCGAAGCCGCTCCGAGGCTGATCCCGGCTGCGCAGCGGTTGTCTCCACCACCTCCACAAGTGCGGTCAGATGCGTGTCGAGGATGTCGAACAGCAACGCGTCCTTGGATGGATAGTAGTGGTATATCAGCGCCTTGGAGACACCACATGCATCCGCAAGCTTGCCCATTGAGGCCCGGTCAAACCCCTGTTTCGCAAAGAACACCGCAGCGGTCTTCAGGATGGCCTCGCGTTTTGCCTCGTGATCCTTGGCGATGGTCCGGGCCATGGCCTCAGGTCCGGTTCCGGTTGTCGACCACGCGCTTGGCCTTGCCTTCCGAGCGCGCCACCTTGCCCGGTTCGGCAACGTTGATCCGGGCGGTGACCCCGACCACGCTCTTGATGTGGTGCGCCAGCTCCTTGCCCGACGCCGTGCGCGCCTCTTCGGACGCACTCGTGATGGTGCACTCCACATGCACGGTCATGTCGTCCATTCGGCCATTGGTGGAGAGTTCGATCTGGAAATGCGGCGCAAGGCCAGCGCATTTGAGGATCTGTTCCTCGATCTGGGTCGGAAACACGTTGACGCCCCTGAGGATGATCATGTCATCCGACCGTCCGGTGATCTTCTCCATCCGCCGCATCGACCGCGCGGTGCCGGGCAGCAGCCGGGTCAGGTCGCGGGTGCGGTAGCGCACCATCGGCAGCGCTTCCTTGGAAAGCGTCGTGAACACCAGTTCGCCGATCTCGCCGTCCGGCAGCACTTCGCCGGTGACCGGATCGATGATCTCGGGATAAAAATGATCCTCCCAGATGTGCAGCCCATCCTTGGTCTCGACGCACTCGTTGGCAACGCCCGGCCCCATCACCTCGGAGAGCCCGTAGATGTCGACCGCATGCATGTCGAAGGCCTGCTCGATTTCGCCGCGCATCGAATTGGTCCACGGCTCGGCGCCAAAAATGCCGACGGCAAGCGAGCTCTCACGCGGGTCAATGCCCTGGCGGCGGAACTCGTCGAGGATCGAGAGCATGTAGGACGGCGTCACCATGATCACCTGCGGCTTGAAATCGGTGATCAGCTGCACCTGACGCTCGGTCATGCCACCCGAGATCGGCACCACCGTGCAGCCGAGCCGCTCGGCGCCGTAATGCGCGCCAAGCCCGCCGGTAAACAGGCCGTAGCCATAGGAAACATGCACGATATCACCCGGACGTCCGCCCGAAGCCCGGATCGAGCGGGCCACCAGGTCCGACCACATGTCGATGTCGGCAGCCGTGTAGCCGACCACGGTCGGCTTGCCGGTTGTGCCCGACGAGCCGTGGATCCGCACCACCTTCTCGCGTGGCACCGCGAACATGCCGAAGGGGTAGTTGTCCCTCAGGTCGATCTTGGTGGTGAACGGAAACTTGGAGAGATCCGCCAGCGTCTTCAGATCGTCCGGATGCACGCCCTTTTCGTCAAACGCCGCCTTGGTGTGCGGCACGTTCTCGTAGGCATGCGCCAGCGACCATTTCATGCGCTTGAGCTGCAGCGCGGAAATCTCGTCGCGCGACGCGGTTTCAATCGGATCGAGACTTGCCCGGTCGGGCGTCAAATCAAGCATCGGGTTCTCCTGCAATCCCGGGGCGGCGGCTCACGCTGAACCGGCACGCCCTCTCCCAAACTCTGTTGTGCTGCCGCCTCAGGCGGCAGGCTCTTCGAAATGCGTGCCCGATACGGTCCGCGACAGCCCGCGGAACTCGGCGATCGTCACCCCGTCCTGCCGGGTCACGCTGACATCGTAAACACCGGACCGCCCGGCGAGCGTCACCTCATGCGCGGTTGCGGTCAGCCGGTCACCTTCCCGTCCGGGCGCCAGAAACGTCACCGAGCAGTGCTGCGCCACGGTGATCGTGTTGTGGCTGTTGCAGGCAAACGCAAATGCGCTGTCGGCCAATGTGAAGATGGCCCCGCCGTGGCAGCTTCCATGGCCGTTGAGATGGTCCTTGCGCACCACCATCGACAGTGTCGCCCTGCCCGGCCCCACCGCGTCGATGCTCATGCCCATACCCTTGGTGGTGTGGTCGTCCCTCAGCATTGCCTCAGAGGACCGCTCGGCGCGTTCCTGATCCGAGATCGCGCTCATTTGCTGCCCTCGAACTTGGGTTCGCGCTTTTCAAGAAAGGCGCGCACACCCTCGGCATAATCGGCGGAGAAGCCGGCTTCGCGCTGGGTTTCAGCCTCGAGATCGAGATGCGGGTCAAGTTCCTGCCCGGCAGCCGCCTGGATCAGGCCTTTCATCAGGCCCAGACCGAAGGTCGGTCCCACGGCAAGACGGGCGGCGAGCGCTCGCGCCTCGTCCATCAGTTCGGCGTCGTCGTAACTCTTCCAGATCATGCCCCAATGCTCGGCGCGCTCGGCGGTCACCGGCTCGGCAGTCATGGCAATCGCCTTGGCGCGCGCCTCGCCGATCAGCCGCGGCAGCATCCACGAACCGCCGGCGTCTGGAATGAGCCCGACCCGTGAGAACGACTGGATGAACTTGGCGCTGCGCGCCGCCAGCACGATGTCGCAAGCAAGCGCCAGATTGGCCCCGGCCCCCGCCGCCACCCCGTTGACCGCGCAGACGATGGGCTTTTCCAGTGTCCGGATGCGGCGGATCAGCGGATTGTAAAAACGCGTCAGCGTGTCGCCCAGATCCGGTGGACCGTCCATCTTGGCGGGATCCCGGGCCGAAAGATCCTGGCCGGCGCAGAAGCCGCGCCCCGCGCCGGTCAGCAGCACCGCCCGGCAGCGCGCGTCGTCGCGCGCCGTGTCGAAACATTCGGCCAGGGCGACATGCATGTCGTCATTGAAAGAGTTCAAACGATCTGGCCGGTTCAGCGTGATTTCAAGCACACCGCCGTTCCAGGAATGCAGTACCGGTTCACTCATCGATGGGTCCTCCTGAAAATAATGGTTGCATAAGCCGACCGGTTGGTCAATTAATAATCGTACGGTACTTGACACTTAAAATTTCCCGCCTGCAATCGAGGAGCCAGCACTGTGACCACGCCTTCATCCACCTCTCGGACAACTCAGGAGAAGAAGGTGGTCGATGTCGCCATAGAAAATGGCCATGCGCTGGTGACCATCGACAACCCGCCGGTCAATCCCCTCTCGGTCAGCGTCAGAGAAGGCCTGATGGAGGCCGTCCGCGAGGTCAACGAAGCCGGATGCGAAACGGCGGCAATCGTCTGCGCCGGG